>Ga0187833_10000437_pt1 | contig 47940 bp, 49 predicted proteins | sample ETNtaG_37_FD_167968 | JGI IMG/M metagenome (GOLD analysis project Ga0187833, IMG submission 167968) | Marine microbial and viral communities from oxygen minimum zone, Eastern Pacific Ocean - ETNP2014_SV_400_PacBio MetaG (Illumina Assembly) | ecosystem: Environmental > Aquatic > Marine > Hypoxic...
CCCATTTCGGACTGAAGGTTAGGGAATGTTTCATTTCCTTTATCTTCAGGCCCATTTCGGACTGAAGGTTAGGGAATGTTTCATTTCCTTTATCTTCAGGCCCATTTTATTATCTTATCAATCATTTTTTCTCCCAACCAACAACCTTTATATATCATAATACACCAAAAAACATAGGGGATACTATGGCTGAAGAGAAAGTTCTCAAGAGATCAAAAATAGGCATGGAAGTAGAGCTAGCTCTTTTAGACAAAGACGGTAAAATGTCTAATGAAGCCCCAAAAGTCATCAAAAAGGTAAAAAAACAACATCCCAAAATTAACATCTACAAGGAAATCGGCCACAACATGCTCGAGCTAGGATGTTTCCCTCACGTCGAAACCCATGGGCCAGCCTTCGAAATGCTCAATTCTACCGAAATAGTAAATGAGATTGTAGAAAAACTAGACCTTAGACTCTTCTCGTTCGGAAGCTATCCCGGAACCTTTGAACGCTCCTACAATCGAGAGCCCAAATACCAAATTAAAGAAAAAATACTGGGAAAAGAAAAAGCAGAGAAAGCACTCAATTCATTCGGCTTCCACTGCCACTATACTCTTCCGAAAGGAGTCTTCGATCCCGTTACAAAATACGTCAAAATTCTCAAGAATAGCAAAATTGCCAGATCCATGGTAGGATCCTACAATCTAGCAATAGCTGCAGACCCAGCACTAGTAGTATTTTCACAGTCTTCACCTTTTAGCGAGAACAACCACCTTGCCAAAGATATGCGAGTGATGTTATACCGAGGCGGCAGAAAGCTCCACACGAATCTAGGACTCTACTCCAACCATCAGCAATTTGCCGGTCTACCTCCCTATAAACAAACGCTCCAAGATTTGTTACATTCAGTAAAAAGAAGAACCATCAAATGGTTTCAATTAGTAAAAAAAGCAGACCCTAAGACAAAACCCAGCGACATCTATCCCTATCCATTAGACATCTCATGGAATCCAGTAAAAATAAACAAACTAGGAACCTTAGAACAACGAGGCATGGACACTAATCTCCCGAGCATCAACTTCGCCAACATGATTCTCTACAAATACGCAATGCGAAAAATCCAAAGAGAGTTCATCCAAGTCCTTCCGACGGATCACGGCCTAGCAAACGCCTTCAAAATAGAAGACAATATGCTCTTCATCCCGCCCCACACCACCGTCCGCAATCGACTTCAAAAAGCATCCGTCTATCAAGGATTCAGAAACAAGGAACTTCACAGTTACGCCAAAAAATTCTACAAGTTTGCGAAAAACGCAACACCCAAGAAATTTCATCCGTTAATAAAACCCATAGAAGAAATGATTGACAGCAAGAAATCAACCGCCGACAAACTCCTAGACTACGCAAAAAGAAAAGGCCTCATGACCGACGACAATAAATTACGAGACTCGGACGCACAAGAAATAGCACTCTATTCTGCATCAATGCTCAAACCCGACATCAAAAAAGCAAGAAAAAATCTTTCGAAACTCATGGACCTTTAGTTATGAACTATAGGATTATATCTTTCTTCACGACTAAAGTTTGGAAGACTCACAAATCAAATGTCTTCCATGACTCTAAGGCAACCAAGACTTAGGATTCTTCAACTTCTCAGGCAGGTATTTCTCAAGAACGAAATTAAGACCCTGTGCTGCGAACGCCTGCTGCTCGACACGAACCTTCATCTTAAACATCTGATTTAGAGCTTTCTGCCATTCCTTGTAATGAGCACAAAACGGATCGTTCTTCAAAACGTCCTTAATCTTCTTCAAATCCACGTCCTTCAAAGGATGCGTAGGCAACTTATATTCAATAATATCCTGTGGCGTAACACCAATAAATTTAGCATTAGGTACACAAAAGTATTTGTTAATGTGTGCTGCATTCCCACTTCCAACTTTCAAAGTCCTATAAATCGAAAAGAATCCATAGGGATCTCCGTCCGTAAACACGTACACGGGAAGCTTCTTCTCATCACTTAATCGTCTAATAAATCTTCTACATGCTCGTGAAGGCACACCCCCCATCGAAATCAAAATACAGTTAGCCTTCTTCCAATAATTATGTTTTGCAAGTCTCTGAAACATACCTGCAGTCTCAATAGCTAGAATAAATTTCGCCGAAGTCTCAAATTTCAACTCCTCAACTGAAGAAGGAATCGAATAAGCGCCCGAACCAAATTTAGTACAGTCAATCTTCAACGTTTTACCGGTATCCGAGTCCTTATCCACAACAATAAGCTTTCCAGCAATATCTCCACCCTTCTCTTCCGGAATAAAGCCCATCTTTTCACGATTAACCATCAACATAGCTTCAACGTCATCCATCACCGCATCAGAATCAGGTTGCTCCGAAAATCGCGCATCGCCCCAGTTCTTAGAAACATAATACGCCTCTCTCTTCGTAGCAATATCCTCAGCTTCAATAAGGTCCTTAGAAAGTCCCATCATCCGTAGCGTCTGAGCAAACGTCTTAATCGTATTCACCGTCAACGTCCTATTCTTCATCTTCTTCAGAATCTGAAAGTGACCTGATTTAGGATCATATTTAACATTAGACAACGATCGCAAAGGCGTCTCTAATTCAGGCTGCTTCTTCTTCAGGATCTTCTTGTAAATACCATCAGCAATGTCTTTAATATCTGCAATCACGGGGCTTTTTTTCATTTCTTATCACCAAGTGTAGTCTGCTTATCGTCCTTCGCATCTTCTTTAGCTTCTACAGCATCCTCTTTCGTCTCAGTAGCATCCTCTTCCTTCGAACCTTCAGAATCATCAACCTTCTTCTCATCTTTTCCAATAGCAGCTAAATCAGCATCATATTCTGGATTATCTACTTTAATCTCCTCTAATTCTCCGCGCTTATGCTCTAGAATATTCTCCAACATCACACGCACGTTTTCTTCATCAGAATCCTTATACGCAAGCAATTCCTTCAAAGCCGCAGCAACGTGAGGGATATATTTCTCAAGGTAACTTCTCTTTTTACCTTCCATCTGAATACTGTGCTTCTTACGAACATAGGTAGCCAACTTCCGACCAATGTCCTGCAATGCTAATTTAATTTCCTTGATAATCTCAGGATAATGCGCAACAGCCTCCTTACTTTCCGAAGTAAACGGAACCCAAACACTTCCAATGTGTACGACCAAAGACATCGGACCGACCGGCAATGCACCACGGCTCTGAGTTAATCCATATTTCTTCCATCCGGTAGCGATAATAGATTTACTAACTGAACAAGCTCCTTGCTGAAACAAAAGAGGTACTCGATTCGCATATCGTAACACCTTAATCGAATCATCTCCAGATAATTCTCCACCATACGCCAAACCCGCTTCAATAACAAAAGGATTGCCTCGATACACATCAGGACGTCGAGAAACAGAACAGTAAAATTCAGCATTAATCTCCTTGCGAATCCCCTTTTCAAGCAATTCTTCACCGATTGCACTAATACAATCGGTAGGCGGAGCAATAATTTTGGTAGCAGAAATGCCTTTCATCAGTTTGTCTGCCATATCTCGGTTAACATTCGCAGGTCGCGTACCTGGTAAAAGAGAAGCATGACTACAAATTTCTTTAGCCGTGCTCGGACCGACACGAGAAAACTCAGTACACAAAAATGATTGAATAGTCCGTGCTTCCGTATTCTTGATCATCCGCATCAACACCCCTAATTCAACCCCATACGGGTGCGGCTTAATCTCCTTAGCCTTTGCCGGCAACACATCAGTTGCGCGAGCAAAAATAAACTGCTCAGCTCGAGGATTGGTGTAAATAATAGTAACGTGTGGATTCACGATAGCCGTCTGCTTCAAATACTGATCTACTGATTGACTACCCTGCTGATAACTTCCCTCTAATTCCAATTCAATCCGAGTACCATGTTCCTTCTTCCACTTAATGACATCATCCTTCACAATATCAGGTTTATTCGTATTCGTATCAATATGCAATTCATAATAATGAGCTGGATCATCAGAACTAATCCGCGACGTAATCTTTGCAGGCTTTCCCGTAGTCAATTGTGCATACAACACAGAAGCCGAGATACCAATACCTTGCTGTCCACGCGTCTGAGACAACTTAAAAAATTTAGAACCATACAATAATTTTGCAAAAATAGAAGGAATTTGCTTCTTCACAATTCCTGGACCATTGTCCTCAATCACCACCTTAAACCGGTCGCCGCCCATGTCAACAACCTCGACAATGATCTCCGGCAGCACATCAGCCTCCTCACACGCATCCAGAGAATTGTCTACCGCTTCCTTGATGGTAGTAAGAAGAGACTTCCTCTTGTTATCGAAACCCAACAAATGCCGGTTTCTCTCGAAAAACTGAGAAATACTGATATCCCTCTGCTGTTCCGCCATCGAATGCGCGATAGGTTTTTTTGCCATCAAAATTCTCGAAACTAATCTTCTTTATAAATCTAAGTATTCGGACAAAATTGCTTATAAATAAATCATAAACAATTAACTACACCAAAAGAAACCTCTACCGTCGATAAAAATACAAAAACTACTCCTTAAACTCTTCCTTCAAATCAACGCCCATTAATTGTTGTCTTTTCAAGTCTCGTCTTTTGCGCTCCAACATCTTAAACACATTCGCATGTGGGCTTCCGGAAAGCAACATATCGACGGCAGCGCGTGCCACAGGAACGAATTCTGCTAACCCTACAATGCCCACCGTCTTGCCATACACAACAACATACGTCTCCGTTAATTCCTCAATCAACTGTCTACTTTTACCTTCACGACCAATCACTCGACCACGAATTCTCTTCAGATGATCTTTAGACTTTCCAACATAGTCAGCCATGTTAACCGTATCATACACATAATCCGGTTTCAATAAGTTTAATGCAACATCTGGGTTAAACCCTCGCCCGATTGCAGTAACAACCTCGCGAGCAGCATATAAACCAAGAGCGTCTTTTCCAGTAAGCGTAATTTCACCCTCTTTACTATCGATATCTACTTTGGTTTTAGTATTCTTCTCAATATGATCTTTAGTAACTCCTTCCTTACCAATAATAACTGCAATCCGGTCTTTCGGTACCCGCAATTCATACATGAATTCTTCCATATCAATCGTAACTCGTATAATGTTTAAAAGCCTACGTCTTTTTACCAGTTATTTTCTTCAGTACCTTTTTCTCATCGACATTTAAACCAATCTTAGTAAAATACTGACACACATTGTGAATATCTCTCACCAAAAACTCATGAAAACGCTGGTGTTTAGAAGTAATAGTCTGCGATAAATCAATAAAAACAGGATCCTCATCGTATAAAATATTAAAGGCAGACAAATCCGCATGCACCATCTCCGCATCGTACAACTTTTTTATATTATCGACAACCGAATCAAAAAAAGCTTTTTTCTTCGGAGGAACCACCGAAACCAAGCGCGGAGCAACGTCTATATCTCCCCCAATATAATCCATCACCAAAACATTCTTGTTAAACGTAAGAGGTGTCGGCACCGTAACGCCTGCATCCCGGGCCTTCAACAAGTTACGATACTCACGCTGCACCCAATGAAAAATAACCTTCCTTTTTTTACCCTTCAATAAAGCATAGCGAGGATCCTCCCTCAAATAATCATACATCTTGTTGAAATCCGATGTTTCCAAACGATAAATCTTCACAGCCACCCGCGTACCATCTGATCGCAGTGCTGAAAACACATTCGCCTCCTTACCCAATGCTATAGCACTTTCTATACCCTCAAAATAGCCCTGGCGAATCAATTTGTGTAAAATATTATTCGTAAATCTATCAAAAACAGCATGTTCAGTCTTGAACTTCTCCTTCGGATAATGAGGCATACAACAGCAGAAGAAAACTGGTTATATAAATGTTGTGAGGGCAGCTTCATAATCAAAGAAAAAAGAATTTCACTTTTTACCAAAAAAATTCCTAATGTCTGATGTAAGCCATCCAGCAGAAATTACTAACCCCATAAGAAGAAGAAGATTAACATAGGACAAAATCAAATTAAGAGCAGTTGCGAATGGGCTCCATGAAATTAGATTTTTATTATAATTTACAGGTATGATTCCATCTACAGGTAGAATCTCATAGGTCAAATCAGTAACAGGCGAGGGTCCTCCAGAAAGCGCACCCAACCCACCTAGTGCCGACAAAGGCGACAGAAGAATAGTAAGTAGTCCTACCACAACTGCCAAACTAACTAAACCTGAAAGAAAGAATTTATGTTTCCACCATTTTGAGAAGAAAAACAAAAACCCAAACATGCCAATTATCGCCGCGATCCACCCTGCGACTAAATCAAGAGTATTTAGGGGAGCATGATAGTTATCAGTAGCAACCTGATAAAGAGAACATCGATTGTATAATGAAAAAGAATCCTCGTTTCCTATGCCCTCAACTTCATTAATCGAAGTAATCCCGCAATGAACCATCTGTTGACCAAAGAAGAAATACCAGAAAAGGAAAAGGAATGCAAATAATGGAATTTTCTGGTTGAATCTATCCTTAAAATCAGTCATAATGTAATTAAGAAGACATGTTATATAAAAGTTTCCAATATACCACTTAACAGTGATAAATAATACAAACATTTATATAGTACTTCGTCTAAGTAATATCTACAGGGTACGAAATGTCCCCTGTGTATGACTAGCTCATGCACAAAACACCTCTTTCCCAGAAACATCCCTGCAAGGGGAGATTTTTGGGTATTATTGAGGGATTAAAGCTCAAATTCACCCCTTTTTGACTAAAAAGGAACATTAAGGAGCCCTTTGCTACGTCAAATCAAAAAAGCCTCTTTAAACAAAAAAAGATAGGTTTATATAACACAATAACATCCTAAAACCAGATGAAACGCAAGTTTTATCGATGCCCGACACGAGAGTACTCAATGGAGCTTACGCTAAACGCAAGCAATGAGCTTGGGAGTTAGTGTCTCGGGCTACATTTACTATTACAAGCATAAAAACCACAGAAGAGCAAGATTAGAACGCCAAATCATTTAACATTCACTAAAATTCATCAAATAGCAAAAAGAAGCCTTATTGGCTCAGATAGAGTGGCCGTCTAGTCTCGTTCTAACAGTGTGGTGGAGGAAAAATGGGAAAAATTAGTCCAGTATCATCAAAATACATAGTCCATGCATCTATTGACATCGAAGGAGTCGTAGACAGACCTGATGTCATCGGAGCAATCTTTGGACAAACAGAAGGGTTACTGGGAAGTGACCTTGAATTAAGAGAACTGCAAAGATCAGGAAGAATCGGAAGAATCGAGGTTAATGTAGATACCAGAAACGGTAAAACTACAGGATCAATCATCATTCCATCATCCCTGGACAAAGCAGAAACCTCTATTGTAGGAGCATCTCTCGAGATTATCCAAAGAATCGGACCCTGCAATTCTAAGATTAAAGTACATAAGATCGAAGATGTACGTATATCCAAACGAGAATTCGTTGTAGGACGTGCAAAAGAACTTCTAAGACATATGATCGACACCGTAGTTCCAGACTCACAAGAACTTGCTGACGAAGTAGCATATTCCGTAAGAGTCATGGAAATCCAAGAGTATGGAAGTGAAAGACTTCCTGCTGGACCGGGAATTGACGAAAGCGAAGAAATTCTAGTAGTAGAAGGACGCGCAGACGTCTTAAATCTGTTAAAACACGGATTCAAGAACGCGATCGCCATGAATGGTACCTCCGTGCCCAAAACAATTATCGAACTTACGAAAAAGAAAGTCGTAACTGCTTTTGTTGATGGAGATCGTGGTGGAAAACTGATTTTAAGAGACCTTACCACAGTAGGTGAAGTCGACTTCGTTGCCATCGCTCCTGATGGAAAAGAGGTAGAAGAAATCACCAAGAAGGAAATCCACAAAGCTATCCGTGGTAAAGTTTCAGCAGAACAAATGAAGATGGAACTCAAGAAAAGTGTGGATAGAATTGAAAAGCCTCGCTTCAGTGATAAACGTAGAGCTGCACCCGCTAGAGCACCCGTCAGGGCTGCTGCAACACGAACCGCTGCACCTGCAAGAACTGCACCCGCAAATGCTAAGGAAAAAACAGCATTCAAGGGGATGCTAGAAAATCTAGTCGGAACTCGTGGAGCGCACATCATTGACGATAAGCTAAACATTCTTGGCAAAGTTCCTCTGTCGGAACTTCAAACCACGCTAAAATCTCTTTCATCTGGAGTACATGCAATCGTATTCGATGGAAGCATTGAAGCTGACGTGGTGAAGGCTGCTGAACAATCAAATGTGAAGTTCCTTGTCGGAATGGATACCAAAGTCAAACCAACCGAAACAAGAATTAGTTTACTAACCGCATCCGAGCTCTAAACTCGGCTCTTTTCTTTTTCTTTCATTTGAATTAAGCATTTTGAAGTCGAAATCTATCAGGAATATATCTAGCTCGTCGTTGGGGTGGTGCCATCCGGGCCACAGAGCCCCCTAGAATGAGGTAGGATTTCGAAGATGCCTAATTCTTTCATTTTTCAATAGTTTAATAAAGGTAATAATCAAAAACAGAGTATGAATAAGCACGAACTCCATCACAAAACCGAGCTTCTCATCGACAAATTAATACCCTGGATGCTGCTCCTGCTTTTTGGAATTATTGCCGCAGAGTTTTTTTTTGAAGAAGTGGTAGCAAAATACCATCTTCATCCCTGGATCATAGCAGCCGACACCCTAGTCGTAGCCGTCTTCATTGTCGACCTGGTCTTCAAATATCAACGTGTTATGAAAGTAGACAAATTCATTAAAAAATACTGGCTGGAAATCTTAGCAGTGTTCCCCTTCATCCTCTTCTTCAGATTCTTTGAAGGAATCTTTAGCTTCTTTATTGCAGAAGAAGCGCTCAAACATTCACAATCAATTATTCACGAAACCCTAGAACTAGAAAAGGGGGGAGCAAAGATTTTCAGAGAGGCAGAAAAGGCATTCAAAGTTTCACGAACACGCGCCTTTACAAGATTCATTAGACCACTCGCCAGAACTCCGAGATTTCTAAAATATATGCCTCGACTCGGGAAATATCTTCACTTCTACGAAAAACCTACAAAACACTAAGAAATCTGAGAAGTAAGAGTGGTGCTACACCCAGCAACCGCATTAAATAAGCAATAATTCTCCTTAATGCTATCTGGAGAATGAATGCCTCCAAACTTAACATGGTTGTTAATCACAAAGGTAGGATACGTACTAATAGCAAACTCATCCACCAATGACTGTGCATTTGCATTAACCAAGCGCTCTGTAAACGTGATATCTCCCTTAAATAGATCTACAACCGGCTGCACATTCCTCATTGTTCGATCACGAACGTCAGCAGTAACAAAAACAGTCAAGGTCTTTGCTCTTGGCTCACGCCCAGCGAAATACGATGCACCAGATGCCTGTGGCGTCACAAAGTAACCACCATCAACAAGCGCTAGAGCTCGAGAAAAAAGATCAAAATGGGCTGCATTACCTACCTCCTCTCCTATAAAGTAAGCAGGAAGCAAAGAAATTTGTTGTCTTAGTGCTAAAGCACTCCCCTCATCCGAAGCGAAAGAAAGACGGTTAACAACAAGATTAGGGAAAACCTCCCTTAACGTCTGCTCCATACGCGTGCTATCACAGAGTGCACAACTCGGATCATCTATAATAGTAAGATGAACCTCAGAATCCTCAACAAAACTACAAGCTGCATCTGAGGTAGCTGCATCCGAGCAACTACCAATCATCCGATCCTGGCTGCAATCACTATCACGATAACAGGCAGGTTCAGTCACAATTTCAGATTGCGCAAGTAATTCTATAGGCTGGTCCATCGAGCCAGATCGATCTCCAAAAAGATTTCCCTTGAACAGAAAAAATAATCCAAAAGCAATAACTAAAACAATAAAAGCATATTTTCCTAATGAAGAACGCTCAGATGAATCTTTGCTAGCATAAGCGGGCTCACTTTTGTGCTCCTCCGTAAGCGGTACATCCTCCTCGCCCGCTTTAGTATCCTCAGTAACTTCCTCGACAACCTCAGCCTCCTTGACCACCGGTTCCTCGACAGCCTTTTCCTCAACCGGTTCCTCTGAATCAGTAGAATCTTTCTCCTCCTCAATAACCTGCTCTTTCGCAGGTTCCTCAGCAATAACTGCCTCAACAACCTCTTCCTTTTCTTCCTCAACAACCTCTTCAACCGTATCTTCGGTTCTGTCTTCAGTAACTTCAGGTTCCTCTTCAGTTTTTTCTTCCTCAACCGATTCAGGCTTCTGAGAAACTTCTTCAGCAACCTCTGCCTTCTCTTCTTCAACCGGTTCAGCCTCAATCTCCTCGCTAACCTCTTCGACGATATCAGTAGCATTCTTTTCCTGAGCAACATCCTCCTGCTCCTCGGGAGAATCCTTTTCCTCTACTACATCCTTCTCAGAAAGTTGAGACTGAATACGTGATTCGCCTCGATTAAACTCCTCTTGCGAAATAATACCGGACTCCATACTGTCCTTTAAGAATTGAAGTTCCTTCTCCAGTTTCTCCTTTTTTTCATCATCCATTATATCGTCAATTCCCCAATAATAGTTCGAAATCCCTCTTCCTCCTGAATGAGGCTACTATAATAATTGCCCTTTCTAGCCTGAGTACATCCGAACAGATAAAACGGAACCTTGCCCTCATTATTAAATGCTTTGAAAAGTTCTAGTGCCTGACGCGAAACGCCCGTCTCTTTCTCGAGTGTGGTCAAATCATCGCCCGTATCAAGCTGCCATCGGTGTAAAGTAACACCTTCAAATCCATCAACAGCACGAACCAATGCCGGCTCTATCCAAGTGCAAGCCTCACAGGTACTTGTAGTAAAGACGTGCAGCAGAATCTTTCCCTCGTCCATACAAACAGTCTCATCAATTTCCGTAAAACCAGCTCTCCCATCATCCTGGGGTTCACCCTCTAAGACGATATTGCTTGTAGAACGTAATTGACTCAAATAAAGTGATACAGCAGCATTTGTTTGCTCAAAGAGAAGTTGCTGTCGAATAGGATCTGCAATCTGCTCAAAAGGAAGTGCTACTCCATCAACGGTAAACTCCTCTAATCGGGAATTGTAAAAATCTAACACCTCTGCCTCACTCACCTCGAGAGAGGGGAGAATGGTAGCGTCAATCAATTTATTAATCAAAAGCTGATCATGCAAATCACTACGTAAATTATCTCGAGTTAATCCTTGTTGGTCTAAAAAATCATCAAGTGAGGTACCTTCCGGAATCTGATCCTCGAGCAAAGCAAAAGAATCCTCTAATTCCTCCTCACTCACCACCTCACCTTTTCGAATAGCCTCCTGAATCAACAATTTTACATCAATAAGTTCACTCAAAAACTCCTGCTCACTAAGAACCTCTGAATACTCTGCTGGAAGCTGAGCATACCGAGTGCTCAATTCACGAGCCGTAATCTTCTCGCCATTAACCAATGCTACAGTAGGGTTACCAATCGAAAGTGTTCGTAACCCAAAATAAACAATCACACCGAGTACAATAACAAGGATGCCTACTACAAGAACTTTCTGAGAAAAAAGCTTTTTGTTTTTTGTTGTTTCAGTCATCTGAGTTAATAGTCTACCAGAACCTCTTAAAAGAACAAAAAATTGACGATATATAAAGATTTCTGATTATCTTCACTACCCCTAAGTTCAAAATAAGCTAATTTCCAATAACTTTATGTACTCCTATGCTCCAAATCAACAGATGTATGACGTAGTAGTGGGAAGAAGCGAGTCAGATAAAAAAAAGTTCGGGACCAAAGGCGCAGTTTTCATGGGCAAACACTATGTCCACATGGGTTCCACCACCTCCCTCTCAAATAAAATCTATCTTGACGTGACGAGAAGCCACGTAGTTTTCTTGTGCGGCAAAAGAGGATCTGGAAAATCGTATACCATGGGAGTAATTGCAGAGGGAGTTGCAGATCTCCCAGTAGATGTCAAAGACAACATCGCAATCATCATGCTCGACACCATGGGAGTCTATTGGCCGATGAAATACGCCAATAAAAAGGAAGGCGATCTGCTCAAGGAATGGGATCTAGAAAGCAAAGGACTAGACATCAAAATCTATACTCCTAAAGGATACTTCCAAGAGCAACTCGACAAAGGCATTCCCACCGATGAACCTTTCTCCATCAAACCAGCCGAGTTAGATGCAAGCGATTGGTGCCTCACCTTCGAAATCGAGATTAGTAGCCCAGAGGGCGTACTGATTGAAACCACCATCAACGATCTGCTCGATACAAACAAACCCTTCGATCTCGAAGACATCAAAAAAGCGATCAAAAATCAAAAAGGGGTAGAGGACCACGTAAAACAAGCCGTCATTAACAGGTATACTGCCGCCAACAAATGGGGACTCTTTGACAAAGATGGAACACCCCTACACGAACTCGCTAAAGGAGGCCAAGTCACCGTTCTTGACGTGAGTTGTTATGCAACCGCTCCCGGAACGCAGGGGTTAAGGGCATTAGTCATCGGATTAGTAGCTGAGAAACTCTTTGTAGAACGAATGATTGCCCGTAAGGAAGAGGAGATCCAACAAATCAAAGAAAAGGAACACGTCATGCGTGAAAAAGTACAAAAAAAACAAAAAGATCCGTTGGTATGGTTAGTAATTGATGAGGCCCACGAATTCCTTCCAAAAGAGGGTCAAACAGCAGCATCACATCCCTTAATCATCATCCTACGAGAAGGCCGACAACCCGGAATCTCACTCATCCTAGCAACACAACAACCGGGAAAGATCCATACCGACGTCATGACCCAGTCCGATATCGTCATCTCCCATAGGTTAACTGCGAAGATGGATGTAGAAGCCCTAGGAATGGTCATGCAGAGCTATATGCGTGAAGGTCTCGATAAACAAATCAACAACCTCCCCCGTCTAAAAGGTTCCGCAGTAGTCTTCGATGACAACAACGAAAGAATGTATGCCATGCGCGTCCGTCCAAGATTTACGTGGCACGGCGGCGAAGCTCCAACCGCAATGAAAGAAGATAAAAAAGTGTTCGACTTCTAATCTATTTTTTCTTACCCATTTCCGGCAACACCGGAGAATACGTCATCGAAATCATCGAAGCAATAAACATCAAGATAAAGAACAACGAAAACGTGAATCCCCAAGTCCTACTAAAAGAACTAATGTAAAAGATTGAAATCATAATACCTAAAATCGAAACCGCTGCAAAAGCATTATTTAATGGTGCCACTCTTGGTAACATACTACCACCTCAAGTGACTTCCTAGGTAAGGAGTATATAAATTTTTGGAAAAAGTTCAGTACTATACGGATATTACAATTGTGCGAAAAGCTTTTATAATAGAAAGTCCAGAAAATATTCATGTGGCCATTTAGTAACATGTGGAGAGCGGTAAGTCCAAGAGCTCGAGCAGCTCATGTCGGGAGAATCATTGCCGAGAGAGAGAGCGGAAGGGCGCAAGATTTCTCGAATTAAAGAAAAACGACCCAAAGATGAGAAGGAAATTTGAAAGAGATGTGAACAACCTTCTCGCTATAGGTCACTTCAATGACTTTTTTTCGATGTCCATAGATACAGGTAGCGAGAGTATGGGTACTAGGGACGGCGATGTATACGGGAGAGCAGGGAAAAGGACAAAACACCAAACGTTCATGTTGGATCACTTTAAGGGGAGAGTAAATCAAGTAAAAGGTATGGCCAGTAAAGAGCGAGTCTTCAAAGATAAAGCAAAAGACTTGCTAGAAAAAGCGTTTGATGAGCTTAATGCATCAAAAAGTAGGTTTAGGGGAATAAAAGTTGCGAATTCTGGAGATATTGAAGGTTACCTCCCCCAGTTTAGAAGAATTATCAGTGAAGTAAGTAGATACAATTAAAGATTCCCCATTCTAACTATTTTTTCAACTGAACAGATCTTTGCGAAAGAGATCACTCATACCTCAAAGCATCAACCGGCTTCTGCCGAGACGCATGCAATGCAGGAAGAAAACCAGAACCGGCTCCCACCAAAAAAGCAAACATCAAACAGCCCACAATTAACCACCACGGAAATGCCGGTTTCAATAAACCAAGCCCTGCCTGTGCAGCCGCGAAACCTCCAATCGAAGCAATCAAATAACCAAGAATAATCCCAATCACACCACCAACAAGCCCCAACAATCCCGATTCAACAACAAACACCGTCAAGATGCTCTTATTACGCGAACCCACTGCCTTCATAATGCCGATCTCCTTCGTCCGCTCCAACACTGCAGTATACATCGTGTTCATGATATTGATAGCTGCAATCACCAAAGAAATCAATGCAATAAGCACCAAAACCCCATTCAAAACAACAATCACATTCGTAAAAGCCTCAATAAATTGATCAAAGGTCTGGACAAAAAAGTCCTCCTCACCCTCCTTCTGTCCCTTCCGCTTCCTAAATTTCTCCTCAGCCCGCTCAGCAACCAGTACCGGATCTTCACCCGGACCGGCCTGCAGCGTTACCATAGCATATCCTCTGTCCCCAAAAATCTCCAAGAAACCCTCCTCACTCAGATAGACATTACGATCATCCTCTGGATTTCCAAGCGATTCAAAGAAACCCACAATCTCCACCTTCACGCCATTCACAAAAATCCGGTCTCCCAGATGCAAAGCTTCCGGAAAAACCTTGTCAGCAAGCTGGTAATTATATCCAACAGCGACCTTCAACTTATCACCGCCCTTCAAATTTCGTCCAGACTCAATATCTACATTATAGACTGCTTCAATCAGATGTCGGCTAGAATCCGTAGGAGAACCTATTACATACACATACCGCGGCAACTCATCCTCCTCCGCTCTCACCTCAGCATTCACGAAATACATTCCCGCAACATCAACAACCCCTCTAATCTTAGAAAAAAAATCTACATCCTCATCCGAGAAAGTAACCCCGCTACTTCCTGGCGGTCCAAAACCCCGAGCCTGCACCACAAGCTTATCCGTCCCCAACTCCTTAGAGAAATCATCAATATACTGCTTCATCCCCTGACCAAAACTAACAAGTGCAAAGATCGCCATAATCCCAATAAGAATAGAAAGCACCGTCAAAAAACTCCGCATCTTACGTTCCCAAATATTGCGCAACGAATACACCAATAAATCCATATTCATTTACCAGCCCTCAACGCATCTACCGGAGGCAATTTAGCAGCCCGCATCGCTGGAGTAATCCCGAACACCACCCCAATAACAAAAGAAAACAATAAAGCCCCTACAATGAGTCCAACACTAAACTGAGCCTGAATAAGATCGCTACCCAATGCAATACTTCCGAGAGCAGCCATACTCGAAGCGCCAATAACACCAATTGCCACCCCGACAATCCCTCCTACAATACCTAACAAACCCGATTCCAAAAAGAACAACAAAAAAATAGAACTATTCCTAGCACCAATCGATTTCATGATACCAATTTCCTTAGTTCTCTCCAATACCGAGGTGTACATAGTATTCAAGATCCCTATCCCTCCAACAATCAAAGAAATGCTAGCAATAATAATAACAAAAATATTAATTCCCAACAAGATAGAATTGATGTTCTCAATCGCAGCCGCAGCCGTTTCAACACCAAAATCCTCCTCTCCTTCCTTAACATCTCTCTCCTTGCGCAAAAATCTTTCAACAGAATCCCTAATCTCCTCTGCCTCATCTTTATCTTCAGCCCGTATCGCAATCATATCGTACTGCTCTTTCGGAATCTCAAAAAGATCTCGCATCGGCTCCTCATTCAATACAATAGAGCCATCAAAAAGAAAGCTTCCCTGACTCTTCAACACACCAACCACCTTGAACGGTTTACCCTCAATCTCAACCTTTGCACCCGGCAAAATCTCTTTGCCAAATGAATCTTCTTCAGCCACTGCGCTCCCAACAACCACTGAATTACCATCACCATCTCTCAATAATCTACCCTTAACAACTTCATAATTTATAGCCTCCTCAATCTCCTCCCGATCCTCTCCATCCGGCATACTGAGAGCTATCCCAAAACCAATCTGATCGTTAAATCGTAAACTACCGGGTCGCGTCAATCTCCCAGCAACCATCCTCACCCCTTGAATATGCTCAATGCCCTCGACATTAGATTGCGTTAACGGATTGGCAACCACCGTAGTTCCAGGAGGTGCTAAACTATTTCCTATACTCACCCTAATCAAATCAGGACTCAGAAAACCGAATTGTGAATTTATACCTGAACGCAGACCCTCGCCCAATGAAATCAAAGAAACAACCGCAGCAATTCCAATAAAAATACCTAATAGCGTCAGATAGCTGCGCAATCTTCTACTACGTAAATTGTCTATGCAGAAAGAGAGATAATCCTGGAACATCCAGCAACCTCATTTCTTTTTCTTTTTCCATCTACGGTAGCCATACAGTCCCCCTCCCACAATAAGTAACATGATGAGGAATCCACCAAAGCCGCTACCTTCCTTTAAGCCAAGCTTCTTAGCCTGGGATGAACTATATAAGCGAAGAACCACATCAACCTGCTCCTCAAACAGATTATTATTAGCATCTCGATATTCAAGCAACAACGGAACACCCACCTGACTACCCTTCACACGTTCAAGCGCAAGATCAAAAGAAGCAGTTTCATAATCATCACTATCCACGTTACCCACATACACTTCGGGCTGCGACAACACCGCATAGGTATCACTTTCAAGCACCGAAGCCCTCAAAAATTTAATATCCGTGACGCCATGATTCACAAAACGAACCGTTACCTCACCTGTTTGTGAGGAACCATACACGTCAGATGTATCCACATACGCCAATAATTCAGGAACCCCTCCAATAATGATACCTACCGTATCATTTCGAGTGTAGATAGTTCCCAACCGATCGTTATACGTCAATTCAACAGGAAGTTTGTATAAGGAAGACGCTGCATCCGGTTCAGCCACAACCGTAAATTCCAAAGTAGTACGCTCACCGGCATCCAAGAAGGAAACAACCTCTTCATTGGTTCCTCGCAATGTCGCAATCGGCAAACCATCCAGATTCAACACAACACGAATATTTCTAAAAAAGGCTGATGCAAGATTTACCAATTCAACCCTCAACTTCGCCTCACTGCCCTGATGCAACTGACTCGGTATCGTGGTTACAGATTCGATATGTAAGATAGCGTGACTCGGCAACACCTCAATCACAAAAGGATCCGGCTTCACCCAGACCGTTTGAAGGCTTGATAACTTGTAGCGCAAATCAAGATCATGATTTCCATCTACGGCATTTTCCGAGACCTTCAAACGATAATCAACAATAACTCCAATATCTCCCAGTTGCTTGCCATGCACCGAACCAATTCTCTGTAAAGCGGGCTCTCCATCTACAAGAGAAAACGGATACTCCGGAAGTAATTCAATCATCATATCCTCCGCATTTTCCCAACCGTTATTCTCCACCTTAAAGCGCACCGTAACAATATCTCCTGCCTGCACCGGATCAGGCACCTGATTGACCAACGTGATACGAATACGAGCGAACGTAGTAAGGGCATTACTCACCGTGCTAGAAGTCGCAACACCAGCAAAACTACCGATAAGTACAAGCAAAACCAACAACACCCAAACCTTCTTCATATTCATGCTTTAACAACACTCTCTTTTTATATGTTTTCTATCGCTTAACTACTTTTCCATCCCGTAAAAAGATAACCCTATCTGCATGCCGCGCAGTAGTAGCATCATGCGTGACCATCACAATCGTTTTTTTCTCTTTTTTATTCAATTTCTTAAGAAAAGCCATCACCGTCTGCCCTGTGGTGGAGTCAAGATTTCCAGTAGGCTCATCAGCTAAAATAACTTCAGGATCATTTGCTAGCGATCGAGCAATAGCAACTCGCTGCTGCTGCCCTCCTGATAACTCATTCGGTTTATGATTGACTCGATCACCAAGCTGAACTAAATTCAGAAGCGAAGTCGCCTTCTTAATTCTCTCATTCTTAGGCACATTCTGAAAGATCATCGGCAACATCACATTACCTAACGCACTCAACGACGGAATTAAATTAAATTGTTGAAAAATAAATCCGATAAGCTTTCCGCGAATCTGCGCCAGATTGCTTTCAGTCATCTTCGAAATGTCCTGATTTTGTAAATACACTCTGCCTCGGGTCGGAATGTCTAAACAGCCCACCAAATTCATAGCAGTACTCTTACCACTGCCTGACGTACCCATAATCGCAAGAAATTCTCCTGGCTTCACAGCGATATTGATCCCCTGTAATGCAGGAACCTTAACCTCCCCCATCGTGTAGACCTTCCACACATCCTTCAACTGAATTATTGCGTTAACCACACCCCTATGAAGAATGAACTCTACTTAAATATTTGCTTTGATGGAATGGCATAGCATCATCCAGTCGAAATCCTTCGATGGGTGAAGAATACTGACAAAGGGGTTGTGCTGTTGCGAGAGGCTAGCTTCTCGCTCGCTTCAAACCACGGGAAATGTCAGCCATCTAGAACTCCAACAAGATTTCGAAGGTGCTATGCATTTGCTTTGAAGTCTCCCAAGTCAAATCATTACCATACTTTTTTATAGTGGATTGCAGAAATAAACAAAATGATAGAAATTTGTGCAGTCGGCGGCTACAACCAAATCGGTAAAAACATGACTGCCGTCAAGTATAAAGACGAAGTCGTCATTTTTGACATGGGGCTTCTTCTAGACAAATACATCGAAGCCACCAATCAAGGAGAGCATGATGACAAACATCTTAATCCTGATGAGCTGAGAAAAGCAGGAGCAATACCGAACGATGCAGTGTTGAAAGACTGGAAAGGCAAAGTTAAAGCAATCATTCCAACACACGCCCATCTCGATCACGTAGGAGCAATTGTCTATTTGAGCAATGCCTACAACGCCCCGATTCTGTGCACCGCATTTACGAAAGAGGTACTCACCGCAATAGCAAAGGACGAACGGATTATCCTAAAAAACGAAATAAAAGTACTCAATGTCAATGCACGTTTCAAGATTTCAGATCGTCTAGAAATCGAGTTCGTTAATGTAACTCATAGCTGCCCCCATACCGTCATGGCAGCACTCCATACACCCGATGGAACCGTCATGTATGCGAACGATTTCAAATTTGATGATCATCCCACCATCGGCAAAAAACCAAACTATGCTCGTATGAAAGAACTTGGAAATGATGGAGTGAAAGTGCTGATTGTAGATAGCACACGCGCCGATAGCGCTACCAAAACCCCTTCCGAAACCGTAGCTCGTGACATGCTCAGAGACGTCATGCTTGGAGTAGATAGCACCAATAAAGCAGTTATCGTAACCACGTTTGCCTCCCACCTCGCAAGATTAAAGTCCATCATCTCCATGGGCAAGCAAATGGGAAGAAAAGTAATATTCCTAGGAAGAAGCCTTGGAAAATATGCAAACGCCGGAGAGAAAGCAGGACTGGTTAACTTCTCCAAAGAGGTAGATATGGCCACTTTTGGTAAACAAATTGAGAAAAAGCTCAAATCCATTGAGAAAAAATTAGACAAATATGTATTAGTCGTTACCGGCCATCAGGGAGAACCCAATTCCACTCTTTCTAAAATGGTCGATGGAAAAATTCCATTTAATTTCAACTCAGAAGATCATGTCGTCTTCTCCTGTACCGTCATCCCTAGCCCCATCAACATCCAAAATCGCATTGCATTAGAAGATAAACTACGAAGCAAACATGTCAGAATCTTCAAGGACATTCACGTCTCCGGCCACGCCTCAAGAGAAGATCTAAGGGATCTCCTTACCTTTGTTAAAGCAGAACACATCATCCCTGCTCATGGAGACATCCCAAAAAAAGAGGCCATGGCAAGTCTAGCAGAAGAAAAGGGATACGTTATCGGCAAAACCGTGCATCTAGTAAAAGAAGGCGACTTTCTAAAATTCTGATAACCTCCATCTAGAACTATACTAGAGAACCATAAAGAATATAAATTGAAGTTTCCTCCTTCTCAATGGGGGAACGTACTATGAGATTAACACTTGCAGAACCGAGTTATCTAAAAGAGAGCATTAGCATTATTTCTGAACTCGTAAGCGAGGCAAAATTTACCATCACCAAAGATGCCGTAGAATTAATCGCAATGGACCCTGCAAATGTCGCCATGGTCGTCTTCAAGTTATTTAGTTCCTGCTTCACCGAATACGACATCAAAGAGGATACCCAGATAGCAATCAACCTCGGAAATCTCAAACAGGTACTCCGAAGAGTCAATGCAAACGATATGCTTACGCTAGAACTAGCCGAAAACAAGCTAAAATTAGAGTTCACCGGCTCAACCAAAAGAACCTTCCATCTCCCAATCCTTGAAATCGAGGAAAAAGAGCAAAAAGTCCCCGATTTATCATTCCCAGTCACCATTACCTGTGCTCCAGCCGTGTTTACAGGAGCGATCGAAGATGCAGATATTGTTGCAGAAAGCGTCAGTTTCGAAGCAGAGAAGGGAAAATTTCTAATCAATGCATCCGGTGACCTTTCCGACGCTGCCATCGAAATTCCGGCTAGCGATAACGTCAAAATAGAAACGGGAGATGAAACGGTAAAATCCAAGTACAGCATAGAATATCTCAAGAAAATGGTTGCAGGAAGCAAGATCAGTAATGAGGTTTCAATCCAGTTCAATAAAGACTATCCCCTAAAGTTGTCATTCAAGGAGGTAGACAAAGTTTTATTAAGTTTCATTTTAGCACCTCGTGTAGAGAACGATTAAATGAAGGACAAAAAGACAATCTTAATCATTTTACTCACCACAGTAATAGTCATTCTAGTAGCCGTTATGGGCTGGAACTCATTTACAGCCGGAATTGCAAGCGCTCGCGAACAAGTCTATGCCCAGGGCCTCCAAGATGGAAGGTTGCTAGAACAAAGGGATATTCTTACAAGCGTCATTCAACAAGGAATGTACATTATACCGGTCATTGATGAGAATAATCAATCGCAGCAAGTTGCTCTGGGCGTAATTCAATCAGATCCTAACGCTCAGCTTTCTTAAAGTAAGAAAAAGATTAACTGTCCCACAAATCCTGCAAACAGCGGTACAAACAAATTATCTTCTAACTCATTAACAAACGTCTCAACAACAGTAGCCGTAATCGACATTGCCAAAATAATGTAGATATTTTGAAGAACAATAAATCCAACAATCAGGTTAATAACCAACTCTCCAGCACAACCCTTGACCGTTTTATTCTTAAAAATGTACGTTTTTCCGAATTGCTGACCCACTAACGCAGCAGATAAATCGCCGAACGTAGTCATCAACAATGCAGCCAATGCAATCTTAAAATCAAGTACCGCTATCAGAATAATAGTTGCAGAAAGAAAATAAATAGCACCATTCATCCTTCTATGCTCCTTAGCACGAATCAGCCGATCCACAAAAGGAATATCTATATTAAGCTCAAGTCGCAAGTATTCCATCGCTAATAGAATTAACAACACAAATATCAGCGTAAATAACGCAACCTGTCGAGAAACAGATCGTTCAATAATCGCATAAAGCACTATAACTAAAAGTATTGACAGATGGAATGCTTTCCTCCTTAACTCCTGCGCTATGCCCCAGTTCACACTATAACCAGTAAGTTCTTTCTATATAAAAGTAGTGTTTTACTCGTCTTTTGGAGCTTCATCGCCACTGTAGCTGGGAACTGCAGCCTTGCTGATGACCATAATATCGCCAATCGCCTTAACGAGCTGATGAGGAACAATAACTCCTTTGGCACTCCCCAACACCTTACTCAGAAATGAATTTTTCGTTGCCCGAACTCTCCATCCAAACACCTTATTAGTAGCTAAAATACTTTCCTCGACATCACCAAAATAATCGCCTGTATCGGTAAATACTCTCATGTCATACGTTTCCGAAATCCGCTTCATCTTTAACATTGTATCATTCCCCCGTTACCATTATCAAGTTGTTCTTCCACTACAGAGAATGTCAACATATTTAAACTTAGCGGTTTTCTAGTAGCTATGAAAATCGGCAATCTCATACTCATCGGCACATCACATATTGCTCAGCAAAGCATCGATGAGATTACACAACTAGTGGACAAACATAAACCGGCAATCATCACCCTAGAACTAGATAGAGATCGTTTTCACTCCTTATTTCAGAAACAAAAGCAAAGCATCCAGCTAAGTGATATCTTCAAAGTAGGAGTAAAAGGATTCCTTTTTGCCCTATTAGGGGGATGGGCCTCCAAAAAGCTAGGCGAACAAGTAGGTGTGATGCCCGGAGCCGAAATGAAAAAGGCAGCGGAAATAGCGCGTGCCAAAGACATCAAAATAGCACTAGTGGATCAACATATTCGTAAAACACTCCAAAGACTCTCAAAAACAATTACCTGGAAGGAAAAAGGAAGATTTTTGCTAGACCTAATAAAAGGGCTCATTCTCCGCAAACCCGAAATCGAATTTGACCTGACAAAAGTCCCAAACGAGAAAGTAATAGAAAAACTACTCGGACACGTCAAAAAAAGATATCCTAGTCTCTATCGCGTCCTCATCCTAGAACGTAATGTCGTGATGGCAAAAAAACTATTCCGATTACAAGAAAATCATCCCAACGACACCATCCTAGCCTTTGTCGGTGCCGGACACGTCAAGGGCATGACCAAATTGCTCTCAGAAATGAAAAGTAATTAATCCTCTCAAGATTTTCAATAGTTTTAAATAGATGATTTGCCCTTTTTACACCATGCAACGTTGGGTAGATGTGCAAGGTAAAATCAAACAGTACTTCTCTTTTAAGAAGAAAGAACTCAGAGATATCTTTGCAGCGGTGCTAGCGTTATCGTTCATCATCTCCTTTACACAATGGGGGGGCGACTTCTTCTCGTTCACCAGCGGCGCCTATAACTGGTTCAACAGTGCAATCATTGTGCTCTTTGTCATCATTACCACCAATAGCGTCCAGCGCCTCGTAGGATTGTATATGGGCTACGAGGTAGAGTACCAAGCCTGGATGACAGGTCTAGTGGTAAGTCTGCTAGCAATATTTCTCTCTCGTGGCACGGTCTGGGTCCTCCTTCCGGGCGGCATCATCGTCCATCACCTTTCAGCTCATCGCGTCGGCCATCACCGTTACGGCCTAGATTACTACAAATACAGCCTCATCAGCTTTTCAGGAACCCTAGCAGCTCTCTTTCTTGCAATAATCTTCAGATTACTTGGACAACTATCCTCAAGCAGCCTGGTAGATTCACTAGTATTTTTCTGTGTAGTCTATGCCATCTACGACATCCTACCGCTTCCTGCCCTCACCGGAGGCAAACTCTTCTTCGGTTCCCGCATGATGTATGTCTTCGGAGCAGCGCTAGTAATTATTACCGGAGTCCTCCTATTAACCGACCTTAACATATTCCTCATACTCTTTTTAGGACTCTCCCTAGCAGTCATCTGTTGGGTGCTGTATTATGTGGGGGTTGAACGATATCTCTGGAAAGGTCCCTATGGTGGCGGCTACGCCCCGAAATGGAGTAAGAAGAAATGAACTTTTACAAAAGCTGGGTTGAAATTATCTTCTTCGTGCTACTGATTACCGGTTTTATTTTTTCTCTAGCAAATCCCTCTCCCGGTTTCAGCTACGGCATCATCTTTGTCATGGGGTTATGGTGTGGCCGATTACTATTCTTACAACGCGGCAATTTGCTTTTCCCCTACATTTTCGTGAGCATGGGATTCGTCATTGGATATCTAATCGGAGCCCGCTATGGCAGCTGGCTCACCATGGTAGTTCTATTTCTAGCAGGTTGCTACGCTTCCTATGCATTACACGAGCAAGGCATGTTTGCAACCCCTAAAATTCGTGATGGCTACAGATAATGGAACAGCTCACAGATAATGTCTGGAAAATTCACGGCTTGAGCAATTGCTATCTTCTTGATGTGGGTGCCTGGATTCTTATCGATACCGGAGCAGAAGAAGAACAATCTAAAATCAAAGAGCAAATAGAATCCATCATCCCAGTAGACAAAATCACAAAAGTGCTTCTAACGCATCTCCATTATGATCATATCGGAAACTGGAAAATGTTCAAGAATGCAACATTCTACGCACATCCCGATGCAATCGCAGCACTAAAAGAAAACGCATTTGGAGCTGTCCTAGATCAAGAAACCGCAACAAACTTCAAAGCTCCACTAGAACCCTTAACCGACATCCACGGCCTAAAAGTAATCCTAACACCCGGCCACACCAAAGGCATTGTCTGCCTACACTATCCCGAAAAGAAAATCCTCTTCTCCGGCGACACCCTCTTCGATGGCCGCCATGGAAGAACCGACTTCCCCTTCTCAGATCCCGCCGAGATGGAAACCAGCCTAAAAAAACTAGAAAAAATCGAATACGATATCCTTGCCCCCGGACATGATGTTTGATATCTAAACCTTTTTAGGTAGAAAGATTTCCTTCCTATTTTCCTTTCAATATCCCGTTTTCTTTTACAGTATCTACACAAATCATGCTTTCTGTCCTCTCAATACCTTCCCAACATTTTAAGCCTCCTTTTTCACCAAATATAAAGTTGGAAATGTCTTTATTAGAATGGAATCTCACTTTTGCAATAATATCAAATTCACCTGCCGTAAGATGTACTTCTTCGACATTGTCTAGTTTACTTATCCGTTCTGCAATCGTTCTTGCACCCTTCTTGAAAGTAACAATGATATGGACCAGAGCCGTTACATTAAGATCTAACTCCCTTGGATCCACAACAGCTTTTATTTTCTGAATTACTCCATCTCTCTTCAGCCTTTTGATCCTGTTGTGTATGGTGGATCTTGGAAGAAGTGTTGATTTTTCAAGTTGATATATCTTCCTATCTGCATCTGTCTGCAGTTCGTTGAGGATAATCCTATCTTTTTTATCCAACATAATTGCATTGAATATGAATCTATATTTAAATTTTTTTATTATATATGGATTTTTTCCTATCTTGAAGAAAATAATAGGATTTTATCCCATATATTAATCGCTAACTATTTATTACTCCAAAGTGACACCATAATAACCATGGAGGTGGTAATATGGAAAAACTTAGAGTAAGTGCAGCAGCACTAGCAAGGATAGAAATCGACGGAAAAATTGTGCTTGGCTTGAATAAGAATAGGATGAAGAAGGGGAAAGAGGTATACATGCCTTTCGGAGGCGCAATTGAGTTTAAGGAAGAAGCTCGACCCTTTCTTAACTCACTGCAAGTCCAATATGAAAAAGGGAATGATCTTCGGTTTCTGATCGAAGAGAAATATATCCCTGATTTTGACCATTGGTTTAGGTCAGGAGCCAATCGAGAAAAAGATGTATATCGAGAACTTAGAGAGGAACTTGTTTTAGAAGAAAAACTATTGCCTTCACTTGAGCGAGATCTCGTAAAGATAGAAAACCGTGGTCTTTTGACTCCTCGCGAAGCTACTGACCGTGTTGGTCAGGAAGGGCAGATAACTCAGAGGTACCTAGAGATATTCAACGTACAGCTCCCTGCTGAATACGAAGCAACCTTGAGGGATGCAACTCAAGATAAGCTGGTATGGGTAACTGAAGATGAAATACGGGAAGGAGAAACTAAAGACCACAAAGAGATAAGAGGGCTTCCCCTCCTTATTTGAGGGGGCTTTCTTTTTTCCTTAGTACTTCTGAGAGAGTCATAATCTATTTAAACCAAGATTCTCTCCCAACTGAATGATCAAAGATTTCAAACCAAGACTTTACCAAGAATCCATTCTCGGCACCTGCACCCAAAAAAATACATTAGTTGTACTGCCAACCGGTTTAGGAAAGACAAACATCTTCCTCATGTTAGCAGCGCATAGACTTAAACTCTATCCTACCAGCAAAATTCTGTTCATTGGACCCACACGACCACTCATCGACCAATACCTCAGCGTTTTCGAAAAACATTTCGACATCCCAAAAGAACAATTTGCCATATTCACCGGTCACGTAAAGCCAGAAAAAAGACAGGAACTCTGGAAAACCGCCAAAATCATCTTCTCAACCCCACAAGGTCTTGAAAACGATATCATAAACAGAAGAATCAATCTAGAAGAAGTCTGCCTCCTAGGAATCGATGAAGCACATCGAGCAGTGGGTGATTATGCCTACGTGTGGGTCGCAAAACAATATGAAAAAACAGCAAAATATGCAAGAATACTCGGACTTACCGCATCTCCCGGAAGCGATCTGGAAAAGATAGAGGAAGTCTGCCAAAATTTATTCATTCAAGACATTGAAGTCCGAACCGATAAGGATCCCGATGTAGTAGAATACATCCAGCAAGTAGAAGTAGATTGGGTAAAAGTCAAACTACCAAAAGAATTCAACGAGGTACTGAAACACCTCAAGGATTTTCTCAAAAGCAGAATAAAAACACTGCAAGATTGGGATATTATGCCCAAACAAAATTCAGATTTCATCTCAAAAACCGCATTACTCCAACTCCAAGCACAACTGCGCGGTAGAGCCGTGGGAACACAAGACTTCACCGCCTGGAAAGCCATCTCCGTCCTCGCAGAGATCATGAAAATGCAGCACGCAGTAGAACTCATAGAAACACAAGGCGTTAAATCCCTGCACGACTACCTCAACAAATTACAACAAGATTCGACAACCTCAAAAACAAAAGCCGTCAAGAATATCGTTGCAGACGTAGAATTCAGAAGCGCACTCTTCAAAACCAACAGGTTAGTCCAAGAACGCATCCAACACCCAAAAATTGCGGAACTAAAAAAGTTAGTCTCTCAAATTCTAACCACCGATGATGCCAAACTCATGGTCTTCAACCAGTACCGAGACAATACAGCCGACATTGTCAACCATCTCAACACCATAGAAAACGTTAAAGCAACCCTCTTCGTTGGCCAACTCAAGAAAGGAAATACCGGACTCTCGCAAAAAGACCAGAAAGCAGTCCTAGATAAGTTCAGATCTGGAGAAATAAATGTCATCGTTTCAACATCCGTAGGCGAAGAAGGCATTGACGTACCCTCCGTAGACGCCGTCATCTTTTTCGAACCTGTCCCCAGCGCAATCAGAACCATTCAAAGACGAGGAAGAACCGGAAGACAATCAAGAGGTCGCGTCATCGTCTTAATGGCAGAAAACACAAGAGACGTCGGTTACAAATGGAGCGCTCACCACAAAGAACTCAGAATGTATCGTACGCTTGAAACAATAAAAAAGAAAATGAGTTTCAATTTCGCGAAACCGTCAGAAGATCAGTCACTGAAAGACTACACCAAGAAAGATGAAATCAAGATGTACGTCGATCACCGCGAGAAAGGATCTGCAGTCATCAAACAACTCATCGATAAAGGCGTGCATGTACAATTAGAACAACTCTCTCACGCCGACTACCTCTTAAGCAAAAATGTAGGCGTAGAATACAAAACCGCCGAAGACTTCGTCAACAGCATCATCGATGGACGACTGTTAGATCAACTTAAATCGTTAAAGGAACAATACTCTAGACCATTAGTCCTCATCGAAGGCGAAGATCTCTATTCAATAAGAAATATCCATCCCAATGCCATTCGTGGCATGATTGCGACCATTGTAGTAAACTACGGCATCCCCATCCTCTTCAGCAAATACGCAGAAGAGAGCGCATCCCTACTCTATCTCATCGCAAAACGAGAGCAATCAACAGACTCCTCAGATTTCACCCCCCACGCAACAAAAAGAACCGGAACACTCAAAGACATGCAAGAGTATCTGGTTGCAGCATTACCAGGAGTCGGCATAACCCTAGCGAAACCTCTCCTCACCGCATTCAAATCCATAAAAAATCTCGTAAACGCTTCAAAAGAAGAACTACAAACCGTGGAAAAGATTGGCAACGTCAAAGCAAAGAAAATAAAAGAAGTTCTAGAAAAAGAATACGAACCCTAATCAGTCATTCCATCAATTTTATATATCCCTAAACTACCAATACCTCATGCAAAGTAATCTTTCTCTTATTTTAGAGCACCGATCGGAAATAGTTTCTCTCTTGGATGAGATAGTAGTGGTAATTACGCGCGATATGGGAGAGATTTGGAATATAACTACAAAGATTTTCTCCGTGAGTGAGCTTATTGACAAATGTATCGGGATGGAACCGTTTCATTTAGCTGAGTTTACTGGACACTTCGGCAGACCCAGTGAAGTATTTGGAAAAAATGAAAAGGAATTAAGAAGAAAGATTGCCAAAGATCCTTCGGATTGGGAGAGTAAGTTCCTCTTCTATACAAGAAAGTTTGTTGCTGTCTTAGTTCAAGACTGTATCTACTACCTCACCTATGATCAATTCTCAGAGAATTCAAGAGATAACACAGAAAAAACAGAAATACTGGATCGATATTTTGATAAAAGTTCAAAACTGTTGGAGATCGGTCCAGGAACAGGGCCCCTATTGAGGAGATTGTTACAAAGAAAATTGGATGTTATCGCTATAGAGATCAATCCACATATGATTGAAGAATGCAAGAAGCTCTACCCTCCAGCAAAAGGAAAGATCATCCAGGGAGATTTTTTAGAAAAGCAGTTTAAAGAAAGGTTTGATGGGATTTTTGTAGAGAGTGGATTTTTTCTGTTTACTAAAATAAGACCAAGAGTGTTCATGTTTGAGATGTTTCATGACAATCCAAATACTGCAAAAGAATATGCCGAGAAGGGGTTGAAGCGAGTGTACTCCCTTCTACGTCCAAAGGGAACTTTTTTGATTGGAATCCAGGAAATTACGGGAAAAGTGGGACTGGGGGAGGGTGTTCAATTTTCCATGGAACGTAATCAACATCAAGATTATGCACTACGAACCATCGAGTATTCTGCAAAAAAACATTTCCTGGGTAAAGCGAGTATTCTATGGACTATACCTCACAAAAAATCGACGATGAGTAAGAATGAATTTGAGAAGCTCGCTCAATCAGTAGGATTTAAAGGAATCTCTATCTTGAGGGACCAATGGATATCTCTCACCAAATAACAACCTTAAAACCGACCAGAGCGCAACTTTTTAACACGTTCCGCCGTCGGAGGATGCGTCGAGAACAACTTAATCAAACCATGCATCTTTCCAAAAGGATTCGAAATAAAAAGATGCGCAGTCGTCTGCGTCCCTGAAGTTGCCCGAAAAGGATGATGCTTAATATTCGATTCTAACTTCAAAAGAGCCGATGCCAAACCCTCTCCAGTATGCAATGATTTAGCAGCCGAAGCATCCGCCTGAAACTCTCGAGAACGTGATATAGCAAGCTGAATGATCGTAGCTAAGACAGGAGTAAGAATTGCCAACACAAGCAGCTCCAACCCATTTCCATCTCGATCACGACCACCAAAACCACCAAACATTGCAGCCCAACGAGCCATGAAAGCAACGTACGAAATAACACCAGCAATCGTAGCTGCAACAGTCGAAGTCAACGTATCATAATTAGTAATGTGTGCAACCTCGTGCGCAATAACTCCTTTTAACTCATCCTCCGACAACGCATCCATGATGCCAGTAGTACAGGCCACTGCAGCCCGCTTAGGGGTAGGCCCCGTAGCAAACGCATTCGCCTGCGGCGTATCAATAACATACACTCGCGGCTTAGGAATGTTAGCCAAGCGAGCACATTCAGCAACTAAAGAATGCAACGTAGAATATTCCGATTCGGAAGCAAGTTTGGCATGGTACATCCGCAACGCAATCTTATCCGAAAACCAATACGAAACCACGTTCATTCCTAAAGAAAAGATAATCGCAATCGTTAACCCACTTGCCCCCCAGTAAGAACCGATCCATAACAATAAACCGGTCATCGAAGCTAACAACACTACGGTCTTCAACTGGTTCTGAATTGCCATACACTAAGAATGCATCATGAATTTATAAAGGTGATGTCAAGGTGGAGCAAACATTATAAATTGCCCACCATTCACTTTTCTCAATGGATTTGAACAAAAGCACACTCTTGCTACATTACAAACGCAGAGATATTCAGGAGGCCATGGTCCTAGACGCACAAGACAAAGAAGTCGGAATCCGCTATGGTGTAGGATTCGGAAAACGCCCAGACATGCTCCAATACCCTAACGATGTGCTAGAGTGCGCAAAGAACGGCGCAACCTCATTCCACACCTCCGAAGAGCGATGGAGCAACCCCCTACAAATCCATTCCGAGATGAAGCCGGGTGACATGGAAGATCTCAGAATTGGCTGGGATCTCGTTATCGATATCGACTGTAAATTCGTCGCCTACACCATCCTCGCAGCAGATCTCGTCATCAAAGCCATCAAACATCATGGCGTCTCCGCCGTCTCCTGCAAATTTTCAGGGGGATCCGGATTCCACATTGGCATTCCATTCGAAGCATTCCCAGAAAAAGTCTATGAAAAAGATACTCGGCTTTGGTTTCCCGATGGTCCGCGTGCAGTAGCAGAATATATCAGCTCACTCATCAACGAACCACTAGGCAAACTCATGTTAGCTGATGGCGGGGTCGAAGGAGTGATGAAAAAATCAGGATTAACGTTCAATGAAGTCGTAAAAAAGGGAAAATTCGATCCGCTAGCAGTCATCGGCATCGACACGCTGCTCATCTCCTCACGACACCTCTGTCGCATGGCCTATTCCTTCAATGAAAAATCAGGATTGGTTTCAGTACCAGTAAATCCAGATAAAGTTCTAGAATTTCGAAAAGAAATAGCAGTTGCAAAAAATGTGCGCGTCTCAAAATTCAAATTTCTTGATCGAGTCAACTGCAAACCGGGAGAGGCAAAACACCTACTCGTTCAATCCTTTGATTTCCATGAAAAACTACAGAGAGCAAAGGAAGAAAAAGAAAAATCCAAAGTAGTCAGAGAATACGAAGAACTCACCGAGGCAATTCCAGAACAATTCTTCCCGAATTGCATCAAGAAAATACTAGCCGGACTCGTAGACGGCAAGAAAAGAGCCGTCTTCATTCTGATCAATTTCCTCATCAGTGTCGGGTGGAGCTATGACGCAATTGAGGAACGTCTCAACCAATGGAATAAAGTCAATCGCGAACCGCTTCGAGAAGTCATCTACAAAGGTCAACTCAGATATCACAAAACCAAACAAAAGAAGGTCCTTCCGCCGAACTGTGGCAATCTCCTCTACTATAAGGAATTGGGGGTAAAATGCGACGACAGCTGCTGCAACCGTTTCAAGAATCCCGTCGGCTATGCAAAGGCGCAAACGCGATTTCTGCAAAAAACAGGCAAAAAGAAAAAGAAGGATGCTAAACCTTCCAAAGAAAAAGCAGAAAAAGAACCTGCAGAACCGTCGAAAGAATCAACGAAGTGAAACCTTTTTATAGGAAAATACTTTACTCCGAATATGGGGGCAGGACGACCAACAAGAAGCGATATTCGGCAGAATATGGTAGAACTCTTAGCACATCTCGGAGAGGCGTACGGCTATGATCTCTTCAAACTCTACAAAGAAATCTTCCCTCTTGCAACTCAACGTGTAATTTATTACCACCTCAAAAAGGGAGTAGAATTAGGAGAATTCAAAGTAAATAAGATCGTTAAAGAAGAGGGAACCTTCTCCTGGGGTGGACACACTCAAAAAGTATATTACGGTCTAGGCGATCGCGCCCAAGTAAAAGGAAATCAAGAAGTACAAACTATTCTAGAAGAAAAAGGTCTACTACAAACCACCAAGGCTTGAACCGCCCGTCTCTCTCTGAACATATTTCTTGAGAATAACTTCTAAAATCAACACTACACCATAAATCAACAACAAATCAAGAATAACCCATCCCGTGATCACAAGCCCCCCAAACGTCCACAAAATCGCAACAGCCGAAAGATAATAGGTAATCGTCGGCGACGCTATAATAAAGGAGACTTTTTCTGGAAGCTTGTGTGCGAACGAATTGTAAATAATAAATCCTGTGTACACAAAAAGAATCATCAACCCGAAAAATCGAGACCACACGAGACCGCTCCATCCTTCGGAAAAAAGTTCTCGCATACTAATGATCAAAATCCAAAAGATACTCATACCATTTCCTAACGCAGTATTCCATCCTAACTTCTCCGATTGATATTTGCTAAAATACACCTCAAGCACGATCCAAAAAAAGAGAATCGGAGTCAGTAACCACAAAATCGAGAGATCATTTACCAACGACCCTCCAATAGCGCCGAACCCAGAACCAATACTATTCATGATGTCACCAAAACCCATAAGCTCATCTAGAAATACAGTTATATAAATCTTTTCACTACCTTTAATAATCACCCACCATTACCCAGCACATGCTCCCTTTTACGGAAAAATACAAAGCAATCACCGTCTCCGATATTGTCGGCCAGGATGCAGCCGTTCAAGCAGCCGAACAAACCATCACGAATCGTGGTAAGGCATTACTACTCCACGGACCGCCAGGAACCGGAAAGACCTCACTAGCTATTGCGTTAGCAAATGATGCTGATCTCGAATTTCTTGAATTCAATGCCTCCGATCATCGAAATGCAAATACCATCAAAGAAAAACTAGGAGGAGCACTCGGCCAGCAATCTCTCTTCTCCAAAGGAAAACTCATCCTCATCGATGAAATTGACGGTCTTTCCGGAACAAAAGATCGCGGCGGCATCAAAGCAATCATCGATCTCATCAAAACAAGTGCATTTCCGCTCGTACTTACGGCACAAGATTCCTGGAACAGAAAGTTCTCAACACTAAGAAAACACTGCGAACTCGTTGCCATGCCTCCATTACATCACGACGCCATCGCACAGGTGCTCACGAAAGTCTGCAACGAAGAAAAAATCAAATACGAAGCGAGTGTAGTCACAACACTTGCACGACGTGCCGGCGGCGACTGCCGAGCAGCATTAACCGATCTCCAGTCGATGACTCAGGTTTCAAAAGCATTAACCAAACAGGCACTTGAAGAGTTGGTACAACGAAGCCAAATTGAAACAATACCGCAAGCCCTCGTTAAAGTGTTCAAAACAACCAATCCAGAGATTGCAATTTCAGCGTTTGAACACGTCGTAGAAAGCAGCGATGATCAATTTCTCTGGCTGGACGAAAATCTTCCTAAAGAATACACCAAGGCAGCAGACATCGAACGAGCCTACGAAGCAATCAGCAAAGCCGATATCTTCCGGCGACGAATACGAAGGTGGCAACACTGGCGATTCCTCGTCTACATCAATGCATTACTCACAGCCTCGATCGCCGTAGCCAAGGATGAAAAGTACAAAACCTTTGTACAATACAAACCTACTGGCCGCATCCTTAAATTATGGTGGGCAAAACAAAAATCAATGAAAAAGAAAGCAATCGCTGCAAAGCTAGGAAAAGCATCTCACAGCTCAGAACGCCAAATGCTTCGCTACGTAGACCACTACAAGTCCATTTTCCAAAACAACCAAGAAATGGGCGATGCCATAGCTCTGTACGCAGACTTAGACAAAGAAGAAATCGCCTGGCTAAAGAAATGACTATGCGTACGAAGGCTGTCCAGCAGGAGGCTTCTGTTCCAATTGCTTTTTATCATCCACAATCCCCAACTTCCGGCCAATCGTCCTGAGAAAACCTTCCTCCCCAGTAATCAATGAGAAAATAACGTCGTTCACCGCTCCCACCGCAACTCTCGCAACAGGATTGACAAGATAATTCATAGTGTAAAAGTGTATAGCCGAAAGCGTCAAGAACGTCTCTCCCAAAATCGGCAGCAATTTCTCCTTCACATCATTATCGTATGCCTCCTTCATGTGAGAGAAGATCTTTCCAGTGAATATACTACCTAGCGTACCCCATCCGCCATATTTATCCACAATATACGTCGCCGTTCGATATGTAGCCACCCACGGAGCCACCATCAGTGGATTAAAGAGTAAGGTTTTAGCAACCTTCAATCCGATGGTTGCAGGGTTAGGTATAAGAAAATCAGGAATGTGGTAGGCCCAGTATGCTAATGCTCCTGCGTAATTGCCCACGGCCAACGTCTTTCGCATCTGACCCCACTGAGTCTTAATGCCTTTCTTCATATCACTCAGATATTTCCCAATACCCAATCCTATAGGAGTAAGAAGAGTAGCCAACCCACCTGCAGGACCCGCAGCAAGATAAGCGAGCGCCGCTAACGGTGCGTACAGCGCCGAATCCTTTGCAACATTTCCTAACGTCCATGTATCACGCTCAGCGGTCTCCTCCAATGGAGAGCTATCCGAAGAAGGCGGCTGCAGTTTGGACTCTAAATCGTCTGCCAATGTACTACTTAAAAGTAGCACTTCATTTAAAAAGATTACTCAATGTACAAATTAAAGAATTCTACTCAAAAAGTTTCCACGTTAATTCAACGCTTTCATCAGGATAATCCTGCCAGGTACCACCCATAGCTGCAATATCCTTATCTCGAGTTTCAATACAAAGCGTCTGATCCGTTCTAAATCTGCTGTAACTAACGGCAGTCAAAACACCGTCTTTACAGTCTTGGTACGTAACACCCTCAATCGGAGCATCAATAATCCAGATATCATTTGAAAATCCGGATGCAATAAAGTAATTATATCTGTTCGATTGGGGAAAGAACCTTACCTTGACATCATAATCGTAATTTTCCTTAACTAAAATTCTCTCCTCAGAAAAGTCTGAGAATCTCCAAGCAAGAGTATCAAAGAAAACAGTACCTGAAGTCGCAACATCTTTTGCTGACTCAATAAAATCAGCCTCGGAAGCACTCATACATCTCCCACCACTACACCCATAGGGGCAAGCCTGAACATTACTAAACGTACAATCACTCGTTCGATAGCCCTTTCTATTCGCATCAAGACACGCAAGACCCAAATCACAACTCTGCTTCGAATCAGAAACTACAGTATCCTCTACAACGGGATCGATAACAACAGTCTCAACCGGAGCACTCAAACAAGCCCCAGCCTCGCAACCATTCTCGCAAGATTTCTCGTCCGTTAGTGAACAATCAGCGTTTCGATAGGCTCGAGTATTCGCATCCGTACACAAAGCGCGTGCCGTACACACATCCTCCACAACTTCCTCGCTTGTATCCTCAACAACCTCGTCTGAACCCCGATTACCGAAGACTGCTATAAACAAGGCAATAACCAGAATAACGATAATGATCTTCTTGGAATCCATACCCTAAAATCGGCAACCCTACTATATAAATCTGTTCTTTTTAGCCGGAGCAATACTTTTAAATATCCTGCCCGTTTTGACACATTCATGACCCTCTCCATCGAAGACATCGCAGTTTTTTGTAAAAAGAAAGGTTTTGTCTATCCTTCAAGCGAAATCTACGGAGGATTTTCTGGATTCTGGGATTTTGGACCGCTCGGTGTTGAACTGTTTAACAACATCAAAACCCATTGGTGGAACTTTTTTGTACGGAGTCGAGCTAATATGGTGGGTGTCGATGCCTCAATCATCTCTCACCCGCGCGTCTGGAAAGCATCGGGACACGTAGACAGTTTTGGCGACCTCGTCCTTACCACAAAACAATCTAAGACTAAATTGCGTGCCGATCATTTCATAGAAGATGAATTGAGCATTTCCGCAGACGGCATGAATGCCCAGGACATCATGAATCTCATCAAGAAGCACAAATTACAACATAAAGGTGAAGATTTCGAAGAACTGAAAGATTTCAATCTGCTGTTTTCAACGCACGTAGGTGCAGACGAGAAAAATGCAAACACAGCCTACCTACGCGGAGAAACCGCACAGGGAATGTTTACCGATTTTAAATTAGTTGCAGAAACCGCCCGCCAACAGCTACCGTTTGGTATCGCCCAGGTCGGAAAGTGCTTTAGAAACGAGATCGCTCCTCGCGATTTCCTCTTCCGCGATCGAGAATTCACCATAGCAGAATTCGAATTTTTCATTCATCCCGATCAAACCGAATGTAATCTCCTAACCAAAAAACATCGCTCGCTTAAACTACCACTCCTCGACAGCAAAGAACAAGCCAAAAAGAATGGCGAACCCAGACTCACCACCATTGAGCAGATGCTCAAACAAAATAAACTAGGAGAATGGCATGCCTACTGGCTAGCAGAACAATATCGTTGGTTGTTAGCTATCGGCCTCGATCCAAAAAAACTAAAAGTACGAGAACACGTAAAAACCGAGCTCTCTCATTATTCTTCAGCCACTTTCGATCTCGACTACACCTTTCCCTTTGGAAGTAAAGAGATTGCCGGTAACGCTAATCGCGGCCAATACGACCTCACCCAACACATTAAGGAAAGTAACGAAAAATTAACCCTATTCGATGAAGCAACAAAACAACATATCGTGCCTCGAGTAATAGAACCCACCTTCGGCATGGAGCGTGTACTATTGGCATTAATCGTAGACGCATACCAAGAGGACAAAAAACGAGGGAATATCGTATTAAAAATGCTCCCCAAACTTGCTCCATTTACCGTAGGCATCTTTCCACTGGTCAATAAACTCGATAAAGAAGCATCGAAATTATTCGATCTCTTAAAAGAAGAATTCTCATGTACCTACGACAAAAGCGGATCCATCGGTCGTCGCTATGCAAGAGCAGACGAGATAGGAATACCCTATTGTATCACGCTGGACTTCGATGGAATAAAGGATAAAACCGCAACCATTCGTGATCGAGACTCCGCAAAACAGATTGTCGTAAAGCAAGATGAATTAGCAATCACTCTCCACCGCCTCCTCTCCGGAGAAAAGCTACAAGCAGTTACAAAAATGAAATAGTCACCATCACAATCTTTAAAAAAGAGCGATGATTACCTTTTTCAAATGGCAATAAGCGATTTACAACCAAGACAAGGAAAAGTAGACATTACCGTCGAAGTGACGGCTAAAGAAGACGTTCGAGAGTTCGAGAAATTCGGAAAAACGGGACGCGTATGTAACGTAAAAATCAAAGATGACACCGGAGAAATGGTTCTTTCTCTTTGGAATGAACAAATAGATCAGGTTAATGTAGGCGACAAAGTTCACATCGCAAACGGATATGTCTCTGAATGGCAGGGCGAAATGCAGCTCTCAACCGGTAAATTCGGAAGTATGGAAGTACTAGGCAAAGAAGATGCATCTACCGATGAAGCACCGCCTGCTGCGCCTACACCAGAACAACCCTCCAAAGAAGATTTTAGCGCTTCTATCGATGAAGAAGAAGTTCTGTGATGACAATAGTTTTATAAAGTAATTATTAGTTCTTTGATACTGATGGGGACGTAGCTCAACCTGGGAGAGCACTAGACTGAAGACCCAATTGAGCAGTTTAGATCTGCTGAGGCGAAAGCCAATGAATGGTAGAGATCTAGGTGTCGTGGATTCAAATTAGCCAAAAGCTATGAAAGTTCCACCGTCCCCATTTTCTTTTTACAAAAAAATGATACAAAAAACAATACTCCTACTCACCCTCCTACTTCTCCTCTCAGCATGCACCCCAGAAACCAGTACTCAGCAAGAACTAAAACTTCAATCTTTCGAAATCGACCCAACATTAGAAACAGAAAATGGATTTTTCTCAATAGAAATTGGAGCTAACCCAGCAAACTCGTGCTCATTATCTTCGAAGCGATGAAGTTAAAGACCATCATGATACAGGCAGAGATAATACAGTACATCACCACCGATCTAAACATGTTCTTTCCCAACTGATACCGCTCATTCAATTTATCGGAACCATTCTCAATACCATTTGCCAATACAGTAAGAATATACGTAATCTGCACCACATAAATCCCCACAATAACCTGGAAGTGATACGTAGGTAGACCCTGCCCAAAGAATCCAGAAACCAAACCTCCTCCAGCCGCACTCTCTGCACCGCTACCTCCCGAAATATTACTCATCTGTGCCGATAATCTTCCTAGAATCGCCGTGACCATCGACGTAATACCAATAACAATCCCAGATATAACAGGAGTCAAAAATTTAATCTGTGAGCTCATCGATGCGAGAATCTCCGCCATCAAGTCCTTCAATCGCTCATTGACCTTATGAATCTCCTTCACATACCGCGCAATATTCATCAATGCGGCTGACGCCACCTTCGGACCCTTCTTAACGCTTTCAATCAACACCTTCATCGAGCTCTCAATCAATTTGCTCGGAAAAAACTTCATAGCTCCATTCTGAGGATCAAAAATAGCCTGCGAAACCCCCATCCCTAAACGAGAAATATTATTGCCTACTAACTGGAAAAAATTCCCAGAAACACTACCCTGCATACTCCGCCCCAGTTTCTCAAACGCAATCTCTGCAGGACTTCCATCGCCCAGCCGATTACCCAACTGAAATAATCCAGAGGCAAATTCCTGCTCGAGTGTTACAGTCTTATTTCTAATATCAATAACCTTCTTCGACTTCAGTTTATAGTACAACCCGAATCCCACCCCCAAACCAAGCGGAATAAATAAACTCAATAATGATGCACCTAATCCAAACGGACCAGCCATCTTTCCATCCTCCCCAACGCGATAATCCAACAAACAATACGTTCTCAGACAGGTAGAAACCTCATCCAATCCCCCAAAACCCAGGTTCGTTTCATCAGTAATGAACAAATGCATAATCAAGGGACTTATTCCAATAAGAAATAATAATGCTCCCACCACAACACATAACCCTGCCGGACTAAAAGAAAATTCCTTACCCCCAATCTTGAACCTAAGATAAGAATACTTCTTGAACTCATTCATCTCTCCAATATCAGTATCACCATACCCCGTCGGACGCTTCGAAAGAATCTTGCGCCCCATCGAATATACCATCAACGGCAACCCTACATTGTACAGCAACGCAATCGAGTACCATTTCACCCCTTTCATGAAACTAACAATCAACGGAAGTATTACCAGTCCCAAGATGGGAAGAATGACCCCTAACATATGAAGCATCGTGATAGGACTCTTCAAATTCTGAGCATAATGCAGCATCTTTTCATATGTCTCAGTCAAAATAACATCTAACGATCGATCAAGCGTAGATTTTCTATTCTCTTCATTTCCTTCTAACAACGAAGCCTCTATCAGATGAAAGGCCTCAATCAACTCCATGTTTGTCTTCTTCCAAGTATCTAAATACGACTCCAGCGATTCCTTAACCGTAGGAAACTTCTGAGTCTCCACATCCCATACCACCTTCTTCAAGTCCAGACTCAATGGCGGTTGAATATGGTCAGCCGCAAAACGAATAGCAAGCTCCAAATTCGAAGTATGCCTCATATACGTGACTACATAAAAGATACAGAGCACCATCTGATTACTTGCACGAAGACGCCAATTCGCAGCCGTCGTACTAGGCAAATTTTGAAGAGGCTTAATCATTGAAAAACCCACAATCACAAAAAACAAGGCAAAAAAGAAACTCCCTGCCAACGTTGCTATAAGTGCAGCAGCCAAAATCAATGCAAAAGGAGCGATAAATGCAAATGACGCAACCCCTGCCGGAGTAACATTCAGATGAGTAATCTTCAATGCACTCTTAATAGCCTTCTCCTTCTTTTTATCAGGCTTCACCTTCAGAATCTTTTCTGAAAAAGCACACAATTTCTCATAAATGTTCATATGAGTAGGTAAAAATTCCTGTCTGAACTCCTGATACGATTTTGAAGAAATTTCCTCAGTCGGTTTAACATCAGAATCTCCTAGTTTGCCCTCTAGCTTCGCCTTGTACTTCTGCATCAAATCTCCCATGCCCTTATCTTGTCCAGCCATCAGTACAACTTCTTCCTCTTTATCGTTCTCTTCAACCATTCATTCCATTCAAAAAAGATTTTCTTCGGATCGAGCGAGCCAACTTCTTCTCGCACCGATTCAGAAATTCTGTGATACTCATCATTAGCCTGAATCGTATGATCAGCCTCCAATAACGAAAAATCCTTACTTTTCCGTGCATAGTTTACAATCGTCTCCTTCATCTTCGCACGCAGCTGAATATTGTCCCACACCGCATCCCAATCACTAGCCCATTCCTTGACATTTCCCGCAATCGATTTCAAGATCTCACTCTCTCCATTGATTAAATCATCTCCCGGAATAAGCTGGTCGGTAGCCGCATCATATTTCATCAAATCTGAAAATCCATTCTCCAAAAGAGGATCATTCTCCCACTTCTTTCGTACCTCAGTAATCTGGGTAACTCGCCGCACTCGCGACAACCCATCTGCCGATCTAATAGGATTGGCCACAACAATACAATCCGTAGCCTTGAAACTCGTTTTAGGGACCTCTAAATCATTCACAACACGATCATAAATACCATACGGACTGTCGCCGTGAATCGTCCCCGCAACAACATTTGCCAGTGCTCCAACACGCATAGCCTCATACAATGCTTTTGCTTCCTTACTCCTAATCTCTCCCACAATCAAGCAACTATCTCCTAAACGCAACGTAGTTCTTATCCCTTCATCTGCTGAGACCTCTGAACTACCCTTCGTTAAAGCAGAAGCAACCTTCATCTGCTGAATATTATATCCCAGCTTCCGCAATGCATTGCCCGGTAATTCAAGCGTATCCTCTATCGTGATAATCCTATACTTCCTCATAATCTCAGTTAATACCGCACCCAACACCGAAGTTTTACCTGCAGATCGCGTCCCCGCAATGAGCATGGTTCTCGATCCATCAACAATAAAACTAATCAATCCAGCAGCAAGCGAATTAAGCATCCCATTGTGAACGAATAACGGCAACGTCCACGGCTTGTCTCTATGTCGCCGAAAAGCATACGCCAATCCCGTCGGATCCAACGGACTAGAAATAACTCCCACTCTTGCAGTTGCACCTGGCACCGTAATTTCAGTATCAAGAATCGGATTAGCCTCATCTAACGGCCTACCAGAAATCATACGTAATTTAGAAGCCCACGAATCGGCTTCAGAAGGATTAGGAAAAATGTTCGTCTTACAATCTCCCCAGTCCGCATGCACAATAAACATCGGACTCTCTCCCATCGGCGAATTAATGGTAATGTCCTGAATCTTCTCATCCTGCAGCAACACCTCAATCAACCCAAATCCAACCGTATACCGCACCAAGATGTGCGTCAACTCATCAATTTCAGCCTGCTTCAGCTTGATATGCTTGTATTCAACCAGCTCCTCAATCAAATCGCGACCAATATTGAAAAACACCGTGCGCATCCGCTCAGGATCAATAAATTCAGATTTCTTCGGCTTGTGCTCGGTCATAATTTTACGCGCATCATCCAAAATCTCATACTTATCTTCAGTCAGATTAAATTCGGGAGGAACAACGTGATACAAATATTGGATTGTATCCGGCAAACTAAAGATAGTGACCTCCGTACCCTCACTCTTGTAACTATCCAACTCATCTCCCTCCTCTGGAAATTTAGACATAAGCTTAGTATGCAAGAAATCAGGCTTGATATTGGGAGTAAAAATGCGACTGTAAATAGTCCTATCCCCTATCTTATATCCAGGCAAATGCGGCTGTGCCAAACCAATAAGTTTGGTCTTCTCAAACATCTTAATGAGCATCGTAAGAACCTCAAAATACTTGGCCATACACTTCTTCATAGCCCCATCCGAGCTCTTCTGAAAAGCAATCTGTTCATCTCTAAACAAGCGCTTGACCGTAACATAAGCTCCGATCGGATCACTTCTTAAATGCCGTGAAACAACATCCTTGACCTTAGCATACCACGCAGCCGCATAACGCGTGCATGATTTATCAGCAAGAAATGCCGTATAATTAATCAATTCCCGTTGTCGATACAATTGAAGATAGATATCAGCAATCTCCTTAACGTAACCTGTCTGAACGACATCATATTCATACTCGCGCTTCTGAATAAAAACTAAGCGCGTGCCCTCACCCACCTCATTAATAATATCGCAGGTCTTCTGAAAAGTAACCGGATCATTTTCTAAAGACGGCACCCTATTGTACTGCTTACACTCAATCCTAATAATTCCCTCTGAACCCTCTCGAATCAATTCATATTCGAAAGCTCCCTTCTCCGCAAAAGATTCAGCCATTCTCCTTCTCCTTTTTTCGAAGCTCAAGCAAAGCGATCTCGATAAGATGGGACTTATTACGATATTTCGTCGTATCCCTACACTCGTCGGCAATCCACTCAAGAAGACTACTATCAATCGTTGCACTAATGGGTTTTTTTACCATGGTAAATAATATATTTTATCATATAAAATACATTTAATGCATTTTATACTATAATTAGATCCCCCATATATTAATGTTCTGATTAGCGAGTACAGAAAACTTTATATAGTTCGATAAGGAAAAACAACTGTGGAAAAGAAAATGCACGTTTTACTGATTATTGCCATAATCTCAGTTGTAATTAGTGGTGCCGTAACATTTATGAGCATCCAGACAACTACACCTAATCAGCAATCATCAAACACAGATCAATCTACAAATTCAGAACCACTTCAGTCTAATATACCTCCCGCTCAAACAGTAGTAGGTGGAGTAGTAAAAGTAACCATCCCCTAAAGGGTGAAAACGTTATGAAATCTCTCTCAAATAGAATAATAACTCTGCTTCTCGTGGCATCCATCGTCATTTCTGTATTAGGAACCATTTCTAAACTCCAAAAACTGGGTGAATATTCCGGAGCCTCAATAAGCGGGTTTGCAACAAGCGGCACCGGTAAAGTCAATGTCTCCGTGGCATCGGTAACTTCCATTACCGTATCCGACGCTTTACTGAATTTTGGAGAATGCTCACCAAACATCACAGGGTCATATATCGCCTCGAATGATTCTTCCACATCTTGGGGTGCTCCTGGAGTCTGTACCGTAGACGGATCAGCACCAACCACTACCGACAGTCTCAACATCACCAATGATGGAAATGACGATGTAAATATCTCGTTCACCAGTGATGGTACGGCCTCTTCCTTTATCGAAGGCACCAATCCACAGTTCATGTATAGCACCACCAACGTTTCCGCGAGACCAGGATGTAGGTTCGCAAATAAAACCACTGCCATCATGTTTAATGACACTGAATCCAATATCACCGGTCTTCAGAGAATATGGCTCAATATCTCTAGCGCAAGTGTAGGATATCCAGTATGCTCCAATCTATCTTATCCTGATACCGCAGACTCAGTTGCTTTCTACGTCAGATTATTCCTTCCGAGCGACGTCACTCCAGGTACAGGTGAGAAGAGCGCTACACTCACCTTCACCGCAGCAAGTCTAACGTAAACTAACTTCTTCGCCCAAATAATGGAAGGAGAAAGGTTTATATACTATGATTGTGGATATCTACTTATCATTTGCATTGCTACTGAACGAGTTAACATGAAACAAGTCTCTAATCAAACATTAATCATGCTCCTGGTAGCATCTATCGCCATTTCCCTGGTAGGGACACTATCTAATCTCAATACACTTAATCAAATATCCGGCACATCCGCCGACATCGTAGGGTTCGCAACAAGCGGCACCGGTAAAGTCAATGTCTCTATTGCCTCAGTAAGTTCTATAACCATATCCGATGCCCTACTTGATTTCGGTTCCTGTTCACCAAATACGTCAGGATCCTACATCGATTCAAATGATTCTTCCACATCATGGGGTGCTCCTGGAGTCTGTACACTTGCCGGATCCGCACCAGCCTGGAGAGACAGCCTTAATGTTACAAATGATGGTAATGATAATGTCAACCTTACCGTGAGTGCGAGTGCTATTGCATCCACATTTATTGGCGGAACCAATCCACAATTCATGTATACCTCAGAAAATGTTTCCGCGAGACCCGGATGTAGATATGCAAATATCACTGGAAGCGCCATGTTTAATGACAGTGCGTCTAATATCACAGGCATGCAAGAAGTATGGTTAAATATCTCGAGTGTAAACATCCAATACCCTGTATGTTCAAATCTGAGCTTTCCCGATACCACCGATACCGTAGCATTCTACGCTAGATTGTTCCTTCCGAGCGACGTCACTCCAGGTACAGGAGAAAAAAGCTCCACACTCACCTTCACCGCAACGAGCATAGCATCATGAGACCATGGGTCAAATATTCAAATTATGGACGTATTTTTTCATACTTCTAATAGCAGCTGGATTTTCTGAAGCAATTGGAATAGGTATGTTTACCACCGAAATCAATTTTGAGCCGAATCTTAACGAAAACTTTCAGGCGTTTATCAACAATAATGTAGGAACTCCCATTATCGTAGAACTCACCGTAGATGGTAAACTCGCAGAGTACGTTACCTTTTCCGAAGACACCCTCAAAATCCCTGCAGGTGGACGAGCATTCTTTAACTATAATCTAAAACTGCCCGAATCCATTCCACCTGGAAAGAATAGAATCAGTATTGGAGCAACAGATATCACCCCTACAACCAAAGGCGGAATTTCAACGAAAACAGCAGTACATAAATCATTCTATATCCTTGCCCCCTATGATGGCAAGTACGTGTCAACCTCCCTTCGTATCCCCCAGGTATTTGTAGGAACACAAGCTCCATTCGCATTATCACTTGAACATCAGGGAGATGAAATAATTAAAACCATCACCGGATCTGTGACCGTAAAAGAAAAATCTTCAGAAGGAACTACACTAGCCACACTCCCACTAGAAAAGTTTACGAATATACAACCCAAAGAAAGGCGCGATACAGAGGTAATCTGGGATTTTACCGATCAATCCGTGGGAGATTATTTTGCCTCCGGAACTCTTACTGTAGATGGAAAACGACAAGAAATAAGTGGTTCATCCTTCAGAATTGGTGAGTTACTAGTAACCATAGAAGAGTACAATGACACATTCACTCAAAACGGCATTACTCGAATGGAAGTAATCGTGAAAAATCTTTGGAATGAGCCAATAGAGGGAGTGTATGCAGAATTATCCGTTGGAGATCTCTTTCTAAGAAGTTCAGAAGCAGTTCTTGATCCTGGTGTCAATGGAAAAATAGCGTTATTCCTGGATACCAATGCGCTTGAACTAGGAAAACATGCTGGATCACTAACAATTTATTACGCAGAAAAGACCGCGAAAGAAGACCTCATCCTCCGCATTGTAACTCCTCAATCCTCTCCAAAACCCATCTCCACACAGACACTCTTAGTGGTAGTCATCCTTCTCCTAGTCGGAACCAATCTCCTACTTGCACTCTTCTACTTCAGAAAGAAAGAAAAAGCTGCTAAATCAAAAAAATGAGAAAGCTAGCACTAGTACTGATATTTTTTCTGCTTGCTGCAACAATAGTCTCACATATCATGATTACAGAAAACGCCCCTACCAAAATTACCATACCGATGCGAGTAAACGTTGATAATACACCTGGTTCCGTAGGATTTGATACGGGTACCGAATTACTCACCTTCGGAAGACTAGGTTCCGGCTCCACTAGCAAGCGTACACTCAAAATTGAGAATAATGAAAACTATCCACAAAAAGTAACCTATTCCTTTACCGGAGAACTTGCACCTTGGGTTAATCTCCTAGCAGAGTATTATCTCCTAGATCCTCAAACAATGATGGAGATACCAGTAACGCTAACCGTTCCCTCCAACACCTCCACAGGTAACCACACTGGAGAGATGACGCTTCTCTTCAAAAAGAAATAGTATCATAATGATACAGTTATGATACACCCAATAAAAAATAAAATTCTTACCTCAGAAAGATAGACTTCAAAACATTTATATATCATAATGATATATGACGACTATGAGCGATCTTCTTCACATACGAGTTGGAAAACAACTCAAACAAGAAATGCAGAAACTCATTGATTCAGGTCTTTTTAGCAATCAAGCAGAAATCGCCAGGGAAGGCCTTCGAGATCTTCTACTAAAGTATAAAGACCAAATTAAAAAATGAGAATCTCCAACAATGCGGCAGCACTTTTCGCAGTTCTTCTAATCTTCACCAGTCTCGGAAGCTCCTATCTCTTCGTTGACCGCGTAGACATAGCCTATAGCGGTCAAGCAACCAGTGTTCAGGGCATCATGCAAATCTGTTTCAATCAACAACCCGTCATTGCAGAGTCCTGCAATACCACTGCAGTAGTGGATACGGCATATACCTGTGACGTAGATGCAAGCGATCTCGATAACAGTCCTACTCCAGTACAAAACCTCAGTTTTACCGATAATGTAGATAACTTCACTATTGGTCCAACCGATGGAGTCATCGCATTTACGCCTGATCTTAACGATAAAGGAAACATCTCCGTTACCGTTACCGTTGATGATGGATCGGGATGCAGCAATGCAGAAGATTCATCAAATTACACCCTCGCCGTTGCCGGCCCCGTTTGCGGAGACCTCGTCTGCAGCGCGAGCGAAACCTGTGACTCCTGCGCAAATGACTGTGGCTCCTGCAAATCCGGTGGAGGCTCCGCAGGTGGTGGTGGCTCTGGCGGCGGTGGAGGCGGCGGTGGAGGCGGCGGCGGCTCATCCAAAAAAGAAGGATTTAACATAGACTTCAGTCGATCTGACGATCAAGGAGAAGATGAACAATTCTCCCCTCCCGTAACCCAACAAAAGCGCATGCGCCTTAAAAAGTCACAAGTCATCAAAATAACCTTTGATGGGGTTGTCGGTCATGATTTCCGAATCACTGGTATCTATGAGAATTTTGTAACAGCAATCATCAGAAACGAACCACAGACAATCAGGTTAAATCTACTAGAACCCTACACCGTCGATCTCAATGATGATGGCCTCGCAGAAATGGTACTCACCGTAGAAAAAATTCTTGGAGCAGATGTCTGGATAGTCTTTAAGCGCGGAGAGGGTGCCGATGCCTACGTCGCAGAAGGATTAAAAGAAAGTTTCACCATCTCTCCTGATCGAGTCTCCGTAAGCCTAAAACAAGGCACTCAGGTTGAGAAAATATTGCTTCTCAATAACGCACTCACCGAAACCATCAATATCTCAGTAGAAGCTAAAGGCCTATCTCCCGTTATAAATCTCCCCTATACATTCCTCAGAATCACCTCTTTCGAACAAAAACCCTATTCAGTCATCATAAATACCTCAAAAAGCCTACCGGGAGTAGTAAGCGGCACACTCCTCTTTACATCGGGGGCAGTAACAAAAGAGATTCCCGTAGTCATCGAGATTGAATCACTCAGAAAAATATTCGACGTAACCCTAGACATCCCCTTTACCTCTAAAAGGCTCAAACCAGGGGAATCACTTCTCGTCCATATCAATGTCCATAGCCTTGAAGCTCTAGATGGAGAGGTACCCCTCAAATTATCCTACGAAATTCGAGATGTTAAGGGAAACCAAGTCATACGCCAAGATGAACATATCGGAGTAGGGGGGGATCTATCCTTCTCTAAAAAGTTCGACCTTCCACTGGATCTAAATGGAGAGTATGTACTCATTGTTACCGTTACCCATAAAGACTCCTTTGGAAGCGCAACCGAGCTCTTTGATGTGAATGTGCCCCTAGTCCAACTCTCCCCTGGCACTAAAGGTTCAATCCTGACCACCATTCTAACCTTGTTACTACTAAGCGCACTCGTATATGCAGGAATCTTCTTCCATAGCCACCATTACGATACCGCAATTCTAGAAAAATTTTCCTGGTTAAGAAAAATATCGCCTAAACTACCAAAACATAAAAGACAACAATCTCCCAGAAAAGCAATAACAGAACCCGCAATCGAAGAAGCGGCCACCAAAGTAAAAAGAAAGCTCTCCGTAATAAAAGACGGCATTGATGAAGGTTTACTCCCAAAAGGCCTCATGAAACGCTTAAAAGGTAAATTAAAGTAGCTAAATCGTATGTGCATAGCTCACAATAACGCTTTCAAAGAATAATACGGGCTTGCCCCGTTTAATCTCCACGTGGAGACTAACGTCATTACCTTTGCCATAACATCTGCTCCATCCTCATTTCGCA
>Ga0187833_10000439_pt1 | contig 47880 bp, 50 predicted proteins | sample ETNtaG_37_FD_167968 | JGI IMG/M metagenome (GOLD analysis project Ga0187833, IMG submission 167968) | Marine microbial and viral communities from oxygen minimum zone, Eastern Pacific Ocean - ETNP2014_SV_400_PacBio MetaG (Illumina Assembly) | ecosystem: Environmental > Aquatic > Marine > Hypoxic...
CTTCCGAACACGGACAGATCAATCAAATTGGGACTGTCGTATGGCCGAAGAGAGGAATCTCTTCTATCCGTGGTTGTCTTTACCTATGATTGGCTCTGATGGAAGGCTATCTGGGAAATGTCGGATTGAGTTCGTTGTCCTCAACGATCAGGATGGTCTTGGGCATCGCAATTCCTTATATCACCAATGTTCCACACCTAATAGTCGCCAAGCGGAAACCGCGCCCGCCCCGGTAGCGGTTTCGTTTGCAACAAATGAAAGAAAGAAACGTACTAAAACACTGCCTTCTGGAAAGATGATTTCATACTTTTGATATTCTCCTTGGATGATGGAGGATTCCCCCGGCCAAGTCAAACAGGCGTCGCCAGCGGCTTGGCTTCCTTGCCGCCGGCATGGACCTGCTTATTCGCCGCGGACTTCCTCAACCATTTCTTGCAGGCGGGCGATGTCGCGGATGATCAGAACGTCTTTTTTCCGTTCCAGGATGCCCATGCGGGCCAATTCGTTCATCACCCGGGCGACGGTTTCGCGAGTGGTGCTGACGCGGCTGGCGATGTCGCCGTGCACCGGTATGGGCTGGATCGCCGCCCGGTTCTCGCCATCCATGCAGGTGCGGGCATGGCGCAGCAAATCGGCATGCACCCGGTTGTTGGCGCCAAGGGTGCTCAATTCCATGATGCGGTCGGTGGAAACGCGCACGATCCCGGCCAGACGCGCCATCACCCTGCGCGCCACTTGCGGGCGCTTCTCCAACAGACGCAGGAAGTACTTCCGCGGCAAGGCGGCGATCAGGCTGTCGGTCCGCGCCACGACTCTAGCCGACCGGGGGCGGCCGTCGAGGGCCGCCAACTCGCCGAAATAACTCCCCGCCGGCAGTTCGTCCAAGATGATGCCGCGTCCCGAAAAGGAATAATTGACGACGCGCGTCCTGCCTTCGGCCACGAAGAAGACATCGCTGGATTTGCTTTCCCGGTCGATGATCTGCTGGTGGGGGAGATAGCGTTTCCAGCGGCAGGCGGTTTCTTCCGCGGCCAATTCCTCGGGCCCGAGATCGGCGAGAAGTTCAATTCCCGCCAAGCTTCTTGAATCTGGCTTCGGCGTGGTTTGCTTGCGCCGCTGTCCATCATCGTTTCCCGCTGGTGCCATCGTTTGGTCCCCGGCTAGACCCTACATATGGAAATGGCCCGTGAACATATTATCATTCCAAACGGCCTATCCCCGCCAATACTCGGCAAAGGGCCAGGGCGGCGGGACATTTATAGCCGCCCTCACTTTACACGCCTATCCCGCTTCTGGCGAGTGGCGGCGGCTTTGACCTTCCCGCTCAGCGCCCCTCCCGCCACCAGGCCACCATCAGGCCGCCCAGCACCAGGGCCAGGACCAAAAGCCCGGGCAGCAGCGAGACCTCGGCAACGCCGGTGACCAGATAAGACGCGTTCCGTTTCAGGCCCATCCAGCCGCGTCCGGCGGTGTCGCGGCCGGCCATGGTGCGGCGGAAGTCCGGGATGCCGTCGGCGATCCAAGCGATGCCGCCGCCGGTTGCCTTGGCGACCCCGGACAGGCGCTCCGGCGTCGCCCTGAGATCGGCTGTTTCCAAGGGATTGAGCACCCCCGCCGCGGCCAGAGCCGTCCGTTTCCCGTCTTCGACCCGGTAAAGCCCGGACTCGGCGGCCAGCATCGAGGCCCCGGCCAGCCCGCCTTTGCCCGCCGCCAGTTCGACTTTGCGTTGGCGTCCCGAAGGGAACGTCACCGTGACCTTTTTTGGCTCCACTACAAGGCTGTGGCGTTCGATGGCGAGGCGCCCTTCCTTGATGCGAATGGTCAGTGATTCCTCTTCCAGATCCGGTTCCTTCATCAGCCAGTGGGCCAGGCGGCGCAACAGTTCGGCCTGCGGACCACCCCCCTCGAAGCGGCGCGCCCATAGCCAAATATGGTCGCTCAACAATTGCCCGACGCGGCCCTTGCCGACCCGGTCGACAACCAGCAGCGGCCTTTCGCCGGGGCCCCGCAAAAGAACCATGCCGCCGGCCACCGAGGCGTCGATTTGGCGAAACCAGCGGCCCCATTGCCGCCGGTCCCCGCCGCCACGGCCGAGAACGGCGGTCACCGGATGGCGTCCGCCCAGCTCTGTGAGTCGGGGCCGAAAGCTGCCCTCGAAGACCCGCCCCGTCGGCGCCGCCGGCATCACCGCGCCCAGGGAAGTATGGTAAAGGCTGCGCGGGCCGGCGAACTCGGGCCCGACCGCCAGCAGCATGGCGCCGCCTTGGCGCAAGTAGTTGGCGATGTTGTCCAGGTAGGAAAGCGGCAGGACGTTTCTGAGCATGTAGCGGTCGAAGATGATCAAGTCGAAATCCTTGAGCTTGACCTCGAACAGTTCCCTGACCGGAAAGGAGATCAGGGAGAGCTCGTTCAAGGGGGTGAAATCGTCCTTCTCCGGCGGCCTCAGGATGGTGAAATGGGCCAGGTCCACCGAGGGATCGGACTTCAGCAGGTTGCGCCAGGTCCGCTCGCCGGCATGCGGCTGGCCGGAAACCAGCAGTACCCGCAGGCGGTCGCGCACCGCGTTGATGGTAACCGCCGCCCGGTTGTTGAGGGCGGAGAGTTCATCTTCGCCAAGCTCCACCTCCAGTTCCACCACCGTCGGCCCGGCGTGTTCGAGGACAAAGGAAAAACGGCCGTTCTTGCCGACCGGCACGAGGGCGGAAGCGGCCTCGACGCCGTCGCGGCGAAAACGCACCCGCGCCGTCTTGCCGCCAAACCCGGGAACCGCCGCCTGGCCGGCGTCAACGACGCGGTAAAGGATGGCCGCTTTCTTGCCGACGATGCCGTAACCGGGCGCCCTTGTAACGACCAGCCGGCGGTCCTTCTCGCCGGGAGCGCCGCTCAACAGGGCATGCACCGGTCCGTTAAGACGCTCCAGGGCGGGATCGGAGGGGACATCGTGGATCTGGCCGTCGGTGATCAGGATGGCGGCGGCGAAGCGGCGGGCGGATATCTTCGTCAGGGTCCGGGCGAGAGCCGAGAATATCCGGGTGCCGCTGCCGGCCTCCTTGCCGTCGGCGGCGTCCGTCCCGCCGCCGCCGACGCGGACCACCCGCAACTCCAAATCGGTAAAAGCGGAAAGCGCTTCGCGGATATGCTCCAGGGCGGCCTCGCTCTCGGCTTTCCGCGCGCCCACCGTCTGGCTCTTCGATTGGTCGACGATCACCACCGCCACGTCCGGCCGGGAAGTTCTCTCCTCCCGAACCAGCCGCGGATTGAGCAGGACCAGAGCCAGGACGCAGATGACGGCGGCGCGGCAAAGGACGCCGCCGCCGCCCCGCCGCGCGGCAAGGCCGAGCAGCGCCAAGGAAACCATCCCCAGCCCGGCGATCGGAGGCCAGGGAAAAAACGGCGCCCAACCGAGGCCGCCGGTCATCGGCCTAGCCTTTCCAGGATGGCCGGCAAATGAACCTGGTCGGACTTGTAGTTGCCGGTCAGCGTATACATGACTAGGTTGATGCCGAAACGATAGGCCATCTCCCTTTGCTTTTCTCCTCCCGGCACGGCGTGGAAAAGCGGGTTCTGGGCTTCGTCCATGGCCCAGGCGGCGGCCCAATCGTGGCCGCCGACAACGACCGGCGACACCCCGTCGTTGATCCGCTCGCCGGATTTCTCGATCCACACCGTGGCCCCGGTCCAGCGCCCCGGAAAATCCCTCAGCAAATAGAATGACCGCGCCAACACGTGGTTCGGCGGAACCGGCACCAAAGGCGGAATGACAAGAGCATCGGCCAATTGCCGGACCTTTCCGACGCGCCCGCCGCCGGAATGGTCGCGGCTGTCGAAAAGGATGGTGCCGCCGTTCGACATATAGGCGTTCACCCTTGCCGCCGCCGCCGCCGTCAAGGGCCGCTGGGCGGGCGTCAAAGGCCAGTAAAGCAAGGGGAAAAAGTCCAGTTCGTCGTTTTCCGGATCGACGCCCAAAGGCGGTCCCAGCTCGGCGGCGGTGCGGCGCCTGACGATCACGCCAAGCCCGGTCAAGCCGGCGCGACTGACCTCATCGGCCTGTCTGTCTCCGGTGAGGACGTAGGCGAGCCGGGTTTGCAAACTGGCGGCCAGCGCGAAATCGCCGGCCTTGTCCGCCGCCGCCGGCGACGCCAGCACCAGCAAAGCCAAAACAGCCGCGTGAAAACGAAAAAACCCGCGCAAGGCGAGACTCGCCGCCAGGTCGATCACCACCAACAGAAACGCCAGGCCGAATAGCCAAGGCCGCAGATCCAGCTCGCGGGATTTGCCATAAGAACGGCTGGAAACGCCGTTGGGAAGGGAACCGGCAAGCTTTGGCGGGGCAATTCCCGCCGACAGGTTGAGCGCCCGCCTTGCTTGCTCGGAAACATAAATCCCCGGCGGGTGCTCCGGTCCGGCCATTGTCTTGTCGAACGCCTCGGCGGCGATGGTCAGGGCGCTTGCCGACGCCGGTTTCAGCCGCCCGAACCCGTCGAGTTGGACGAGCGGCGAAAACGGCGCCCCCCCCGCTCTCGCCGCCAACCCCTGGCTCAAGCCGACGAGCCGGCGCAGCATCTCCACGAATAGACCGGAAAGGGGCAGGCTGGACCATGTGGTGTTGGCGGTTGTGTGGATCAGGACCAGCCATCCCTTGCCCCGTTTGTCGGCGGTCACCAGGGGCGTGCCGTCGCTGAGCCGAGCCCAGGTTTTGGCGGCCAAATCGACGGATGGCTGGGCCAGCACCTGGCGGCTCACTTGGATGTCGCCGGGCACCTCGAGACCATGAAAAGGACCGCCCTCGGAGAACGTCGCCAGCGCCGCCGGCTTGGCCCAGGACATGGTCCCTCCCATCGCCCTGCCGCCGCTCCTCAGGCGGACCGGCAGCAAGGATCCGTCATCGCCGGCGTCGCCGGCCAGCCGCCGCCCGGCGAAGCGCAAAACGACGCCGCCGTCTTCCATCCATCGCCGCAGCCGCAGCCGTTCGCCGGCCTCGAATTTGCCGACGTCGTCGAGCACCAACACCGCCAGTTCCCGGCTCAGAAGCTCCAAAATCCCGCCGCGGCGAACTTCGGTGAAGGGTTGCAGGGCGCGCTCCAGGTAATAAAGACCGCTCAACAGCGGTTGATCGGCCGTGGCCCCTTCCCCGGAAACCAAGCCGACCGGACGCCGCCGCCATCTCTCGTCCACCAACACCACCGACGCGGCGGTGGTTTCGCCGTCGATTTCCAGACGCCTAAGACGGTTGCGCAATTCCGCCGGCAGGATCAGCGGCGCTTGCGCTTGGCGCTCGCCCGGTTCGAATCGGATCGCCTGGCGGGCCAGCAGTTGGCCGTCCTTGTTGAGGGCCCGCACCCAGACCAGGGCGGCGCCGGCGGCGGACGCTCTCGCCGCCCGCAGGCGCAAAGCCTGGCCGGCGGAAATGGGCGGAAGCAGCACTTTCGGCAGTCGCGGCGGCGGATCGGAGATCACCGTGATGGTCCCGAGCGGGCGGAGGGATTGAAGGCGGGCCAACATGTTCCCTTCGTCCAGGCCGTCGCTCAGCCAGACCACGTGCCCCGGCTGGCCAAGGGCGATCCTCCCGTCGCCGGCGAGCGGCGCCAACGCCGCCCGCCGGTCCGTCGGCCAGGGCTTGGGCTGCAAGGTTTCCAGAAACCGTCTGGCTTCGCCGGCGGAACGCATCTCGACGGACATCCCGATGGCGCCGGATTCGGCGGCGGCGGTGGTGACGATGGCGATGGTGCGTCTTTGCCGCTCCGCCTGATCGATGAGGCCGGACATGACCGCCTGGCGTCCCCGCCAATTCGCCGCCGCCGCCCAGCCGTCGTCGATGACCAGAATCAACGCACCCTCGCCGCGCAGGGCGCTGGCCGCGTTGAGCAGCGGATGGGCGGCGCCGGCGATGACGGCGACAGCGAGAAGCAAACGAAGAATGAGCAGCCACGGCGGCGACTTGGCCTGGCTTTCTTCCTTCAATGCCAGGTTCAAGAACAGACGCGTCGGCGGAAACGTGATTCGCTCCGGGGCCGGCGGAGTCAGCCTGAGCAGCCACCACAGCACCGGCAGGGCGGCGGCGGCGGCCAACGCCCAGGGAACAAGGAATGTCAAGGGGCCAAGGGAGAGCACGTCAGCGCCCCATTGTCCGGGAAGACAGCGTATCGAAAGGTTGCGACAATGCCTGGAACAAGGGCAGCAATGCCGTCTCCGCGGAGCGGTCCGTGCGATGAACGCTCAAGGTCCAACGGGCTTGGCGGGCCAAGGCATGCAGGCCTCGTTGGTGGGCGGCCATCTCGGCGCGGTAATCGGAGCGCGTGGTTTCGACCCGGCCGACGACAACCTCGCCTTCCTTTTCCGGCCCAACGAAACGAACCCGGCCGGAAAAGGGCAGGGTTTCCTCCGCCGGGTCCAGAATCTGGAGCAGATGTCCGCCGACGCCGATGTCGGTAAAAGCGCCGATGGCCGATCCGATCTCCGGCAACGGCGACAAGAAGTCGCCGATCAGGACCAAGCGGGCGTGGCAGGGAAGGAATTGGTAATCCGGCAGGCTTGCCGGCGCCCCGTCGGGGTTGTCTTTTACGGTTTCCCCGATCAGCGCCGCCAGACGGGTCAAGGCCGCCCTTCCCGCCGCCGGCGGAAGGCCGGAGCCGAGCAGGGCGACATGTTCGCCGCCGCGCGCCAGGAGCGAAGCCAAGGCCAGCAACAAAAGATCCGCCCGATGGATTTTGGCCGGATGTCCGCCGGCCGAACGGTAACGCATGGATGGCGAGGCGTCCCGCCACAACCAGACGCTTTGCGCCGCCTCCCACTCGGTCTCGCGGACATAGACCGGCTGCGACTTGGCCGACTGGCGCCAATCGATGGATTGCGTCGAATCCCCCGGCTGGTAGCGGCGGAACTGCCAGAAGGTTTCGCCTTGGCCGACGCGGCGGCGGCCGTGGACGCCTTGCGACACCGTCGCCGCCACCCGCTCGGCGGCGACCAGCAGAGGCGGCAACCCGGCCGCCAGTTGCTCGGCTTGATGATGGATGTCCGGCTGCCTTGCCGTCATGGAACCATGGCGATTTCTAAGCGATGCCTTCGCACAGCTTGTCGATGACCGCGCCGATGCGCACACCCTCGGCGCGGGCCGCGAACGTGAGCGCCATGCGGTGACGAAGGATGGAATGGGCCAGCGCCAGGATGTCGTCGATCGAGGGCGCCAGCCTGCCGTCGATGAGCGCCCGGGCGCGGACGCCCAGCATCAGCGCTTGACTGGCCCTTGGCCCCGGTCCCCAGAAGACGTTCTTTCGCGCCTCGGGGATTGGGCTGGTTTCCGGCCGGCCCGAGCGGACCAGTTGGAGAATAGCCTCGGCGACGCTTTCCCCCACCGGCACGTGGCGGACCAGCCGTTGCGCCGACAAAAGCCGGGCGGCGTCCATGATCCGCCGGGGGGTTTCGAGGCTGGGTCCGGTCGTCGACACCAGGATCCGCCGTTCCGCTTCGAGATCGGGATAATCCACGTCCACCTGCATCAGGAAACGGTCGAGCTGGGCCTCCGGCAAAGGATAGGTGCCTTCCTGCTCCAACGGATTTTGAGTCGCCAGCACGTGGAAAGGGCTCGGCAGTTCGTGGTAATGCCCGGCGACGGAGACTCTCCGCTCCTGCATCGCCTGCAAGAGCGCCGATTGCGTGCGTGGACTGGCCCGGTTGATCTCGTCGGCCATCAGCAGCTGGCAAAACACCGGCCCCCGAATGAAGCGGAAGGAGCGCCGTCCGGTCTCCGATTCCTCGAGAACCTCGGAGCCCAGGATGTCGGCGGGCATGAGGTCGGGGGTGAACTGCACGCGGCGGTTCTCCAGGCCGAAGACTATGCCCAAGGTCTCGACCAGGCGCGTTTTTCCCAGGCCGGGCACCCCGATCAACAACAGGTGTCCACCGGCCAGGAGGGTGATCAGGGTCTCCTCGACAACCCGGGGCTGGCCGAAAATGACCCGGCCGATGCCTTTCCTGGCGCTGGCGATGTCGCGCCCAAGCTGGTCCATGGAGTCGATAAGTTTCCGGGAACCGTCTATTTTAATTTTTTTCTTGGCGGTAGCTGTCACGGCGATGACTTTTTCGTCTGCTGGCGGTCATGAGAGTGTGGAAGAACCCGGCATGCGGATCGATCGTAACGGGTATCGGCATTATAAAGGCTCGCCCACCGCCCGCAAGGAAGTCGTCCGCCCGCCGGACGGCCGGACGGGGCCATGGAGGGGAGAGGAAAACGTTATCGGCGAAGGCCGTTTCGGGCTTTGCGGCGGCGGCGCGTTCTCCCCCATGGGCAAGTTGGGAGGGAACCCGTGAGACGGGTTCGAAACCGCGAATGGGTCATCCGGTGCCTGCCGGGGCGCGGCGGCGGGGCGAAACGGGGCGATCATGACCTGAATCCGGGGACGCGTCCGCAATCGCCCTTGACTCCGGCGGCGGTTCTGGTTCCCATTGTCACTCATGCCGGCGGCCTGACGGTGCTTCTGACCCGGCGCACCGGACACCTTGCCAACCATCCCGGCCAGATCAGCTTTCCCGGCGGCCATGTCGAACCGGAGGACGAAAGCCCCGAAGCTACGGCGCTCCGGGAAAGCGAGGAGGAAATCGGCCTCAAGGGAGGGCCAGTGGAAATCGTCGGCAGGCTTGATACCTACGAAACCCGCACCGGTTTCAGCGTCACGCCGGTGGTCGCGGTGGTCGAACCGCCGCTTGAGCTCGACCCGGACCGCCGCGAAGTGGAAGAGGTATTCGAAGTGCCGCTGGACTTCATTCTCGATGCCGCCAACCACCAGCGGCACAGCCGCGGTTTCGAGGGTGGGAAACGGTTGTTTTATGCCATGACTTACGGCGATTATCATATCTGGGGCGCCACCGCCGGCATCCTGGTCAACCTCCAAGAGCGTCTCATTGAAGGGATCTCATGACCCGCGTCCTGTTGGTCTATATCCTGCCGTTTCTCCTGCCGTTGGCCCTTTACATCGGCTGGGTTTGGTTGTCGCGGCGAAAAAATACGGAGGACGGGCCATGGCAATTGGCGGAAGGCCCGTGGCTCTGGTTCGTTGCCGCCGGGATCGTGCTGATGGCCGGGGGAATGGTTTACCTCGGCCTGAGCAGCGGCTCCGAGCCGGGAGGCACCTACCAGCCGCCACGTTACGAGGACGGCGCGATCATTCCCGGACGGGTCATCCCCGAAAGCGATAAAAACCGGCGCCAGTGAAAATGGCGGCGAGCCGTTTTCAGCTAAGGCCGAGGCGGAGAATATTTTCCGCCCGCCGGCCTTGACAGGCCGGCCGGAGCTTTGCGGCTTGCCGGTCATACCGGCAACCAAGTATCGGTGCGGCCTTTGGATCCGACAGGAAAAATCGCCCCGCGGGAATGGATGACGGCGCCGGCGACGGTCGCCGTGATCGAGGCCTTGACGGCGGACGGCGCCGAGGCCCGTTTCGTCGGCGGTTGTGTCCGCGACGCCTTGCTCAAACGTCCCGTCAAGGACATCGATATCGCCACGCCGGAGCCGCCGGAGCGGGTGATGGCGCTGCTTCATGAAGCCGGCATCAAGGCCATTCCCACCGGGGTCAAGCACGGAACGGTGACGGTGGCCATTGGCGAATGGCCAATCGAAGTGACGACGCTCCGCATCGACATCGAGACCGACGGACGCCATGCCAAGGTCGCCTTCACCGACGACTGGATGGCCGACGCGGCGCGCCGCGATTTCATCATCAATACCCTGTCGTGCACTCCCGACGGCGATATTTACGATTTTTTCGGCGCCCTCGACGACCTCTCCCAAGGCCGTGTCAGGTTCGTCGGCAACGCCAGGGAACGCATCGAGGAAGACCTCTTGAGAGGGCTCAGGTTTTTCCGTTTCCATGCAACCTACGGCCGGCCGCCGGCCGACGTCGCCGCCCTGGCCGCCTGCCGCCGATTGGCCCCCAGGTTCGCGGAACTTTCCGGCGAACGGCGGCGCGACGAGATGTTCCGCATCCTGTTGGCGCCCAACCCGGCCGATACCACGCATCTCATGCAAGGCGAAAAGATTTTCGATTTCATCCTGCCCGAGGCCGGCGACGTGGGCAGGCTGCGCATGTTGGCCTGGCTCGAGACCAGCGCCATCAAGGTCGACTCGGTGGCCGCCGATTCCATACGCCGGCTGGCGGCCTTGCTCGACACCGACGCCAGCGGCGCCGAAACGGTGGCCCAGCGCCTGAAATTTTCCATTCCGCAAACGAAACGGCTGATCGCCGCGGTCGCCTTCCGCCGGCGCCTATCGCCGGACGGCGACGGGCGCGATATTCGCCGCGCCTTGCATCGCCAAGGCGCCGAGGAGGTCAGGGACCTGGTGCTTTTGGCCTGGGCCGGTGAACTGGCCATCACCCCCCGCCTGCCCCGGACACGAACCCAGGCCTGGCTCGGCCTGCTGGCCGCCGCCGACGCCTGGACGCCTTTGCAATTCCCATTGCGCGGCGGCGACGTCATCGCCCTTGGCGTCGAAGCGGGACCCCGCGTCGGCGACCTGCTCGGCGCCGTCGAGACCTGGTGGCAGGATGGTGACTACCGCGCCGGCCACGCGGCGTGCCTGGAAAAACTGAAAACGGTGTTGAAGGATAGCAATTGACCGCCGTCGCGGGGCTAGAGCGTATCGTGATTGATCGAACCCACTTTGTGGGATCGATCAATCACGATACGCTCTACTTTAATAAATTAGAGCAAACTCTCCAGATTGATGAATCGCCTTTGGCGATTCCTATTAAACTGGATTTGCTCTAAGGGCCAGGGAATCCCCGCGTCTGGCGTAGGGCCTCGCCCAACACCATGGCGGCGGCGGCGGCGACGTTCAGCGAACGCATCCCCGCCGCCATTGGCACCTTGAGGCGGGCATCGGCGGCATCGTGAACGGCCTCGGGCAGGCCCGAACTTTCCCGGCCGAGCACAAGGACGTCGCCGAGTTTGAACCTGAAAGCGGTGTATGGCGTCGAGGCGCCGGTGGTCAACAGCACCAGCCTGGCCCCGTTTCCTTGCCGCGCCGCCTGGAACGCTGGCCAGGAAAGATGGCGGGTGAGATCGACGCGGCCGAGATAATCCATGCCGGCGCGGCGGAAATATTTATCGGCGAAGACAAACCCGCAAGGCTCGATTACGTCCACCGGCACGCCCAGACAGGCGCCCAGACGCATAAGGGTGCCGGCGTTCTGCGGAATATCGGGTTCGAACAGAGCCAGACGCATCGGCAAATCGTAGCAGGGAAAACCGGCAACCCGAAGAGTCGCGTGAAAATCACCGACGCTCTTGGCGACGTATCAGGTTCCCTTCAACGCAAAAATATTAAAACGAACAGGTTACATCCCCAAGGAGCGATCTCATGGACCGCCGACAGCGCGATAAGTCCCCCCCCGTTTAAGCCGCCGGCGAACCTTCGCCCACTTCACGTCGTCCAGCGGCGAACGACCGCCCGTTCGTTAATCCATGGATGGGCCGAACAAAAAAAATCGGTCCAGACCGCTCCGCGGCCAGAGGGGGAAAAATTGTAAGCTTTAGCCTTTTAGCAAAGGCTAAAAGGTCTGGGCAACGCGGAACCCGAACCTGTTGCTCCGGTAGGTGGAGGTGAGCCCGTTGCGGTTAGCGGCGCGCAGGTTCCTCAGTATGAAGTACCAGGACCCGCCGCGCAGGACGCGCCGGCGACAGTCGCCGCCGCTTGTCCAGGCAGACCCGTTCGTTGGCGCTCCATTGTAACTGTCATGATAGCAGTCCTCGGTCCATTCCCACACGTTCCCGTGCAGGTCATAAATACCAAAGCCGTTGGCACTTTTTTGGCCAATAGGAGTGAGTCTCACCACTGCTATTGCTCCCATACCAAGCAACTGACCCGACGCAGCTTTCATTCGAGCCACAGGACCACTTTGTATCCGTATTGGCTCGCGCAAGGTATTCCCACTCAGCCTCGCTGAGCAACCGGTATCGCTTCCCCGTCTTGGCGCTCAGTTTCCGCGCAAACTCAAGCGCATCGTTCCAGCTCACCCGCTCCACGGGGTTCCGAGCCGCCTTGAAACGACTCGGGTTGCTCCCCATCACCGCTTCCCATTCCGCCTGCGTCACCTCGTACTTGCCGGCCGCGAAGGGGCGCGGGATGGTCACCTGGTGCACCGGCTTTTCGTCGCTGTCCCCACCGCCGCTCAAGTCGCCCATCTGGAAACTGCCCGCCGGGACGACCACCATCTCGGGGCACTCAGGGCAGTCTCGGAACGCCGTCCCCGGCGTCTGCGCCGTCGTCGGCGATGGCCAAAGCCCGCCAAAGACAACTGCACCCAGGAACAGTGTGAGAACCGCCGAAAGGTTTTTCCGCTTCAACATCATCGTCCCCTCGCCTTAGTGTTTCCCCGTAACGAAAGAATGGTGCAACGTTTGCCGGAGCATTGCAATCGGAAACCGGGCTCCTCTATCTGGCCGTCGTGCTCGACGCCATTTCACGCGGAGGGGGCGGTTGGAAGTATCGGCAAATCGTAGCAGGGAAGACCGGCAACCCGAAAAGTCGAGTGAAAATCGCCGAATAAACATTACAAAGCTTTGATCGGGGCCTTTGCAAGCCGGCCAAGTTGCATTATACCCTTCGCCCGGATACTTTTCGCCCGGCGCCCCCCAACCTGCCGTGACGAGCTGCGGCATCAATTCGGGGCTTTTTATTTTAAGCGGACCAGAACGGGGTTTTTCGATGAGCGAAACGGCAACAACCGCCGATGCAACGGAAGAGGGCGAAAGCCGCCGCGATTTCCTGCTTATCGCCACCGGCGCGGTGGGCGCGGTGGGAACGGCGCTGGCCGTCTGGCCATTGATCAACAGTCTGAACCCGGCGGCGGACGTGCTGGCCCTGGGCTCGACCGAGGTCGACCTCGCCCCCATCAAGGTCGGCCAGAGCATCACCATCAAATGGCGCGGCAGCCCGGTGTTCGTCCGCCGGCGCACGGCCGATGAGATCGAGGCGGCGAAGAAGGACGACGGCGCCGACCTGCCCGACCCGGAGGCCGACGCCGACCGGGTGCAGAAAGCGGAATGGCTGATCATGGTGGGGGTATGTACCCATCTCGGCTGCATCCCGCTGGGCCAGAATCGAGGCGACAGCAAGGGCGAATTCGGCGGCTGGTTCTGTCCCTGCCACGGCTCCCACTACGACACCTCGGGGCGCATCCGCAAGGGGCCGGCGCCGACAAACCTGCCCATCCCGCCCTACGTGTTTCTCACCGACACCACCATCAAGATTGGCTAGGAAACAGGCCATGGCGACACCAACCTGGAAAAACCCGGTTATCAAGTGGATTGACTACCGGCTGCCGATTTTCACCTTCATGCACGGCGAGTTGGTTGATTATCCGGCACCGAAAAACCTGAGCTACTGGTGGGCCTTCGGCTCGCTCGCCGGGACCCTCCTGGTGATCTTGGTCCTCACCGGCATTCTCCTGGCCGCCAATTACACCCCTAACGTGGACCTCGCCTTTGTTTCCGTCGAGCGCATCATGCGCGACGTCAATTACGGTTGGCTGCTGCGCTATTTGCACATGAACGGCGCTTCCATGTACTTCATCTGCATTTACTTCCACATTTTACGCGGCCTCTATTACGGCTCTTATAAGCGGCCGCGCGAGCTGCTGTGGATTATCGGCGTCCTCATCCTCTTAATCTCGATGCCCACCGCCTTCCTGGGTTACGTGCTGCCTTGGGGGCAGATGAGCTATTGGGCCGCCACCGTGATCACCAGTCTGGCCACGGCGGTGCCCGTGATCGGCCAAGATCTCGTCGAATGGCTGTGGGGCGATTTCGTGGTCGGCAACGCGACGCTGAACCGCTTTTTCGCCTGGCACTACCTGTTTCCCTTCATCATCCTCGGCCTGGCCTTTTTGCACCTGTGGGCGCTGCACGTCCACTCATCCAACAATCCTCTGGGCATCGACATAAAGGGCCCCCAGGACAAAATACCGTTCCATCCATACTATACCGCCAAGGACGGTTTTGGGCTGGGCGTGATGATGATCGTCTACATGGTTATCGTCTTCTTTTTTCCCAATTTCTTACTCGATGTGGCTAACTACATCCCCGCCAACCCGATGGTGACGCCGACCCACATCGTGCCTGAATGGTACCTCATGCCATTTTACGCGGTCCTCAGGGCGATCACTTTCGACATCTGGTTCATCCCGGCTAAGTTGATCGGGGTGGTCGCCATGCTCGCCTCCATCGCCGTCCTCTTTTTCCTCCCCTGGCTCGACCGCTCGCCCGTGCGCAGCGCCAAGTTCCGCCCCCTCTACAAGCAGTTCTTCTGGATTTTCGTCCTCGACTGCATAGTTTTGGGCATCGTCGGCGCCAACCCGCCGGAGGGTATATTCATTCCCATCGGGCAGGCGGCGACAGCCTATTACTTCACCCACTTCTTAGTCATCGTCCCGATCCTGGGTGTGTTCGAGAAGCCGAAAGCATTGCCGAACAGCATCAGCGAAGCGGTGACCGCGGGCGGCGGCTCCGGCAAGGAGGCGAACTGATGCCGAGATTCGTCATGTCAACCCTGGTGGCGCTGGCTTTGAGCGCCGGCGTTGCCGTCGCCGCCGAAGCAACGGAGCCGCCGGCGCAAGATTGGTCCTTCGACGGCATCTTCGAGACTTTCGACCGGGGCGCCCTGAAGCGCGGCTTCCAGATCTACTCGGAAGTCTGCTCCACTTGCCATTCGTTGAGACTCGTCGCCTATCGCAATCTGCGGGATATCGGTTTCAGCGAGCCAGAGGTCAAGGCCATCGCCGCCGATGTCGAGGTGCTGGACGGCCCCAACGAAGAAGGCGAAACCCACGGTGAAGACGGCATGCCGTTCATGCGCCCGGGCCTGCCGTCAGACCGCTTTGCGTCTCCCTTCGCCAACGAGCAGGCGGCGCGGGCGTCCAATTCGGGCGCCCTGCCGCCGGACCTGTCGCTAATGATCAAGGCCCGCGAGCACGGCCCTGATTACGTTTACGCTTTTCTCACCGGCTACCAGGACGAGGTCCCCGAGGGCGTCGAGCTGGCTGATGGAAGGTTCTATAACCGCTACTTCCCCGGAAACCAGACCTCCATGGGGCCGATGCTTGGCGACGAGGCGGTGGAATATGCCGACGGCACCAAGCCGACGCTCGAGCAGCACGCCAGGGACATCGTCACGTTCCTGTCCTGGACGGCCGAGCCGGAGATGGAGGAACGCAAGAGCCTGGGGATCAAGGTGGTGCTTTTCCTAGTCGTGCTGACGGCCATGCTCTACGCCGTTAAACGCAAGATCTGGTCCGACTTGCACTAAAAGCACTTCAACCCTGGCTTTCGATTTCGGCCTTCAGGGTTTCGTACATGTCGAGGGCCTTGTCCGGCTTCTCGCCCTCATGCACCACCGCGCCCACCGCCTGGATCATGGCGATCGGGGATTCGGCCTGGAAAATGTTGCGGCCCATATCGACGCCCATGGCGCCTTGGTCGATCGCCTTGTAAGCCATGGTCAAGGCGTCCAACTCGGGCAGTTTCTTGCCGCCGGCCATGACGATGGGCACCGGACAGCCGGCGGTGACCCGCTCGAAGCCGTCGTCGACGAAATAGGTCTTGATGTAATGCGCCCCGAGCTCGGCGGCGATGCGGCTGGCGAGACCGAAATAGCGGGCGTCGCGCTTCATCTCCTTGCCGACGCCGGTGACGGCCATGGTCGGAATGCCGTAACGGCTGCCGCTGTCGATGAGCTTGATGACGTTGGCGATGGATTTGTGCTCGTACTCGGCGCCGATATAGACCTGCGCCGCCATTGCCGCGACGTTCAAACGGATCGCCTCTTCGATGTCGACGGCCACCGTCTCGTTGGACAGCTCGCTCAAGATGCTGTTGCCGCCGCTGCACCGCAACACCACCGCCTTGTCGGTTTCGGAAGGGATGTTGGCGCGTAGAACGCCGCGCGTGCACATGACCACGTCGGCATGGGGAATGAGCGGCACAATCTGTAGATCGATGCGTTCGAGGCCGGTGGTCGGTCCCTGAAAATAGCCATGGTCGATGGCCAGCATCACGGTCTTGCCGGACTTGGGATTGAAAATCCTCGACAAACGGTTCTGCATCCCCCAGTCAAGCGCGCCGGAGCCCTTCAGAAAGAAGGGTCTGTTGAGAGCCGGGGTGTCGAAACCGAAATCCTTGCCTTCCCTGATGTCGTCCTTGTCAGCCATTATGCCTTCTCCGATCCTGGGATTAAGAGCCTCTATCGAGCTTCACCTTAGCGCCGCGGCGATGTTGCCGCCATCGACGGTGATCACGGCGGCCGTCGTCTTCGCCGCCAGCGCCAGATGAACGAATGCCTGGGCGACGTCCTCGGCCGTCACTTCGAGGCCGAGCAAATTGCCGGACATGTATTGCGTTTCGCCGACCCCCCTGGCCTTCGCCCTTTCCTTGACCATTGCGCCGGTCAGCAAACCAGAGCGGATGCGGTCGGCGTTGACGGCGTTCGAGCGGATGCCCTCGGCCCCGTGATCGACGGCGTACTGGCGCATCAGGGCCAGGGTCGCCGCCTTGGGCAGGCCGTAAGGGCCGAAACCGGGGCCGGGATTGACCGCCTGTTTCGAGGCGTTGAACAACAGGCAGCCGCCGATGCCTTGCGCGCGCATGACGCTGACGGCGTTTTGCGCCACCGTCTGATGGGCCCAGAAGTTGAGCTCGAACGAGCGCCTGAGAACTTCGTCCGAAACCTCGCCGATGGCGCCCTGCCAGGCGGCGCCGGCGTTGGAGACGACGATATCGACGCCGCCGAAGGTCTCGCGGACATGGCCGAAAGCGGCGGCCACCGAATCCGGGTCGGTAACGTCGCAGGCCAAGCCATGGGACCCGCTACCGGCCTCCCGGGCCACGGTGGCGGCACCCTTGGCGTCGAGGTCGAGCACCGCCACCTCGGCGCCTTCGGCGGCGAAGGCCCTGACGATGGCGGCGCCGATGCCGCCGCCGCCGCCGGTGACGACGGCGATGTGACCGGCGAGCGCGCCGCCGTTCCGTTCTCCCAGCTTGGCCCGTTCGAGCGACCAGTGTTCGACGGCGAACATGTCGGATTGATCGGCGCTTTCATACGTACCTATGGCCTCGGCCTCGGTGACGACGGCGACGGTGGTCTCGGCGATGTCGGCGGCGATGGCGGCGTCGCCGGCGCTTATCCCCAACCCGAACAACCCTAGTCCCGGCACCAGGATCACCCGCGGCATGGCGTCTATCGGCGCCGCGCCGGGGACGTAGCGAGCGAGAGAGGCGAGGTAATCGTCGGCGTAATCGCCGAGCGCCGCCGCCGCGCCGCGGCGAAAATCGTCCAGCCCGCCGGCTCTCGGCGCCGGCACGACCAGAGGCCGGGGCTTGGTGCGGATGGCATGGTCCGGCGTTACCGTGCCGATCCGCGAATAGCGGCGGACATCGGTGCCGTTGACATAGTTGAGGATCGCCGGAGCGGTCCGGAAATCCAGGATCAAACGTTTGCGGGCGCCCTCCCTGGCGCCGCCGGCGGGGGCGCACAAGCCGCGAAGAATGGGAGCCACATCGGCCGCCGAGGCGGGCTCGCCGGCGAAGGCGGCGGCGGCGAAGACGTATTTGCGCTCCCGACGCAGACGCGCCTCGGCCATGTTCACCAATTCGACCATGCGCCGATAGGACTGGCGCGCTGTCTCGCCGAAAGTAAAGAGGCCGTGTTTCAAGAGGATAAGACCGTCGACGCCGGGATCGGCCTCGAACACCCGAAGCGCCTTCTTGGCCAGCCCGAAGCCCGGCATCGTGTAAGGGACGATGCCGACGCGCCGGCCGTAAACTTCGCCGGCCAGCTTGTCGCCGTCGGGCTGGTTGCCGAGGCTCAAAAGGGCGTTGGCATGGCTGTGGTCGATGTACTTGGGCGGCAAAAAGGCGTGCGAGAGGAATTCGACGGAAGGGCTGGGAGCGGCGCTGTCCAGCATATTGCGGCGCCCGGCGTTGATCATCGCCTCGTCGCTCAACTCTTCGAGCTCGATCAACCTCCGAAGGGGGCCCAGGCGGATGGTGGCAAAGTCGCCGGGCTCGATCGAGCCCAAATCCCGGCCGCTGCCCTTGACGTGGATGACCGCCGTTTCCCCGCCCGAGAACTCGCCGGCGGCCGTCTTCACCGAGGTGTTGCCGCCGCCGTGCTGGACCAGCCGGGGATCGGAGCCGAGCAAACGCGAGGAATAGACACGAAGGGCCAGGTCTTCGCCAACGCCGGCCTCGGCATATCTCCCGATCGCCGTCTCGGCGTCGCTATCGGACCAGAGGTCTTCCATATATCAACCTTGTTCGGCCGGCCGCGACTATAGAAAGTCCCGTACGCGTCAACAAGACGCCCGTGATAACCTGCATGGCCCGCGAGCAATATGCGCTAACATGCGGCGGCAAAGGCGGAAAGCCGGGGAAAACGATGCCTGCGACCGGCAACAGCACGCGGCGCGGCCGGATGATGGGCAAGCGGCTTATCATCGCTTTCGCGCTCGCCGGCCTGTTGGGCCGTTGCGATTGGCTGGCCGACGAATTGGGCGGGGCCTGGACCCCCAATCCAGGCAACATCGAGGACGAATTGAGCCCCGCCGCCCAGGCCCTGGTGGATCGGGCCTTCGAGGACGTGCCGGATGGCGGCTTGCGGGATTATCACACTCACATCATCGGCATGGGGACGGGCGGCGCCGACACCTGGGTCAATCCGAAAACGCGGACCTGGGCGCATCCGATCGAGCGCTTCAAGGCGCTGGTTTTCCTGAGCGGCTCCGGCGTCACCGACGAAAGGGAAGCCGACCGGCAATACCTCGAACGGCTGAAGGAACTTATCGGAAACCTCCCCAAAGGCGGCAAACACTTCATCCTGGCCATGGACTTCAGGTACGATTCGGATTGCCGGCCCGACAAGGAAAACAGCACGTTTTACGTCGCCAACCGGCGCGTCGTCGACTTGGCCGCGAGCGCCGCGGATATTTTCGTTCCGGTGATCTCGGTCAATCCGCACCGTCCGGGGGCGGTGAAAGAGTTGCGAAAATGGGCGCGGCAAGGCGTCGGGATGGTCAAGTGGCTGCCCAACTCGCAAGGCATCAATGCCTGTGACGAGCGCCTCGAGGAATACTACTGCGCAATGAAGAACAACGACATGGCCCTGCTTACCCACGTCGGCGATGAAATGGCGGTGGAAGCCGGCGGCGGCCAGGCCTTCGGCAACCCCTTGCTGTTCCGCTATCCCCTGGACCTGGGCGTCAAGGTGATCATGGCGCATGTCGGCAGCCTGGGCGAGAACGCCGACCTGGACGGAAAAGACCCGGCAGGGAAGGCCGGCAATTTCGACCTGTTCATCAGGCTCATGGAAGAGCCAGCCTATCAGGACAACCTGTTCGGGGAAATATCGGCGACGACCCAGTTCAACCGCCTCGGTTTCGATGATGCTGCAAGGAAACCCGGCTCCGGACCTTTGCTCGAACTCCTGCGCCGCCCGCGACTCCACTCCCGGCTGGTCAACGGCAGCGACTATCCCCTGCCGGCGGTCAACGCCACGGTTCACCTCCAAAAACTCGTCGACATGCGGATGCTGAGCGCCGGCGAGGCGGATGGTTTGAGGGAGGTTTACGCCTACAACCCCCTGCTTTTCGACTACGTGCTCAAGCGCACCCTCGGCGACCCCGAGAGCGGCCAACGCCTGCCTGTCGGCGTCTTCACGGGGGCCCAAGCCTTCGGCCGCGAGTGGCCGCCGGAGGGAGTCCGAAACCGGGATTCGGACAAGAAGGAGGAGATGACGGAGCGGGGCCGGTGCCTCAAACCGCGGTCTTTCGATTTAGAGAAAGCGAGGGCGTTATGCGGGCGGCCGGCGGCGGCGCCGACTCGGCTTGCCGATCGCTGCGCCAAAAGGTTTCCAGCCAAATGAACGAAGGGCGATGAAATAAGTATGCCGTCACCGAAATTGGCCTTCCGCAAACAGCCCCCTCAACCCCTCCGCCGAGGCTTGGCAGACCCCGCGCTCGGTGATCAGGCCGGTGATCAGGCGCGCCGGCGTCACGTCGAAGGCCGGGTTGGCGGCGGCGCAACCCTCGGGCGCGATCCTGACAGCGGCGATGCCGCCATCGGCGGTCCCGCCGGCGACGTGCGTCACCTCGGCGGCGTCGCGCTCCTCGATGGGGATGGCGCCAACGCCGTCGCCGATCGTCCAGTCGATGGTCGGGCCGGGCAAGGCCACGTAGAAGGGCAGGCCGTTGTCATGCGCCGCCAAAGCCTTCAGGTAGGTGCCGATCTTGTTGGCGGCGTCGCCGCTGGCCGTCGTCCGGTCGGTGCCGGTGATGCACAGGTCCACTTGGCCGTGCTGCATTAGGTGGCCGGCGGCGCTATCGACGGTCAGCGTGTGGGGAACCCCGTGGCCGCCCAGTTCCCAACAGGTGAGGCCGGCGCCCTGGTTGCGGGGCCGGGTCTCGCCGACCCAGACGTGAAGCGGAATGCCGGCGTCATGGGCCTTGTAGATGGGCGCCAAGGCGGTGCCCCAGTCCACCGTCGCCAGCCAGCCGGCGTTGCAGTGGGTAAGGACGTTGAGCCGCCCGTCCTTGCCCTTTTTCTCCCAGGCCTCGCCGATCAGCGCCAAGCCGTGCTCGCCGATGGCCGAGCAGATCTCCACATCCTCGTCGCAGATCTCGGCGGCGCGCCGGTAGGCCGCCTCGGCCCGCGCCGGCGGTTGCATGGGCGCCAGCAGCGTCTTCATCCCGTCCACGGCCCAGCGCAGGTTGACCGCCGTCGGCCGCGCCGCGATCAGCGCCGAGTAGGCCTTGCCGAGGCCGCTATCGGTTGCATCGGCGCGCATGCCGAGACTCATCCCGTAAGCCGCCGTGGCGCCGATCAAGGGGGCGCCGCGCACCTGCATGCCCTGGATCGCCCGGACCGCGTCCTCCAGGCTTTGCAGGCGGCGGGTGACGAATTCGTGGGGCAGGCGGGTCTGATCGATGATGTCGACGCCCCAGCCGTCCTCGGCCGCCCAGATGCTGCGGTAAAGCTTGCCATTAACCTTCATGGGACTTCTATTTCAGCACCCGGCCGGCGACGGCGTCGAGCTTTGCCACCATTTCGGGATCGCGGGCGTCGGGCGCGGTGATGAGGGCGGTCTCGAGGGCCCGGTGACAGCCTTCCGAACAGGCCTCGGAGCGGCTTTTTAGCTTCGGCGTCACCCGTTTGATGAGCGCCCGGGCCTTGTCGGCGTTGTCCATCAGTACTTCGATGATGGCATCGACCGTCACATGGCCGTGGTCCGGGTGCCAGCAGTCGTAATCGGTGACCATGGCGACGGTGGCGTAGCAGATCTCGGCCTCGCGGGCGAGTTTGGCCTCGGGCATGTTGGTCATCCCGACGACGTCGCATCCCCAATCGCGATAGAGGTTGGATTCGGCCATGGTCGAGAACTGCGGTCCCTCCATGGCCAGATAGGTGCCGCCGCGCCGATGGGAAATGCCGAGTTCCCCGGCCGCCGCCTCGATGGCGTCGCCCAGGCGCCGGCAAACGGGATGGCCGAAACCGACATGCGCCACCAGGCCGGCGCCGAAAAAGCTCTTGTCGCGGGCGAAGGTGCGGTCGATGAACTGATCGGCGATGACGAAGGTGCCCGGCGGCAACGCTTCCTTCAGCGACCCGCAGGCGCCGATCGAGACGATCTCGGTGACGCCGGCGCGTTTCAGGACGTCGATGTTGGCGCGGAAGTTGAGCTGGCTCGGCGCAATCCGGTGGCCGCGGCCGTGGCGCGGCAGGAAGACAATTTTCTGTCCGTCCAGCTCGCCGGCGAGGAGTTCGTCCGACGGCTCGCCGAAGGGCGAGGCGGCCTTCTCCCATCGCGCCCGCGTCAGGCCGTCGATGCCGTAGACGCCGCTGCCGCCGATGACGCCGATAACAGGCGGCGTTCCAGGTTCCGTCATGGAGGCTCCTTTTTTGTTGTCCTTGGCTTGTCCTTGGCGAACGGTGGCGAGTTTTCCAGTTTCACGGCCGGGCTTCAACCGATATCGGACGTTTTCAGCCTGAGTTTCGCAAAAAGAAAGCGACAAAAACAATGGTTGTGCTATTATCGCCCAAAACAAAGAGAGAACGCCTGGGGAGGCGGCGATGCAGGACCCATCAACTATTTATGCCGCCAAGCTTCATTAGAACTTTTTTGGTTGAACATTATGCTTTGTCGGGCTTATCGGATTTCTAAAGCGAGTTTTCCTACAGCCTTTGCGATGTTGCTCGTGGCCGCATATGTTGCCGGTTGCAGCCGAATTCCTGTCGAAGTTGCCAGAGTCGAACTCAGAGAGCCCATTTCCATAGAGGACCCCTCCAAACTGGCTCCCATTCAACTTCAAAGGATTGGCGTCCGTATTCACCGGGGGACGGTCATCGGAGTTTACAAGTATGTTCTCTATAAATGTCACCCTTTTGCCGACAACATATTTTGGAATCGGGGGCGCGTAATCGGCAAGGATATAGAATTCGCGGATTTGTTTTATGAAGAAATGAAGGATGCGAATTTCAATGTGGTCGGCGACCCCAACGAGATGTTTTCCGGCCGCATCCGCGACGAAGTTCAACCCGCTTATCTGATCGGAGCGCAAGTGGAAGACATCAAAATGCAAGTCTGCGACCACAAGAGCGCGTGGAACGGGCGTCCACTTCTTGTTCAAAGCGGCAAAGGGTCCTTGAGGGTTAACTGGCAGGTCTTTTCGCCATTCGATAAGAAGGTCGTTTATGAAACCACCACGGAAGGCATGGCCGAAACCGAACAACCCGCCCAGAACGGTGAGCTTGTCATCATCAACGAGGCGTTCGCCATGGCTGCATCCAATCTGGCCAGCGACCGGGGGCTGGTCGATTTGCTGTCAAGGGACTGGCGGACCAATCTCGATATTCGGGCCGTGGATGACGTTGCTCTCAAGATTGACGAGCAAAAACGTTATGCCTCTCCCATTTCTGAAAACATCGATCAAATCCGCTTCGGAATTGTCACCATTGACACCGGACAGGGCCACGGTTCCGGGGTGTTCATTTCGCCCACCCTGATCTTGACCAACCATCATGTCGTGGAAAGTTACGATATTGTCCGGGTCACTCTGCTTACCGGCCGGAAAATCCTCGGCGAAGTCGTCCGCAAGCACCCGGAACGAGACGTCGCCCTCATTCAGGTCGAAGATTCCGGCCACCGGGCGGTGCCGATCCGCATGCAGCCCTTGAAGGTCGCGGAAAGTGTTTTCGCCATCGGTTCGCCATTGGAAAAGGAGTTTTCCGGCACCGTCACCAAGGGCATCGTCAGCAAGTTCGTACCCAATAAATTTGGCCTCTAGGACATTCAGGCCGACGTGGACATTCAGCCCGGGAACAGCGGCGGCCCCTTGCTGGACAAAAACGGCAACCTTGTCGGCATTACCTATGCCGGGTACAGCGATACAGAGGACAGGAGTTCGATCGGCATGAATTTGTTCATCCCCGTTTATGACGCCATCGACAAGCTGAAGATCATCTTTCTGAAGAGAAAGCGCCGCGCCTCCTAGAGCATTTCAAGATTGGCCGGCGGAACGGATCGCCGCCTTTTCCCTCACACCTTGAACCGGAACAGCATGATGTCGCCGTCCTGGACTAGGTAGTCGCGGCCCTCGGCGCGCATCTTTCCCGCCTCCCTCGCCGCCTGGTCGCCGCCCAAGGCGATGAAATCGTCGTAGGCGATGGTCTCGGCGCGGATGAACCCGGCCTCGAAATCGGTATGCACGGCGCCCGCCGCCCGCGGCGCTTTCGAGCCCTCTCGCAAGGTCCAGGCGCGCGCCTCCTTTTCATTGAAGGTAAAAAACGTGATCAGCGAAAGCAGCGCGTATGCCCCGCCGACGACGCGGGCCAGGCCGGTTTCCCCGAGACCGAGAGAGTCCAGGAACTCGGCCCGTTCCGCCGCCTCGGCGAGGGCGGCGATCTCTTCTTCTATCTTCGCCGAGACGACCACCGAGGCGGCGCCTTCCTGGCCGGCGTGGCGGCCGACGGCGGCCGACCAGGCGTTGCCATGGGCGGCGGCCGAGTCCTCGTCGACGTTGCAGACGTAGAGGACCGGCTTGGCGGTCAGCAGATGCAGGCCCTGGAAGGTTCTTTTCTGGTCTTCCGCCACCGCCACCGAGCCGGCCGGACGGCCTTCGCCTAGGGCCTCCAATATCCGTTCGACAAGGGCCAATTCCGCCTTCGCCTCCTGATCGTCGCCGCGGATCTTCTTGATCAGCGGCTGGCGGCGCTTCTCCAGGCTTTCGAGGTCGGCCAGCATCATCTCGGTGGCCACCGTGGCGGCGTCGCTCAACGGATCGATGGCGCCGGCGACGTGGCTGACGTTGTCGTCCTCGAAGCACCTGAGGACGTGGATGACGGCCTCGACCTCGCGGATGTGGCTCAAGAACCGGTTGCCCAGCCCCTCGCCCTGGCTGGAGCCCTTGACCAGGCCGGCGATGTCGACGAAACCGAGGGTGGTGGGAATGACCCGAGCCGGCTTGACAATGGCGGCGATCCTGTCGAGGCGGGGGTCGGCGACCTCGACCTTGCCCAAGTTGGGTTCGATGGTGCAGAAGGGATAGTTGGAGGCCTCGGCCGCCGCCGACGCCGTCAAGGCATTGAAAAGCGTCGACTTGCCGACGTTGGGCAGGCCGACGATGCCGCAGTTAAAGCCCATCGTCGTTATCCGGCGACGGTTCGGATGGTTCGGGTGGCTTCAAGAAGCAAGCCAGCTTGCTCATGAAGGCGGAATCGTCGCCGCCCGCCAAAAGGCCGAAATGATCGGCGACGGCGTCGAGCATGGGCTCGAGCCAGGCTTGCTCGGCCTTGGCGAAGTCCTTGAGCACATGGCCGGTGACCTTGTTCTTGTCGCCGGGATGGCCAATGCCGAAACGAAGCCGCCGGTACTCGCCGCCGATATGGGCGTGGATGCTTCTGAGCCCGTTATGGCCGGCATGGCCGCCGCCGCGCTTGACGCGCAGCTTTCCCGCCGCCAGGTCGATCTCGTCGTGAACGACCAGGATGTCCTCAGGCTCGATCTTGAAGAAACCGGCGGCGGCGGCCACCGAGCGGCCGGATTCGTTCATATAGGTCTCCGGCTTGAGGGCGACGATCCTCTGCCCCGCCACCTCGCCTTGGCAAATTTTGCCATCGAACTTGGCGCGAAAGGATGAAAAGCCATGGCGGCGGACGATGACGTCCACCGCCATGAAGCCGATGTTGTGGCGGTTGCCGACATAATCGGCGCCGGGATTGCCGAGGCCGACGACAAGCAACATGGCCGAAGACCAGCCGCGGCCAGGGCTAATTTCCGCGCTCGCCTTCGCCTTCCTTGCCGCCCTCGGCTTCCTCGCCTTCGACGGCTTCCTCGCCTTCGAGGCGTTCTTCCTCTTCGGCCGCCGCCGCCGCCTCGGCCTCTTCTTCCTCGAGAGTCTTCAACACGGTCGGCGCGGCGATGGTGGCGATGGTGAAGTCGCGGTCGGAGATCGTCGGCTCGACGCCGGCCGGCAGGTCAACATCGCTGATGTGGATGGAACCGCCGATCTCCAGTCCGCTGAGATCGATGGAAATGGTTTCCGGGATGTTGTCCGCGGAGCAGACCAACTCGATGGCGTGACGGACCACGTTGAGCACGCCGCCGCGTTTCAGTCCCGGTGAGGCCGCCTCGTTTTCGAACGTCACCTGGACATCGATATTGAGCCTGGTGCCGGCGCTAAAGCGCATAAAATCGACGTGGATGGGCCGGTCGCTGACCGGGTCCAACTGCAGATCGCGGGCCAAAACCCGGTGCTTGCCCTTGTCCACTTGGATTTCGAACACACGGGCGAAAAACCCGGGCCCCCTGAGCTGCGACGAAAGATCCAAGGGATCGAGGGAAATCAGCAGCGTTTCCTCCTTGTTGCCATAAATGACCGCCGGAACGCGGCCATTGCGGCGGGTGGCGCGGGCGGCTCCCTTGCCGGCCCGCTGGCGCGTCTGCGCCGCGATGGGAGTGACTTCGGCCATTTGGCATTCTCCTCTTTCTAAAAGTTCATTGCGCCCGCCTCCAGGTGTGCCGGCGCTAGTACGGTACTAGCCCACTCAGTCGAACAGGCTGGAAACGGACGTCTCCTCGCTGATCCGGCGGATGGCTTCGGCCATCAGCGGCGCGATGCTCAATTGTTCGATGTTGCGGGCGACGCGAACGGCTTCGGTGGCCATGATGCTGTCGGTGATAATCAGGTTTTCCATCGGCGAGGAGGTCACCCGCGCCACGGCGCCGCCCGAAAGCACGCCGTGGGTGACATAAGCCGAAACCGAGGTGGCGCCCTTTTCCATCAAGGCAACCGCGGCGTTGCAAAGGGTGCCGGCGGAATCGACGATGTCGTCAATGAGGACGCAGCGGCGGCCCTTGACATCGCCGATGATGTTCATCACCTGCGAGACGCCGGCCAGTTCGCGGCGCTTGTCGATGATGGCGAGGTCGGCGTTCAACCGTTTGGCCGTGCCTCGCGCCCGCACCACGCCGCCAACGTCGGGCGAAACGATCATCAATTCGCCGCCGTCGATTCGTTCCTTGATGTCCTTGACCAAAACCGGCTCGGCGAAAAGATTGTCGACGGGAATGTCGAAGAAGCCCTGAATCTGACCGGCGTGCAAATCAATGGTCAGCACCCGGTCGGCGCCGGCCTGGACAATCAGATTGGCCACCAGCTTCGCCGAGATGGGGGTGCGCGGACCCGATTTGCGGTCCTGCCGGGCATAGCCGAAATAGGGAATGACGGCGGTGGCGCGGCGCGCCGATCCACGCCTCAGGGCATCGAGGCAGACCAACAGTTCCATCAGATTGTCGTTGGTCGGAAAAGAGGTGGACTGGATGACGAAAACATCCTCGCCGCGGACATTTTCCTGGATCTCGACAAAAACCTCCATATCCGAGAACCGGCGGATGCTAGCCTTGGTCAGCGGCAGATTAAGGTATGCCGAGATCGCTTCGGCCAAAGGCCGATTACTGTTACAGGCGAGGATTTTCATTTGTAAGGTCTCTCCGCTGCATCAGGCGCGGACCTTGAGGTCAAAACCGCCGTTTCCGGCGATTCATCACGGGACGGGGCGGAACTTATCAGCGTCCCCATCGCCTGTAAATGGCTTTCCCGGGACGCCGCTCGCCCGGGTTTAGGGAATCAACGCGGCGGCGGCGGCCCCCGCCCAGGAATTTGCGGCAATTCCGGCGGCGGCGGACGATCCGTTTTCGGCTTCATCCGCTCTATTCGTTCCGCCATCCCGAGAATTCTTTCGATGCCCTCGACGGCGGCGGCGGCGATAACGACCGCCTTATGCCCCCAGGCGCCGTCCAAAGAACCCGCCGCCACCGTGTTAACCTGGGTTGCTTTTCCCATCTCCCTTCCGTCGAGGGTGGTAACCGTCCACACGATGGTGGCTTTCCGCCGGCCGTCAAGGGTTGCGGCGACCGTCACCCGGCCGCGGAGGACATAGCCCGTCTGCCTGAGGTCTTCGGTGATGGAGATATCCGTCGCCCTCATCGCCGCGGTGATTGCGCGTCTCAGCGCCGTATTGCCGTCGCCGGGCGCGCCTTCGACGGATTCCACCAGCAAGCCGCTTTTCGGGCGCTCGAAGGTCGTCGGTTTTCCGGTATTAACCTCGATCATGGCGGCGACCGGCCTTGCGGTTCCCTTGCCGACCGCCCGGATCATTTTCGGATCGCCGTATTGCCAGTGCCACTCTGTCCCCCGCACCCCCTGGATATGGCTGCCGATTTCCTCGCCCGACATCGAAAGAAGCGTCCAGTGGACAAGAACGACGAAAGGGGCGCCGGGTTGCCCGGCCTGCATCTCGGCCCGGCCTTTGAGCAAGTAAGCGGCGGTGGCGCGCCGATCGGTGGTCGCCGGCAGATCGAGTTCACGCAAGCCCTCGGCCACCGACCGGGCGAGCAGCCAGGCCATCGGCAAAGCCGGCCCGTCAACGGGTTCGACGCGGACGCCGAGATCGTCGCCCAGCCGCACCCGTGGACTCAACCCGTCCCCCGGAGGCGGCCGAGTGGCGGCCGGCGGCGCGCAAGCGCCAAGCCCCAGGCAGACGAGGAGGCCGAGAAGCCGGCCTATATAGAGTTTGATCGGCAAAACGTCAGTCCCCGAGGACGATGGCCGACAGGCAGCGCCCATAGTCCTTTTCGCCGCGCCGGCGGGCCCGCCGGTAGCTGAAAAAGCGCTCCTCGTCCCGGCAACTGTCAAAGGCGAGAACCTCGACGGCCTTGAGGCCGAGCCCCGCAAGCCGATGCAAAACATAGCCGGCAAGGTCGAACAGTCGCTGGCCGTCCCTGCCGGCGGCGGCAAAAAATTTTTCGTTGCCGGGGTCGTCGGCCAGAAAATCGGCCATGAACTCCAGCCCCACACCGTAAGAATCCTGGCCAATGCAAGGACCGATGGCGGCAACGACATCGCCGCTACCGACGCCAAGCCTTCGCATCGCATCCACGGTCGCCTCGAGGATGCCGGCGCGGGCGCCCCGCCAGCCGGCGTGGGCGGCGCCGACGGCACCCGCGCCGGCGAAAAGAACTGGTGCGCAGTCGGCGGTCAACACCCCCAGCGCGACGCCCTTCCGGGCCGTCACCAGACCGTCGAAACGTGACGGCGCCCCGTCCTTCCATGGCCCCTCGACAACGGCGACGCGGCTGGAATGAACCTGATAGGCAGTGACCAGCCGATCTCCGGACAGCCCCAACATTTGCATCGCCCTGGCGCGGTTGCGTTCGACTTTCAGGTGGTCGTCATCGGAACCGGGGCCGCAGTTCAGCGATGCGTAAATTCCTTCGCTGACACCGCCCCGGCGGCTGAAAAAAGCATGACGGACGCCGCTCGCCCGGTCGAGAACTCGGGAGGTGATCATCTCTCCATTATGGGGCTAACCGTTGGAATTTGAAAACGCCAACAGCGCTCATTCGAAACCGGCGGGAACCGCCGCTCCCGGCGATGCGATGGCCAAGGCCTTGAACAGGCGTCCCATGCCTTCCTCGCCAAGCAGACGCTTTCGCGCCTGGGCGATGTCGTTGGCTTGTTCCGGCGTCGCCCGCAACGACAACGCCTCGGCCCTGGCGCTTAGACCCATACGCTCGAGGAATTCCCCTTGCGGCACCGGGCCGAAGGCGCCGGCGCCGGCCTTGCCGGCCGCCTTCGCCAACGCCCGGAAATCCACATGCGCCGTCAGGTCGGCCTCGCCCGGCGTGGCGAGGACGTCGTGATAGCGGTGGCCTTTGACCGCCTGCAGGGTTTCCCCCACCGCATGCTCGCCATGGCCGTAATCGATGATCAGCGCCGCGCCACCGTAATCCGTCACCCGCCGGCCGATGGCAAAAGCCAGCTCGGCGGCGTCTGGGCGGACCTCGACCACGGCGCCAAGGGGCGAGGAGGCCAATTGGCGCGGCATCGGCGGTGTCTCTTCCCAGGGAGAGGAAAGGACGAAGCGGAAGTCCTCGCCTTCGAGAGCGACCAGGCGCTCTCGCCAGCCCGCCGCCGTGCGTTGGAACTGGCGAACCGGCAGGGCGTCGAAGAATTCGTTGGCGATCAGCAGCAAAGGCCCCGCCGGGACCCGCGAAAAATCGTCATGCCAGAGCGGCCGGCGATCCGCCGCCAGGGTATTCAGGCTCATCCGCTGGCGGCAACGCAAGACGGGGCTGGTTTCCACCAAGTGCAGCTCGATGGCGGCGGCGAAGCCCGGCACCGTCGCCGCCGCCCGCAAGGCGTCGGCCATGAGCGTCCCCCGGCCGGGGCCGAGTTCGACCAGATTGACGCGCTCCGGAGTCCCCATTTCCCGCCACAGGGCGGCGCACCAAATCCCGATGATTTCCCCGAACATCTGGCTGATCTCCGGGGCGGTGATAAAATCCCCGGCGGCGCCGAAGGGATCGCGGTTCATGTAATAGCCATGCTCGGGATGGCATAACGCCTGATGCATATACTGGGCGACGGTGAGAGGGCCTTCGGCGTTGATACGGCGGCGCAAGTGATCGGCCAGCGAGCTCACTTGGCCGTTTCTCGCCGAAACGAACGGAAAACCAGGTAGAGTCCCAGCAAGACCATGGGCACCGACAGCGCCTGACCGGCGGTCAGGACCCCGACATAGCCGTCTCCGGGCTCTCGGAAGAATTCGGCGAACGAGCGGAAGGCGCCGTAGCCGGCCAGAAACGCCCCGGCCAGGAAGCCGGGGCGCGAGCGCAGGGATTGCCGCCGCCACAGCAGATAGAGGATGACGAACAGCGCCACGCCCTCCAGCCCGGCCTCGTAGAGCTGGCTCGGGTGGCGCGGCGCCAGGCCGCCATGGGGAAAAACCATGGCCCAGGAGACGTCGCTGACCCGGCCGTAAAGTTCGCCGTTGATGAAGTTGGCCAGACGGCCCAGGAACAGGCCGATGGGGGCGGCGCAGGCGACGATGTCGGCCAGGGGCAAAAGCTTGATGCGGCGCTTGCGGCAGAACCAGATCTCGGCGGCGGCGACGCCCAGCAGCCCGCCGTGGAACGACATGCCGCCCTCCCAGACCCGCAGGATAGCCAGCGGGTTGTAGAGGTAGTAGGTGCCGCCGTAGAACAGCACGTGGCCGGCCCGCCCGCCGAGAACCACGCCCAAGGTCGCCCAGACCAGGAAATCGTCGATGTCTGTCTTGCTCGCCGCCCCCGGCGGGCGCTTGGCCAGAAACCACAAGTAGCGCCAAGCGATCAGCAGGCCGGCGATATAGGCGAGCGAGTACCAGCGGATTACCAGCGGTCCCAATCTGATAAGTTCAGGATCGACGCTGGGGTAGGGGATGACGAAAGTCATGCCGGTGGTGGTTTCCCGGATAGCGTCCGTTTACCGGTAACGATCATCGGTGTCGAGGAATTCGGTAATGTATTTGCCGACGCCTTCCTCGAGCGGCGTGAAGGGCTTGTCATAACCGGCGTCGGCGAGGCGGTCCATCCTGGCCTCGGTGAAATACTGGTATTTGTCGCGGATGGCCGCCGGCGTCGCCAAGTACTTGATCTGGGGTTCCTTGTCCAGCGCCAGGAAGACGGCTGTTGCCAGGTCGGCGAATGTGCGCGCCTTGCCGGTGCCGCAGTTGAACAACCCGTTGGCTTCGCTGTTTTCGACAAACCACATCACCACATCCACGCAGTCGTCGATCCAGGTGAAATCGCGCATCTGGCCGCCGTCCTGGTAATCCGAATGATGCGACTTGAACAACCGTACCGGCTTGCCGGCCCTGGCAGTGGGGAAAATTCCGGCAACGACGCTCTGCTGGCCGCCTTTGTGATACTCGTTGGGGCCGTAGACGTTGAAGAACTTAAACCCGGCCAACTGCGGCGGACCGGGTTCGCCGTCGGCAAGCATGCGGGTGATGCGCCGGTCGAACATATGCTTGGTCCAGCCGTAAGAGTTGAGAGGACGAAGCCGGGACAGCGCCTCTGGCTCGGCGTCGTCGTCGAAACCTTCTGCGCCGTCGCCGTAGGTCGCCGCCGAGGAGGCGTAAAGGAACCGCACGCGATTGACGGCGCACCATTTCCACAGCCCCAGGGATAGCTTGAAGTTGGTGTTGAGCATGAGATCGACATCGGTCGCGACCGTCGACGAGACGGCGCCCATGTGAATGATCGCCTCGATGCCGGCGCGGTTGTCCTCGAGGAAATCCAAAAGGTGATCGGGATGGACGATTTCGGCCAACTCGCGTTTGCCGACGTTCAGCCATTTGTCGCCATCGCGGAGCCGGTCGCAAATCACCAGCGGTCCCTTGCCGCGTTGCTCCAACGCGGCGACAATGTTGGAACCGATGAAACCGGCTCCTCCCGTTACCAAGAACATGGATGTTTTCCCATCGCTAAAAGGCATTCGTTCAAGTAAAAACATTTATAGGGCCGCCGCCGCCGTCCCGCAAGCGCCAGGGCGCATGTCCCTTGCCGGTCGGCGGAGCCCGCGTCCCGCTTACCATCCTTGGCGCAGGACCCTGTCGACGTATTCCGGCACCGTTTGCGTCGCCGGTCCGTAGATCGCCTGGGCGAACAGGCTGGCGCCTTCCGAGGGTTCCAGGTTCATCTCCACCGTCGGCGCCCGGGCCCTGGCGATGACATGCCGGACGAAGCCGGCGGCCGGATAGACGTTGCCCGAGGTGCCGATGGACAGGAACAGGGAACAGCCGTCAAGAGCTGCGTAAATGCGCTCCATCTCGAAAGGCATTTCGCCGAACCAGACGACGTGCGGGCGCATGCCGCCGGTCCGCCCGCAGGCCTCGCAGGCATGCCCCGCCGAAAGGTCGCCCCGCCAGCCGACCACGTGGCCGCAGGCCTGGCAACGCGTTTTCAGCAGTTCGCCGTGCATGTGCAGAAGATTGCGGCTGCCGGCGCGCTCGTGCAGGTCGTCGATGTTCTGGGTCACCACCAGGACCTCGCCCGGCCATTCGTCTTCGAGCCTGGCGAGCGCAAGGTGGGCGGCGTTGGGCTCGATGTTTGCCGCCGTCAGCCCGGCGCGCCGGTGGTTGTAGAATTCCTGCACGCGGACGGGATCGGTGGCGAAGGCCTCGGGGGTGGCCACGTCCTCGACGCGGACGCGGGACCAGATGCCGCCGGTGTCACGGAAGGTGTCAAGGCCGGACTCCTTTGAAATTCCGGCGCCGGTGAGGATGACGATGCTCTCATCGGAGTTCATTGTTCATTCAAAGACGGGGCGAATCATGATAATCCTACCCGAATCCGTTGGTGCTAAGAAAAGGGTGAGGGTTGCGGCGATGCCTGGCTCGGTCAAGGTGCTGTTCGTTTGCATGGGCAATATCTGCCGCTCGCCCAGCGCCGAGGGAGTGTTCCGCAAGCTGGTCGAAAGCGAGGGTTTGGGCGAGTCCATCATCATCGATTCCGCCGGCACTCATGACTATAACATCGGCAGTCCGCCCGATCGGCGCGCCCAGTCGGCGGCCCGCCGGCGCGGCATCGACTTGAGCGGACAACGGGCGCGCCGCGCCAGGCCCGGAGATTTCAGGCGCTTCGATTACATCCTGGCGATGGATCGCGACAACCGCGCCGACCTCGCCGATATCTGCCCGCCGGGAGAGGAACACCGGCTCAGGATGTTCCTGGAATTCGCGCCGCATTTGGAATGGCGCGACGTGCCCGATCCTTATTCAAGCGGCGTTCTCGCCTTCGAATTCGTCCTCGACCTGCTCGAAGCGGCGGCGGTCGGCCTGCTCGCCAACATCCGCCAACATCATTTTTGAAATTATGCTACAATGAACCCGGTAATAATGCGCCGTTGGCGTTGATCCCAGGCGCCATAAGCGCTTTGCCGAGCAATCCCTGGCTTAGTTCAAGAATGACCGTGATCCCGGTATGTAAACCTTTGTTGATGATGGCGGTAATGACCGGAATTCTCCTGTCCGAGCCCGTCCTGGCACAACATCCCAGCCACGCCAAGTGCGGGGCCAACGGCATATTCGTGCTCGACAAACGGACGAACAAGCGCCAATGCGTGAGTATGACCGCCGAGCAGCGGCAAAAACAAACCCGCCTCCTGCGCGACAAAATGTTGCGCTTGAGAGAGATGAAAGCCCAGTCCCCCCAGCCTGAAAAGGAACTGAGGCGGCGCCAATCGCGTCGGCAGGCACGGCAGAAAATGCTGCAAATGGAACTCAGGCAAAGGCAACTGCGTTTGCTGCAGCAGTCGCGGCGGCGGATTTTGGATTCGCGGCGGCGGCGGCGCGGTTTTCAGCAGCAACAGATCAATAAACAATTGCAGACGTCGAAAGCTCAACAACAGCAACAACTCCAGCAGGTCCAGCAACCGGCGGCACAGCGGCGGATGCAGAAACGAAAACAGGCTCGGGCCACGCAACGGCAAACGGAGGCATTGCGAAGCCAAATGAAATTGAACCGCCGGCGGGCGCTCAATCGACTGCGGGAGCAACAATAATGTTGCCGAAAACGGCCGGCCTTCGCCGCTTAACAGAGCCCGTGGCCTGCCGAGGAAAGCCGCCATCATTCCCTCCAGTTATTCGGATAGGCTCTTAAATTCGAGAACGACGGGTGCGCCGCGACATCGAGGATCTTATCGCCCATGCCACCGGTTCGCGTCCGCTCGACAGTTCGCCGATGAGCGGCGGGAGCGTCGGCGAAGTCATGCGGGTCGGCCTGGAGAACGGCCAGACCGTTGTCGCCAAGATCGGCGGCGCGGGCAGCGGTCTTGCCTTGGAAGGCTATATGTTGCGCTACCTTGGCGAACATAGCCGCCTGCCGGTGCCGGCTGTCTTGCACGCCGAGGAGCGTTTGCTGCTGATGTCCCATGTGGAAGCGGACGGCGGCCTGACCGCCGCCGCGCAGGCCGACGCCGCCGATCTTTTGGCCGATCTTCACGCCATCACCGAGAAGTCTTTCGGCTTCGGCAAGGACACCTTGATCGGCGGCCTCGATCAGCCCAATCCCCGGACCACGAGCTGGCTGGCCTTTTTTCGCGATCAAAGACTCCTTTACATGGGCCGGGAAGCCTTACGGGCCGGACGCCTGCCGGGAAGACTGATGGGCCGGCTGGAGACCCTCGCCGGACGCTTGCCGCGGTGGCTCGACGACGGCTCGCCGCCGTCCCTCGTTCACGGCGACATGTGGACCGGCAACGTGCTTTGCAAGGGCGGGCGCATCGCCGCTTTCATCGATCCCGCCGTCTATTACGCCGACGCCGAGATCGAACTGGCTTTCAGCACCCTGTTCGGAACCTTCGGGGAAGCCTTTTTCGATCGCTATCGGGAACATCGCCCCTTGCAACCCGGTTTCTTCGAGGTGCGCCGCGACCTCTACAACCTTTATCCGCTTTTGGTGCATGTGCGCCTGTTCGGCGGCTCCTATGTGGGTTCGGTCGAGCGGACGCTACGCCAGTTCGGCTGCTAGCGGCTCCTGGCATTTCAAGTCAAAAGATTGGCAATTTTACCAAGGAATATGGGGACGGAAATGGGCTTGGCGGCGTAATCATCGCAGCCCGCTTCGAGAATTGTTTTCTCGTCGCCTCTCATGGCGAAGGCCGTCACCGCGATGACCGGGATGTGTTTCATCTCGTCGTCGGCCTTCAGCATCTGGGTGATCTCCAGCCCGGAGATTCCAGGCAACTGAATGTCCATGACAATGAGGTCGGGACGATGCTCTTTGACCAGCGCCATGATATCGCCGCCGTCAATCGACTTAAGGGTCTTGTAGCCATGGGCTTGCAACAGGTCATTGAACATCTTCATGTTTAAGGCGTTGTCTTCGACGATGAGGATGGTTTTCTGCATCTTTGCCTCGTCAATCAGCTTACAACGGTTCTTTCCGGCGGGAAGTGCAAGGTGACTGTCGTTCCCTTGCCGGCCTTGCTTTGCAGCATTATGTCGCCGTCATGCAACCTTATGAGTTTTTGGCAGAGGCAAAGCCCCAGTCCCGTGCCTTCATGACGTCTTGCATGGACGCTGTCGGCTTGCTCAAAAGGGTTTAACGCCTTGGCTATGTCATGACTGGACATGCCCTCGCCGGTATCCGCCACCAAGACGTTTATGGAGCCATCCCCGTCCAACTTGGCGGAGACTGTAACCTTGCCGTCCGCGGGAGTGAATTTAACGGCGTTGGAAAGCAGATTGTTGAGTATCTGGGTTATCGCCCTCTTGTCGCCAAGGAGCATTGGAAGATTGGGTTCCATGTCCGTGGCAAGGTGTAATTTTCGCGCTTCGGCCAGCGTTGCAATCATTTTGACGGAACTCTGGACGATCATGGAGACATCCAGGGTTTCTTCGTCCAATTCGTATTTTCCGGCTTCGATCTTGGAGATGTCGAGGATGTCGTCGATAAGACTGACAAGGAGGTTCCCACCATTGTGAATGTCCTTGGCATATTCCTCGTAATGGGGGTCGCCGAGCGGCCCGAAGGTTTTGACCTCCATCATCTCGGCAAAGCCCATGATGGCGTTCAAGGGGGTTCTGAGATCATGGCTCATGCTGGCCAGGAACTCGGACTTGGCTTGGTTGGCGACCTTGGCCTCGTTCATGGCCTCTAATATCCGGTTTTCGGCGCGACGGACCCTGCCCACCATAAAATAGGCGATGGTGCCGCAGACCAGCACCAAGACGACCAACATGCCGTAAAGGAAGGTCCGGCTCCGCTCCTGTTCCCGCTTGCTGTCTTCCAGGAACTCCGCCGCCTTGTCGCGGGCGAAACCAATCAGGCCATCCATTTGGACGGTCAATAGAACGACGTGTTTCGCTCCCTTGCCCTTGGTGATCGCGGCCGCTTCGCCGTACTTCGCCGCCCGCGTCAGTTCGATAACCTCGGAACGGATGGCCTTCCAGTCGGAAAACGCCTTGCGGGTCTCCATGATCCTGGATTTGTCCCCCAGAAAACGGTCCAAGACGGTTTTGAAGTGCATATAGACATGCTTCTTAGCCGCATCCACTTTGGAAATGGCGAGTTCCAGGTCTTCGGCATTTCGCGCCAGGACAACATCCTTCATATGCCGGTGCATCGCGATAACGTCCGCATTGGCTTCCAGGACGGCATTGCTGACCGTAAGAGGATGCCGGTAGAGTTTGCTGGTGTTCCGCCAGAGTATCCGCTTTCCGGAGCGAGACAAGTCCGAACGCGATCATCAAGGCGATGATCGCTCCGAAGCTGCCTCCCAGAAGCCAATATTTGGAATTGAACAACAACTCTCGGATACCCCACCCGCAAGAGCGATCATCGTAACACTTACCATCCCCATAACGAAAGGCGGCTTTCAGAAGTTAAGCCGAAGAATTATGGACACCCGCCCGGCTTTACTCCCCGGCAAGGGGGTAGTCGGCCAGGGCCTCGTACTGGGCACCGCCGGGATTGAGGTGACTGCGGAACAAGGTGAAACGCTCGATCGGAAACGGCCCGGCGCAAAAGCCGCCGTGGGCTTCCAGAAAGAGACCGATCTTGGCCGTCGGCGTGCGCTTCAGACGGGCCAGGGTCACGTGCGGTTTGAACTTGTGGCGGTCGGCTTCGAAGCCGGCGCGGACGACGGCCGATTCCACCTTTTTGCGAAGATGCGCCAACGCCTCGGACTTATCCACGCCCGCCCAAACGGCATGTACCCGGCGCCCCCGGTTGAAACAGCCCAGACCGCCCAAGGACAGCTCGAAACCGGGACAACGCACCGCCGCCAAGGCGGCGCCGATGTCCTCGCCCCTGGCGCCGTCCACCTCGCCGATGAAACGCAACGTCACGTGCATGTTCCTGGCCTCCACCCAGCGGGCGCCGGGCAGGCCGCCGCCGAGGCCGGCAAGGCGTTGGCGCGCCGCCGCCGGCAATGGGATGCCGATGAAAAGACGCATCGCGACTGGCTCCGCCGCCTACAGGAACAGGACAAGGACGCCTGTATAGCCGTAAAGGCGGTTGTTTGAAATCTCGCCGTTGGCATAAAAGCCGACCACGGGAATGGCGCCGAGAACGTCGCGGATCAAGGCCATTTCCCCACCTTCCCCGCCGAACATATTGGGGCCGCGCGCCACACAGGAAAAATAAACGCCGCCGCGGGGCGCCTCGCCGATACGATTTTTCAGCTTCAGCAGCATGTCGATAAGATCGGTCCTGGCGCTTTCCGGGTCGCGGCGCACGAACATCACCCGTTCGCCGGGATGAATTTCCTCGCCAATGGCCAGCCAGCCGCGGGTGGTATCGATGCCGATCAGATTGCGCACCAGGTAATCACCGGTGTCCGAGCCTTCGATGGGAAGCGCGGCATGAATATGACCGGCGATCTTGTTCAAGTCCCTGGACAGGGGTTCGCCGATATCCTCCTTGAAAACATCGAATGCCTTCCTGCCGTCGAGTCCGATGATAACGTTGTCCAGGCAATCGGAAATGACGTGGCTTCCGGCGATCGGCGCGCAGCCCTGGGAAAGCCCCGTGGCGACCTTCATTTCCGACGAGAACAACACCCCGGACAAGCCGCCGCCGGTAATGCGTCCGGCGACCTGGTGGCAAGCCGTCCTTGACGAGGTCAGGCCGCCGACCAGAAATCCCGACGCGAGCCCCGCCAAATCCTCGATCAAGCCGGCGGTTTTGTCGTTGTTGGGATCGCCGTGAACGATCCCGAACAAGGGCAAGGCCCCGTCGATCCACGCCCTGGTGGAGTGGGAAAGCTGCTCAACGCTTTCGCTGATAGTCGGAAAGACGCAAAAGGCGCCGTCGGGCAGGGACGCCGCCATGACGGCAAGAGCCGGACGGTCGAAAAATTCTTCCGCGCTGGCGCAAACTCCCAAGCCGAGGCTGCCGACCCAGTGCTCGATCCCGGTCTTTTGGCGGAGGTAGGCGAGGATGCTGGAAAAGTTCTCCGCCAGGTTGTCGGTGGCGTAAACGAAGCCCAGGTTGGCCCCATCCGGAGCGCCGGCCAATGCGTCGACGCAAGCCTGGGCGGCGGGAGCCCAATCCTCGGCGACGGAATGGACGGCCTTGAACGCAGTCATCGCTGATTTCCCTTCGCCGGAAAGAAACGGCGGCGTGGAAACATCCGCCGCTCCCCTCATCATAACCCGTCATAATAAGATAAGGTGCGCAACGGCGCGCCCCTAGCAAAAACAATCGCCGACATTTCACCGCCGTTCCCCGATCAACCGTTTCACAAAGGGAAGGATGCGCCGAACGATGACGTCGACGCCCCGCGCGTTGGGATGAATGCCGTCTTCTTGGTTCAACTCCGGCACCGCCGCCACGCCGGCCAGGAAAAACGGATACAAACGGACGCCGTGTTTCACCGCCAGCCTGGCATAAACGGCGTTGAACTCGGCTCCATACTCGCCGCCAAGATTGGGCGGCGCCTTCATGCCGGCAAGCAGAACCGAAAGCCGGCTCTTCCTGATCCGGGTCAGGATCTCGTCCAGGTTGGCGTACGTGACCTTGGGCTCAAGACCGCGCAAACCGTCGTTGCCGCCAAGTTCGACGATCACCGCGTCGGGCTTGGAAGCCAAGGCCCAGTCCAGCCGGGCCAGCCCCGCCGCCGTCGTATTTCCCGACACGCCGCCGTCGATGACCTCGACCTCAAGGCCGTCGGCGAGCAGGGCTTTTTGCAGCCTGGCCGGAAACGACGCCTGCCGAGATAGGCCGTGGCCCGCCGTCAAGCTGTCGCCCAAAACGAGGATGCCAAACGGCTCGGCCGTCACCGCCAAGGGGTAGAACAGGACCGCCGCCAGCGACAAGGCGACATTGACAAACCTTGCCGCAAGGCCATAACGGGGACGGATGAAGGTAGTGACAGATCTCATGAACGGCACCCATGTTGACGAACGGCGATAGAAACGGCCCCGACGTCCGTCTTGACGGCGTCCATCTAAACCTGATCGGCGAAGCCGGCGAGGTCAATATCCTGCGCGGCATCGACCTCAGGATCGATGGCGGCGAAACGGTCGCCGTGGCCGGGCCGTCGGGTTCGGGCAAGACCAGCATGCTCATGGTCATCGCCGGATTGGAAACGCCAACCTCGGGTGTCGTCGAGACCGTGGGCGTCGATCTCGGCCGATTGAACGAGGACCAACTGGCGATCTTTCGGCGCCGCCATATCGGCATCGTCTTTCAGGATTTTCATTTGGTGCCGACGATGACCGCCGTCGAGAACGTCGCCCTGCCCCTTGAATTCGCCGGCTCGGGCGAAGCCTTCGGCCGCGCCCGCCAGGAGCTGGCCGCCGTCGGCCTCGGCCATCGGCTCGGTCATTACCCGGGACAGCTCTCGGGCGGCGAGCAGCAGCGGGTGGCGATGGCCCGCGCCTTCGTCGCCGAACCCACCATCCTCTTGGCCGACGAACCGACGGGCAACCTCGACGGCGCCACCGGCCGGGCGGTGTTGGACGTTCTCTTCGCGGTGCACAAGCGCCTGAACACCACCCTGATTCTGGTTACGCACCAGCCGGAGGTGGCCGACAGATGCGCGCGCGTCGTCCATCTGACGGACGGCCGCATCGCCGGCGATCGACAACGGCGGAGCCGCCCATGACGGGGATCGAATTGGCGTTCCGGCTGGCCCGGCGTGAACTGCGGGCGGGACTGAAAGGGTTCCGTGTTCTCATTGCCTGCCTGACCCTTGGCGTCGCCGCCATCGCCGGAGTCGGCTCCTTGAGCGAGGCCGTCCTCGCCGGTCTCAAGGCCGACGCCAGGATGCTGCTTGGCGGCGATATCGCCTTGCATCTGCACAACCGCTCGGCCACCGGCAAGGAGAAGGCTTATCTGCGGGAACGCGCGGCGGCGGTTTCCCATGCCGTCGAGATGCGCGCCATGGCCTATCCGCTGGCCGGGCAAGGACAGCGGACCCTTGTCGAATTGAAAGGGGTGGACGAGGCTTATCCCCTGGCCGGCTCGGTGCTTTTGCGGCCGCCGCTGTCCCTCGCCGAGGCCCTCGCCAGGGACGGTCAAAGCTGGGGCGCCGCCGTCGACGCCAATCTGTTGGCCAAGCTTGCCTTGCGCCTGGGCGACGAGGTTCGCGTCGGCGATGCCCGGTTGGTGCTCCGCGCCACCATCGCCGCCGAACCCGACAGGATCGCCGGCGTTTTCAGCCTCGGTCCGCGTATCCTGGTCGGCGCCGACGCTCTCGCCGCCACCGGTCTTCTCCTGCCGGGTTCGCAGAGTCACCATTACAGCCGCGTCAGGCTGGCGCCGGGAGAAAACGCCGGGGCATGGATCGAAGACTTGAACCGGGCTTTTCCCCGTGCCGGATGGCGCATCCGCGGCGTCGATGACGCCGCCCCCGGCGTCCGCCGGTTCATCGAGCGGATGACCCTGTTTCTCACTTTCGTCGGGCTGACGGCGCTTCTCGTCGGCGGCATCGGTATCGGCAACGCGGTAAAAAGTTATCTTGACGGCAAGACCGCCACCATCGCCACCTTGAAATGCCTGGGCGCCCCCGCCCAACTGGTGGTCGGCATCTACCAGCTGCAGATCCTGGCCATGAGCCTGGCCGGCATCGGCTTGGGGCTCGTCCTTGGCGCCGGCGCGCCGGCCCTGGGCCTGTGGTTGGCGGCGGCGCAATTGCCGGTGACGCCCAGGATCGGCCTTTACCCCGGCGCCCTCGCCGTCGCCGCCGGTTTTGGGGTGTTGACGGCGTTCGCTTTCGCCCTTTGGCCGCTGGGCAGGGCTCGGGAAACACCGGCGACAAGCCTGTTTCGAGACCTCGTCGCACCGGCCCAAATCCGTCCCCGCTTCGCGGTGATGGCGGCGACGGCGGCGGCGATCCTGGCGCTGACGGCGTTGACCGTCCTTACCGCCACCGACCGCGCCTTCGCTTACTGGTTCGTGGGCGGAACCATCGCCACCATGCTGGTCTTGCGCGGCGGCGCGGCGCTGCTGACGGTGGCGGCGGCGCGCTGGGCGCACCGCGGCGGCGCCGTCATGCGTTTGGTCCTGACCAATATTCACCGCCCGGGGACGCCGGCGCCGAGCCTTGTGCTCTCCATCGGCACGGGTCTTGCGGTGCTGGTGGCGGTGGCCCTGATCGAGGCCAACCTGAACCGCCTGATCGGCGACAGGCTGCCGGCGACGGCGCCGGCCTTTTTTTTCATCGACATCCAGCCCCATCAGGTGCCGGCCTTCGACCGGGCGGTGACCTCGGTTGCCGGGACCAGCGGCTTCAAGCGGGTGCCGAGCCTGCGCGGGCGCGTCGTCGGCATCGCCGGCGTCGCCGTCGAAGAGGCCGAAATCGCCGCCCATGCACAATGGGCGGTGCGCGGCGATCGGGCGCTGACCTACGCCGCCCGGCCGCCGCGAGAGTCCCTGATCGTCGAAGGCGAATGGTGGCCCGCCGATTATTCCGGCCCGCCGCTGATCTCGCTCGACGCCGGCATCGCCGGCGGCTTCGGAGTCGGCATTGGCGACAGATTGACCTTGAATGTCCTCGGCCGCGAGATCGAGGCCAGTATCGCCAACCTGAGGGAGATCGACTGGCGCAGCCCTCGTTTCGACTTCGCCATTATTTTCGCCCCCGGAACGTTGGAACAGGCCCCGCAAACCCATATCGCCACCGTCGAATCTCCGCCCGAAGCCGAGGAAGCCGTCGAGAAGGCGGTCGCCGATAAGTTCTCGAACATCTCGATCGTCCGGGTGCGCGAAGTGCTGCAAACGGCCGCCCGGCTGCTTGCCGGAATCGGCGCGGCGGTGCGCGCGGCGGCCGCCTTCACCCTTCTTTCAGGGGCCCTTGTTCTGGGCGGAATCGCCGCCGCCGGCCGCCGCCGGCGGGTCCATGACGCGGTCATCTGCAAAGTGCTGGGAGCGACGCGGAGGCAACTGCTCAAGGCCTATGTCCTGGAATACGGCCTCGTCGGCCTGGCCACCGGCCTCATCGCCGTCACCGTCGGCACGGCGATCGCCTGGGCGGTTGTCGTGCATGCGATGCGAACCGAGTGGATTTTCCTCCCCGCCGTGGCGGCGGCGGCGGCGACGGGCGCCATCGCCGTCACCATGATCGCCGGTTTCGCCGGCACGTGGCGGGTCCTGGGCGAGAAGGCGGCCCGTCACTTGCGCAACGAATAATCGGCGGAGCGGAAAATCGCCACGCCCCTGTTGGCGCCGCGCCCGAGAAACTCGGAGCGGCGTTTTTTTTTACATATTCCATGCCCATCGGCGAGGCCGGAATATTGACCATTTGCTATTGATTTCCGTGGGGTTCCTGCCATATTAAGGTGTGGTTATGACAACGGGAATGTGAGGTTTTCCATGGCTTTCGGACCAGACAAAAAGTTTTCGCTAAAGACCGAGCGGATGTCCCCGGCGACGGCCAGCGCCGCCGAAATCGACGTCGGCCTCAGGGAGTACATGCTTCGGGTCTACAACTACATGGCTTCCGGCTTGGCGCTGACCGGCATTATCGCATACCTGTCGGCGACCACGCCGGCGATTTTGAACATGCTTTACGCGATGGGTCCGGACGGCGCGGTGCAGCCGACCATGCTGGCATGGCTCGCCATGCTTTCACCGCTGGCCTTCATTCTGGTGCTCAACTTCGGCCTGCACCGCATGAATGCATCGATGGTGCAAGCCGTTTTTTGGGGTTTTTCGGCCGTCATGGGCCTGTCCATGGCGCATATCTTCCTGGCCTACACCGGCACCAGTATCGCGCGGGTATTTTTCATCACCGCCGGCACCTTCGCCGGCATGAGCCTTTATGGCTATACCACCAAGCGGGATCTTTCCGGTTTCGGCGGCTTCCTGATGATGGGCCTGATCGGCATCATCATCGCCAGCATCGTCAACATGTTCCTGCAAAGCTCGGCCATGCAATTCGTGATTTCGGTGATCGGTGTTCTCGTCTTCGTCGGGCTGACCGCCTATGACACCCAGAAGATCAAGTCTCTCTACCTGGAATCGGACGCCGCCGAAGTGGCCACCAAAAAGGCCATCATGGGGGCGGTGACCCTGTATCTGGATTTCATCAATCTGTTCTTCATGCTGTTGTATTTGTTTGGCGACCGCCGCTAGAGCGGCTTCCAAACGATAAACGCCAAGCCGCCCGAAGGCGCTTTGCTTGCGGGCGGTTTTTCTTGCCATCGGCAGGCGTCATCCCCGGCGGCGCCTCCTTGCGTCAAGGCCTCGCCGGACGGGCTCTCACGCCGCGCCGCGCCGCAAATGCTCCATGGCGGCGTTGAGCTGGCTCATCCGTTGATGGTCGCCGTAGCTGCCGTCCGGGTGATGGATGCTGGCAAGCCTGCGGAAACGGGCACCGAGGTCCGTCAGGCCGGGTCTGGCTCCTGGCGAAAAGCCCAAAACATGGAGGGCGTCATCGCGGGATTTGACCCCGTCGGCCAGGGGCTCGAAAGAAAGCACCGAGACGATGGCGCGCAGCCGCTCCATTTCCTCATGGCTTTCGCGGAGGTGGATTTGTTCCGCCGGCGCCATGGTTTCGTTATTTGCCGCCGCCTCGTCCACATGCAAAGCCATCTCGCCCCGGTCCAGGGCCAGGGCCAGGGCCAGGGCCCGGCGCACCATGGCAAGCGGGTATCCCGGCGACATGCGAACCTGAAGGCGCGGTTTGCGCCGCCACGGCCGTCCATTCGCCGGTCCCGACTTTTGAGGGTAACGGCTTCCCGGTCATCACGCCCGGGCCCGCCAGGATCCGGAAAGGCGGCGACGATCTCCGGCGGCACCATCAACACGACGGAACGGGCGAGATCGGCGACGTTGACCTGGCGGCGCCGCGCCAAATCCGCGACGCGGTCGCGAAAGGCGCTAGAGCATGGGATCGTGTAGGAAAATTTTCCGCCATTATGCGGCATCGTCAAATGTCCCGGCGGTGGACCCCAAGAAAACCATGACTAGTAGGTAATTTCTATAAACCATACCATATCTATTTTAAAAATGAATTTACCTGCTTTGTTCGCGGGGCCAACTCCTTTTGGAGTTGAAGGTCCGCGAACGGCGGTTTTGGCAACCTTCATTGCCCGCCTTTCGGGACAGGGCAAGATATCATTGCCGGCCCGCGGCGATTCCGTTTTCGCCTTACCGGTGTTCGGAAGCCGTCCCGTAAAAAAAAGAAACGGTTTCGAAATGAATATTTTAACATATTGATATTATGGCATAAATTTTGTTATCATAGAGAGGTGACGGCGGTCTGGATCAGCTCTGTCCAAGGCGGCGGCGCGGTTCTAGCGGCGATGTTGTTTCGAGACGCCAACAGTCACCCCGGGGGCTTTCAGAAAATTTCGTTGGTTTTGTTTTGGTGACTTATTAACCAACCCTCCTTATGACTGGAAAAACCAGGAAAACAGAGGTTAGGCGAAGTGATGGGAGAAATTTGCACGATTGGATACGAGGGCGCGGCGGTGGAGGATTTTTTCGCGACCTTGAGGCTTGCCAAGATTGATCTCGTCTTGGATATCCGTGAATTGCCAGTCTCCCGCCGTAGGGGGTTTTCCAAAGGGGCGCTCGCAGCGGCCCTGGAAGCGGAAGGCATTGGCTATGAGCACCTAAAAGGGCTCGGCAACCCAAAAGAAGGCCGTGATGCCGCCAAGTTAGGGCGTTTCGAAGAATTCGTTGCGATTTTCGCAGCCCATATGCAGACCGAGGCCGCGCATGCCGATCTTGAGAAAGCCCTTGGTCTCGTGTCGGGGAAGCAAGCCTGCCTCCTCTGCTATGAGCGGGATTTCAGGGCTTGCCACCGCAACATCGTGTCAGAACGGATTTCCGGTATCACGGGGCAAACCGTCCGCAACCTTGGTGTCCGGAACGGCACTGCCCGTGAACTTGCCCGTAAGGAGATCCAACTGGCTGCCTATGCTTGAAACGTCGGGCGAGGCCGAAGCCATCATTCTCATTAAGGCCGCGCCGCTAGTGAGCAAGAAGCACGGCGAAACCGTATGCTGTGCGGGCGCCGATCTTAAGAACAACTGGTTGCGACTTTACCCGGTTTCGTTCCGGCACTTGGACGAAGCACAAGTGTTTGGCCGTTGGGACCGGGTGCGGTTTCGCTGGTCTCTTCCAAAGGACGATCAAAGGATTGAAAGTCGGCGCATCAATCAGCAATCGAGAATTTCGGGGTCAGGACTTGAATAGTGTATTTGCATCACGCCGGCGGCGAAAGCCGCTCGATCTTGATCCGGTCCGCCTTCTTCATTGCCCGAGCAAGGTCGTAGGCCGCCTGGAGGCGGAACCAGGTATCCGCGCTGCCGCCAAATGCCTTGTCGAGGCGGATCGCCATCTCGGGAGAAATGCCCGAATGGCAGTTCACGATGTCGGACAGTTGCTTACGGCTGATACCAAGTTTCTTCGCCGCCGCCGTCACGCTGAGCCCCAGGGGCTCCAGGCAATCGTGGCGGACGGACAAGCCAGGATGGGGTGGGTTCTTCATTGCCATGTCCTGGTTCTCCTAATGATAATCGATCAAATCCACATCACGGGCATGCGCTCCTTCGAAGCGGAAGATAATGCGCCAGTTGCCGGAGACACCGACAGACCAGCAACCTGCAAGATCGCCCTTCAACGGATGCAACCGGAAGCCCCATGTTGGCTGGCTCTGTCGCCTCGTCAAGACGGGCAAGGATGCGTTCGACCTTGCCGGCGCATTCCGGCGGCACCCGCCGCCGGTCTCCTTTCTCGTAGAGGAGCTTGAGACCTTTGTGGCGGAAGCCGACGATAATTCAAATAGTGTAACCTGTCACTGATCAGTTACCATTCTCGACATGCCTTACCGCTTTCTCGCAAACATTCCCAACCTCTCCGATTGATCGAGGAACCCGCGCGCCGGTTATAATCGTCACTCCGAGGCGGAGCCTCCAAAGGTCCGTAACGCGGCCGTCGGATGATAGACGGCGCCGGGATATTCGATGCGCAAGGGTCGCGCAAGGACCGTGCCATGGGGGAAGCTAAGAGAGCGGTGGACGGAAATTCAACATTCAAGTCCTGACCCCACAACATCCAGGGAAATTTTCGCCATAAGCGAGAAAAACGGCCTACACCTACCATTTGGGAGCTGCGGCAGCAACCGCAATCAGCTTAAATGCGTGACTTTGTTCCTTGTTTCACGATCAAGCCGAACGGCATGGGCCTGCCCATCTGCCGCGGCATCATCAAGACCCACCACGGTCGACTGTGGACCGAAGCCGCCACCGGCGACGGCACCGTCTTCAAGTTCACCCTGGCCGCTGCCGAGAGGGTCAAGTTCGATGACCCATGAACCGACCATCCATATCGTCGACGATAACGAAGCCGGCTTCAATATGCTGGCTAGCGTGGTCGGCGAGGTCTATCCGCGGGTGAAGACCTACGCGTCCGCCAGGGAGTTTCTTGCATCCCGGCAAGTGGGAGAGACGGGATGCCTGTTGCTGGACGTGTGCATGCCGGACATGGACGGCTTCGAACTGTACAAGGAATTGAAGGCGCGTGGCATATTCCTTTCCGTCATTCATGACCGCCCATGGCGACATAAAGATGGCCGTTCAAGCAATAAAAGACGGTGCCCATGACTTCATAGAAAAACCGTTCGACCACCGCCATTTATTGGCTCGGATACGAAGCGGCTTGGCCGCTGTCAGGTACTCGGAAGAGATCGGCATTGATCCGAATGAAATTAAAGCCCGCCTGCAAACGCTGACGCCACGCGAGCGTGAGGTTCTGGAACTGGTGGTTGGCGGGGCAACCAACAAGGGCGTCGCCCGCGAGCTGGGCATAAGCGAAAAGACCGTCGAGATCCATCGCGCCAACATGATAACGAAAATGAAGGCCAAAACGCTCGCCGCCCTAGTGAAAATGAGCTTGATCGCAAAAACCGGCATCACCATCGAGCATCGGTGAAAGCAACGGAAGGTCACGGACCGGAGATCGGAAAGCTGGCCTCTAGCGTGCAATTTGTGATTGCACGCCAATATAAGATAATTCCCTTATTAGGGGACGCACCAATAGATTTCAGCCGCTCCCCAATTAAAGTTCAGTGACCTTTTCCGCCAATGAAATCGCGGCCCGCCGACGGGGCGCGCCACCTGGAGGCAAAAATAGAAAGGTGAAATGAGCTTATCCTGGGAGAAGACAATGAAAAAAGTTCTGAAAGCTCTGCAGACATGGGCATACGTTAATCGTCCACCTGAAATCGCCCAGTCCGTGGGCGGCTTCTTGGAGGACGCTTTGGCAAGAGACCTGTCTGAGGAGGAGTACGAAGAAATAGCCCGATCAGCTTTTTGTGCCATGTGTGACAGCCAGCGAGTGATCGCCGAACTCTACGCACAGTCGAGAAAGTAGACAAATTGGGCCGCGCAATCAAGGACACCATACGCATTTCAGTTCCTATTTTTTATCTTTTGAGCCAATTGCAAAACTGCGGAATTGTGCTGATTTTTCTGCTTTTGCGGCCTATTTCCGAGGCATCCGCGGTCACTTTCCGGTATAATCGGTTTGCACAACCACAACCGGGAAGGACCGCGGACGAT
>Ga0187833_10000440_pt1 | contig 47866 bp, 33 predicted proteins | sample ETNtaG_37_FD_167968 | JGI IMG/M metagenome (GOLD analysis project Ga0187833, IMG submission 167968) | Marine microbial and viral communities from oxygen minimum zone, Eastern Pacific Ocean - ETNP2014_SV_400_PacBio MetaG (Illumina Assembly) | ecosystem: Environmental > Aquatic > Marine > Hypoxic...
CGCACTGTCGGAAACCCGCGCAAGAATCAAAGCACTGCGTGAAAGAATGAAAAAGCAACGAGACAAGAAAAGTACCTCAGCAGACGATATAGAAACCAGTGCGATGCAGGTATTTCAAATGTCCGGTTTCAGTCTGCTGGTCAATGGCGAGTCCGGTCAACTGGATCGAGAAGTAACCGTTCTCGAACGTGGCTTTGAAGTCGACTCCACCAGATTCCAAGTAGGTCTGGACTATCGCATTACCGACAACTGGATCTTTGGTGGCATGTTCGGGCTCGACGATTATGACACGACCTATGCTGCAGATAGCCCGGGCCGGAGCTTCCAGCCCGGGAGCAGCGAAGGCGACAGTGACGTCGATAGTGTCGTCATCAGCCTGTTCACAACCAAGATGTTTGCTGATGCATACTATTTCGACGCTTTGGTCTCCTATTCAGTTTCAGACTATACCTTTAAGCGCATCGGTCTTTTCCAAGAAGCCACCCGAACGCTGCCTACCATTGCTGTAGAGACATCTGCTGACACCCATGGCAGCCAATTTGCCTTCAGCGTTGGAACCGGAATGGACAGATCATGGGGGGCGAATTCCTTTCACCTATTCGGACACCTAGGCTACCAGAAGACCTGGATCGACAGCTATGCCGAGCAAGGGGGTTCCGGATTCGCGATGGCGATCAACAATAAGAACGAGGAAGAGACCGTAGCGACCCTGGGCATGAAGTTTGCCCGCTCCATAAACACCAGCTTTGGCATATTGGTTCCTCAGATCTTCGTGGAATATGAAAACGCACTGGAAAGTGAATCCAATAACTCAACGTCAAGTTTTGTCGCAGACGCCAATGGCACGCAATTCAGTATCACGGGAGACGACCCGGACGATTCCTACGTAAGAGGCGGTTTCAGCGTACTTGCTGGTATGCCAAATGGTTGGTCGTGTTTTGTAAGCTTCAACAAGGTTTACAGTCAGAGGCACATTGAAGAGGAACGCTACACGGCTGGATTGAGAATTGAGCTTTAGGAATCGAGTTTTAGATAACGCGCCCGCTGTTGAATGGGCTGGACACTGTGCCCGGATCGGCAACTACTTTTTCTTCCTCGTGAATACCCACGTGTCATCCGTGGTCAGCTTCTTATTGAAGCGATACCCATTCACATCGAAACCCTTAATGTCTGCAGCTTTATCGATACGATTCTTAACGATATAGCTTACCATGGACCCTCGTGCTCTCTTGGCAACAAAACTCAGCACCCTGTACTCACCTCTATTGAAGTCCTTGAAAACAGGCGTGATCAGTTTCGCACGTAATATGCCGCAGTTGACTACCTTAAAGTACTCGTGGGAGGCAAGATTAATCAGGTACTCGGTTGGCTGCCGGGAGATTTCCTCGTTGATGACCTCTGTGATCAGGTTCCCCCAGAATCCGTAAAGATCAGCCCCCTTCCGATTCTTGAGTTCCGTACCCATCTCCAACCGATAGGGTTGTATCAGATCTAACGGTTTCAGTAGGCCGTGCAGGCCGGAGAGGATTCGAACGTGTTTCTGCGCAAAATTGAAATCCCACTGACTGAATTTCTCAGCTTCCAAACCGAGATAGACATCTCCCCGGAAGGCCAGGACCGCCTGCTTGGCATTGGTCGTATCGAAAGGTAAGTGCCAGCCCCGATAACGGTCTCGATTCAATTCTGCCAGCTTGTCGCTGATACCCATCAATTTGCTCAAATTGGCGGGAGACTTTTTCCGCAGGGTCGTGATTAACTGCTCCGACTTGTCCAGAAACGAGGGCATCGAGTGCTTTTTCGTTGTCGGCTTGGTATCGAAGTCCAGCGCTTTAGCGGGCGAAATAACCGTTAGCATGGTATGGGTTCTCTTTCGGAAAACATTCGATCTGTATGTTTCACTGGCTTGCTCTTGGGTTCATCGCCGATAATCGGTAGACATCGAATAGGAAACATCCGTTATGAGTCCACTCAAAACCGCCCTGGTAACGGGAGCAAGTCGAGGGGTCGGCAAAGGCATTGCCCTCGGCCTAGGAGAAGCCGGTGCGGCGGTCTATATCACCGGCCGAACCGTCGAAGAGGGTGTTTCGGCCGCAAACCTTCCGGGCACCATCCAGCAAACCGCGGAGGAGGTGACTGGGCTCGGTGGCAAAGGCATTGCCGTCTGCTGTGATCACCGCAGTGATCAACAAGTTAGAGCGGTATTCGAACGCATACAGGCCGAGCAAGATCGATTGGACTTGCTGGTCAACAACGTATGGGGCGGATATGAACACTTCACCAACGGCACCGAATTCTGGAAGGAATCCGGATTCTGGACCAGCCCTGTTTCCAGGTGGGATGCCATGTTCAGTGCGGGGGTCCGCAGTCACTATGTATGCAGCGCCCTCGCCAGCCCGACCATGGTTGCGCAAGGTAACGGGCTGATCGTGAACATATCTTCGTTTGCAGCCCAACTTGATAACAAGGGTGTTGCCTATGCAGTCGCGAAGAATGCAACTGACAAGATGGCAGCCTGCATGGCCAATGAACTACGACAGCATAACGTCGCTGTGATTTCCCTCTATCCTGGTCTGGTGCGTACAGAATCGGTTCTACAATCCGACTTCGACCTGTCCAACTCGGAATCACCCCAGTTTATTGGTCGAACCGTCGCCGCCCTGGCGGACGATCCGCACATCATGGATAAATCAGGACAGATTCTGATTGCAGCACAATTAGCTCACGAATACGGGTTCACAGATGTCGATGGCAAACAGCCACAACCGCTAAAGCTGGAAGAGATCTAAGCCAAGACCAAATCCCTTTTGGTTCTATGCATTCCATCAGGCTTCCTGATGCTTCCTCTATATAGCGGTCATTACCCCAGGAAAAATGCTATATTGCTGGCGGCATAGAACGATACAGATTCAGACAAACTGACTGAGTAGGAAAATGACTGAACAGACTACCTTGCAAAGCTACCACCAACTTCTTAAAGGCGATGAATGGGCAGCCGGACTCGATTCATTCAATACGGATCAACTACAAAACACACCACGCCCGGATGTACAAAAAACCTGCCCTCCCAATGCTAACGTCATCCCGCTCACACCACCGGAAGAATTCACGCTCGGGCAAAAGTCCGTCATCGACGTCATCCGCCAACGCCGCAGCCACCGATACTTCACCCCACAACCGCTCACCCTGCAAGAACTCTCTTTCCTGCTTTGGGCCACTCAAGGCATCCGCGCCACACCAACCTTCGATGGAATCACGTACTACCTTCGAAACGTTCCTTCCGGCGGCAACCGCCACCCCATCGAAACCTATCTCAACATCCACCGGGTAGAAGGACTCGTAGCAGGCCTTTATCGCTATTTACCGCTCGAGCACAATCTCATCCTATTGAAAGAAGGCACAGAGATAAGCGAACAGGTCAGCGTCGCCTCTCTCGAGCAAGCATCCGAACACCAAGGAAAGCCATTCTTCTTCATCCGTGATTGCGCCGTCGTTTTCATCTGGGCCGCTGTTCCCTATCGCTCCGAATGGCGCTACGGTCCAGCCGCACCAAAGTTAATCGCCCTCGACTCCGGACACATCTGCCAAAACCTCTACGTTGCCTGCGGCGCCATCGATCTCGGTACCTGCGCAGTAGGCGCATTCAACCGCCAAAAGATGGACGCCGTCCTAGCCCTGGATGGCGAAAACGAATTCTCCTTCTACATGGCCCCAGTAGGCAAAATCTAAACGGATGCCCGTCTGCCCAAAGATCCCCAAACAACGACCAAGAAACAGTTAAATCAAGGGGTCACCTCCCCTATCTGAGACAAAACTGCCACCGCGCCCTGCCGGTAACCACCACTCGTGCAGTTGGTTGAGACATGGGATGGGGGTGTAGCCGAAGCGCCTTCGGAGCGCGGTGGAGCCATGGATGGCGGAACCGTGAGACGGGGGCGCCTAGCCAGGTGCCCTAGGCCATGGATGGCCTAGGGCAAGTAGCGTAGGCTACACCCCCATCCCATGTCTCAGGGACCCGCAAACACGAACAAGCAAAAATAGGGAACGCTCTTTCTACGTTTACAGCCGTTCCAGACCCGCCATTGATATCGCACCTCCATGCCCTTAGACTCCAGCAAAAAACCAACCCCACCACAGGAGTAACTATGGCGACCACAGAAGGGGCCCTCGCTGGCGTTCACATTCTGGACCTGACAGATGAACGCGGCATCTACGGCGCTAAACTTCTAGCGGACCTGGGTGCCGACGTGGTGCGCCCGGAACCGCCCGGCGGTGATCCGCTGCGCCAGCGTGGCCCCCATCGGCAAGGCGTTGCCGATGGCTCGACATCGCTTTGGCATGCATTCTTCGCTTCCAGCCGCCGCTTCTTCGCGGTCGATCCAACAACTCCCGAGGGTGCTGAGCAGTTGCGAAGACTCGTCGAGCGCTCCGATATCGTGCTCACCTGTGACGGCTCGTTTGGCACGGCCGCAGTGGATCTGGACACAGCTCGAAAGCAACAGCCTGAACTGGTGGTGGTGGATACCTCCTCCTTTGGTCCGAACGGACCCTGGCGTGATTACCTGGCACCCGATCTGGTGGCCGGGGCCCTCGGCGGCGCGTGTGCCACCACAGGTGACGTTGACACGACCCCGCTCAAGGCGTTCGGCGAACTCAACTTTATGGTGTCGGGTGCATACGTCGCTATCGCCGCGCTCGGCGCGCTATACAACGTCAGACAAACAGAGTCCGGCCAGCAGGTGGATGTTCCGGTGCACGAGTGCATCGCATCCTGCCTGGAGCACGTGTTCATGTGGACCTGGTACGGTGACGATTTAGCGCATGCCGAGGGTCCTTCGCTGCCCAGACGGGGCAGCCTGCACTGGTCGAACGCGTACGTAGTGATGCAGGCCGTCAGTGGCTCCATCATGGTAACCCCGGCGCCCGACCCGCAGGCGCTGATTCTCTGGCTGGTGCAGGAAGAGGCACACGAGGATCTTCTCGACGAGAAGTGGCTCGAACCGGAAAACCTGCTCGCCTATACAGAGCGCTTGATGCAGCTGGTGCGCGACTGGGTCGCCAAGCAGGATGTCGAAGAGCTGTTTTTCGAGGCACAGTCGCGCCACTGCCCGTTCGGCTGGGTACTTCCCATCGAAAAGGTGGCGCTGAATCCGCAACTCGAGGCGCGGCAGTGGTGGGTTCCGTACCGTGCCGGAACGGTGGAAACCCGCGGGCCCGGGGCACCGTATCGCTTCACCGAAACGCCCTGCTCCCTCGGCAGCTATGGTGAGCCCGGCGCGGACAGTGCTGCTATCCTGGCTGATATCGGCTGGGAGGATGCGTCATGAGTCGACCACTCGACGGCATTCGCATCCTCGATTTCACCCACGTCCTGGCTGGCCCGTTCGCGACCCGGGTACTCGGCGACATGGGCGCCGACGTGGTCAAGGTGAACTCAGCGACCCGTGCGGAAGGTGCCAACAGCGCGGCCCATCCCTATTACATCATGTGGAACCGCAATAAACGTGCGCTCGCGCTGGACATGTCAAATGAGGCGACCCACCCCATCTGCCAACGACTGTGCCAGCGCGCCGATGTCATCATCGATAATTTCTCGGTGGGCGTGCTGGACCGGTGGGGCATCGGCTACGAAACAGTCAGCGCAACAAACCCGGCTGTGATTTACGTGCAGATGTCCGGGATGGGCGAAGGTGGGCCCTGGTCCGATTTTATTACTTATGCGCCGACCATCCACGCCCTCGCCGGACTGACTCACCTAACGGGGGTACCGGGCCGCGAAGACATCGGTTTGGGCTTTTCCTACAACGATCACCAGGTTGGTCTGCACGGCGCGGTAGTCATCCTGGCTGCTCTCGAAGCGCGGCAACGGACGGGCCGCGGACAACGCGTCGATGTGTCGCAGTTCGAAGTGGGGACCAATTTCGCCGGCCCTTCCCTACTCGATTATTTCGCCAACGGCCGCGCAGCCCGCCCGACCGGGAATCGGCTCCCCTATGATGACGCGGCACCCCACGACTGCTACCCCTGTGCCGGTGCGTCCTCGGATGCGATCGAGGATGAGCGCTGGGTCGCGATCGCCTGCATGACCGATGCTCAGTGGCAGGCCTTAAGAAAGCTGATGGGAGATCCCACGTGGGCAGCAGAGCCCGCTTTCGACACCGCCAAGGGAAGGGTCGACGGCTTGGAGCGCCTCAACGCAGGAGTCGCCGACTGGACCAGCAAGCTCGACGCCAGCGATGTCATGACCAAGTGCCAGCGCGCCGGAGTGCCCGCCGGTGTGGTCCAGACCGGGGCCGATCTTGCAGAACACGACCCGCAGCTTGCGCTAACGGATTTCCTGCATGCCATCGAGGACCCCCATCCAACGATCGGTTCGACCTATGCCGATCGACTGCCGATCCACTTTCACGGCACCCCGTGCGAAGAGTACGTGCGCTCGCGGGAAGTGGGAGAAGATAACGCTGCGGTTCTAAAGGACTGGCTGGACATGCCCGAAGAGGAAGTCCGGCGTAACGAAGAGGATGGCACTCTGACCTAAGGCACGTCCGGTTGACCTGGAGATGCTGCTTGCACCCATCGGATCAATACCCCATTCTATGCGGCTTCAGTAGTCTACAAAAGGACTGAGCGAAATGAAGAGAGAGGTGAACGTTTGGAGTGAAGGTACGAAACTGAGTGGCGATCTCTTTATACCCGACGACATCAAGTCCGGTGAGAAGCGACCAACCATACAGCTCTGTCACGGTTGGGGTGGCCCCAAAGAACACTTGAATGCGACCTATGCTCCGTTTTTTCTGGAAGCTGGATTCGTCTGTCTAACCTTCGACTATCGTGGCTGGTTCACCAGTGACGCACGCCTCGTGTCTGAGGAAGTCCAGGGGGAGCCGGATGAGGACGGAACGCTCACGTTACGAGTTCGGCCGGTGCGTGACGTAGTCGACCCGTTTGACCAGTACCACGACATCATCAATTGCCTCGACTTTCTCGCTGGTGAGGAGTGCGTTGACACGAACCGAATCGGCATCTGGGGTTCCAGCTTCGGTTGTGGCCATGCTATTTACGTGGCTCGCACCGATGCGCGGATCAAATGTCTGGTTGCTCAAGTTGGCGGCGCGTTCCAGGGTCCGTTGATAGATTCCCCGTTGTCGACTCAGCGCGCTACCGAGAAGGCACGCGGGGAACATGGAGTACTGCCACCCCTCAATGATGGCCATGAGTCTCTGGCCGGCTATCCCGACTATGCCAAGATGGCGCGTTATTGGACGGATGCCGAAAAAATCAACATTCCCACCTTACTGATGGATCAGCAGGACGAAGATCTATTCGATCGCACGGTGCAACTGCCGGTTCTCTACGAAAAGCTGAAAGACAAGATTCCGGCTTCGTATCACACGTTTCCCGGCAAGCACTACGACATCTACGACAAGAACTTCAAAGCAAGTGCGCAGATGGCCAGGGATTGGTTCGTCGAACACCTATAGCCAAGTGCCATCGTTAGTTCCCGTGTGGCCCGTTCGAACAACCGGGTTCTACATGACGATTGCTGAAGTCGCGTTTCGGCCCCCGCTTCGACGGTTTAGAATCATTCGGTACATGTTCCGTCGACTCCCCATCAGCGACCCGAACCTGATATTCGGACATGCGCCGGTGGTCACTCCCGGTAATTGTACGCCAAACTGAGGCCGCCCCGTATCGATTCGATGGAACCGCCGAGGGCACGATGTGCGATCTCCAGCGCTACCTGCGGCTTTAACAGATCGTTGTTGGTGCAGACAACGATCCCAAAGCCATGTGCCGGGTAGATCAGCATGAAGCTTTGAAAGTCGATGTGCTGGCCCCACTGCCAGAGCGCATCCCCCTCACGAGCGTGATGGATACCCGGACCGAGGCCCCAGGAGAGATCGTCACGCAACCCGATCTGTGCGGTACGCATTTTACCAGCCATCTCTCTGCTGAGAATCTTGGGGTTGGACAGTTCGATGAGGAAATTGGCCAGATCGGTCGTGGTCGACCGCATCGTTCCCGCCGCATCTGCATCCACCGAAGGCCATTTCGGTACCGGCACGTTTTCCATTGTGACCAGCACGGATGTCAATGCCAGGATGATCAGTACATGCACAGTGAAGCTCCATGCGGATATCTGCTGGGGCCGTGTAGTCAAGAGCTTCTTGAGGATCAACCCAGTGGTACGAGAAACCAGTAGAGACACTGCCGCCAGGACGATCACGCTCAACGCCAATAACCAGCCAAATTCCTCCAGGTTGATCGTCAGCAGAAGGGTAAACCCTGATACCAGGGCGCAAACGAATGCCATCGTTAGTATACCCATCACAATGCGTCGAGAGGGACGCCAGTGACCAGTTGTTACCCGATGCACCACAACTGCGATCAGTCCGATCGCAATCACACAGATCAGCCAGGTTACCAAGGCAAACAGCACAGGCACGAGGGCGTGTACGTGACCGTTAGCCACCCGATGGGTTATCTGTTTCCGGACGATATAGCTACTGGCGGTCATCTTGAGGGGCGCAAATACCATTGCCTGAGACACGTCTTCCAGCGATTTTTCGGTGACCTGTTCGATGACTGCCTGCAGGTATTGATAGCCGATCGCTGAATAGGAATAGCCGCGACCAGGGGCAAATATGTTATCCCGGCTCGTCGTAGAGTGGCCCAGTCCCGAACTGTGGGAAAGCACGTGACGCAATGTGATGCGATCTCGGTACTCGGAAGCCGGCAACCAGGATTCGGTGAGATAATCATGCAGGGGCGCAAGGCGATGTAAGCTGCTACCACTTTGCTGTTGGAGGCTACTTCAAACAGCGTGTCGGGTTGAACCGGCTGCCCGGTAATGGTGTTCTTGACACCAAAGCCGCCGCTCCAGGCTACCTCACCGTCATGGATCAGCGCGATGGCTGCTCCCGCCATGCCTTTTTGGCGCAGGTATGCAGGCATAAAGCTGGCCAGATCGTCAATGATCGAAGCGACGGGTTCTGTCAGTCTAAGAGGCGGACCGGACTCTGCAGGGATCGCAGCCAGTACCTGACTGCAAACCAGCGTAAGCAGAACAGACGTGCCTAATCGGTTCATCTCCGATAAGGATTTCTATCCATCGGTTGGTCCGCAAAGAGATTGACCGAGCCAAGCGAATCAAGGGATTCAAAGACCTCTGTCAGCAGGCCATCGCGACCATGGGCGAATACGATATATTCGAGCTCATAGGGTTTACCGTTACTCCTCAGCGTGGTTTTGTAATTAAACCTGACAGCTCCTTGCTCATCGTCGCCCAGATCGTCCAGAATCTCGATTTCCCCCTCCGGGGTGTAAAACGACCCCCAAACCCGTTCGTTGAATGCAATGACCGCATCGCGGCCGACATAAGGTCCCGCCATCCGGCCGAGGGATTTGGTCATCGACCAGACGATATCTTCCGAATACAGCTTCTGCATGGTTTCAGGATAACCAAACGCCTCTACCAACTGTCTCGCCAACGTCTTGTTTGCCATGGACTTCTCCTGCACCTAGTCTTGCGCCTGCCTAAATTGTGCCCCGTACGGTCAGTGCGATCGTATGACCCGGGGTACTACATGATTTTTCGATCTCTTCAACGATACCGTCAATAGCCGCTCCGTCATAGCGGGTTCTCAAGCGGCAGCGTTCACCATCGAAGGAATTAACTGATTCCAATCTGAAAGTGATACCGTTCAGTGTCACTTTTTCGATGAACATCGTCATGGTGGGGTCAAACCAATAGTCCTCGAGGTCGTCGATATCGAACCGCTTGACGTTTCCTCTGAGACCGTAGTAATAGCTGAATCCGTAATTCAGATTCAACGCCGTCAGATCGTGCTGGTACCCGACACGAGCATAACCGCGGCTGTGCATCATCATCCTTCTTTTTACGCCGAGAAAGGGATCTGTCACTTCGGAATCCTGAAGACTCAAGGCAGTCGTTAGCAACGCATTCGGCACTCCGATAAACCCGAAGCGAATACTTGCGTTCAGATCAAGTCCGTATCTCTTTCCGTCACCGATATTACCGGGGGCGGAATCCAGAGCTGTGGGTGTCGTGGACACATCGACACGATCGATTACGTCTTCGATATCATGATAGAAAAAACGTGATTTCAACACACCACCGTCATTCGGCAGCCTGTATTCCAGATTGAGCTCATATCGCCAGGACTGTTCCTGCACGAATTCCGGATTACCACTGACTGCATCCTGATCATCATCCTGGACCTCTGAGGAAGCGACAAAATCTGAAAAGCTAAGCTGCGATACGTCTTTGGCTATCGTTGCACGCAGTTGAACCGAGGGCGTGATATCGAAACGGTAGTCGAGTTTTGGGCGAATGAAATCAAAGTCACGTTTGCTGCTGACATCCCCGGATTGCTCGATTTCTGAGGATTCCACCAACAGCGTGCTTTCCAGGGACATGCGCGGATTTAGCTGCCAGTTGTGTACCGCAAATGCCTCATAACGCATCTCCTCAACCGAGGAATTGCTATTCGGCAACACCACCGGCACCAGTCCACCAACCGCAGGGGAAGGAATTCCTGTAGCACTCGCAACACCGAGTGCCAGGTTGGAATCGAGAATGGTCTGCGCTCGCTCAAAGCCTATTTCAACGCCCTGGAAGTCAGACAGTGCCCTGGTATAGGAGGTCCTGACAATTCTTTCACGGGTGCGCGAACTGGAATCAAGAAACAGGTCCTTCTCCTCCGGGGGTCCTGACTCGCCTGCGAGAAACCGCTCACGAATGCCGCTGCGGTCCTTATCGTTGACGATAACCAGGAACTTGTACTTGCCGGAGTCACTGAACTTGTGCTCGTAGTCGCCGCCGAATTCCCAGTCATCTCTTTGTGCTGCCAAATCTTCCCGCTCGCGACGGATACTCGCGGGCGTGGTGGCGAAGTCTGTTATGCGGCGCTCGGTCTTGATAGGCGGATCGTTTTCAGTGAACAGAGCATTCAGATGTATGCGGTCATTTTCAGATATGAGATAGTCGATGTTTGTATTGAGCGAGTACTTCTTTTGATCTGTCGTCGCGATTCGAAGCACGGCATCATTGGGGGAGTTATCGCCATGAACACTGGTTTCGTTGCCTACCCTATGTTCGTAGTTGAATTCAGCTTCAATGCTAACCAGAAGGTTCAAGTCGCCGATTTGATCGCTGTAAGACAGTGCGCCGCCATGCACAAAAGTCCCGTCATGGTATCGATCGACTTTCACTTCAGCGGCCAGGCTGGAGCTTGAAGCGGCTGCCAGAAGGACGATATTGATCACCTGACCGGAACCACGCACATCCATATCACCCGATGTACCGCGTATTATCTCGATATAGTCTACTCGGCTCGCAGCAATACGACTCAACTGATTCCGTCCTTCGTTTTCCTTGCCGGCCACCCGTTTGCCGTTTATCAGGATCTGGTTCTCGCCGGCTCCCAGTCCTCGCCGATTGTCGACAATCGTGCCACCATCCAGACTGACGCTGCTGTCCAGGACGAGGGAGACTCCGGGAATACGGCTCAGCATGTCGTTCACGGAGATTGGATCGAACTGCGCGAAGAAGGATGCCGGATAGGTGACCGTTGACTCGGAGTCCGCCTGCTCCTCGGCAGACGCGATGCATGTGATGAATAGGGCACATGCCAGTGACATTCTCAGGTAAGGCGTGAATCTATCCATGGATACTACAGTCTCATCCTGTCGGCTGGTGGGGAACCGGACAAACTTACCGCAATCAGATGCAAAAATGAAGTGATCCCTCTTAATCGGCTGGCAGTCACAAAGATGCGACCACTAACGCGCCTCAGGCAGGGTGGTGACGACCTCTTTCACCTTTTCAGCCAGCCAGAGCGTTCTGGATGCGCCCAGGTGGATGCTCTAAAATCAAACTTAAGTTTGACTATTGATTCTTCACTGAGGGTCCGGCGTTGTCTAATGTAACCTTACCTGCACAGGCTCGCGTCGTCATAGTTGGCGGTGGCGTTATCGGTACTTCCATTGCATACCACTTAACGCGACTCGGCTGGCAGGATGTAGTTGTTCTTGAGAGTAACCAACTCACCTCTGGCACCACCTGGCATGCAGCCGGGCTTATGGTCACGTTTGGATCCACTTCAGAGACCTCAACGGAGATGCGCAAGTATACCCGTGACCTTTATAGTCGACTTGAGCAGGAAACCGGACTGGCTACCGGTTTCAAACCCATCGGTTTTATTGAGGTCGCTGCGGATGCGGATCGCCTGGAGGAGTATCGCCGGGTTGCCAGCTTCAATAGATTCTGCGGTATAGATGTGCAGGAAATCTCACCGGCAGAAATCAAGCAGCTATTTCCGCTGGCCAGAGTTGATGACTTACTCGCTGGGTTTTACGTACCGGAAGATGGCCGGGTCAATCCCGTAGACGTAATCATGTCGCTCGCCAAGGGTGCGCGCATGCAGGGCGCAAGGATCGCTGAAGGAGTGGCAGCGACTGGCTTAATCAAGAAACAGGGGGCCGTTGCCGGGGTTAGAACCCTCAGCGGTGACATCGAAGCGGAATTCGTCGTCAACTGTGCCGGCATGTGGGCCAGGCAGTTGGGCGAAGTGGCAGGCGTCAACATACCCAACCAGGCAGCCGAGCACTACTATCTGATCACGGAACCGATCATCGATCTACCAGCCGATATGCCCGTGCTTGAAGACCCTTCCCACTACGGCTATTACCGTGAAGAGGGTGGCGGTCTAATGGTAGGAATGTTTGAACCCATCTGTGCTCCCTGGCACATCGACCGGATTCCGGAGCACTTTTCTTTTGACGAAATAAATCCGGACGTCGATCGCATGATGCCTTTTTTTGAAAAGGCCATGTCACGAGTACCCATCAGCATGGATGTTGGCATTAAGAAACTGTTCTGTGGTCCTGAGAGTTTTACCCCAGACCTTTTGCCAATCGTTGGGGAAGCACCTGAACTGAAGAACTACTTCGTGGCTGCCGGTTTGAACTCGATTGGCATACTAACCGGTGGTGGACTCGGTCGTATCATGGCGCACTGGATAGTCAACGGTAGGGCTGATGTCGATGTCACAGCCATGAATATCGACAGGCTGCACAGCTATCAGAATAATCCCGAATACAGAAAGCACAGAACGGTTGAGTCTCTTGGCAAGGTCTACAAGTGCCACTACCCCACCATGTCGCCGAAGACGGCACGAGGCGCGAAAAAGTCTCCCTTTTATGACCGACTGGCTGCGAGGGGTGCCTACTTTCGGGACGTCAGTGGCTGGGAGGGCGCCGACTGGTACGCGCCACAAGGAAAGGAAGCGAGAGTAGACAATCTGTCCTGGGGAAGAGAGAACTGGTTTACCTGGTGGCAAGAGGAACACATGTCTGCTCGTCAGGGCGTGATACTGATGGATATGTCTTTTATGTCAAAATTCCTGGTTCAGGGCAACGATGTGGGCGCGGTATTGAATTACATTTCAGCTAACGAGGTCGATGCAAACTGCAACCAGATCAGCTACACCCAATGGCTGAATGAAGATGGTAGACTCGAAGCGGATTTGACCGTGACTAAACTCGAAGACGAGAAATTCCTGGTGGTGGTAACCGATACCATGCATCGCCACGCCGAAACCTGGTTGAAAAATCACACGCCGGATGACGCCCACGCGTTTGTCACCGATATGACGTCGGCATTCGGGCAACTGAATATTCAGGGGCCAAAATCTCGACAACTCATGCAGGCGCTGACCAACGCTGATCTGTCCAACGAGGCGTTTCCATTCAGACATGCTGCTGAAATCGATATCGGCTATGCCAGGGCTCTCTGTATTCGCATCACCTACCTCGGAGAATTAGGTTACGAACTCTATATTCCTGCTGAACAGGCGCTCCACGTTTACGATCGCATCGTTGAAGTTGGACGTGAATTCGGGCTCAAGCACGCCGGGCTTAAAGCGCTGGCAAGCCTGAGGCTTGAAAAGGGGTATCGAGACTACGGTCACGACATCGACAATACCGATGACCCGTTCGAAACAGGACTGGGCTTTGCCGTCAATCTCAAAAAACCGGGTGGATTTATCGGGATGGATGCCGCGGCTAAGAAACGATCCGCTGCTCCTTACAGCAGGCGACTGGCCCAGGTTCTAGTCAAGAATCCAGAACCACTGCTCTTCCATGCAGAAGTGGTGAAGAGAAACGGTGCGCCGGTGGGCTATGTTCGAGCCGGCTCATACGGATTCTCACTCGGCGGCGCAATTGGACTCTTCATGATCGAAGCCGGCGAACCGATAACCAGGAGTTATATCAAAGACGCTCGTTGGGAAATTGAAATTGCGGGCGTTACCTATCCGGCAGAGGTCTCACTGCAACCAATGTATGATCCAAGACAGGAAAAAGTCAAAGCTTAGCCCCCGAAAGACCAACGCACGCCGTCATAGGCTGGTCAGCGATGATCAGTGAGAACGCTGCCGAAATCTCTCTGTAAAACGTTTCAACCATCGGCCGAACCATTGAGAATCTGACAGTAGTCTACGTTGGCTGATCCTTTCCGGCGCCCGAGTACCGGTCTCTCCAAGTGGATCCAGATGATTGGAAGCTGGGAAGACCGGAGTCATAAAGGGATTGATGGCCGGCAACAACGCCAGTAATTCACTGCGCGGGTATCCCGGCATGGAGTCGGTTTCTGCCGCTCTTGAAGAGTACATGTTTGCCGTTAGCTCCTGCATAGGTTCACGATGGAAAATCACGCTGCCGTTTGGCAGCATGGTTTAGGTACGATTCCTATTGTTCACGAAACGGATAAAGTGTGAATGATTTGGATCACACGCTACCAGTCGCGTGGCAGCGGCGATGGCAAGCCAACATCAAAGCTAACGCGTCAAGTAAGGTTCGGAACTGAGGATGCGTCTGGCTCTAAGGATTGTACAAGGTGATAAAGTCCACCAGCAAAGCAGTGTAGGGCGAGCCCTGTTCCACACTGGTCAGGTGTCCTCTTTCCGGCAGAACGTAGCAGTGAAAGTTAGCCAGTTCCCTGGCCATGCGATGGGTTTTCGCATTGGGTTTGTCGAGACTTCCATTGATGGACAGAACAGGAACCGTAATCTGCGTCAGGTCGATTCTTCCCTGCTCTCCCTCTTGCCAGGGATAGGCCCTGACTGCCTGCAGTGCCTCGTTATCACGATAGACGCTGGCCTGCAACGCATCTCGGGCGGCCTGTTCGCGGGAATTGTCCCGCTCTTCATCCTCCGGGACTTGCGCCAGCCACTCTGGATCCGTCTCCCGTACACCCGAGCCCCCATAGGAAGCGGTAATGATGCGATGCTGATGTCGGGCGAGCAATTGGGTGGTAATCCCGCCTCCCATGGAGAATCCATGGATGTGGGCTTTTTCGATATCCAGGTGATCCATCAGTTCAATCACATCTTCGGCCATCTGCGGACCGTACTGGCCCGGGTCGTGCGGTTTTTCACTTCGACCATGGCCCCGGGCGTCGATGGCGATCACTCGGTTGGTTCTTGCCAACTCCTGGGCAACGCCGGTTTTGAACCACTTGTCTTCCGCGTTCGCCGTGTAGCCGTGAATCAGAATGACCGGCACCCCCTCGCCGAGGGTCATGAAGTGGATCTTGATGGCATCGGCGGTGGTGAATTCGTTGTGAATCGGCTCGCTGGACATTGGTCGCTCCTGCACTGATATGTGTATTACTGAGGTCGATCGCCGGGGAATCTTACAAAAAAAGGCCATCCAGCCGGCGCGGCAGATGGCCTTTTTCGTATCGTCAGGCAGTGACCATGTATTACTGCCAACCGCTCCTGGCACCCGGTCCACCAATGAACAGCGGTCCGGATGGCCAGCGGAAGCCGTTGATCATCGCTTTGTTGACATCTTCCGCCGTGGCAATGCCGTCCTTCACGATGGCCATCGCCTCACGTCTGGCGGCACCCATGACTCGATTGCCGATAAAGCCTGAATCCGTTCCGGGAATGTCCTTGACCTTTACGGAGATTTTCCCCCACGCCTCACAGAAATCTGCGATGAGCTGAAACGTCTCTTCCGAGGTGTCTTCCGTGTGGATAATCTCTACCAGCTTCATGATATTGGCAGGACTGAACCAGTGCATGCCGATAAACTGCTCCGGACGCTTGGTGGCCGCTGCCAGATCCGTAATGCTGAAGGTGGAAGTGTTGCTGGCGAAGACGGCCTCTTTCTTTACGGTCTCTTCCAGTTCAGAGAAGATCTTCAGCTTCAGGGGTTTATCCTCGAGTTGCCCGGTATCCCCACCACCGATGGCTTCGATGAGCAGATCGACATCCTTCAAGTCAGCGGTATCGGTAGTGAAGTTCAACAAAGACAGGGCCTTGTCATACTCTTCCTGCGTGTGTTTACCGCGATCTAGTCCCCCTTTGATGCCGAAGCGGCTATTGACAATCGTGTCCCTCGCTTTTTCGTTGATTTCATCGGTCAGGTCGCGAACCAGTACTTTCGTGCCGCAGAGAATAGCGTTTTGAGCGATACCGCCGCCCATTACACCAGCCCCTATGATTCCGACACACTTTACATCTGCAATTTTCATCTTAAAAACCTCCAATAGGACCACCAGTCGACCGATGGCGAATTCCTGAGTAAATGCTCATAATGAGCCGCTTGTTGTGGTCAAACGGCCGGTTCCTCAGAGTGTGCAGGTATCATAGGTCGATCAATTGCTGATTTCAACGAACGGCCCAGTACATGAACGGCGGAGTACGAAAACCCACTGGCGGACACAAGCACCCATGGCCCTGAATCAACAACGCACCATACAACCGGATGGACATCTGCATGGTGTTATCGTCGCCTGCCAGCGAGAGGATGAGCGCTGGTTACTGATTCGCCGGAGTGCCAAGGTTGTGGCGCCGCTGCAGGTGTGCTTTCCCGGTGGTGGCATCGACGCCAGGGAAAGTCAAGCCGACGCGGTCGTTCGCGAGATGCGAGAGGAACTCGACGCTACGGTAACTCCCCTGGCGTGCGTGTGGCACCACATCTATGCAGAACGGTCGGTGGCCCTGTGGGGTTGGCACGCCACCCTTCAGTCCTCGACACTTACAGCAAATCCGGAAGAGGTCGCGGAAATCCTCTGGCTGACAGCGGACGAGGTCAGCACGTATGCAGATCTGCTGCCACGAACGATAGATTTTATGGCTGCGTTGGCGGACTACAAGCAGAACACTGGCTAGTCGGGGGCAGGGGTAACCGGGTACTGTATGTCTGCCACCAGCTTCCACTCACCTTTGGCATTGCGTTTCCAGACATGGCAGTAGTGACCCCGTGCTTTAGGATCGCCACTCGAATATTTCCCCCAGGAATAACCCAGATCACCGGATGTCGAAACTTTCACCAAGGTGGGTCGCCAGCTAAGTGTTCCTTGCGACACATTGAGATAGTGAATGATGTCTCTTGTTACCGTAATGGGAAAAATGCCGTCTCGATGCAGGTGCGCTTCGCCGTGCAGATACATCCTGTATCCCTTAGCTAACCCGTTATCTGCAAGCGCATCTGCGAATGTGGACTCATGCTGGCGCAGCACATCGATCTCGCGGCTATTCTCAACCGGAACGGAGGCGATGTAGCCAGAGGGAGCCGGCGCCGTCCAGGTCAGACGTTGCTGCTCTGCCCCCGGCACAGTGGAACCGGTGCCGATGTCAACCGTGACCCGCCAATTCCCGTCCGACTGCCTTTCCCAGACTGAGAAGAAGTAACCATGGGAAGTCGGATTTTCGCCGCGGTTGTCGAGCACTCGGTAGGGCCCTGTGTTAAAGCCCATGTCGCCGGCTGCAGCGACCTCGGTATAAACGGGAAACCAGTCCAACTGATAACGAGGTGAACCCGTCTGTGGTGGCAGTTTGGGGAAATCCAGTCTCGGTCTTATGGGATCTTCGCGACTGTCAAAATTGTAGCCGTTATCAGCGAAGTAATGGATGAACGCCTTGCGCATGCCCTCTTGAACGGACATGGCTGCAAATGACTTTTCTACTTCAGCCAGTTCCGCCAATAGACCAGATCTATCGTTGCCCGGTTGTGGCTGCACTGGCACGGTTGAACAGGCAGACAACAAGGCCAGCAACACGAGAACCAGACATCGAAACATCCTATTTCTACGCATAATACCGTTGCCTGTGGTCTATTGCCCGCTCCCACTCACGTGCGGCTGTTAACACAGCCAGCATTTTCAATTCCTGATTCCCACGCTGACCAATTCTTCTCTGCTCTGTTACACGTGTTCCCTCAATTGAAACATAGTGTTGTTGTTTGCGTACTATTCTCTCCAACTGCAGACGCTCATCCAAAACGTCCCTCCAATACAAAGTGTCTAACGCGGTAAATCGCGGCTTCACACACCAAGCAAATGATGTAAACGATAGCCAACGTCAAAAGTACAACAGCGACAGTAGATAGGTGACTACGCGGCAGTACGCGAGATGCCCGGACCAGTGGTTGAGCAATATTCTCCATGATTGGATCGTGGAGTATGAACCAAGCACGCTCGACCCCATTTTGGACTTCTTGATTGAATGGGTGATAGGCGCACATCAGCGTGAATATCGCCTCCGCCAACAGGATGACCACGCTGATACTAGATCTGACTCTAAACACTGTCACCAAGGTTCGTCCCCAGGTTGAGATCTCGGTTTTCCGGCGCACATGACATGATGGTAATTGGAACATTGTCCACATATTCCCAAGAAGTGCAGTACTTCCATACCGCAATTCGCTTGCAGCGACACTGAGTTTCGCCAGTGGCAGCCAATTCCTATCCGGCCGAAATATGTCCGAGCTGCCAGAGTTGAACCTGCCAGAGAAATTCCGTGACCAACCAGATACGACCATCCCTCACCCACGCGTACAAGAGCACGAGGAAACCATCATGACCGAAGCAGACCGCCTGGCACTATCGGATCCGGACACGTTTCAGGACCCGGAGCGGGTTCACCGGATTTTCACCGAATTACGCCAGGAGGAACCGGTTGCCTGGTGCCCGGAACACTGGGGTCGCGGCTTCTGGGCGATTACCCGATACGATGACATTCAATACATATCCAAGAATCCACAGCTATTCAGTTCCGATGGTCATCTCGGCGGCATCACCCTGCCAGACCAGGATGAAATTGACGCCCGCGTCAAAGCCGAGCAGGGATACGATCCGCAGCGGCTTGATCTCTACGACGGCGGACGCAGCATGATCATGATGGACCCGCCCGAGCACACGGTCAATCGACGCCTGGTGGCGCCGGGCTTTGCACCCAATAAACTGACAGGACTGGAGGACCAGATTCACGTCAGAGCGACCAATATCCTCGACAAGATCGCAGATCGATCGGAATGTGAGTTCGTTGAGTCGGTGGCGGCTGAACTACCCATCCAGATGCTGGCTGAGCTGTTTGATGTGCCTCAGGAGGATCGTCACCAGTTGTTTGAATGGTCCAACATCGTCATTGGGGGGGAAGATCCCGATATCAGCATATCCAGGGAATACGTGATCAACGCCTTTATGGCGATGGCGATGTATGGCATCGACCTCGGTGAACAGCGCAAGAAGAAACCGGGCAATGACCTGATCACCATGTTGGTACAGCCCAACGCGGATGGCGAAATGATGAATACCGAAGATTTCGTCAATACCTTTATGCTCCTGGTCGTAGCGGGAAACGAGACCACCAGAAACTCGATCAGTGGTGGCGTACTGGCCCTGTCACAATTTCTTGAGCAGCGCCAGAAACTGCTCGACGATCGCTCTCTGATTCCGTTGGCTGTGAACGAGATCATGCGTTGGGTTACACCAGTCGTCTATATGCGTCGGACTGCGTTGGCTGATACCGACCTTAACGGGAAGCGGATCAAAAAGGGTGACAAACTCGCCCTCTGGTACATGGCGGGGAATCGCGACGAAGAGGTGTTCAGCGATCCATTTACCTTCGATGTCGGCCGGGATGAGGCACGCCATCTCTCCTTCGGATATGGTCAGCACCTCTGCATAGGCTGGCGGTTGGCGGAGATTCAACTCACCGTGGTGCTAACAGAACTGCTGCAGCGATTTCCCGATCTGACTGCAACGGGTGAGGTGGTACGAATGCGAAGTAACTTCCTCAACAGCATCAAGCGAATGCCGGTCACGTTTACACCCAGGAGAACGGCTGCCTGACTTGACTCGAGTTGGTCAGATTCTGCATCCCTCTTCTGCGCTGCCCACCAGGCGGGTGATCCCTCGATAGAAATCATCCCACACAAGTTCACCGGCGGACATATTCAGCCATGCTATTATGTGCCAAGAATGGCAAAGGCGATGCTGCAGGGCGGGTCCCTCGACAAGAGAGATGAGCGCTCTGCTTTGGCAATCTTAAGCGGGGATTAACCATGTCAGCAGGCAAAGTTCGCACCGTGTTAGGGGATGTCGATCCCGATACGCTCGGCCGTACCATGATGCATGAGCATCTGTTGATTGGCTTCATGCGTTGGCGCAATGAAGCCGGCAACCTAAGTATGCGCAGCAACCCGGATCCGCGCGCCGACCAACCCATAAACCTTGCAAATCGATACTGGGTAGCCTTCTACGGCCGCCACCCGGACGAGTACCGGCTGGATGATGAAGAGATGGCGATAGCGGAAGCAGAGCGATTCGGCAATGCAGGTGGCGGCACCATCGTCGACGTCTCCAACCCCGACCTGACCCGTCAGCCCCAAGCTCTGCAGCGCATCAGCCGCGCAACCGGCCTGCACCTGGTGATGGGCTGTGGCCGCTATGTGGGTTCCAACCATCCCCTCGACATGGACCAGCGAACCGATGATGAACTTGCGCAGGAGATGATTGGGGATGTGACCGAAGGTGCTGATGGAACGGACATTCGTTCCGGCATCATCGGCGAAATCGGTACCGAATATCCCGTTAGCAAGAACGAACAACGCTCGCTTGAAGCTGCCGCCGCGGCACAGCGAGAGACGGGTGCAGCCGTCTCCATTCACCCGGGACGAGACCGGAAAGCCCCACTGAAAGTGATGGACATTTTGACTCACGCAGGTTGCGATGCAAGCCGGTGCATCATGGGCCATCTGGATCGAACTCTCTTTAGCAGTGAGGATCTGCTCGACCTGGCGGCTACCGGCTGCTACCTCGAATACGATCTGTTCGGGCAGGAATCATCGTATTATGCCCATGCACCCATCGATATGCCTAACGACGCGATGCGCATCAACTATATACGTGACCTGATCGAGGCGGGTTATGGTGACAGAATTGTAGTTTCACAGGACATCTGTCAGAAGAGTAACCTTACAAGTTACGGTGGCCACGGCTACGCCCACATTCTGGATAATGTGGTACCGGTGATGTTGCGCAAGGGGATGACAGAGATCGATATTGACCGCATCCTCATTCACAACCCCGCCTGCGCCCTGACCCTTGCTGAGTCAGAACCAAACAGGTAAACCATGGATCGCGAAATCCACAGCTTGATAGAGCCCGGAGGAACCGTCGTCCTGGCGGACGGTAGATTTCCCCAGGCAGAACTCGCTAGACGCTACCTGTTCAAGGCAAAGAGGGTAATCTGTTGTGACGGCGCCGTTGGCAAACTACAGGAGTGCCAGTTGGTGCCGTCGGTGATCATTGGTGATATGGATTCAATCAGCCGGGAACTTAAACACAAGTATGCCGACCGAATAGTTGAAATCAGTGAACAGGAAACCAACGATCTGACTAAGGCAATCAACTGGGCAGCAGACAACGATACACAGGAATTGGTGCTGCTCGGTGCCGCAGGTAAACGAATCGATCACACCATCGGCAATGCTTCGTTGCTGGCTGAACATTGCGGGCTAATGAGCTTGATGATGGTTACAGATGAGGGTTTTCTGGTTCCTGTGACGGAAACAACCACGTTCAGCAGCAGACCGGGTCAGCAGATATCCGTGTTCTCATTGAATAACGATACTCGCTACACCTCTCGGGGATTGAAGTACCCCCTCGACAATACGCAGTTGAGCAGTTGGTGGTCCGGCTCCTTAAACGAAGCAGTGAGCGACAGCTTTACGCTGGAGCTTGATAGCGGCACGACCCTCGTCTATCTGGACATGCCGGATAACGAAGCTATTGCAGAGTGATCCTTGAGTTGACCTGCAACCGATTGAATGCCCTGGTCGTCCTGGCGAGATCTATCAGAAGTTGCTCCAATTGCAGGTAGTAGTCGTTCTCCTCAAGATCGAGCTTCCTGTTCCTGAGCAGGATGATCTCTCTCTCGAGGCCGTTCATGGCGCTTCTGAGATTCATCACTTCGATAGATTCATCGTCTAACGGCACGTTCAGGGTGTCGAAGAAAGCGACCTGTGCCAGAGTACCATCGTCTTTACCCGAATCGGCTGACGTGCTGAAAAACGCATCGCCGTTGTCGTTAAGGGAAGCATGTTCGGTCGCCAGTCGACCTTGCTCTTGGTACCAGCTGTTTACCCGCTCGGCGGTAAAGATAAACGCTTCCCATGCTGACAGGCGCTTGTTCTTGTCCCTGTCTGCTGCATGATTGGCCAAGGCATCGATAAAGTGCAGCGGAAAGATGGTGTCGTACTTCTCGACTCCGGAGCGGGTCGATGAAATGAGCACCCGACCGGGTGCAGATAGCTCCCGGGTGAATGGATGACTGCTGCTGGTGGTGTTTATCACGATTATATCCTGCGCTGAAAACCGGCTCAGCATGGCTGCAAACTGCTGACCGGTTATGTCGGGGCCGACGAGGTTGAATTTAGCCGCACTGTCCCTTCCCGTCCCGTGACCGATAAGGATGAACGTAATCTGGTCGTCAGGTTTCACTCGTTCTTCCAGGTCTGACAGTAACCTCGTTAACGATTCGAGCGTGCAGGCTCCGGCGATCGTGCCGGCATCGTCGGTTTCACCATCGCCAACAAGGAGCCGTACATTGTCCGCCGGATATTGGTACTCCTGGCGTAAGGTATTCAGCAGGTCCGTACTCCATTGGCGGAAACGTTGGCGGTAGTGAGGCTCTGCAGCGGCGCCGCTCAAGATGACGACGTACTTTTCACTGCCTGGCCGATCCGCAAAGAAGACACTCTCCGCACACGTCAACGAGCTAACAAGCAGCAGACAAGAGAACAGCAATCGTCTGACCCCAATCATGACAGTCCTTTGGCTCGTCGTAAGCCCCACTCAAGGCCAAACAGCAGAATCAAGATGGCCAATATGATCGGCATATCCCAGGCATTTCTGTCTTCTTGCTTGGCGTGAGCACCGGGGTTGTATACCATCTCCTTTACCAGTCGCTGCGCGTTCCCAGGTATATAGAATCGACCGCCACTATCTGCCGCAATTCTTCTTAGCAGGCCGCTGTCCATGGCCGCATCGTTGAATTCCCGCCTCGAAGCGGTAATCACGATACCCGCAGATGACTTGCCCAGCTCACCGTGACCAGACGTTGCCGTTACCTTGATTTCAGCGATCCCCTCTGTCTTGGAGGTGACGATGCCACTGTACAGACCATTGTTTTCTATCTGCCACTTGAGTTGCGTTTCCACCTCAGCGCCGGCTGGATCTCTGTACTCAAGCCATACGGTCGCATCGTTTTCCGGCTGATAGCTATCGTCCGATACTGATACCAGAATCTCGATGGGATCACCAACGTGGTAGGCCTGTTTCTTCAACTTCATCTCTACGCGTGCCGGAGAAGAGTTGGTTAGCCAGCGCAGGATCTGGCGCCAGAGGCGTTCATGGGAATCATTCTCAAGGGGCAGCAACATCTGCCAACGCCAGGTGCTCGCCGTTGTGATCGCCATAGTGCGCCCGCGGCCGTACCGTTCCGTTGCGATTACCGGCAGGGGCGTATTTTGATATTTCAATTTCGGATGCAGCGCCAGCACCAGCGCGCCGGGCTTGGCGCGGCCGGTAACGTCGATGCCCTGTAGTGTCGGCAGTTGACTCCACAATGATTGATTAGCTCGATCTTCAGCAGCCAGACGCAAAAGGGGTGAGCTCTTACCATCGCGGGTAAGTTGGATGGGGAAGTTCTCACCCGTAGGATGATCTCCTTTGCGCCTGCCCCCTTGCAGATAAGTTGGCAACTGCTTCTTACTCAGAAGGGTAACCGGTAACAGATCAGCTATGGGGGTATCGATGAACGCCTCCTCGGTGACGCCTATGTTGAGGAAACCGCCTCCTCTTTCCGCGACGAATTTCTCCGTCATGGCAAGCTGATCAGCAGTGAAGAAGGTTGCCGGGATGTCTCCAAATATGATGGCTTCATATTGGTAGAGATCAACGGATTCGTTTGGATAACCGTCCGCAAGTTCCCTGGGAGAACTCAGATTCTGTCTGAGGAATTTGCGCGGGCCGGTCTGCAGGTAGGTCGCCAGTCTGATGGCAGGATCCGTTTGCAGAGCGCGTTGGATAAATTTGTATTCGTTTCTGGGATGCCCTTCGACATACAGAACGTCGACCCGGTCTCTGGGCCGATTGTCCACCAGAAAACTTCGTTGATTGTTTTCCAGTATGACTTCATCCTTTTCCGGTGCGATGCGTACGTTGTAGAGAATGTAATCTTCCCGATCCGGCGTCACTTCCATGTAGAAACGGCCAATTGTGCCGCTGTTGCCCAAGACAACCTTCTTTGTGGCTACCAGCTGCTGCTCATCTTCGACTAACAGTTCTACCTCACGCTGTGGATAGCCTTCGTTGGCGAGCCCGATTTCAATGCTGAAGACGGTTCCATCGAGCACCGTCTTGGCGCTCTTTACGGACACTATTTCAATATCTTGGGGAATGGATTCCTGACCGACCCCAATGGCAAATACAGGTGTCTTGTTGGCTGCAAGAAACTGTGCTGCCTGCATGGAATCCTGGTTGACTGGCTGATTGCTGGCACCATCCGATATCAGCACGATGCCCGCCAATGGGAATCCCGCCAACTCCTCTGCAGCGTGCCGTAAGGATTGGCCGATGGATGAGTAGACGCCACTTTGAGAAAGATCGTCAGCGCTGCTGATGCGAGCGGTGTCCTGATGGAAGCGGAAGATTCTCGTCTGAAAGCTCTGTGCAAATTGCTCCGCTAAACCGTTTTCGCTGAAGACCAGGTCGGCAGCATAGTCACCTCTGGTCTGGCCGCCAGGCATGTCACCGATGGTCATGCTGCTGGAGTCATCGATCAAGAGGGCAACATAGGTTTCTTGAGGGATAACGTGAAATGTTGTCAGCATCGGTTGTAACAGCGCCAGAAAAAGCAGTACCAGAATACTTGCTCTCATGGCTATCAGCATCGTTCTGACAGAGAGGGAAAGGGGACCCGTTGTCCTTCGGTAAAAGAGCCAGCTGAGCATTGCCAGCAGTATGCAGACGATGACTATCAGATAAGTGCTGATGGATTCTGCAAACGAGAACTGTCCTGCCATGAACTCCGCTATGTCGTGCCCGGTCAGGAACTCAATAGAGTCGGTCATTGGCGGCCCGGATTTCGATCCACGGAGTCCTTTTTGCCCGATTCAGTCGAAAGAGACTTGTAATACTGTTCAACCAACTTTTCATACTCAGCCGGTATCTCCTCGTTCGAAGTGACCAATAACCGTTGCCGCAGTTTGTCGATTTGGGCGTGCGCCGCCAATTTCTTTTCAAGGGCTATGATTGGAATGAGTAGCTGTTTCAGCAAGTCGGGTTGATTCAAGAACTGTTCGATCATGTCCTTGTTGAGTTGCCTGTCGATACTGCGTGCATCGGCAAACCAGCTCTGGCCGCCTGCCCATCGCTGTGTCAATTCTCTCGACAAAGCTCTGCTGCGAATAAGTGACTGGCGGATGTTGTCACGCTGCCCTGCACGATCCGACCGGGTCTCGCCAGACCGGGTCTCGCCCGACCGGGTCACGCCTGACCGGGTTTCGCCTGACTGAGACTGACCCGACTGGGAACTTGCCTGCTGTTGTGAGTTCTGCCGCGAGTCTTGTTGTGGGTTTGGCTGTCCGTTTTGTTGCCCATTCTGTCGCTGGTTTTGCTGCAGGATTTGCTGCAGGTTTTCGATCTCCCGGCGTAACCTTTGGACATTGGCTGCCGCCTGTTGCAGGGCTTCCTCCTGCGGAGGTTCAGCAGCCTGATCGAGCGAATCCAATCTGCTGCTGATCGCATCGATCGCATTGGCAATCTCTTTTTCTATCTCGAAGGAAACGTTCAACATGTCCTGCCGGAGTACACGCTTACTCGTATCTATGCGATCGACGACTCGGCTTGAGTATATATAGCGTCGAACCGCACTGGCATCCAGTTTGATATCATTCTGATCTTCATCATTTTGGCCGATGATGGACTGTAGTCCCTTTTCTATCTCGCCGATCTGGCGCAAAAGCTCGTCCTTTTGAATCAACAGGTCTTCGGTGGCCTCGCGGTTGGTCGAATTGCCACCCTTGCTGCCAACGCTTTGCCTGCGCATCATGACTTCCGTGTCCTTTAGAATCTCTGCCTCTCGTTTCTTCATCTCCTCAGCCTGTTGCTTGAGCCGTCTTGCCAGTTGATTGACTGAAGTAGCCTGTTGCGCCTCCATCGACTCTGCCTGCCTGCGCAATTGATCCAGCGCCTTCTGACTCTTCGCTGCTGCCAAGCCAGGTTCGGACGCTGATAGGTTTTCCGCGGCAGCTTGCATCTGATCAGCGATTTCCTGTAGATCTGAAGATCGAGAGTTGGTGCCCGTGGCTTCGGATTGATCGTTTTGCGCAGCTTGAGCGAGTTCCTGCGCCAACTGTCTCGTTCTCCTCGTCAACTCTTCCTGTTGCCTTCTCAGTTGTTCCAGTCGCGGTCTCTTCTGCTCTTCAGTCATCTGCTCCTGCCGGCGGGCAAACGTCCTCTGGGCTCGATTGAGTTTTTCCTGACGCCGTGCTAACTCCTTCAGGGCATCCAGGGAATCATCGCGGGCACTGTTTCCACCACTTTCCTCCTGGGGCGTTTCATAGCGATTCTGCAGTTGCCCCACCTCCATTCCAAACAACTCTCTCAGTTCCTCGCGCTCGCGGCTCTGCCCGGAACCACCACGGCCACCTCTGCGATTGGCACTGATTTCACGCTTGCGGCTGCTCGCCTCAGATTTCATGATGGCTTGCAGCGCAGCTTGCTCAGGTATCAAGGCCTCGGCCAGGAGTTGCTCCTGCAGTTGCTCTAAAGCTGCTTCCATCTCCCTGACTGCCTGACCCATGAATTCAACCGATTGATCGTAAGTCTCGTCAGAAAAGGACTGTCGTTCCGTTAGTCGCTGCAGTGACATCAGAGCACGCTGCTGAACCTGCTGTTGCGACTGGGTAATGGTGTCTGCATCACGCTGAAACTCTTCGGGTGTAACCTCGTCCTTGCGGTTCTTCAGCTTCCAGGTCGCTGCAATGATGTCCTTTTGGTTCATTACCAGGGCGCTACTGGCGCCGCCGCCTCGGCCGCCGGAACGTCCCGATCCGCTGGCACTACGAAATTCCGCTTCGGTCGGCACCACTTCAAGAAAATAGATATCGGAAACCGACTCGTTCGGCCCAGCCAGACCGTTGTTGTCAGTTGCTGACAGATAGTAGCTGACGAAGTCTCCCGGCTGGACGCTTAGATCTTCCAGGTAGAGCAACTGCTCACCTGCGCTGCTGTGCGATTCCCCGGAATCCGATGCGACCAGAAAGTCCACCTGCTGCTCATCCTGACCGATGACACCGTAGCTCAACCTGAAATCCGTAAGCCCATAGTCATCAGAAGCCTGCGCCGCTATGACCACTTCCTCCAGTGGCGTAACCTTCTGGTCCTTGCCGGGCTTTTGCAGATCGATCTGCGGCGGCGAATCCGGGATGGATCGAATCAGGAATTCGCCACCGTTGTCATTGCTGAGCTGTTCCCGGTCGACCACGTGAATTATATAGGTTGCATCCTCCGACACTTGTAGACTCGCTGCAGCCACTTTGCCGTTGATTCTTAGTTCCTCCACCAGATCTGCGGAGGCAGCGGTAATCTCCATCGTGCCGGTTCGCAGGGGCTTGTTGAACAGCATCGATAACTCCACTCTGGTTCCTTCGGGAGCTTCGATATCACCCCCGTCCAGTTCACGCCTGTTCTCCAGCCCTGTGTATGCCGGGTATTCATAACGGACCTCCAACCGTACCAGTTGCGGTAGATCGAACACCTCAAAATTGAAGGTTCTGGAAACCACATCCCCCGATTCCACATAGTAAGCAAATGGTTCGTTTACTGAGGGCATATAGTAGGAGAAGGACCCCTTATCAGCGCCCGGTTGCATGGCGATCTTGGTCCAGTTAACTCTGTCCCACTGCAGGTTGAGGGTCATATCGTGGGCAATGCCGTCTTCGAATCGAGCGGTCAACATGGCCTCGTTGCCACGCTGCGTTCTCACATCTCGTGGTTCAACGGCGAGTTGCCGTGGAGGGGCTGCAACGACGGCAGACTGCGACCATGGCAGCAGAACCTGCTCGGTAGCGATGTAAAAGCTGTCCCAGAACGACAGCAGCAGGACCACACCGATCAGCACTGGCAACACTAATAGCGACGGCCACATCCTGTGAAGCGGGACGCTGATGTTCTCGATCGGACGACTCTCGATCTTTGCATGCGTGTCTACCCACAGCTTCTCCACCAACTGCGCTGAGGTGCCGGCACGATGTTGCTGGCTGTATTCCAGCGATGTCAACAATCTTTGCTCCAACTCCGGTAACTGCTCCTCCACAAAGTGAGCGACATACTGCTCCTGCTGGAATAATCGTCTTACCTGCCGGTTCTGCCATAACAGCATGCAGATGGCTGCGAAAACAAGAATGGACAAAAGAACGGATCGTACCAGGGGAGGAAACTGCAGCAGCATCTGTAGCGATATGAACAGGAGTGCCAGCGCGCAGATCACCAGCAGACTGACGCTGGTCTGCGTTAGCAGCAGGCGTGTGCGTCTGCGCAGGCGGACTTTTTGCACCGCACTGCGCAGAGAATCAATTGCGGCTGAAGAGACGTTCATTCTCGGTCTTTACTCCCTTGCGATCATCATCCAACTCATAATCATTAAAGGCAAGCTATTTGCATAAGCCCACTTCGTTCGGGTCCTACCGATGGGTTCTGTTCGACAAAACGGATTCAGCAATGCTCGCCAGGAATACGAGCAGCAGTAGCCACCACCATATCCGCTGCGACCTCTCCAACTGAAGATTCATCCTGGCGTTGAGAATCTGCCGCGAAGGCTCCGGTTTGGTCACCGGACTGACCACCCTGTCCTTTATCTCATGGGGTTCGACGCTGGTAAAATCCGATTCCTCGGTGAGCGAGTTTACGGCAAACCAGGCAGCACGGTCTTCCAGCTCAATTGCGTATATACCTGGCAGATTAGCTGCTTGATAAAAGGCTTCCTTGCCGGCAACCAATTCCGTCGACTGCTCGTTGCCGAGTGGATCGATAACGATCATGTTACCGTTGATGGACTTTCCCAGAGGCACCGGATCCCCTACCAGATAGAATCGTTTTTTGTCCTCCCGCGAGGTGAGATATTGGAGCATCTCATGTACAAAAGGCAGATACAGAGAATGTAGTGGTAGGTTGTTCCATTCCGTATCGAGGGCTGTGGTCAACAGCAGAACACGCCCCTCACCCGGTCTGGTTTCTATGAGGGCCGCGGCGCCGTTGTCGTATCGCATTAGAATCTCACCATCGGAGCGCGGTTCACTAGGCCAGTAACTCTGAATGTGAGCAGACCAATTGCTGATGCCTCTACCCATGGATCTGAATAGTGGGTGTCTGCGATTGACATCGGCAATGACGAGAAAATCGTCAGTGAAACTGCGGTAACGATCGTGCAACAGCGCGGGCGTTATATCAGCGAATCCACGATTGAACTCCTGAGGTCTTACGTTGTCTCCCACAGCCAGCAGCAGGCTGCCACCCGATCTCGCATAGGCGTCCAGTCCCAGGTACTGCTTGTCTGTCAAAGTGGCAATATTGAGCAGGACGACCACATCGTAGTCGTTGAATTCAGTCGGATCTAGTTCACCGGGTGCTGCCAGCTCCAGTTGAAATTGCGACTCTCTGCTCTCGCCCAGCGCCAATCTAAACCAATGACCTTCGTCTGCGTACCATTCCTTTGATGATTCTCCATTGACAAGAAGAACTTTGATCTTCGGCAACACATCAATGGTGAAGTAGAAATGATTGTCTGCCGGAAAGCTGTCATCCACTACGCTGATCCGGCCGTTATGCGCTCCGCTGGTAAATTCGGTATCGAACTTGACTACCGCTTCCGATCTGGTGCTGAGATCAACCTGCTGCGAATCGTGTTCTTCACCGTCTATCGTCAGGGTGATCTTCGCCGACGGAATCGGAGAGGTGCCCATATTTCTCATTCTGGCCAGTATGCTGAACCCTTCTTCTTCACGGATCAAACTTGTTGGAGACCTTACATCTGTAATGGATAGATTGGACACAGTCTTGTCGCCCACTACGATCGCATCGAAATTGACGCCGGGACTCAACTTCCAATCAGTCCCAAATTGATTGAGGCCCTGCTGTTGAAAATCAGAGATCAGTACAACCCGTTTGTGCAGATGAGGCGTGTTGAGCAGTATCTGGTCAGCCAGGCGCAGGGGAGGCTGATACCGGGTCTTCTTGAAGCCGGGAGATTCGAGTTGAGCAACAAATCGTTCAAGGCGCGAGAAATCGTCCGTTAGGTCAATGACTGCTCCAGTCGTATCCGAAAACGTGACCATGGCAGCTTCATCACCGGGCTCAAGTTGATCGATAATCTGTAAGGCGGCCTCTTTTGACCGTGCGAAATTCTCTCCATACTGCATACTCATGGACCGGTCCAGGAGTATTACTGTTGCTTCGGGCGTCAAGTTTGTCATTCGAGACAATTCGGTCTGCAGGAACGGGCGACTGAAGGCGAAGCCCAGGAGCGCCAGAATCAGCATCCTTACCAGCAGCAGGAGCCAGCGTTGTATCTGCTGGAAAAGTACCAGAATTCTTGACGTCTTCTTAAAGAACCTCAGACTGCTGAACGCGATGATGAGCGGTTTTTCCCTGCGCAACAGTTGGATGATGAGCGGGATGCATGCGGCCGCTATAGCGAACAGAAACCATGGAGAGAGAAATGCCACATCTGCCCCTTACGCGCTTTTTACTCTTTTTGTCAGATACGAGGAGAGAGCGACATCCAACGGTTCCGATGTATCCAATAGACAGTAGTCGATGTTCGAAGCCTGGTACTCGGTTCTGCAATGGGCGCAGAATTTCCGCAACTCAATCAGGTACTCTTTTCGAATTGCCGCCGGTGACGTCGTTAGACGATCGCTGGTCTCCAAATCTACAAATTCTGCTATTTGTGTGAAGGGAAACGTCAACTCGGCATGATCCATTACATGAAATACGATGACGTCATTGCCCCTCGACCTAAGTTGCCGCAGTGCACTGATGACCGCTTCCTCATCATCCAACAGGTCGCTGATTACAACGATAAGACTACGCCGCTTCAAGCTGGCTCCCATATCGGTTAGCGGTCTGGTGAGATCGGTGCCTTCGGTGGCCTGCAGATTCGACAGCGTCGCGAGTATTTTCGTCAGGTGCGTTTTACGATAGCGCGGCGGCAGATAATCGCGCATCTGGGTGTTGAAGGTAGTGAGGCCAACCGCATCGTGTTGCATCATCATGAAATAGGCGAGGCTGCCAGCTAACGTCTTGCTGAATTCAAGCTTGCTGATCTCCTCAGAACCGTAGCGCATGGATGCACTGCAATCCAGCATCAGGTAACAGCGCACGTTAGTCTCGTCTTCATACTGCTTTATGTAGACCTTGTCCGTGCGGGCATACATTTTCCAATCCACGTGGCGAATATCGTCACCTTGGTAATAGTGTCGGTATTCGTTGAACTCCACGTTAAATCCCCGAAAGGGGCTCTTATGCAACCCATTCAGGAAACCCTCCACGGCAACTTTTGCGCGTAGTTCCAGATTTGCTATGCTGACCATGACTGTCGGGTCGAGTACTTGATCCAAGGGAATTCTCTCTTCTTGGCAGCTAACTTACAGGCCCGATGCGGGCTCGGGCACGCTGTCTAACAGCATCGCTACGACGGAGTCTATATCCACGCTCTCCGCTTCGGCGTGGAAATTGAGCAAGATACGATGACGCAGCACCGGCAGAGCGAGAGCACGTACATCACCATACGACACATTGTAACGACCCAGTAGGAGTGCGCGCACCTTTCCTGCAAGGATCAGGTTCTGGGACGCACGCAATCCCGCACCCCAACTGATCCACTTCTTGACAAACTCAGGGGCGTTCGGATTCTGTGGCCTGCTAGCACCGACAAGTCTCACTGCATAGCGGACTACCGCATCGGCCACTGGAACCTGCCGGGTGATCCTTTGAAAATCAATGATATCCTGGCCCGTCACCGTGTTGTTCACTGTGTAATCAACGATCTGGGTTGTTTCATGAACGACGCTGACTTCATCCTCTTCAGACAGGTAATCCATCATGATCTTGAATAGAAATCGATCCAACTGAGCTTCCGGCAGGGGATAGGTTCCCTCGAGTTCGATTGGGTTCTGGGTTGCCAATACAAAAAACGGCTGCTCCATTATATGAGTCGTTCCCGCTACGCTGACCTGCTGTTCTTCCATCGCCTCCAGTAGGGCGGATTGCGTCTTGGGAGGGGTTCGATTGATCTCGTCGGCAAGGAGTATCTGGGCAAAAATGGGACCTTTGACAAACCTTAAGGATCTGTTACCGGTTGCCGGATTTTCTTCAATGATCTCAGAGCCGATTACATCCGCAGGCATCAGATCGGGCGTAAATTGAATGCGGCTGAATTGAACCTGCAATATGTCCGCAATCGTCTTGATCAATAATGTCTTGGCGAGTCCGGGCACGCCGGTAATCAGACAGTGACCCCCGGCAAACAGGGCGATCATGATCTGTTCCACCACCGCATCCTGGCCAATGATGACTTTGCGTAACTCTGTGATCAGGTTCTCGCTACCGGACTTCATGCGATCGACAACGGCCAGATCCTCTTCCCGCGTAGATTCTTCGAGTTGGTTTCCGGGTTCAGCTTCTGTCATTGTAATGCACCTGTTTATAGCTGTTGTGTAGCTCGTGGGTCAAAAGAAGTCAGTGGCTCATGGCATAGACCACAAAGTTAATGCCTACCTTGTATGCTTCGTTGCAGAATTCAGTAGGATAGGCTTCGTAAAAAGTGTGTTCCCAGCCGTCACCCAGATCGGTATTGAAATTGGCCACCAGCATTATTCGCTCATCGTCGTCCAGGATGGCATATACGGCGGGAGGATATTCCGGATCGTTGATGGAGAACCCGCTGCCATAGTCCCAGGTAACCGCTCGACCGGGGACCTGCGCAATCTGATCGATATCGAAGAAGCTGTGGAAGATCGGGTGACTCGGTCCGAGTTTATGCAATTTTCTGGCGGGAAAAATCTTGCTCAATTCAACAAGGAAATCACTCCAGTGATCGGGACCCCAAAAGTCATCCAGCATGACAAAGCCGCCCCTTAACATGAATTCCTGCAGTGCCTTTGCTTCTTCAGGTTTGAAGTTAGGCCCGTTGCCGGGACGAAGGGGTATACGTTTCATGTTTATGTAGAGAAACGTGTGTTCGAATAACTCACTATCCGTCAAAGACACGGTCTTGTAGGAAAAGCTGTTGGTATCCATGGTCGTATAGCGTTTTAGACCACGCAGAAAATTACGCTCTGCGGCATCGTAATCCGTTTTCCACCAACCTCCTTCCGGACCTCGAAAGTAACCGTAACCATCGTTCTGGTAATTCCTGTACATACCCCTTACGAAGATAAACTCCGCCTCACCCGGTCGATCATCCGCTTCATCCTGATACCCGCGCCAATTCACAGGTGATTCTTCAGCCATACCATTGGCAATTAAAAGAGAGGCCATCGAGAACGCTAAGAGATATTTAGTCACGGGACTCAGCTATCGACGATGTCGAGCAGTATGCTCTGTGCACGTTCATAGGTAGGTGCTATTTCCAGTGCAATCACGATATTTCGCTTGGCCTCCTTTATGTCGCCGTTTTGAAAAAGCACTTCCGCGAGATTCGTATGGGTGGCAACGGGATCGGTAACGTCCAGTTCCAGCAGAATTCTATACTCGCGCACTGCGCTGACGTAATCGAGCTTGCGTTTGGAAAGATCCGCCAGGAGCCTGTGGATGTCAACACTATACGGATCAACGGCGATGGCACGATAGAGATAATACTCGCAGTTGGCCAGGTCCCCTGTCTCCCAAGCGTTCTCGGCGAGTTTCATAAGGCCGTTGAAATCATGCTGCTGGAAGCTGATCAGTGATTGCAGTTCCTGCAGCATGGCATCCTCATCGCCCAGCTTTTCATACAACTCCGACAGCACCTGCTGAGGGCTCGGGAATCCCCCGTACTTCGGTACCAGCTGTTTGGCGATCTTTAGATGCTGCATTGCTTGATCATATTGATTGTCCTGAAACAGTATTACCCCGAGCTGCAGGTGCGCCTGGAAATCCTTCGGCTGCTCCGCTATGCGATACTCCATCCGCTCGATTATGGCAGCACGCGAATAGATTTCAGCCAACATTACAGAGGGGTTGCGGGGCATGCCGTGACCGTGCGCTTCGCCCTGATCCATCGGATCAGCCAAGTGCACGTAGGCATCCACAGCGCTCACCTTTCGATCCAGCCAGGCATAGAAACCGGATTCGAAAGACGCGAGATCCTGCTCAAAGACGGCAGCGAACATCTCCTCAATCGGTTTTATGTCTGCATACTGCTCGACCAATGAGCGCAAATGATCGAAGCCATATTCATCCACGATATGTTGCACCACCAGGTAGGACTGGAAGTAAGCAAACTGCAGATCATCGACGCTTTCGGCCTTGGCAAATCCATCATTGAGTTGGGCAATTGGCAGCATTTTTTCCAGGCGCACGGCTTTCACCAGATCGAGGTCCTGACGACGACCCCACTCCGGTCTGCCTTCATTGCCCTCGTACACAGATATTCCCTCCGATAGCCAACGCGGCATGCGATTGCCAGTCATCTGCAAGGTGATGACGTGAGCGAATTCATGCCAGACTACTTCCTGCCAGTTGGCCCCTAACGTATCCGGGGAAACCAGGGTGATTACCCTGCCAAAACAGATTCCGACCAGCGGTCCTATGTCTGGAAGGCCAAGGGAACGTACCGCAAAGTCGTTCTTGTTTTCGAACAGCTCGATCAACACCGGTGCTGCCGGTTCGAACCGATATTTGCTGCTGAGGGTCTGCCAACTCTCTTCCAGCAGAGTTTCCAGGTAAGGCCAGAGAACGGTTGCATCCCGTGCCGGCATGCGCACCACAAAGTGATCGCTCCGACGGGTGACAAAGGTCTCCAGGGTGTCGAACACTTTCAACATATTGGAGGTCCAGATATTGAAGGGATCCTTGTCGAAGCTGTATTCAAGATGGGTCCTGCCCTCCTCCTCCCTGCCCAGGCGGATCAGATTCATGCCGAGAATGGTATATCCCGGCCAATAGCGCGGATCCGTGTTAACTGCCCTTTTGGCCAGCGCGGCCGCTTCGCTGAACCGATAGTTCTGCGCATATACGTCTGCGACGTCAGCGTAAAAGCGACCGTTGCCCGGGCTCTGGGCGGCGACGCGCTCAGCCAACCGATCGAATGTGTTCTGGTCATCCTTCAAGGCAGCCATTGCCGCCATGAGGGTCTGTGCCGATAGCGAGGTGGCGTTGATTGCCAGCACCCTTTCGATATAGCTGGCCGCCAGTGTGAATTCGCTGTTGGCGAGCGCCAGTTTTGCCAGCACGATCAGGGCCTTCGGGGATGCCGGATTAGTGCCCAGGGCCTCGGAGAGGTATTGATAGCTGCTGGTGTCGACGGATGCCTTGGCTGCGCCCACTAGGGCGTCTACATACCATCTGTTTTGATCGAGCACCTGTTGGTAGGACTTTAGTGCCTCGGCCCGGTTGTATTTCTCCAAATAGAGATCTCCCCACAGCACCTGCGCTTCCAGATTGGTGGGGTCTGATCGGATCGCAGTGCGGAACAGGCGGTTGGCATCGTGAAATCGCTCCAGCTGCCAGTTTGCCACCGCCACCATGGCGATCTCTTCTGAATCGAGTCGGAGACCCTCCGCATGGCGGTCGACAGCGATCTGAAACACACCGTCGGCTGAATCTCTGCGCCCCTTTAGATCGAGCAGCTTGCCGTACTGAACCAGGCTGCGTATAGGTGGCGTCGCGATTTCAACCACCTCCTGCAAGATGGTGATTGCCTTGTCCACCTGCCCAATGACTGCCAGCACTTCAGCCAACTGAGTTGCGATGTATGGGTCCTGTTGCGGGTCCCTGATGGCTTCCCGGCATACCTCGATGGCCTTCTCATACTCTCCCTGCAGCGCCCAGGTGCGGCTGGCACCGATGATCCCGGCAGCCCAGTCGCCGCCATCCGCCTGCAGATAGTGCTCGATAGCGTCCTCATACAGGCCCTGCCAGTAATACTTGTTACCTAGAAACAGCGGCGTCTCGCCCTCTATCTGGGCTGCGGCGGCACTCGGGGCGGCGGCCCAGTGCAGATTGGTCAATGCGAAAGCGATCCCCAGCAGGATGCTAATTGCTGTTGGTGAGGTTCTCATGGGCAATTGAAGCTAAAACCTGTACCCAGTAGGGTTCCTTTGAAGCGGGTAAATGTTCTTCTTAATTCCTACTATTGTAACAGGAAGATCGATGCCAATGCGGGGGGCGCATCGCGATCACTGCTGTGATGAAGATGACGCCCGTTGCAGGCGCATCACGTCATTCGGTCACGACAGGGCTGGTGCAGGCCCCAATTGACAGCATGCAGATAGCCGGTGCCGGACCACACGCCCGGTCCATCTTCGCCGGCAACCCCAAGTTGCAGCGCCTTTTGAGCACCGATTCCCAGAAACAGGACATCGTGCCGAGACTGCAGCTCTTTGACCTCGATATCCCTGCCAATGACCGTATCCAGCTCCAGACGAACCCCCAGATTCAGGATGCGTTGGATCTCGCCATCCAGGATCTCTTCCGGCAATCGACATGCGGGTATGCAGCCGAAGGCTTCATTCCATCTATGTGTTACTATTGAAGGTGGGCATCCTCGGATCACTACCCCCTTTCTCACCACGATCGACAGAGTGAAGTCGTTAGATTCAAAGGCACTAGAAAGCTGCCTTTAAGATGCCGTGGTCCATCTACAACAAGCAGGTTAACTGGAAATCTTGAGTTCCTTCAGTAATTCACGCCAGTCACAAGGCCCCGAGAGCGGGGCGACTCTCTACAGACCCGGCATGTTCGAATCCCTGAAGATTCGTGACTACCGATTCCTGTGGGTGTCAAACCTGGCAGCCTCGTTCGCCATGCAGATGCAGATGGTAGCGCGTGGCTGGCTGATCTACGACATGACCAGCTCACCGCTCGCACTAACTTGGGTGATGCTCTCTTTCCTGCTGCCGTCGTTCCTCTTCTCACTTGCTGGCGGACTGATTGCCGACCGCCTGCACAAAAAACCCATCATGATCACCTCACAGATCTTGAATACGCTGGCAACGGTGGCACTAGCAACCATCATCTACACGGGTGATATCACCTTCTGGCACTTCATCTATTTCGGTCTGTTCAACGGCACCGTTCTGTCATTCAGCATGCCGGCCCGCAGTGCCATCATCCCGGAGGTGGTTGGCCAGGAATACCTGGTGAATGCCATGGCGCTGCAAAGTGCGACGTTTAATCTCTCGCGAATTCTGGGACCGGCCCTGGCAGGCGGACTGATCGCGGTTATGGCGCAAGGAGACACCACATCCACCAGGGGTGTCGGTATCGTCTTCTTCGTTATTGCGGCCCTTTATACCCTGTCGGTAATAGCCACGTCGCTGATCCACTACGTCGGCGCGCCGCACCAGCGCGAGTCCCAATCGATGCTGGCGGATGTGGTGGAGGGTTTCCGGTACATGCGCGACGAAAAGCTCATTCTCGGACTGCTGATCATGGGATTTGTGCCCATGACCTTTGGCTTCTCGGCTTCCTTTCTGCTGCCCGCATTCAACAAGGATGTTATCGGCGGGGGTCCCGACGACCTCGGTCTGATAATGGCCGGCATGGGCGTGGGCGCCCTGTGCGGGTCACTGCTGCTGGCTCGTTTCGGCGATGTGGGAGGCAAAGGCAAGATCATGTTCGTAACCTCCTACTGCTGGGCAGTAGCCCTTGCCGTCTTTGCCTTCTCTTCAAATCTGTGGATGGCGATGGTCGTCGGCGCTGTGAGTGGACTGTTCGGTTCCATCTTTGGGGCGATGAACTTCAGTGTCGTGCAGATGGTGATACGGGCTGAAATTCGCGGCCGGGTCATGGCGATTATGATGATGGCCCACGGTCTAATGCCCCTCGGCATCATTCCCGTCAGCGCCATCGCTGAGTTTGTTGGCATTGATATGGCGCTGTTGTTCAGCGCATGCATGTTGGCTGTCAGTATGCTGTTGCTTGGCATGTGGTTTCCTGAACTGCGCCGAATCGATAAAGGCTATGGTCCCGATACTTATGCAGAGGAGGTACCCGTCATTCCTAACCCGGCGGACCAAATGCCTGGGATTGACGACCCCAAGCGCCTCTAGCACCACCGCATATACCTCTAACACCACCGCATATACCTCTAACACCACCGCATATACCTCTAACACCACCGCATATACCTCTAACACCACCGCATATAATGCCTACCGAGTGATCGTGCCGATCGTGCAACCTACTCAAAGAAGGGGCACGCCGGAGCAAATCGACTCCTTCCGAGAATCACTGATGGATGAAGGGCGTTTTGACACGCTGACAAAAAAGTGGTTAATTCCTACCATCCCGTCGCACTCGGGGTCTGCGTGCCTTCCGTGATGAGATGGCACTCGTCTCCCCAAGCATAGGCAGAACATGGTTGATGTTTCGAGCAACACAGATGTCACCGTAATTGGCGCCGGTGCTTGGGGCACCGCCCTCGCCAACCTCCTGGCGGAAAAGGGGCACGTAGTGACCCTCTGGGCTTACGAGCCCGAACTGGCGGAGCAAATGGCCGCCGATCGAGTGAATTCACTGTATCTGCCGGACTTTCCGGTCCATCCCAATATAACGCCGACGTCTGATCTGGCCATTGCGGCGCAACCTGCAACGGTATTCGTCTCGGTGGTGCCGTCACACACCGTTCAAGGAGTGTGGGCCGAACTGGGTGAGATGATTCCCCAGAACGCCCTGGTGATCAGCGCCACCAAAGGGATTGAGGCTGAATCGCTGACCACCATGTCACAGATTCTCGAGGCCACCATCCCCGGCGAGAAGAAGGCCACGGTCGCCGTGTTATCAGGGCCTACGTTCGCCCACGAAGTAAGCCGGAAAATACCTACGGCGATCGTGACTGCGGCAGCTGAACGCACCATTGCCAAACGGGTGCAGCACTTGTTTAGCACAGCGGTGTTTCGGGTGTACACCAACACCGATGTGTTGGGCGTTGAACTTGGTGGTGCCCTGAAGAATGTGATGGCAATCGCGGCCGGCGTCAGTGACGGCTTGCAGTTTGGTGGCAATGCGCGGGCAGCCTTGATCACCCGCGGTCTTGCAGAGATGACGCAGCTCGGTGCGAGTATGGGTGCCCGGGCCCAGACGTTCGCAGGTCTCTCCGGCATGGGGGACCTGGTGCTGACCTGTACCGGCGAACTCAGCCGCAACCATACGGTCGGGATGCAGCTGGGACAGGGAGAAAGCTTAGAGGTTGTAATGCAGGGGATGCACGCAGTTGTCGAGGGCGTCACCACGGCAGTTTCGGCGGTGCGTTTGGGCGCCAAGTATCAGGTCGAAATGCCCATCGCCGAGAGCGTCGATGCACTCCTGAACGGTCGCATCACACCCCGTGAGGCGGTGACTTCTCTGATGACGCGGGCATTGAAACAAGAGGACATTTGACCCGAATCCATCCGGACTTGAGGAAATCAACGAACGCAGACGCAAGCCGCCCATCAATACGCTAGTCAGAATTGATAAGGCGCGATCGAACGGTAGCAAAGCCAACTAATGGCGCCGTCGTGACTCTCCAACGAAACGTCCGCTGCTGCGACCCGCCTATCAGGGCTCCAACCCGATCAGCGACACTTGGTCACTGCAGGCACTGCGCATGGTGGCCGAATTCCTGCCGCGGGCGGTGCAGGATCAGGACGACGAAGCGTGTGGAATGATGCTGCTGGCTGCTGCCTACGCCGGCATGGGTTTTGGCAATGCCGGTGTGCATCTGGCTCACGGTATGTCCTACCCGGTTTCCGGCATGGTGCGGGACTACAAGCCGGACGGCTATATGGTGGATCATGCCATCGTTCCCCACGGCATGTCGGTGGTCATCAATGCGCCGGCCGTGTTTCGCTTCACTGCGCCGGCCTGTCCGGATCGGCATCTGCAGGCTGCCGAGGCACTGGGAGCAAACGTAACCAATGCCAAACCGGAAGATGCGGGCAGTATCCTCGCCGATCGCATCATAGAATTTATGCAGGTCCTCAACATGCCCAACGGCCTCTCGGCCATCGGCTTCAGCAGCAACGAAATACCAGCACTGGTGGAAGGTACACTGCCCCAGCATCGCGTCACCAAGCTGTCGCCGCAGCCGGTGGGTGCCGAGGAGTTGGCGGAACTGTTTCAGGGAGCCATGAGTTACTGGTAGAGGCTCGCGCGCAGAATGGTCACTCGCTCCAGGCGCGTTCACCTGCTGCCGGCGGCTCTTGCGGTCCGCCTGCAAAACACTGAGCCATCGACATCCAGCGGTTGGCGGTCTCACCTTCCACGACCAGGGCCGTGTCCTTAATGTTGCGTCCCTGGGTGACGACACGACAGAACTCCACCGCGTCGCCTTCGACGCGGTTTGCCTCATCCGGTTCGTTCCATTCCCAGATCGTGCCGGAGGGCGCAGTGATTCGAACATACGGAGGCGGTTCAGGCACGTCCAGGCTCCGGTTGGCAAAGGTCCAGCCGAACGTACGTACGCCAATCTGAGCGATGTTTTTCAGGCGGTCCGTGTGCGTTCGCGGTGCACGCATAAGATCATAGATATCCTGTCCATGCGACCAGGTCTCCATTTGCCGCGCGGAGGCGAACATGCGCACACTCATATCCGGGCCAAACCAGGGAACGCGGAGCTTAAGGTCAACATCGCCCAGCAGATCGCACAGACCATCGAGGTCCTCGCGCCACTTCTCACGCAACGCCTCACCTCGGATGAGGTCCGGCAGTTGTGCACCACTCGAGGTAATGCCAATTGCCGGATCACGTTCACGCACCATCCTGCGAAACTCGTCCGGCTGCTCGAGCGCGACTGTGGCGGCGTGGTCTGTGGTGTGCAGATGCGCGACAACGTCGTAAACGGAATACTCCTTGAACGGAGTTATGCGCGCCCAGTCATCGCTTTCAATTTTGCTCAGCAGTTCATACAGCGCCGCGCCTTCTGCGCGTAAATCGTCGGCTTGTTCCATAAACTAAGGTCCTCGTGAGGTCGCCGAATTGAGAGTGCCACCTTCAGCCTGACAACATCTTATATGGAGTCCTCCCTCGAGACCAGCCCGTGAGGCCGTCGTTTGCTGACTGTCGGAACCCGTCACGGTTGCCTGGGCTCGCCACTGCGGTATAAGCTGCATCCTCACGCTGTCCAACTGAATTAAAACCCAGGTGATCGCTATGTCGGTTCTTGTTCGCGTTCTGATTGCTCTATCCTTGACGGTTTCCTTTACGGCACTGGCTGCTGAGCGACGTACCCAGGGTAACCGTACCTCAGAGGCCGTGCCTGCAGTAGCCGGGGAACTACTCAACCGTGTCGCTTAGTATTCCAATATTCGCTCAGCGATTCACCTGAGCTGGCATCCCTCCGGCGAGTCACTGCTGGTCACGACTCGTCTTGGGGACACCAACCAGCTTCATCTGGTCTCTCAACCGCTCGGACTCCGGACGCAGCTTACCTTCTATCAGGAGCCGGTCAGTTCAGCCCAGTTCTCCCCAGCCGTAAATTCGAACTCACTGCTGTTTACGCGGGACGCCGGGGGCAATGAGAATTACCAGATCTTCAGTCTCGATCTCAATAGCGGTAAGACCAGACAGATGACGCCCGCGGGCTCCCGCAGCGGCAGCGTGAGCTGGTCGAACGATGGCAGATATTTCGCCTACATGACCAATCGGGATGATCGGCGACGATTCGATGTCTGGGTGTCGAAGTCGGATGATCCAGACTCAGCCAGAATGTTGGTGAAGGGAACGGGCTTTTACTGGGTTCCGGGAGCCTGGTCGCCGGATGATCGAAAACTTTTGGTCACGCAGGTAGTCTCAGCCGTCGATTCCCGCCCACACATCGTGGATATCGAGAGTGGCACAATGAATCGACTTGGCCCTGAAGATCAGACGGCCGCATACGGCAGCGGCGAATTCACCGCTGATGGACGCAACGTCTACGTCAGCAGCGACCTCGGCAGCGAATTCTCACAGCTACGTAAATTCAATGTGGCAACCGGGCAGATGACAACCATCACCTCGGATATCAACTGGGGTATTTCAGGAATCGGTATGTCCGGCGACGGAAGGCGACTTGCCTTCGCCACCAATGAAGACGGAATATCGCGACTCTATCTGCTCAAGACTAGCAACGATTCCTATCAACTGGTTAAAGACATTCCACCGGGCATAATCTACAGTTTTGAATTCGCACCAGACGATGATCGACTGGCGCTGACTTTGAGTAAGGCCACCTCGCCCGCAGATGTGTACGTCTACAAGCCACGCAAACGATCATTGACTCGCTGGACCAAAAGTGAAGTCGGCGGTTTGAACTCGGATAACTTTGTCGATGCCGAACTGATTCATTACCCGACCTATGACCGCGTAAATGGTGCAGCACGAATGATCCCCGCTTTTGTGTACAGACCCAAGGCAATAGATAAGCGCTTGCCAGTGATGATCTCGATCCATGGGGGTCCGGAAGGTCAGATACGTCCGGGTTTTTCCAGCCGGGTGCAAACACTGGTAAATGAGGGGGATATCATCGTGATTACTCCCAACGTCCGAGGATCAGCAGGTTATGGCAAGCGTTATATCGGCCTCGACAACGGATTGAAACGAGAGGATTCGGTGCGCGACATCGGGTCTCTGTTAGACTGGATCAGCACTCAGCCCGACATGGACTCGAATCGGGTGGGGGTGATCGGCGGCTCCTACGGCGGCTATATGGTGCTGGCTTCCCTGGTGCACTACAGCGATAGAATTCGTCTCGGGGTGGAGTATTTTGGAATCAGTAATTTTGTCACCTTCCTTAAGAACACCAGCGACTATCGCCGAGATCATCGGCGCCAGGAGTACGGAGATGAACGCAGACCCGAGATCTTCGAGTACCTGAACCGTACCGCGCCCATCAACAATATCGAACTGATCAGTACGCCGCTATTCGTACTGCAGGGCACCAACGATCCCAGAGTGCCTGCATCCGAATCCGAGCAGATCGTGAGGGAGGTCCGTGAAAACGGTAAGGACGTTTGGTATCTGTTATTCGATGATGAAGGACATGGCTTCAGGAAGAAGCCGAATCAGGACTACAGCAATGCAGCGGTGCTGATGTTTATCGAGAAGTATCTACTCTAACCAAAGAGTACAGATGTCACCCTGGCCAGCCATCTACCTTACGCCGACCGGTTGCTCGCCCATCTCTTCGAGACGCGCTGCAACTTCACCGGGAGAGCCCGTTCCTCTGGCTAACAGGCGATAGAAAACGGGCACCACAAACAGCGTCAGCACCGTGGCCATCAGCACTCCGGAAAAAATAACGATGCCGAGGGTCATGCGACTTTCCGAGCCGGCACCACTGGCCAGAATGAGGGGAATGGAACCCATCATGGTGGACAGAGCGGTCATCAGTACCGGGCGCAGGCGAATGTCGGCCGCCTCCAGCAGGGCTTCCTCGAAGGGTTTGCCCTGATCACGCAGTTGGTTGGCGAACTCCACGATCAGAATTCCGTTCTTCGTTGAGATTCCCACCAGTATTATCAGGCCGATCTCGCTGTAGATGTTGAGGGTCTGTCCGGTTAGAAAGATACCGAGCAGCGCGCCAAATGTGGCAAGGGGCACAGTCGCCATGATCACTACGGGATGCACGAAGCTCTCGAACTGAGCCGCCAGCACCAGGAACACCACCAGCAAAGCCAGAGTGAAGGTGAACATCATGCCGCCTTTGGACTCCTTCAGTTCAAGGGATTCTCCCTTGTAGTCAATCTGTGCTCCAATGGGCAATTCATCCCTGACCACATTCTCCAGGAACGAAAGCGCCTGTCCCAGTGTGTATCCGGGTGCAAGATTCGCGCTGATGGTAATTGCGCGCAGCCGGTTATATCTATTCAGGGATCCGGCATCGGCAACATTGGCGATCGTAGTCAAGTTCGCTAAGGGGATCAGGCGACCACTGGTTTCCGACTTAACATAAATGTTAGTAAGGTCATCAGGCGATGCCCTCTGATCGACGTTAGCCTGGAGGATTACATCATATTCTTCGCCGCCATCAACATAGGTTGTTACTCTGCGTTCACTCATCATAGTCTGCAGCGTGCGCCCGATCGTCTGGATGGACACTCCCATATCCGCAGCACGGACCTTGTCCACTTCCACCAGCAGTTGTGGCTTGGTCTCTTTGTAGTCCGATTGGACGCGGGTCAAACCGGGATTCGCTGCCGCCCGGGCAAGAAGGATATCGCGCCACTCTGCCAACTCCGTGTAGGTGCTTCCGCCGAGCACAAACTGTACCTGCTGCCCGCCACCGCCGCGACTCAGCCCAGAACGCATAAAGGGAAATGCCCGCACTGCCGGGATCTTTTGCCACTCCCTTGCCAGCTCATCCTTCACCTCCACAGTCGATTTAACCCGATCTTCCCAAGGAACCATCGTCACCAGGATGATTCCGCTGTTGACCGATCCGCCGCCACTTCCCCAACCTGGCAGGAACACCAAGAATTTGTTGACATCCCCGGCCTCCACGTGAGGTATGACAGTCTCTTCGATCTTGCGCATCTGCCTTTTCATAAATCCAAAGCTGGCCCCTTCCGGGCCGCTAACCCGGGCGATAAATATCCCCTGGTCCTCTTGTGGTGCGAAGGCCGTGGGAATTTCACGTAGGAGTAGAAAAATCCCCACCAGTATCAGCACCAGACAGGTGATGACCGGTATGGGACGGGGTAAACAAATCTGCAGACTGTCGTGATAGCCACGCTGCAGCCAGTGAAAATAGTCATCCACCTTGCGGGTCAACCAGCTTTCATGGGCTGAACGATTCAACAACTTCGAACTCAGCATGGCGGTGAGAGACAGGGCCAGTACACTAGAGAAAACTACCGCGCTGCCTACGGTGATCGCCAATTCCGCGAAGATAACGCCGATATTGCCTTCCAGAAATGTGATCGGTACAAACACCGCCAGCAATACCAGTGTGGTGGCGATGACTGCAAAAGCTACCTGTCTTGATCCATGAAAGGCTGCCAGAAGAGGCGGCTCACCTTCCTCGATGCGCCGTTGGACATTCTCCAAAACGACAATGGAGTCGTCCACGACGAGCCCAATCGCCAGAACCAAGCCGAGCAGAGTGATGAGATTGACGCTGTAGTCGAATGCAGCCAAGATGATAAACGCAGCTGTCAGACAAACAGGTATGGTGACCGCCGGGATTACCATGGCACGAACTGTCCCTAAGAACATATAGATGACGAGGCTCACCAACACCATGGTTATGGCGAGTGTCTTATACACTGAACTGATTGCATTCTCGATAAAAATGGAGTCATCAGAACTGGCCTCCAGCTCCATTCCTTCGGGAAGAGACTGATTGATCTGATCTGTTTTTGCATTGGTTGCGCGCAACACCTCGAGGGTGTTAGCAGTCGACTGTTTTACGATGCTGAGGCTGACTGTCTCAACGCCGTTGCCACGAAACTCGCTGCGCAGACTGGCCGGTCCCACCTCAACCTTGGCCACTTCGCCTAGTCGCATCAAATGACCATCCGCACCCCGTCCCAGCACCAGATTCGCAAAGTCTTCAACGGTCTGGTACGACCGTTGCACCCTGACAGTGAATTCGCGTTCGGCGGAGTCAATTCTCCCAGCCGGTAGTTCCAGATTCTGCTTGCGCAGGGCCGACTCCACGTCGTTTACGGTCAGCCCCCGCGCCGCCAAGGCGATGCGATCCAACCAGATTCTCATGGAGTATCGACCAGCACCACTCAGGCCGACGCTGGCAACGCCATCGATCACGGCAAAGTGATCCCGAATATAACGGTCGGCATAATCGGTAAGCGCCATGCTGTCCATCGTCGTGCTGGTCAGGGAAAAGTACTGGATGGGGCGGGCATCGCTATCCGATTTGGCGATCTGTGGCGGATCCACATCTTCCGGAAGTCGACCGACCACGCGCGCCACCTTATCCCTAACGTCATTGGCCGCCTGATCGATGTCCCGGCTAATGTCGAATTCTATAGAGATTCTGGAACTGCCATCGGAACTGGAGGAGCGTATTGATGCGACCCCTTCAATACCGCTGATCTGATCTTCCACTACCTGAGTGATCTTTGTCTCGACCACCGCAGCGGAAGCGCCTCGGTAGGAGGTCGATATTGAAACGATGGGAGAACTCAGATCCGGATACTCCCGCAGAGGAAGCTCCCTGAAAGACAAGATGCCAAAGGCCAGCAGCAACAGACTGATCACTGCTGCAAAAACGGGTCGTTTAACCGATACGTCTGATAATATCATGCAGCTACCTCAGGACGAACCCCTTCTCAGTCATGTTAGCCACCGGCATCCCGCGGCTTGCGTTTTTCGCCACCTTTACCACCTTTACCGCTGCCTGGTGTGCCACCGCCGCCTTCTCTTGCGGATTGCCCCTGCTGCCCGCCGTTGTCATCTTGGAATCGGACCATGCTGCCTGGTCTTAGGCGCTGAACACCTTCGGTGATCACTTTGTCACCCAGATTCAATCCGCTCAGCACTTCTACCACGCCTGCTCTCCGGCGGCCGATTTCCACCTGGACCCTGTTGGCTTTATTTCCTTCCCCAACCATAAACACAAATTGCTTGTCCTGTATGGGGATCAACGCTTCTTCCGGCATGACCATCACACTGGCACGGTTGCGGATCAACGCGACCGTCAGCAGCATGCCCGGCCTAAGCAGATTGTCCTCGTTGGCAACGTGTGCCCTGATGGCGACGGAGCGGGTTATCGGGTCCACTCTGGAACCGATGGACCTGACACTCCCCTTGAAGGTTCTGTCCACATAGGCGGTACTCTGAGCCGATACCTCAAGACCCACATGCAGGACTGACAGGTAGTTCTCCGGAACGGAAAACTCCACTTTTATGACACTCAAATCGTCCAGCGTTGTGACGATGGTACTGCTAGTCAAAAGCGTACCCGGACTTACGTTGCGGAACCCCAAGACACCGTCGAATGGCGCCCTTACAAGCCTGTCATCCAACCTGGCCAATACGGCTTCCAATCTTGCCGCTGCGGTTTGCTTGCGTACCTGCTCTTCGTCAAGCCGTAGTTCAGATGCCAATCCCTGCGAGATTAGATTCTGCACTCGTTCGAACTGCCGGGTCGCTTCGGCCAGAGTTGCCTGGGCCTCGGTCAGTTGCGCAGTTTCCTCAGTATTGGTCAGTTCGACCAGTACCGTTCCCCGTTGCACCGATTGACCGTCTTCAAAATTCACTTTGCTGACCGTGTCCGTAACTTTGGCAGTCAGGTTCACAGATTCATTGGCCAGAGCGGTACCGATGGCTTCAACCTGTTCCACAATCGATTCCATCCGCGTC
>Ga0187833_10000444_pt1 | contig 47812 bp, 44 predicted proteins | sample ETNtaG_37_FD_167968 | JGI IMG/M metagenome (GOLD analysis project Ga0187833, IMG submission 167968) | Marine microbial and viral communities from oxygen minimum zone, Eastern Pacific Ocean - ETNP2014_SV_400_PacBio MetaG (Illumina Assembly) | ecosystem: Environmental > Aquatic > Marine > Hypoxic...
TGTAGCGAACCCACAAAAACATAAATTTTGCCTTTGCGTTTTTTCCTTTTTTTCGCCCCCCCAATTTTTTTTGAAAAAGGAAAAGGCAAATTTTGTTTTTGGGGCTCGCCGAGCTTGCGAGGTGAGGGTGGCGCGGTGGAGTTGAGAGAATTACCACCAAACTCTCCTAGCGGAGAGAATGGTCAGAGTCACCACGCGCTCTCGCCGTGAGGAGTGTGCCGTCGCAACGGCACACAATGGACAGCACGCGGAGCGTTTCGCTTTCTAGTTGCAATCGCTCCGCGATTGTTTCTCGAAAAAAGTTCGAGCAAAGGCTATAAGCTCAGCACCAACACAAAAACAAGCGCCTTTAAGGCGCTTGTTTTTGTGCGTTAGATTTTTAGTTGGATTTTATAAGCGACGTAGAGTGAGCGAAATACAAAGCCGAGCAAAGCGAGATTTTGTATTTCCGAGCCGCCGCCTCTGGCGGGAGGAGCTTACATAAGAGCTATACTGCTTTTATTTTGAGTTTGGTTTGTCGCTCTTTATCAATTTTTGGCAGTTTTAGTGTCAAAAGTCCATTTTTCTCTGATGCTACTGCTGCGTCTACATCAATTTCACTCGGCAGAAGAATAGTGCGTGAAAATGAGCCCCAATATAATTCTTGATAAAAAAAATCTTCCTCGTCTACGTTTTTCTGTGTCTCGCGCTTTCCTTTTACTGTAACCATGTCTCTTCCTATGGAGACGTTTAAATCATCAAGCTTGACTCCGGCAACCATTGTCTGAATGACAATTTCGTCGGGCGTTTGATACATGTCAACCATAAGTTGTCCCTCACTTGTTTCCTCCTCCATCCAATTATCTCCTTGCGGGACATTACTATTACTTCCGCGATCTTCTACGTCAATTTCACGCAGGTTTTCATCATGATCATGGTTGACCATGCTAGTAATTTTTTCAAGAAAAGAATTTCTCATACGTTTAGTTAGAGCATGTTTGGGAACCTGCTTTCGTGGCGAAAGCAGAAGATTTTGTGCGAGACGAAGTCAAAAAGTTTGAAGAATATCGAGATATTTTGAAAAATTTTTGACAAGTATTCGCGCAAAATTCTGAAGATTTTTAGCCGGAATGAGGTTTTCAGGCATGCTCTAGTAGTAAGTAGTTAGAAGTGCAATCAATTCACGGCTTTAGTTTCTTAACCCGCTCAAATGCAAGGAGTAATGCACCGACAAATAACCATAACACTCCGAATATAAAAAAAATATTTTCACCCTCACTTATTATTATAGAAAAATTAAATAACATGTGCAATCCAATTGCTGTAGTTATCCCCACGAAAAAATACATTCGCTTTGTCAAATTGTTTTTATAGAAAGATAAACTTTTGCTTAATCCAATAGCGCCACTTGCGACAACGTGCAATAAGGTTGCGCCGATAAAACGCAAATTTCCTGTGAGTACTCCGGAGGCCGCATCTCCGCTAAGAATCGGGCTAATTAGAAATAAAGTATTTTCAAGTGCCGCAAAACCAAGTGCGGCTGTAATCATGTATATAAGCGGGTCAATTGGTTCGTCAACACACCTGCTTTTATCAAGGCAGATTCCTCGAAATGCTACCATGTACGCCCCTCCATATTTCAGCAGTTCTTCAATGGCGGCCCATATAATAACTACGATAAAGCCAGATCCAAAAAGAGAAAGTGATATTTTTTCAGCAAAAAAGGCAATAGGTACTGCAATAGCGCCAGCGAGAAATGCAGCTACTACGAGACGTTTAGGTTCAGGATGTTTAGCATCTTCCTTTAGCCAGAACCACAACCATAAAAGCGAAGGCAGGATTCCTCCGAGTAGCGCCCATGTGAGTGTTTGTGCGTCTATGTTAATAAGGGTCATGTTTAATTTCAGATTTAAGATATATGATATAAGATTTGAACTAATTTAAGATCTAACTTTTTTAAATCGTAAATCTGATATCTTAAATCATAAATTTTATACTGGCCATTTGGAAACCATCAACAACTCGCTTTCTTTGTGTGGAATCAGCGACCATATTTCCTCTGTTATAAACGGCATGAATGGATGAAGGAGTTTGAGGATGTCTGTGAGAGTTGAAATCAATAATTTTTTCCGAGACTCTATATTTTCTGGTTCGTCTTCAAAAATTGTTTTACTGTGTTCAAGAATCATGTCCGCAAATGTGTGCCATGTGTAGTGATATAAAGTTTCTGCTGCTAAGTCTAAACGATACCTTTCAATATTTTTAGTAACATCTTTGAGCACCACATCAAAGCGCCTTCTAATAACTTCATCTTCCTTTGCATACTCTGTGTCCATGTTGACATCTTTCGTGTTTTCAAGCACGAACCGAGAAATATTCCAGATTTTATTCGTGAAGTGTTTGTAGCCCTTGATTTTTTGTTCATCAAACTTTACGTCGTTTCCAGGAGCAGCACCAACAATGAGTCCCATGCGCAGTGCATCTGCTCCATATTTTTCAATTATTTCTAATGGGTCAATTCCGTTTCCAAGAGACTTGCTAAACTTTCTTCCCTGCTTATCCCTTACAATTCCGTGCAAGAACACATTTTTGAAGGGCAGCTCTCCAAGATGGAAACCGCTCATAAGTATCATTCGCGAGACCCAGAGAAAGAGTATTTCATATCCTGGCAGTATTAGCGTTGTTGAATGATACGTTTTTAAGTCGTCTGTTTTTTCTGGCCAGCCAAGTGTTGAAAATGTCCAAAGAGCTGAAGAAAACCACGTGTCTAGTACATCTTCCTCTTGAATCCAGCCGATTTCTTCAGGTGGCCTTTCTCCCACAAAAGTTTCAGAATCTGTTTGTTTCCTTTCAATTCTATTTTGTTGAACCCACGCATCATCAAAAAACCCCTCTTCTTTTAGTAAATTAACATACCCAACATGGAGTTGCATGTCATTTTCCTGAATGGTTCCCCAGCTAATATTTTTGTTTTCTTCTAGAAATTTATTTGAAAATTGATTAAATTCAGCTTCATCTTTAAGTTCAAGTTTTTTATAAAGAACATCTTGATTAAGATGGACTGCTTCCATCTTACTCCCAATACTTGTCTTGTACCACACGGGAATTCTATGACCGAACCAGATTTGTCTTGAAATACACCAATCGTGCAAATTATCTATCCAGTGATTGTATGATTTCTCAAATCGAGCGGGGAGTATTTCAATGTTTCCTTTTGAGACTGCCTTATGCATAAGTTCTTTCAAAGTTATTTCTTCCCCGGCTTTAATCCCAGAAATTTTTGAATGGGGAATTTTGAATGGTTTATTTACATTTACAAACCATTGAAGTTTAGGAAGAGGTTCGACAATGCCGCCAGTTCTTTCTGAAATTGAGATATTCTGTTTTATTTTTTCTTCTTTCTCAAGTAGAGTATTTTCTCGGAGCCACTCTATAATCTTTTCTCGCGCCTCAAGCGTTTTAAGGCCTTCGACAAGTGAGCCCGCGGTTTCGTTCATTTTTGCATATTCGTTAATAACTTGTGGTCGTGGTAGGTCATGCCGGTCAGCAATTTCCCAGTCAGTGTGACTGTGTGCGGGTGTTACACCTACCGCACCTGTTCCGAACTCTTTATCGACAACGTCGTCAGCAACGATTCGTATGGAGAGTGTGGTGCCCGCAAATTCTCCTGTAAATGTTTTCCCTACAAATTCTTTATATCTCTTGTCTTCCGGATTAACCGCGACTGCCGTATCTCCAACCTTAGTTTCCGGACGAGAAGTAGAAATGGGAACAGGAAAGCCTTTCCAATATCGAAGTGTAAAGAACATACCGTCTCGTTCTTCGTGAATCACCTCGTCGTCAGATATTGTTGTTTGTCCTTTAGGGTCCCAGTTTATGATACGGTTTCCACGATATATGAGCCCTGCGTCATACATTTGTACAAATGCTTCCGAAACAGCCGCATTTCGCTTCTCATCGAGCGTATAGGCATATCGCGACCAATCAAGCGAGGCTCCCATTTTTTTTATTTGATTGAGCATGGTTTCCTCGTTCTCTTTAGCAAACTTTTTTATACGCGAAACCAGCTCTTCACGCCCAAGATCATGACGCGTCCTCTTCTCTTTTTTGTATATTTCTTTTTCAACTCGTGCTTGTGTTGCAATGGCGGCAGAGTCTGTTCCTGGAATCCAGAGTGTTTTCTTGCCACGCATTCGCGCGAAACGTACAAAGGCGTCTTGAAGCGCATCTTCAAATGCATGCCCTAGATGAAGTCTCCCAGTCACATTTGGTGGGGGAAGCACAATTGAGAATGATTCCGCATCTTTGTCGGTGATGCCCTCTTTGATGCATACATCAGGGTTGAAAAAACCACTCTCTTCCCAGAGATTATATATATTGTCTTCTGCCTCTTTTGGGCTATATGGCTTTAGGATTTTTTCGTCCATAGATAATTAAGATAATACCATATTTTTCCTCATGTAAGCCGTAGAATTCCGTGCGCAACAATTTCTTTTTTGTATTCTTTGTCTAAAATAGCGCGGAAGTATCCGGCGACTGCAATCATAAGCGCATTGTCTCCGGTTAACTCCAGCGGAGCAATATATAAGCTTGTAGCTTGTAGCTTGCCATGCCCCATAATCAACTTTGTTGTAGTACTGGGGTAGCTTGTAGCTTCTTTTAACGATTCGCGAATTCTTTTATTGGCCGAAACACCTCCACCTACAAGAATAGTTTTTGCGCCATATTCTTTAGCGGCTTTAACGGTTTTTGAGACAAGTACTTCAGTTGCCGCTTCTTGAAACTCATGAGAAAATTCTTGAATTAACTCCGTAGTCAATTCATTGATTTTTTTAATCTCGTAAAGTACCGCGGTTTTTAGCCCAGAAAAAGAAAAATTAAAATCGCCGGAATCTATCATAGGGCGCGGCAATTTCAAACTGATGGACATCCAATGTCCATCAGTTTGTTTCCATTGTGCGGCTTGCCGCGCAATCTCGGGACCTCCTGGGTAGCCTAATCCAAGCATCCGCGCAACTTTATCAAATGCCTCTCCCACTGCGTCGTCTTTTGTTTCACCAACAATCTCATATTTCAGCCAGTCTTTCATAAGTACCAACTCTGTATGACCACCTGAAATCAATAATGTAAGCACAGGGAATTCAATGTCTTGTAACTTGTAACTTTCAACTTTTAACTCGCCATGTCTTTTCTGCAAAAGAGCAGAAAAGACATGGCCTTCCATGTGATTAATTCCTGAAACAGGAATATCCCACATCTCTCCAAGCGCTTTTGCAAAATTGATACCAACCCACAACGCTGGTTCAAGCCCTGGACCGTGCGTTACTACGATTTTGTCTATATCTGGCTTCTCAATTGTCGGAATAAATTCAAGAAATTGCTCCAACAATTCCGGCTCTCTTTCCAAAATTTTCTCTATTTTTCTACGGCAATCTATTCTAATATTCTCAAGAATATTAGAATAGATTGTTTCCTGTTCATTTTGCCGTAGCGCTGTTTTTAACACTGGAACAAGGTTTTGACTGTGTTCTCTTTTTGCAAGCGACGGATATACACCACCATATTCTGCATGGAGTTTCGCTTGTGAAAGAACGATGTTTGAAAGCACATTAAAATAAACCTCTTCTTTTCGAGGATCACCAGATGCTTCTATAATAGCGATGGCTGTTTCATCACAAGATGTCTCTATGGCTAATATCTTCATGTTCTCAATATTTCACAAGGAAGTTACAAAATCAAGGTATTAACTCCTATAAAGCCGGGCATTGCGGCGAAATCGCGTATTAGTTGGTTATAATTGAGCGTGATATAATGATGGGTATTATGGTAGGAGCCGGTCCTAAAGAATCGTTTCAATTCAAAACTCCTGAAGAGGAGATTGCTTTTTTGCGTAAGGAAATTGAAAAGAAAGAATCTGGAGATGACGCATTAAAGGAGTCTGCACCGCAAGAAGAAATCGTAAAAGAAGAAGTAAAAGCATATCAAGAACAGCCGCCGGAAAAAATACTCGCGCCGGAACATGCTATTACAGAGGAGGAGGCCGAGAAAATCATTCTTGATCTTGAGCCAGAAGAACATGATGAAAAGATGGGTGAATTACTCGGAATCATGAAGGAGAAGGGAATTAAAAACGCTCTTACTATTGTTGGGAAAATGACAAACCCTCATATTGAAGACGATTTTCATCGCTTTCTCATTGAATATATTAAAGAAGGATTTGATACTCCTGGACTTAAAGAAAAAGGGCCACTATGGAAAGTGTTGCACACGACACTTTTTGAAGTTGCGCTTCCTGGTGAGCGCGATGAAGGGGAACGGCAAAAAACTCTCAAAGAACTTCTGTCTTCAATGGAGCAGTTTTACGCGGGCATGCTCTCTGTCTCTGGAGAAGGGAAAATGGCACAAGCGCATTTCACTATTGAACTTGCTGTTGAGGACAAGAGCAATGAGATTATTCTCTACGCCGCTGTACCGAATCATAAGCGTGATTTATTTGAAAAACATCTCTTGTCTATTTTTCCAAATGCGCATGTCACAGAACAGAAGAATGATTACAATATTTTTGTTGAAAATGGAGTATCTGTCGGTTCCGAGGCGACATTGTCGCGTAAACCAATCTTTCCTATTAAAACATACGAAGAATTTGATCATGACCCGCTAAACGTCATTTTAAATACATTCTCAAAAATTGAAAAAGACGGTGGCGGGGCCGCAATTCAGGTAGTATTTCACCCAGCTGGAAGTGTGTACGTGAGCCGGTACAAGCAAGTGCTTGAAAATATTCAAAAAGGAATGCCAATAAAAGAGGCGCTCAAGACTCCCGAAACACTAAGCAGTGGATATGCAAAAGCCGTTGCGGACTTATTTAAAGCTGCTCCACAGAAAAAAGATAATGAGCAACAGTCTCCTCCTGATCCCTCAGTTATTGAGAATATTCAAAATAAAATCGCAAGTCAGATTGTGCGATGTAATATTCGCATCGCCGCCTCTGCCGGAAACAAAGAACGAGCAGAGGGTATTCTTTCTGAAATTGAATCAGCGTTTAATCAGCTTGAAAATACACGGGGAAACAAACTCACATTCACGCAACTCTCGGGTAGAAAACTCTCCGCACTTCTGAAAGATTTTTCATTTCGCAATTATTCTGAAAAAAGCGCTTTGCCGCTTAACCTAAAAGAGATGACAACAGTTATTCACTTTCCAGCGCAAGGTAGTGCGTCGTCTCCGCAACTGCGTGAAGCAAAAGCTGGTAGCGCTCCCGCGCCTGTTAGTCTGCCGCAAGAAGGAACACTTTTGGGAATTAATCGCTATCGTGGCATAGAAACAAAGGCGTATCTTACAAAAGAAGATCGTCTGCGTCACTTTTACACAATAGGACAAACTGGAACTGGAAAAACGACACTCCTTAAAAACATGATTCTGCAGGACATCAAAGACGGAGAGGGAGTCTGCATGATTGATCCACACGGAAGTGATGTCATGGATGTACTAGGAATGATTCCGGAAGATCGTGCCCAAGATGTTATTTATTTTGACCCAGCTTATATACCACGCGCAATGGCGCTTAATATGCTTGAGTTTGATCCGGCGTACCCGGAGCAGAAGACATTTGTCGTCAACGAACTCTTTAGCATTTTTCAAAAGCTCTACGGCGCGGTACCAGAGTCAATGGGTCCAATATTTGAACAATATTTCAGAAATGCGGCACTTCTCGTGCTTGAAGACCCAGAGAGTGGCAGTACACTTCTTGATATTTCGCGTGTGCTTGCTGAAGAGTCATATAGAGAAATGAAACTCTCGCGTGCTCAAAATCCGGTCGTGAAGCAATTCTGGACTGAAATTGCGGCAAAGGCAGGTGGTGAGCAATCTCTTGCAAACATTGTTCCGTACATCACGAGCAAGTTTGATGTGTTTATGGCAAATGATATTATGCGGCCAATTATTGCTCAAGAAAAATCGTCATTTAATTTCAGGAACATTATGGACGAGCGTAAAATTCTGTTGGTGAATCTTTCAAAGGGGCGGCTAGGGGACATTAATGCGAATTTGTTAGGACTTATTTTGGTAGGCAAAATTTTAATGGCGGCGCTTTCACGGGCTGACATTGGAAGCGCAAATCTTCCGCCGTTTTACTTATACATTGATGAATTTCAGAATATTACTACTGACTCTATCGCCATTATTTTATCCGAAGCGCGCAAGTACAAACTCTCTCTGACTATTGCGCATCAATTTATCGCGCAACTTGAGGAACAGACAAAAAACGCAGTATTTGGAAATGTTGGCTCACTTGCGGCATTTCGTGTCGGATCTGAAGATGCGGAAGTGTTGGAAAAACAGTTTGGACCAGTCTTTTCTGCGAATGACCTCATGAACATAGATAATTACAATGCGTATGCTCGGCTTTTGGTAAATGGCAGACCGGAGAAGCCGTTTAATATTGAAATTTTACCGCCAGGAGTGGGAGATCCAGATGTCGCGGAGCGACTCAAACAGCACTCCTATGAAACATACGGCCGCGACCGCGCCGAGATTGAGACGGAGATAAAAAGGAAATATATTGCGTAAAAAATAGCGCGAGAATCTCACGCTGTTTTAATGTACCCATTTACTTTTTTCTCCTGTTTGACTCTCAAGGACACGAGCAAGTGCGAGTGCCATTCCTGGCGGATAATCAAAACCCTCAACGACTTCTCTTAGAAGAGTTTCTGGTATAGCATCTGCATTGCCAAATTGATTTAACAATTCTCGTACTTGAAGGCCAAATTCTAATACACCAGCAAGAACCTCTGCGTCGCTCTTAAGCCTTTCCGCTTGCTCCCGAATTGGCAACTGTACCATTTCTGCCACTTGTCTTCTCTGTACAGCTCTCTCTTGGTGTGGATGAAGCCATCTTTTGGGCGCTCCTTCTCCTGTCATATATTTAAACTTAACGAATAATAACACACTTTAAATCTTTATGCAGCATTATTATAACTATTGTAGCAAAAATTTATCATTACACAAACTGATCTGTTCACAACACTCTAACAATCTCAAGATTGTTAGAGTGTTGTGATAAAGATGCTCATTTGTGGTTTTTACCACATTATATCCATTTTAATCCTTTGGATATTCTAAAACCTAATCGGCGTGAACAAGAAGCCCATGATGTGCGACGAGCACTTAAGTTTTTGTAAACATATCGATGGAGTAGTAATCTTGATTATACTGGTATTGAAAATGTACCCTCGTTGACACAAAAAGAGTCATTATTTGAGGTGTATGGGGGAACATCAAAATATAAAGAGTCGTTACAAGGATGGCTTAAGGACACGTCTTCTTCAACTGGCACGATTGAAGAAGTTATTATTGATTGATTAAACTATTGAAGTCCGACTTCAATAGTTTAATCAATCATTGACAAAAAGGGAAAGATAGTTTATTTTATTTTGAACCAACAAAAACCATTATCAATTCCACCCACTCCACCAACATCCCTACCTGCTCCTATTACAACAACCGTTAAGTCAAATCAGGATGAAAAAATAACTGTGGTTTTTTATGAATCGCCGCATCGTATCTTAAAAACCCTAAAGTCTCTTGATAAAAACCTTATGGCATCTCGTAAAATTGTCATTGCCCGTGAACTGACAAAAATTTACGAGGAAGTAATTTCCGGAAACTCAAAAGAAGTCTTAGATTATTTTGAGAAAAATCCCCAAAAAATAAAAGGCGAATTCGTTGTAATGGTTGAGGATGTTTGACAATTTTTCCACTCTGTTAGGTTATTGTTAGATGGGTAATTGGATGAAAGTTGTTTTCATGAAGACGAGGACACGTTACGAATGTGAGATTTGTGGAAACGAATCAACCGTCCGTGTCATGATCGAAGTCTGCGAAGCACAAGGGCGTCGCAACAAGTTTGCAGAAGGTGATAAGGTTACCGCGCTTGTTGAGACAAATTGCGGTGGTGGACTCTTTGAACAAAACATGTTTCGAGGATCTATTGGTAGTATCTTTTTCGTTAAGGCAATACATGAAGTGCGTTATTTTGTTGTGTTTGACATACCTTTACCTCATTCAGTTGATGATCGCTATCCCTCTTTCTTTTCCGAAAATGATATCTCGTCTATCTCTGCGAGGTAACCAATTTTGCCGCTTGTTTATGCAAGCGGCTTTTTTGCGCTTTAATTTAAGTAAAAAACGCGATATACTAATAACACAGTATTCGAGTTATTCGGATACTTAATTTATAGATTCGGATTATCATGAACAAACACTGGACATTATTTACACTAGGCGTCATTATATTTTTCTTTCCATTTCTCGGATTTCCGCCAGAGTGGAAAACAATTTTCTTATTTACTGCCGGATTTATTATAGCGGCAATTTCTCTTTCATTCATTGTGGGTCAGCGTAATACCTCTAGCCATCGTGCTACCAAATATGAACACCCAAATTCTCACAAAGCATAAGAAGTATATCTATCCTGCCTTTGGACTTCTTTTGCTCGGTGCTGTTGGTATTTTTGCAATTTCGGTTCTTTTGCCAACGGTGTATGAGGTGAACACAGAAGAGGAACTCGCGGCTGTTGAGGCCTTAGAGAAAGAAGTACCTATACCTAAAGAGCCGCCAGTTACACACTTAAATACTCCGGAATTTGTCCGGGCGCTTTACATGACAAGTTGTATTGCGGGTACACCGAGTCTGCGTAAACGGCTTGTCTCAATTGCGGAAGAGACGGAAGTAAACGCGTTTGTCATAGATATCAAAGATTACAGTGGCAATATTGCATTTTCTACGAAAGATCCCAGATTTAAGGATGCAGAAGGCCTAACTTGTACAGTAGGTGATATGCGCGAATTTATTTCAGTGCTTCACAAAAAAGACATATATGTAATTGGACGCGTCACAGTTTTCCAGGATCCGCATTTTGCCAAAAAACACCCCGACATCGCTGTGAAGAAAGAAAGCGATAAGACTACATGGAAAGATTATAAGGGTATCAGTTTTATAGATGCTGGCGCTCGTGAATATTGGGACTACATCGTGGAATTATCGCGTGAATCATACAACATCGGATTTGATGAGCTTAATTTTGACTATATTCGTTTTCCGTCGGACGGAAATATGCGGGATATTTATTATCCCGTAAGTGAAGAGGTGGTACTTGCTGATCCTGATTTTGGGAAAGCGCGCGTAGTAAAAGATTTTTTTGCGTACCTACACAACGGACTTAAAGACACAGGAGCAGTACTTTCCGCGGATATGTTTGGTATGGTGGCAACTAACTCTGATGATTTAAATATAGGGCAGACTATTGAATTTGCCGAGCCGTATTTTGATTACATCGCGCCCATGGTTTACCCTTCTCATTATCCAAAAGGATTTAATGGGTATCAAAAGGTAAATGCATATCCATATGAAATTGTAAAATTTTCCATGGATCAAGCCGTAAAGAAGCTTTATGCCGCAAGTTCAACGCCTGAAAAATTACGCCCGTGGCTTCAGGATTTTGATTATCCAATACAATATACTCCGGAAATGGTGCTGGCCCAAATTCAGGCAGTCTACGACGCTGGTCTAGACTCATGGATGTTGTGGGATCCAACAAATCAATACACACGAGAGATATTATTGCCAGAATAATAAAGTAATTGTATAATATTTATAACATAACATTCGAAGTATTCGGATAAGAATTCGGATTATATTATGCGTGAAGAAACCGAAAGAAAAACATATTTTGCAAAAGCTGACCACCGTGGCAAAGAACGGGTTTTTGGCATCAAGGCGATTGATCGCAGTAAACATGTTTATATTATCGGGAAAACTGGTATGGGAAAGTCTGTGCTTCTTGAAAATATGGCAGTTCAAGATATTCAAAACGGCAATGGCGTTGCTTTTATTGATCCTCATGGAGAAACGGCGGCAACACTTCTTGATTATGTTCCTGAAGAGCGCGTAAAGGATGTGATTCACTTTGCGCCATCTGATATGGCATATCCCATCTCTTTCAATATCATGGAAGATGTAGGATATGACAAGCGTCATCTTGTAGTAAGCGGTCTTGTAAGTTCGTTTAAAAGAATCTGGCTTGATATGTGGTCTGCACGAATGGAATATATTTTATCAAATACTCTATTTGCTCTTCTTGAGTATCCTGATTCAACGCTTCTTGATGTGAATCGCATGCTCATTAACAAGGAATTTCGTAAAGATGTTATATCACACATAACCGATCCGGTTATAAAATCATTCTGGACCGAAGAATTTGCCAATTACACTGACCGATACACTCAGGACGCTACGCCTGCTATCCAAAATAAAATTGGACAATTTGTTTCAAATCCTCTTGTCAGGAATATCCTCGGTCAACCACATTCATCCTTTGATTTTCGGAAAGCAATGGACGAAAAAAAGATTCTCATCATGAATCTCTCAAAGGGACGCATGGGAGATACGAATTCAAAATTGCTTGGAAGCATGCTCATTATCAAAATTTATTTGGCGGCAATGTCGCGAGCTGACTCTACCGCAAGCGAGCTTGCGAAATTACCCTCTTTCTATTTCTTTGTTGACGAATTTCAGTCATTTGCGAACGAAACATTTGCAGATATTTTATCTGAATCAAGAAAATATAAATTAAGCCTAACAATTGCTCATCAATATATCGGACAAATGCCTGATGAGGTGCGTGAAGCAGTATTTGGAAATGTTGGCACTACAATTACGTTCCGAATTGGTGCTGAGGATGCTGAAGTATTTGAAAAAGAGTTTTCCCCAACGTTTTATGCAGATGACATGGTGAATTTGGGGCTTTACCAAATTTACCTTAAGTTAATGATTGACGGCTTAGCGTCAAAACCATTTTCTGCAACTACTTTACCGCCTATTGAAAAACCAACCACATCGTTAAAAAAAGAAGTCATAGAACAATCAAGAAAAATATATGCTCAACCACGCGCCGGTGTTGAGGAAGCAATATTAAGGCGGCAGGGGACTTTCCCCGATAGTCCGCAGGCGCGCAGCAAACCGAAAACTCCACAAGAGCAAAAATATTCCCCAGCACCGCAGAGGACGCCTAACAGATCGCCTAATAGGCGAACCGAAAGGCAGACAGAACAAAAATATACTGACAGAAAACAAGTTGATAGACGGAGTGCGACTCCGCAAGCATCGCATCAGCCGCCGCATCAACCGTTTAAAAAAGCATTTCAGAAAGAACCACAAGAAGATATTACTCAAAAAAGAGAATCGGTTTCGTTGAACGTGTTGAATCCAAGAAATAAACAAAATAGCGATGATTCTCGCAATGCCGATGAGCTAAAAAAAGTGCTTGAACAGGCACTGAAAAACGAGAATCAGGAATCCTCGAATACCAAAGCAGGGCTTGGTACGGGGCAGGCAGGAATCCCTCCTTCGCCAAAGGCTACGGAAGGGCACAGCAAGAATCAGGAAGTAGGAAAAAATGACACAGAGAAAACGGTTAAGGCACAGGACACAAATACCAAAAACAAACCGCACGAAATTCCAGAAGTTGAACTCAAGAAAATGCTTAATGTAAAACCAGATCCCGACAAGAAATAAATTAATTAAACATTCGGTGTTTAATAATTTCTACTATCAAATGAAAGCCATCAGCTTTAGCTGGTGGCTTTTATTTGTAAATATTCTAAACCCTGTTAAAATCACCTTTAATGAGGTTTTTAATTACATTATTGTTTCTGTTTCTTCCGCTTTCTGTCGGCGCACAGGTTGTTATTAATGAAATTGCCTGGATGGGCACTGATGTGTCTGCAAGCGATGAATGGATAGAATTAAAAAATACGAGCAATGAAGCAGTAGACATCACTGGCTGGACACTCAAATCTTCTGATGACACGCCCACCATTAATCTTGAAGGAACAATCGCGCCTAATGGCTTTTCACTTCTTGAAAGAACAAATGATGATTCTGTTTCTGGAATTCTTGCTGATTTAATTTATGTTGGTGCGCTCTCAAATTCTGGAGAATTTTTGACTATTTATGATTTTTCTCAAAATATCATTGACAGCATAAATGCGAGTGACGGCTGGCAGGTAGGTGACAATGCAACAAAAGAGACAATGCAAAGAACTTCATCTGGGGAATGGATTACTGCCACAGGGACACCAAAAGCCGCGAATACAGGTGCTAGTAGCGGCAATGAACCAGAAGAAGAAGATGATGATGACGGCGACGAAATTTCTACTGACTCAAGTGAAACCAGTACATACATCCCAACTCCAATACAAACCATAACGGTTGACGCTGGCAACACGAAACGAACAACTGTTGTTGGCGCCGACATTATATTCAAAGGAACTGCTTTTGGTCTCAATGGAGAGCCGATTGAAAACGCTAGATTTGTCTGGAGTTTCGGTGATGGAAGTATGCGCGAAGGTGGGACAGTGGCGCATGCGTATCGTTATGCTGGAGAATATGTTGTCGTTCTTGAAGGGGCATCAAGCGCCTATTCATCATCTGACAGAATAGATGTAGAAGTTATTCCTGCGGATATTTTTATAACAGATGTAGGCTCAACTAATGACTTTTTTATATCACTCGTAAACAAAACAGCATATGAAATTAACCTTGAGAGCTGGATATTGCGTGCTGGAGCGGGAAACTTTAGAATTCCACATAATACATTTATTCCTCCGGACAAAACAGTGCAATTTGCGCAAGATATCACTGGACTTACAAAACACAACGATATCGCGCTTTTGTATCCAAACGGAAAGATTGCAGATATATATCAGAAACAAGTGCAAACGAACATGCCTGCGCAAGCTCCGATTCAGGTTATTACAGAGCAGAAAAGACAAGAACAAACTGTCACACCGCCAATTTATGAACCAGAGATAATAGAACAGGAGGTGGAGGCTCAACAAAACACATATGAAAATACACAAATTGCCGCGCCAATTGCGGCGACTAGCAATACATTTTCGATATTTAAATGGGCACTTGCCCTTATCGGACTCCTTGGTATATCTTTAGGCGCACTCTTTTTTATGCGCACCGGCCAGCCTGCGTTATCCGCGCGGACAGGTACAGAAAAAAACCTCGCTGATCAATTTGAAATAATTGAGGAGAAGTCAAAAGATGGCAGTATTTAAATAGTGCTATCTTCTGGTATATGAGAAAAACTTTCTTTCTCAGCATGGACGAGTTTATTTATCCTGAGTGAAGTTGAAGGAGAATTGTTGATTGTAGAAAGGTAGAGCAAGAACTAAATCTTTTAACTAATCTATCTTGGTTTGTGTATTCTTAACTATATATTTCATTAGGTACAAAAAAGGTGTATCCAAAACAGCAATTGCTGATTTCACTAACCACTGCCCAATTATCAGTGGAATGATTGGCAAAATGCCATAGAATGCAATGGTTATAAAAATAATGGTACTAATAAACTGACTACTTACTGTTGAAAGATTGTTCCTAATCCATAAAAATTTATCCCCCGTTAATTTTTTAAGACGTATATATACAAAGACATCATAATGTTGACTCACAAGATATGCGAGCATTGAATCGATTGCTACCCTTAAAGTTGTTCCAAATATATCGTTAAAGCTCTCAGAGGTTTTTAAGGCAAATTCTGCAGGTGCCCAATGAAGAGCAACTTGACTTACAACTACTAAAATCACAACGCCATAAAAACCAGACCAAATAGCTTTATGTGCCATCTTTTTACCTCAAACTTCCGCTATCAAATCAGATACTAAGAAAATCATAGAGTATGCAACTACTGAAGCAGTCATCGTAAGTGGGCCAATTACAACAATCTTGTTAGCAATCGCATTGGCGACAACAATTAAAGCGGTAACAGTTCCAATAAGATATTCAACGCCAAAACGCTTTCCTAAAAATGCTGAAACAGAGGTGATTGACAATATGCCTATTGTCCATATAAAGATTAAAAATATAGTATCCATAAATTTATGGTATCACACCTTAAGTAACATTAAACATAGCTTTGTTAAGCGTTAGAAATATATATGGTCCTGGCGACAGAATTCAATCTTTTTAACGTTCCAGGTCTTTAACCGAAACCGAAATAAAACGAGCACCTTTTTCAATTAAATCTTGATTGTTACTCGCAATCTCTTTAGTAAAGTTCCAAGCCAGCACCAACACCGTATCAGGAACAACCTCACCAATATCGCCCTTGCTTTTAATAGGGATGTTAACGCCCGGCAGGTATTTACCGTGTTTCAATTTATTGTCCTCAATAATGTAATCAATATCTTTGTTAGAAACACCGAAATAATTTAAAAGAGATGCTCAATAATTTTTTAGTATGTTATCATTGGGCAATGGCAAAAAAGAAGATACTTGTAACTGGAGGTGCGGGGTTCATAGGCTCACATCTAATTGAACGCTTACTTGAAGACAACCATCACGTTATCTCACTTGATAACTATTTTACAGGCTCGCGAGACAATCACATTTCTGGTGCTGAATATCGTGAGGGTCATACTAAAGATATAATGCAACATGTTCCCGAGCGTGTTGATTTGGTCTTTCATCTTGGTGAATATTCTCGGGTAGAAAAAAGTTTTGACGACATGGCTCTTGTTTGGGATCTAAATAAAAATGGCACATTTAGCGTTCTTGAGTATTGTCGTACTCATAACACAAAGATCGTCTATGCTGGCTCAAGTTCAAAATTTGGCGACGGGGGAATGGGTAGAGATCAGAGTCCATATGCGTGGACTAAAGCAAGTAATACGGAGCTAGTGGAAAATTACGGTGAGTGGTTTGGCCTACCCTACGCTATTACATATTTTTATAATGTATATGGTCCGCGAGAGATTTCCACTGGTCTATACGCAACAGTTCTGGGCATTTTTAAAGAACAATACAAGAACAAAAAACCACTGACCGTTGTTTCTCCTGGAACACAAAAGAGAAATTTTACACATGTCAAAGATATCGTTGACGGACTCATTGCTGTTGGAGAAAAAGGGGAGGGTGATGACTTCGGTCTCGGAGCTTCTAAAAAATATTCCATACTTGAAATTGCCGAATTATTTAATTCCGAAATAGTTATGATTCCCGAAAGGAAAGGCAACAGAATGGAGTCTTCAATTGATACTTCAAGATCAAAACAGCTCGGGTGGGAAGCAAAAAAAAACGTTGTTGATTACATCAAGGCGTTACTTTAAAAATTAATCCCGTTAGAAGCAGGACACAGGCGCCAGTTCAAAGTAAATTTTTTCTCAATCTTTCTAGTATGATTTTTAATTTTACAGAAGAAAAAACAGATTGTGTCCGCGGCTTCTAACGGGATGAAACTCTTTACCTTTTTAATAAGGCTATTTTAGTGCAACAAGGTGATGTTTTTTCGTGTTATCATTGAGCAATGGCCTCTAAAAAAGTCCTTATTTTTTCGCTTGCATATCATCCGCATTACGGCGGAGCGGAACTTGCTGTGCGGGAAATTACAAACCGTATTGACCATCAGAAATTTGAATTTCACATGGTAACGGTAGATTTCGGCGACAAATTACCGAAAACTGAAAAAATCGGAAATATTTTAGTACATCGCATAGGCATTTTTCCCGTTCCCAAGCTCAATAAAATATTTTTTCAGTTTTTTGCTCCGCTGAAAGCGCATTTTTTGCACAAAAAGTATCATTATGATGCCATATGGGCGATGATGCCTCATAGCACCGGAATTCCGTCAGTTTTATTTAATCTCATGCACGGAGATGTCCCATATTTTTTGACACTGCAAGAAGGGGATACGCTTCAAGGCATAAAAAAAAGTTTGGGAATATTTGTTCCACTTTACGCATTTTCATTTCGGAGGGCAAACCTTGTTCAGACTATTTCACACCATCTTAAAGATATGGCACGTGAGATGGGATATGAAGGTGAGGTTCATGTTGTGCCGAATGGAGCAAATATAGAAGATTTTAGATTTAAGATTTTAGATTTAAGATTGGAAGAATTGAAAAGAAAATTAGGCATTCAAAATCAAGATAAGATTTTGATTACAACATCGCGGTTGGTTGCTAAAAATGCCGTTGACGATATTATAAAATCTCTTAAGTATCTGCCGGATACAACACATCTTCTTGTGCTCGGTGTTGGACCGGATGAAAAAATACTTAAGAAATTTGCCCAAGACGAAAGAGTGTCTGAAAGAGTTCATTTTCTAGGATTCATTGAAAGTAAAAAAATTCCTATATATCTACAAATTTCTGATGTTTTCGTCCGCCCATCTCTTTCTGAAGGAATGGGGTCTTCGTTTGTTGAAGCAATGGCGGCGGGAATCCCTGTTGTCGGGACAGCTGTGGGTGGCATTACTGATTTTTTACAACATCACGAAACAGGTTTTATTTGTGAGGTAAAAAATTCAAAAAGCATTGCTGAGCAAGTAAGGTTTATTGTTGATCCACAAAACGAAGATGCGGTTACGCACATTGTACAAAATGCATACGATACAGTTGTGCAAAATCACGACTGGAACAAAATTTCTCATACAATGGAAAATCTTTTTGAAAAATTAACCTAGGACTCTAATATTTTGTTCTCACGATTTACACAAAGCAAAATTAGTAGATATTTAATCTCCGGCGGAACGGCGGCTTTTGTATCACTTAGTTTGCTGTATATTTTTACTGATATATTCGGTATATGGTATCTACTCTCTTCAACCTTCGCATTTATTTTCGCATTTTTAGTAAGTTTTCTTCTGCAAAAACTATGGACATTTAAAGATACTCACACACACGACATATCACGACAACTTTCCTTGTATTTTATTACTGCCATCGCAGGCCTCTTCGCGAATGCCCTTTTCATGTACGTGCTCGTCTCTATTGCAGATCTATGGTTTATGCTTGCGCAGGTGTTTTCTTCGGGCGCCATCGCGGCCGTGACGTTTTTTGTGTATGGAAATATTATTTTTAATCACACCCAAAAGGGTCACGTGCTTATTGCAACAGGATTATATCCACCTGATATTGGCGGACCCGCAACATACTCGCGATTACTTGAGACAGAGCTTCCGAAACATAATATTGACGTCACGATTGCTTCTTTCGGTAGTGTGCGTCGTCTACTTAAAATTATTCGGCACATAGCCTATTTTTTAAAAATTTCTTTTAAGGGTACAGAGGCAGAGATATTTTATGCGCTTGATCCTGTAAGCGTAGGATTTCCCACGCTTGTTGCGTCAAAATTGTTACGGAAAAAATTTATACTACGAATTGCCGGCGATTACGCATGGGAACAGAATCAAGTAGAAAGTAGAAAGTTGAAAGTAGAAAGTAGTAGCAACGAATTCGTAACTCTGGAAGAATTCCAGAGAAAGAAATTTGGTTTTGTGACGGAGTTGAGAAGAAAAATTCAAAAACTTGTTGCGCGTCACGCGGATGCAATTGTTGTGCCGAGTGAGTATTTGAAAAATATCATCTTGCACTGGGGGGTAAATCAGGAAAAAATTACTGTTATATATAATGCGTTTACTCCTCCATCAATAACCCTGGGCAAGAATGAAGTGCGTGAAAAACTAGGGGTTGATGGCGCTATACTTGTTTCTGCTGGTCGTTTTGTGCCTTGGAAGGGGTTTGAAATACTCATTGATATTGTCGCGGATTTGATAAATGAAATTCCTGATCTAAAATTATATATCATCGGCGACGGGCCAGAGCAAGAAGTGCTCAAATTGAAAGTTGCAAGTTGCAAGTTGCAAGAGTATGTATTTTTGGTTGGAAAACTTTCTCATGATGAATTGACACAATATGTACAAGCGGCGGATATGTTTATTTTAAATACTGGATACGAGGGATTTTCACACCAACTACTTGAAGCAATGGCACTCGGTACGCCAATTGTCACAACGAAAATTGGTGGAAATCCTGAACTCCTAGAAAACCAAAAAGAAGGAATACTTGTTGAATATAATAAGAAAGAAGAAATAGAAAATGCAATAAAAAACTTGTTTCAAGATGATGAATTGCGCAATGTCTTGTCGCAAAACGCGAAAGAAAAAGCAAAAACATTTTCAAAAGAAAGAGCAATAGAATCTTTAATTAAACTGTTTTAAATATGATTAATGTTTATATCGGAGAACTAATCTCAAATAAAACACTCCCTATTTTAAATCGCCAGTTGAGTAAAGAAAAGTATACTGGCGTGAAGGCGTACAGGGCGATTTTTGATGAGTTGGATTTTTCTTTCATCAATATCGTCAATGATCCGGAGCATGCTGATTTTCTTTTAATACCGCATAATTATTCTGTTGTACGCAATAATAAACTATACCTCAATCACTTTGTTGCGCATGCAGAAAAATATAACAAAAAGATTCTGATATTCGCTTCTGGCGATTCAGAGGAAGAGATTAACATTCCACATGCGTTTGTTTTTCGTAATGCAGGGTATCGGCACGAAATCAAAGAACCTGAAATCATAATACCGGCACAGATCTATGCTGGCGACATTCTTAATGACCAGATGTTTTTCCTCAGAGAGAAAAAAGAAAAGCCCGTTGTAAGCTTTTGTGGGTGGGCAGGACTTAACTCTTTTTCTCAGCGAGTAAAATATGTTTTGGGAATTTTTTTATGCAACATACAAAAATATATTTTTTTTAATGCACATGCAGAAACGCATAAACAAGGATTATATTGGCGAAGAAAAGCGTTTAAAACTCTTAGAGACACCACACTTGTCCGTACATCTTTTTTGATAAGAAATTTTTATGCGGCGAATAAGTCTACGGTACAGGGTGATCCCAAAGTACTGCGGAGAGAATATATTAACAACATACAAAATTCCGACTTTGTTTTAGCTCCTCGAGGAGATGGAAACTATTCCGTTCGCTTTTATGAAGCACTTGCGCTAGGGCGTGTTCCTATTCTAATAGATACTGATTGTGTATTACCGCTTGAGGATGTAATTGACTACAAAAAATTTGTAGTATTTGTGCCGTATAAAGACATTAAAAATACGGATAAATATATCAGGGAATTCTGGGACAAATTAACCAATGAAGAATTTCACGCGATCCAGAAATTAGCCCGCGACACCTTCATGAAATATCTCAAATTTGACTCGTTCCTTCGATATATTTTTGAAAATAAATTGAAATCATGAAAGTTTTAATGCTTTCGCGAGATAAAAAAATATTTGAAGAAGGAAGTGCTGTACGGGCGCGAATGATTGAATATGGAAAACTTTTTGATCATCTTTATATCCATGTTCTTTCCAATGGGAAATATAACAAAGAAAAAATTTCAGAAAACGTCACCGTTTCTCATGTTGGCATAAGTGGATTAGTGCTTGTGATACATAGGATTTTGAAAAATATCCCCAAGGATATTGATCTTGTAACAACACAAGATCCATTTGAAACTGGTTATATTGCATACAGAATTGCAAAAAAACTACACATACCGTTACAGCTTCAAGTTCACACCGATTTTTTAAGTTCGCATTTTAGAAAAGAATCTATAAAAAATTTCATACGATATATCGTATCAAAAATAACGATACCAAAAGCAGCTTGCATCCGTGTTGTAAGCAAGAGAATCGAAGATTCTCTTGCAGAATTAGGAATCAAGAGTCATGAATCAAGAACAACGATATTGCCAATCTTTGTTGATGCACAGAAAATAAAAGATGCACAACCAGCGCTCCTCTCTAAGCAATACGACTTTACAATTCTATGGGTAGGGCGCTTTGAGAAAGAAAAAAATTGCTCACTCGCCATTAAAGCATTTTCTGAATTTGCAAAAAAATATCCCAATGCCGGACTTGTTATCATGGGCGATGGAAGCGAGCGCAAAAAACTTGAGCTACAAGCTAAAAACTACAAGCTACAAGCTAATGTAATGTTTCTCGGTTGGAAAAATGACATTGCGGGATACTACGAAAGCGCAGATGTATTACTTGTAACATCATGGTATGAAGGATATGGTATGAACATGGTTGAGGCGCGAATTGCCGATATTCCAGTTGTTGCGCCGGATGTGGGTGTTGCCGAAGAAGTGGGAGCATATATCACAGATCACACATCACAAGGGATAGCGCACGTTCTCATGCAGTTGCACGAACGGAGACTTCCCATGCGCGACAAATATCAGTATCCTTATGAGAACAAAGAACAATATCTTCAGTTATGTAAACAATCATTTGAACGATGTTTAAGAAATCTCAAAAAGTAGTTGTCATTGGTGGCGGAACGGGAACATACACCGTTCTGTCGGGGCTTAAAAAATATCCGGCTGATGTACTGGAATTGTCTGCCGTTGTAACTGTCGCAGATAGCGGTGGTTCTACAGGGCGTCTACGCGATGAATTTGGATATTTACCTGTTGGGGACTTTCGCATGGCTCTCATCGCTCTTGCTGATGACAGTGATGTTGGTCTTGGATTACGCTCTCTTTTTCTACATCGCTTTGATAAAGGAAGCGGTCTCAAGGGACACAATTTTGGCAATCTTTTTTTAGTAGCACTAACAGACATTTTTGGTTCTGAAGAAAAAGCGCTTGAATATGCGTCACAGATGCTTCGCATTAGAGGAAATGTTATTCCAATAACAAATGAAGAGTTAACTCTTGTCGCGGAATATGAAAATAAAACAACACTCCGTGGCGAAACACACATTGATGAACCGCCGCAAGAGCATGATGGCACACAAAAGATTATGCGGCTTTGGGTAGAACCAGGCGCGAGAATTTCACCAAAAGCGGAAAAAGCAATTACAGAAGCAGATTTAATTATTATTGGACCTGGCGATCTTTATACCAGCATTCTCGCGAATATTGTTGTTGTGGGAACAAAGGAAGCGATTACTGCTTCGTCGGCAAAATTGCTCTATATTACAAATCTTATGAGTAAATATGGGCAGACACACGGATTTACTATGCAGAAATATCTCGCTGAGCTTGCCGTATATACAGGAAGAAATCCTGATTATCTATTGATTAACAACGAGCCATTTTCGCGAGAAATCCTTGGAAAATATGAAGCTCAGCGAGAGTTTCCTGTTGAAGATGATATAATGGAAGAAGATAAGACTACGATTTTTCGCACCAATCTCCTTGCAGATGAGGAGATAAAGAAAAGCACAGGAGACACGCTCAGACGGAGTCTTATTCGCCATGACCCACGAAAATTAGCTCGAGCAATTATGGATATATTGTAGAAAAATATTTAATAAAAACTACTACCTACTTACTATTAACTAATTACATGATCTTTCTTCTTGATTTCGACAACACACTGTTTAATTTAGAACAATACAGAAAAGATTTTGGTATGGAGGGGACACGTTTTGGAGATGACCCAGCTCTTTATATTGAAAAGCTTACAGAAAGCACAGATTTGTCCCGATATGTTTTCCATGATGTACGAGATTTTTTGAAAGATTATGCCCAGCATCATCTTGTTCTTTTTACTGCTCATTATCTTGGACAGTCATCGTATCAAAGAGGAAAAGTAGAACGAAGTGGTATTTTTTCTCTTTTTGATGAAACAATTTTTACTGAAAAACATTCTAAAGATGGTGTTGCCGCAAAGAAGTTCCAGGGGTCTCAAGAGAAAATTGTCTTTCTTGATGATACGCCAGCATATATTAAGGGCATGGAAGAGTGTTGTCCAGATATTGTTTCTGTTAGAATGAATCGGAAAGAAATTTCTTATGTCTATGATTCTGATTATTCTGCTTCCAATGAGGTTGCAAATTTGAAAGAATTTGAAGAATTACTTGCAACACTCTAATAGTTATTTGTGTTATATGGTATGGTGTATATAAATTATTTTGTAAGTACAAACACACAAACACATGAAAAAAACAATAGGCTTTATTGGGCAAGGTTGGATCGGCAAACACTATGCCGACGATTTTGAAAACAGAGGATATCCGGTAACACGTTATGCCAATGAACAGGAATATATAGGCAGTAAAGAAAAAATAAAGGAATGTGACGTTGTTTTTATTGCGGTTCCTACTCCAACCAACAAAAATGGATTTGACGATAGTATAGTACGTGAAGTAATAAAACTTGTTGGCAGAAACAAGATTGCTGTTATTAAGTCAACAATTGTCCCGGGGACAACTGAGTCAATACAGAAGGAAAATCCTGAAATTTACGTATTCCATTCCCCGGAATTTTTAACAGAAGTTACCGCGGCGGAAGATGCGTCTCGCCCTTTTCGTAATATTATAGGGATTCCAAAAAATACGGAGGAATACCAACAAAAAGCAAAGAATGTTTTGGACGTTTTACCAAAAGCAAATTTTGAGTTGGTCTGTAAGGCAAAAGAAGCTGAACTCATAAAGTATGGAGGTAATAATTGGTTCTATTTTAAGGTTCTTTATATAAACTTACTATATGATCTAGCAACAAAACTTGATTGTGACTGGGAGGTTATTCGCAATTCAATGGCCGCTGATCCACGAATTGGAACATCTCACATGAATCCTATACACAAAAGCGGTTCTTCTGGAGGAGAAGCAGCGAGGACACTACCATTTTATGAACTTCACCTAGACCCGGTCCATAAGGGCGGTCGCGGCGCCGGAGGACATTGTTTCATTAAAGATTTTGCAGCTTTTAGTGAAATGTATAAAAAAGAAGTTGATGACAAATTGGGAAATATAATTTTAGATGCCCTTAAAAACAAAAACATTGATTTATTGGCTAAGAGCAATAAAGATTTAGATTTACTAGAGGGAGTATACGGTAAAGGTAAAAATGGGAAAAATGGGGACAGCCACCATTAATTTGGTGGATAATGGGATAATGGGGACAGTCACCATCTACATTTAACCAATTAACCAAAAAGAAATACGTATTTAAATACGTATTTAAATACGTGTTTCTTTTTTGTTATAATAGAAACATGACTAGAAGAAAACTGGAAAATCGTAATATACGAAAACTTGGCAAGGGAAAAACGAGTTATTATATTACGATTCCCATTGAGGCAATTCGCGAGCTCGGCTGGAAAAAGTTTCAGAAGGTTGTCGTTGATGTAAGGCGAAAACAGCTTGTGATTAAAGACTGGGAATCGTAATGTAATGAAATTATTAATCCTCACTCAAAAAGTTGACCGAGATGATTCAATTCTCGGGTTTTTTCATGCATGGATTAAAATCTTTGCGGAACATTTTGAATCCGTGATTGTTATTTGTCTTTGGAAAGGGGAATATAATCTGCCAGAAAATGTGAGAGTGCTTTCTCTCGGCAAAGAGCGCGGAGTTTCAAAATTGAAATATATTTTTAATTTTTATAAATATATTTGGACACAGCGGAGAAACTACGACACCGTATTCGTCCACATGAATCCAGAATATGTAGTACTCGGCGGATTGCTGTGGAGATTGTGGCGCAAAAAAATTGGTATGTGGTATGTGCACCGTCAGGTAAATTTAAAACTGCGAATCGCGGAAAAATTGGCGCATATCATATTTAGCACCACCAAAGAAGCATTTCGACTCAAAAGCAAGAAGATACATTTTTTGGGACACGGCATTAACCTTTCTCGCTTCATTGTTTCCAATCTGCCGACATCCGATGTCAGCAGATTGGGAGGTGTGTTTCATAATCCGATACGAATTCTGCACATAGGAAGAATTACATCGATAAAAAATCTGGAGATTCTTATAGATGCAGTTCACACTTTAGGGCACAAATGGAAGAAGAATGTCGCAGTCACGTGTGTTGGAGAACCGATGAATAGTACAGACAAGAAATACTTTGAATATTTAAAAGAGCATATTGCTCATCATAATTTAGACGAGTCGTTCTCTTTCGTTGGCAGTGTGCCGCATCATGAGATACCGCGTTATTACAGAGAAGCTGACGTGTCAGTTAATCTGACGCCAACAGGCGGCATGGATAAAGCAGTACTTGAAAGTATCGCTAGCGGCACGCTTGTTCTTCCCGCAAATCGTGCATTTGAGAATCTTTTTGATATACATACCCGTTATCTGTTATATACAGAGCGGGATTCGCGCGATTTGGCAGAAAAAATAAACGCATTATCCGAGATGGATGAGTCAAAGATTGCTGAAATACAAGAATATCTTTATGAACGAGTAAAAAAAGATTTTAAGGTAGAAAATCTTATTAAAAATATAGTCTCTCAACTAAAAAGAACATGAATCTAGTTTACAAAATAGCAGTTGTAACACCGACACAGCGGGATGATTTTTATGTGGATACTGTTTTAGATGGACTTTCAGAACTGCAAAAAGAAAATCCAAATTTGGAATTTTATTACCCCGATTATTATCCGTCCTCTGACAATTCTACATATCCAACACCAAAAGGCTTTTCAAAAGAGGCGCGAATGTCACGGGAAAAACTCCTTTCTTTTGCCAAGGGTGCTGACCTTATCATTTTAGGACACGGAAAATATGGAATTGATTACGATTTTGTAGAAGAGATAGATGGATGGAATAAAACGGTATTTATTGATGGTTCAGAAATAGGGAAAAATAAATGGCGCGATCTCACACTGCAACTAGAGATTATCAGGGGAACGTATGAAGGACCTGGTGCCCCGAACAAAAAAATGCAGAAACTATGTCGTGCTTATTTCAGGCGCGAGAAACCGTATACAAACGGCATGATTCCATTTCCGCTTGGGATTGAATCAAGATATAGTAAACACTATGACCCAAACAAAGAGAAAGACATTGATTTCGCGTGCATGTTCGGACAGGAGGATTTTCCGCTTACAAGAAAGTATGCTGGTGAATTAGTAGAGAAATTTTGCAAAAAAAATGGATTTACTTATCACACAAAAAAAACACATAAACTGCCGATAAGTAGAGGGCCACTGTCACAAGAAAAATATCTAAAAACATTGGCGCGGACGAAGGTGGGAATTTCAACTGGTGCCGCGGGATATGACTCACGTCGTTTCTGGGAGATTCTGGGGAATAATTGCCTTGTAATAGCTGAGCGATTTGACTTATTTGAACCGGATAGTGACGCGATGAATTACAAACGGATTTTTCAATATAATAATTTGTATGATCTTGAATATCAACTCGAAAAGGTGGGCGAGTTTCTGCGCAATGGATACAACCAAGAAGGGCTCAATGTAGAGTATAAAGAAATACTGAAGCGACACTCAACAAAAGCTCGGGTTATGACTATTATTAACGAAGCACGAAAGATAGGAATCCTTTAATTTCAGATTTCAAATTGCAGATTTCAAATTTAATTAAACGAATTTCTTCAAAATAATTTAGCCATGACTTGTCACGTTTGCGGTAAAATAACTGAATATTTTTTAGAAAAGGACGGCTACTCTTACCAGAAATGTTCTTTTTGTGGACTTGTTTTTGTTGACCCACAACCAGATGACGAATATCTCGACAAAGAAATATACTCGGAAAAATCAGGATACCAAGGTCATAAAAAGAAAGATTTGAGCAAGACGAAAGAATCTCCACACGCAAGGAGAATTTTGAATTTTTTAGAAAAAAATAGTGTAGTGGGGAACTTGCTTGATGTGGGCTGTTCAAGCGGGGAGTTTCTGCATCACGCAAAACAGCGCGGCTTTAACACGTGCGGCGTAGAGCTAAACGAACGAACTGCGAGCATTGCGCAAGGCAATGGATTAAATGTCATACAAGGAGAACTGAAAGATGCGCACTACGATGATGATTTTTTTGATACTATTTTTTTGGGAGACATTATTGAACATGTACAGGATCCACGCGGGCTTCTCAAGGGATGTTATCGTATCTTAAGGTCTGAAGGTGTTCTCATTATCTCTACTCCGAATCTTGATTCGTTTTGGGCAAAAAAGACATTTTTACTTTATAAATTTTTCAAAATGCCATGGTCGGTACTTACCCCACCACATCACCTTTTTCAATTTTCTGAAGGTAATATAAAGAAATTTTTAGAAGATAACGGATTTGAGTCTGTTGCCGTGTGGTTTAGGCGTCCACCAACGCTTAAATACGAACTTGGCTCACTTCACTTGTGGGGGAAGTGGAAACGAGAAAAAACTCTAAAAAATTTTTTCACAATGCTTTTTACCTTTGGGTCATATACGAAGTTGTATACACTCAATTTTCTTCTTACTCCATTTCTAAAGAAAAATTTCGGTATGGTGATAATATGTAAAAAATTATGAAAATTTGCTTTATTACCGTAGATTTTCCGCCGATGATTGGCGGCATACCGGAATTCTCACGCAGTATTGCGCATCATCTTTCGCTTTCTTCTGATGTTGAACATGTGCAAGTCATTGCGCCTAATAATTTGATACAAAGTGTGGAAGAGCAAGGCGAAAAACTTTCTATACTTCGCGATGATAAAAAATCATTTTTTTGGATTGCATGGAATATTGTTTGGCACATATTCCGCTTCAGACACCATGACGTATTTCACGCCACCTCTGTTTTTCCTGCGGGTTTTATAACAGTATTTGTGGCAAAATATCTTTTGCGTAAACCGGTGTTTGTTACTTTTTACGGGACGGATGTTTTAAGTATTCTAGGGAGTCGAAAGACAAAATGGGCAAAAGCGTGGACATTGAAACATGCAACGAAAGCAATTGCGTTTAGTAAGTCAACGCGTGATGAGGCCATGAGGCGGCATCACATTTCTCTTGAACAATTTGCTGTTGTCTATTATCCACTTCCTGACAATCCGCCGACCATATCTCCTCAAATAACTCAATCGCTGAGAGAAAAACATGATATAGCACCGGATGATTTTATAGTTCTTTTTGTGGGACATTTGGTAAAACGAAAAGGTCCAGAAGATTTACTTAGAGCAGTGTCTCTTCTCGGGAACAAAAAAGTAAAATTACTTTTCGTTGGCGTAGGACCTCTTGAAAAAGATCTCAAACAACAGGCGACCGACTATGGATTGCAAAAAAGGGTGATTTTTGCTGGAGCACAGGACGCGAAACCATATTATTCACTTGCCAGTGTTTTCTCAATGCCTTCTTTTTTCTTTAAAAAAGAAGGAGACATTGAGGGGCTCGGTATTGTTTTTCTTGAAGCGCAACAGTATGGTGTTCCTGTTTTAGGTACAAACAGTGGAGGTATTCCAGAAGCACTTGAAGAGGACGGCTCTGGTTTCTTAGTTCCTGAACATGACGTAGGAGCACTGGCTCAAAAAATTAAAATACTCTATTCTAATCCAGAGCTTAGGAAAAAAATGGGGAAACGAGGCGAAACATTTGTTCGCGAAAAATTTGACTGGAGAAAGTCGGTTCAAAAACATCTTAATCTCTATAAATCAAAATAAACCCATGAATCTTCGCTCAATACTTCGACCCATAAAACGATCTCTTCTGTCACGCGGCTACTCTGCTCCAGCGCATATATTTTTAGAAGAACTTAAAGTTGGAATATCTACCTCGTTTCATCCAGTTGACGGGAGTTTTTTAGTAAACTTGAGTTTTGATCTTGAGTTGGGACTTAATTCGCCGTTTTGGGAAAGAGGAAGCGTAGAAGCGTTACATTTAGGTAAACTTAGTAAGAATAATCTGTTGCCAACACTTTCCTTCCTTGGAGAGAAAGAGGTGCCGTGTAATGTACAAATTGTATGCGGACTTCTTGATTATAATTTTATTACCTCTAGCTTTCTCTCCGATGATCAACGCAATCTTATTACAAAACATGATGATTTATTTCAATTCTCTCAAGACGAACATACAGCACTTTCTGGAAAAAATGTGGAAGTCGGTATTCATGGATTTTCTCACCGTCGCTTCAGCACTCTTTCTCAAAAAGAAGCGCAGAAGGAAATCACAAAATCTGTGGAACTTATAACCGACACGTTTGGACGCAGCCCGCGCTTTATGAGTTTTCCTAAAAATAATATCCAATATTCCAGGCTTCTTTCTGCGGCAGGTATTAATGCTTGGAGAGGCAATCGTCAAGGTGTATATTCTCCCGGCGAAGTGCCTGTTGGGTTATGGTTTGCTCCAGGAAACATATCCCCACATGATCTAACGCGCATACTAAAAGAGATACGAGAACTCCATCCCCAGGGTTTCTTCCTTCATCTGTGGGGTCACTTTACTGAAATGAATCGCAATACACTTGCTGATATGGTTACTGTTATCAGAGACGGTGGATTTTCATTTACTACAATAAGTAATTATATTGAATCATGAACGGTATTATAATAATTACGACAGACAGTTTAGCAAAACGTGCTTTTGCAAATCGGTTGCATAAAAGAAGCGGTGGGCGTGTTGATCTAGTGATTGTCCAACAAACACACTGCAAACCTCTTCATAAACGCATTTTGGGGTATGTGCGCAAAGTAGGCATTTTAGGTCTTCCTCGCGAAATTTGGTTCACATTATTATGGCTTTTCTTACCCAGAGTACGCAGAACGCACTCATGGCTTAAAGCGCGCAGTGAAAATAATAGAGCAGCTATTTCATGGGTTCCTAAAACCTTGACCGTTGAATCGGTCAATACCGATAAGGTGCGTGAGATAATTGCTGCATATTCGCCCAAACTCATCGTAATTTGGGGAGGAATGATAGTGAAAACACAGATTATAAATCTTGCATCGCATGTAATTAATATGCACTTTGGTTGGTGCCCGTATTATCGGGGTACTCATTGCAATCATCACGCTATTCTTAAAAATGACTGGGAGCATGTTGGTATTACGATACATTATGCTGTTAAAGCAGTGGATGCAGGAGAAATTATTGCAGTTATTCCCGGAGACCCCGCAAAAATGCCGATTGAATTATTTCAAGACCTAAATAATCGTGCGGAAGAGATGTATTTTGATATAGCGCTTCGTTTATTGAAGGATGAGCATGTGTCTTCTAAGCCTCAGGATCTTTCTCAGGGAAAAAACTATTTGCTCAAAGAATGGACATACGAAAGACGGTATCGCCTCGGTAAACTCCTTTTGGAACGTACAAAAAAAGAATCTAGTGTGTGAGATCAAGAAACTACCTGTTTCTTAATCTGTAAATATTACTTTTCCATCAATGCGGAGTTATAATATAAGATAATTATGCAAAAAAAGATCCTTATCACCGGCGGCGCTGGCTTTATTGGCATTAATGCCGCTGACTATTTCATTAGAGACGGGTGGGATGTTACCATCCTTGATAATCTCTCTCGCAAGGGGGTTGATTTTAATTTGAAATGGATTAACGAAGAACATCCTAGCCGAATTTCATTTGTCAAAGTGGATGTTAGGTACGATCAAGATATACTTAATCGTGAATTATCGGCGCATGATGCAGTACTTCATCTTGCAGGACAAGTTGCTGTTACAACTTCTGTTTTAGACCCTCGCGATGATTTTGAAAACAATGTCTTGGGGACAATAAACGTGTTAGAAGCAGTGCGAAATGCGCCAACACCACCTATACTTATTTTTGCATCTACTAATAAAGTATATGGAAACTTAGAACATTTAGGAATTGAAGAGACAAAAGTCAGATATGATCTGAAAGATTATCCGGAAGGGATTTCTGAAACACAACAGCTTGATTTCCACTCTCCTTATGGGTGTAGCAAAGGAGCCGCTGATCAGTATGTTCATGATTATGGACGTATTTATAATCTTCCGACAGTTGTGTTTAGGCAATCGTGTATTTATGGGCCAAATCAATTTGGAGTAGAAGATCAAGGATGGATGGCATGGTTTTCTGTAGCTTCACTTTTCAATAAACCAGTGACAGTATATGGAACTGGAAAACAAGTACGCGACGCGCTCCATGTTAAAGATCTCTGTGGTCTCTACAAAAGTGCGATTGAGAATATTGATAAGGCGCGAGGGGAGGTATTCAACGCAGGTGGAGGAAAAACAAATTCAACATCCGTTCTTGAGTTTTTTGCAAACTTGGAAAATAACCACGACCTTCCTGTGCAGTATGATTTTAGTGAGGAGCGACGTGGAGATCAAAAAGTATTCATCAGTGATAACACGAAAGCAAAAAATCAGCTAAATTGGGAGCCCAAAATCGCCTTTCAAGATGGCGCTCCGATGATGATTGATTGGATAAAAGATAATACCGACAAAATCAAAATATTTTATGCGTAAGATATATACAACAAAAACCGCCTCGATGGAAATCGGGGCGGTTTTTGCAAACAACAATCAGGCTGTTTTCTTTGTTATCATAACAATATGCGTATATTTTATATCTCAAACTCCCGTATTCCAACCGAAAAAGCGTATGGAGTGAGCATTGTGAAAACTTGTGCCGCTCTTGCCGATGGTGGGGCGGAAGTAACTCTTTTTGCTCCAAAAGTTAAAAATACCGCTGGTGATGACCCTTTTTCTTTTTACAATGTTTCTAAAAGTTTTGTCATTCAATATATTCCAACGTTTGATACTGTCACTTGGGGGTGGCGTTACGGGTTTTTACTAAATCAATTATCATTTGCAATAGCTCTCTTTTTCTCTTTTTCTCCCAAGAGGGATGACGTCATTATTACCCGCGACGAGGCGTCAGGATTCTTGCTCTCATTTAAGGCGGCCCCTGTCTTTTATGACATGCACGGATTTCCAGAGCGCAAACTCTGGATTTGGAAGATGATTCTTCAGAAGATGATAGGCGTTATTACTACGAATGAGTGGAAGGCAAAAGAATGTCGTATTCGCCTTGGAATTCCTGAAGAAAAAATAATTGTGGCGCGAAATGGCTTTGATCCGGATATTTTTTTTGTGGAAGGTGAACAAAAAACACTAAGAAAAAAATTGCGTTTGCCAATAGATATGCCGATTGTACTTTACACAGGGCATCTATATGACTGGAAAGGGGTCTATGTTCTTGCCGAAACTGCCACTTTTATGCCACATGTAAATTTTATTTTTGTGGGAGGAACGTATTATAATCGCGAAGATTTTGAAAAGCAGTATAAAGGTATTTCCAATATTATCCTTGTCGGCCACAAGCCGTATACGGAGATTCCTGCTTATCTTAAGGCGGCAGATGTGCTTGTACTTCCTAACTCTGTAATGCGTGGAGAAGATCCTCGATTTTCTGTATATTCACGTAATGACACATCACCGATTAAACTTTTTGAATATATGGCAAGCAGAACACCTATCGTGGCATCTTCTCTTCCCTCAATCAAAGAAATTTTAAATGACAAAAATGCGGTTTTAGTAGAGCCAGACAACCCGCAGGATTTGCAAAAAGGAATTGAGGTGATTCTTGAGAATAAGCAATTGGCACGAAACGTGTCGGAAAAAGCATGGTATGATGTACAAGATCATACATGGGAAAAAAGAGCGGAACGTATATTAAAGCTCGTAAGCAAAACATCATGACATGGACTCACCATATATATACTCCGTTAGGATTCGTCAAAGAAAACATTCTTGGCAACAGAAGAGCGCTTGACATTGGCTGTGGTCAGCGCAAGTTACCGGGTGCGTTTGGTATAGATATTATAGAGAACTCACAGGCGGATCTTGTACACGACTTAGAAAATACACCATGGCCCATTGAATCAAATTCATTTGATATTGTTTTGATAAACCATGTTCTGGAACACGTTGACGATGTTGTGGGGTTTTTAAGTGAGGTGTGGAGAGTCACAAAACCTGATGGTCATATTGTAATTCAAGTCCCATATTTTCGCTCTACAGATGCATATGTTGATCCAACTCACAGGCGATTTTTCACAAGCCGCTCTCTTGATTACTTTCTTGAAGGCACGGGACTTTCAGAGTATCACTATGTGCCATTTCGCTTTCATAAGGTTGGATTTTGGTATGGCTGGCCGCAGAAATCAAGAAATCCAATAAAATGATTATTCAAACTATTTATTCATCGTTATCCTAATTTATATGATCAATACCTGTCGCTCCTATTTCCCATTCAGTGCGTGACATGGGAACTGGAAGTCAGGAAATGAGCATGAAAATTGGCGTTATTTTACATCCATATGATGAAGATAAACCAGCCGGACTTGCGCGGACGATTTTTGAGTTAACAAAAGGGATGCTGGAAATTGACAAGGACAATGAATATATTATTTTTGTTAAAAATAAACCGCATAAACATCCTGATTTGCCAGGGAATAATTGGCGACTTGAAGTTTTAGGCGGCGGCATGTTCTGGCTTGACCATTTACGCCATGCGCCACGCGCTAATGTCTACATATTTAACACTCCCGTCATGCCGCTCTTTTGGAAGCCTCCCAAATCAATTGTCATTGCGCTTGATTTTGCGTATTGGCATTTATCATCCCGAGGTATTAAAAATCAGATCAGAAGAATTATCACATTTCTTTTGCACAAGTTTTCCCTCCACAAAGCAGATTTGGTTATAGCAATTTCGCATGCAACCAAAGAGGATGTTGTAAAACTCTTCGGCATTAACAAAGAGAAAATAACCGTTGTATGGTGTGGATTTAAAAAAATATGCGCTGTGGAAGCGAAAGAAGTGCCACTTCCGCAAAAGTTTTTCTTTTTTGCCGGAATTATAAAACTAAGGAAGAACGTCTTTAATATTGTTAAAGCGTTTTATGAATTTAATAAAACTCATCCCGAATATTACTTGGTACTTGCGGGTAATCCTGCGCACGGAGAATATTATGACGCAATACTCCACTTTATTAAAGAAAAAAAACTTGAGAAAAATGTATTATTTATAGGTCACTTAAACGACAAAGAGCTTTCTTATGTGTATGGGCATGCAGAAGCGCTTGTTTTTCCAACACTTATTGAGGGATTCGGGTACCCAGTTCTTGAGGCAATGGATTGCGGAGTTCCTGTTATTACTTCCGATCAGTCATCTCTCAAAGAAATCGGCGGTGATGCGGCGCTTCTCGTAAATCCGTATAATCCAGATGAAATTGCAGGTGCAATGCGCAAATTAATAGAAAAACCAGACTTAAGACAAAAACTTGTCCAAAAAGGGATTACCCAATCAGAGCGATTTTCATGGCACAAAGCAGGACGTGAATTATTAACTCTAGCAGAAAAACTTAATACATAAATTTTATACGCAATGAAAAAAAATATATTATTTAAATTTCTGTTTATTCTAGCCATCTTAGTGGTTGGACTTGTTTATTCTGTCTTGCCGCATTTTGTTCGATATAACACGCTCAAAGATCAAGGTCTGCGGTATATACCGGTTACGTTAGAATCTAACAGTGACCTAATGAATCACTACGGACCTAGATACAGGGAGATTGTTGACGGCACTCTTATACCCAGAGAAATTGATACTTACGAACACAAGGAAGATAAACCAATTTTATTTCCATTTTTATCATCCACGCTGTTGACTCCTTTTTTTGCACCTTTTCAAACCATCTTCCCAGGAATAATAATGACTGATTTTCTCTTCCCGATTTTACTTCTTATGTCGTTCTTTTTTATTCTTTATAGTTTTACACGGCATAAGATTTTTTCACTTTTCTCTGCTTGTATACTTATGCTCTTTCCGCAACTACCAGTTCTTATCCCTCCTTCCTCACTTACAGAATTAAAAATATTATTATTCCAGTTTATTCCGTTTTCTGAGGTATCTGCTTCTGGGCTTAGTTTTCTTACCCGGAGTTCTTTTATTCCCAGTGCCCCATTCTTTGTTTTAATGTTTTATTTTGTGTATCAAGCAACAACAATAAAAAAAGAAACAAAAAAAGGGTTGTTTATTGTGTTGGCAGGTATTTTTTATGGGCTCCTGTTTTACCTTTATTTATATTTTTGGATTTTTGCAACAATCTTTCTTGGAATTTTATTCCTTATCTTTCTTGCCACAAAAAATTATTCTGTAATGCGCACAGTATTTTTAATTGGTCTCACTGGGGCTATTGTTTCAATCCCATTTTGGATAAATCAATATTTTCTTACGCAACTGTCGTCCTACGACGATATTATGGTTCGCATGGGAGTTGAGGAGGGGTATGGAGTGCGGTGGTTTCTCTGGAAGACGTATATTCTGCATATCTTTATGGCTGGAGTTGCGATATATCTTGGACGATTATTATCTAAAAAAATTCTCGGATATTTTCTTGCTGCTCTTGCGCTGACTGGTATAGTCGCCTACAACGTAAATGTGGTTACTGGGTTTACCATATTGTCTGATCATTGGGGCAATAAAGTATTTTTACTCACTAACGGATTGATTTGGCCACCTCTCTTATATTATATATGGCTTTCTACTGCCTCGCTGTTGAAGGGAAAGTATGCGTGGGTGAAAAAGATACTTTCTGTTACCGCTATTGTTGCGGCCGTGTTTCTTGTGGTGCATGTTGTAGAGAGCAGTATAAAGGAGAACACAAAGAATGCACTAAATTACACGGTTCCAGCAGATATTATGGATGCATATGAGTGGCTTACAGCGAATACTCCAGAAGACAGTGTTGTTATGACTCCTTCTCTTGAGACGAATATTGAGCTTGCCGCATATACGCACAATAGAATTCTTCAAGCAAGGGCTCAAAATAATCTTCTTTCAAAAGATGAGGTGTTGAATCGTTTATATATAACATATACTTTTTTTGATATTTCCCCAGAACGTTTTTTTGAAACAATTCAATCAAAGCTTGGCGTTTTTTATTTTTTTACCGAGGAATATAATAGTAGAGCGCTTGGTTCACATTTACAACCCGAGAAATATCCTGGCTATCAACTTCCGCAAAAAGTTGCTGAAAATCTTTTGAATGAATATGTACACTTTGAAATACCAGAAAAAATTCCATATCGCCTTGACTATATCTTTGTAGGTCTACGCGAAAGAGAATTAGATATTAATCTGGAGTCTTTAGAGCAATATGAAGTGTTATATGAAGATAGTGATATAGTTATTTATGAATATAGATAAACGTAAAACGTAAAACGTAAAACGAAAAATGCAAAATAACAATTTAAAATTAAAAATATTTTAAGTTTTACGTTGTTGTTTTTCGCTTTGCGCGTTTAGTTTTAAATTTCATCATGAGTAAAATCTTAATTACAGGCGGTTCAGGATATATCGGTTCTGTACTTACTGAAGAATTGCTAAAAACAGGGCACCATGTGTGTGTGCTGGATAATTTTATGCATGGGCAAAATTCACTTGGACATCTCATGCATTTAAAGGAATTAGAGGTGGTGCGCGGTGATGTGCGAGACAAGGACACTATTGAGAAATTATTAAAAGACGCAGAGATTATCATTCCTCTAGCGGCTATTTTAGGTGCACAGGTGTGCGATCGTGATAAAGTGGCGACACAAACCACAAATCTTGAAGCAATTAAATTACTTTTGGAAATACGGCGTCCTGAACAGAAAATCATTTATCCAAACACAAATAGTGGTTACGGCATAGGTGAAAAAGATACATTTTGTGATGAAAGCACGCCGCTCAATCCTATTTCGTTATATGGCCGCACAAAAGTGGAGGCCGAAAAAGCGATTTTAGAAGCAGGGAATAGTGTCACACTTCGTCTGGCAACAGTGTTTGGAGTAAGTCCACGAATGCGAATTGACTTACTGGTCAATGATTTTGTACACCGTGCGTTTATGGACAAGTATCTTATACTTTTTCAAGCGCATTTCAAAAGAAATTATATCCACGTACGTGATGTGGCTCTAGCATTTTTGCATGTAATTGATAATCTTGACACAATGAAAGGTGAACCATATAATGTAGGACTTTCCGATGCGAATTTAAACAAAAGAGAGCTATGCGAGACAATAAAAAAACACATTCCTGATTTCTATTTTATAGAAGCAGAAATCGGTGAAGATCCGGATAAACGTGACTATATTGTCTCAAATGAAAAAATAGAAAAAACAGGATTTAAATCAGAATACTCTCTAGATGATGGCATCATTGAACTCATAAAATTTTATGAGACAATCAAACGCTGGCAATATTCAAATCTTTAGATAGCTTTTAACTTCGTTAGCTTCCCTAGCTGCGCTAGCTTCACTAGGAAAAGTTGAAAGTTAAAAAACCAACTAAACTAAAAATTAATGAGGATAGCGAAGCTATCATAAGAAAACTTAACTCCAGAGAAGCTAGTGAAGCTAATTTATGATTTCAGTTATTTTCCCAACATATAACGAAGAAGGAAATGTCGTTGAGTTACATACACGACTCAAGAAAACACTTGAGGCAATTGGTGAACCGTATGAAATTATTGCCGCTGAGGGCCCTTCTACTGATAATACGCTACCATTACTCAAAACTCTTTCTCCAATAAAAATTATTGTTTTTGCAAGAAACATGGGGCCAGCATCTGCGCTTAATGAAGGTATCAGGCAAGCGCAGGGTGACATCATCGTTATCATTGATGCTGACTTGCAAAGCAATCCTGAAGACATACCAAAACTGCTTGAGAAACTCCACGAAGGATATGATGTTGTGGCTGGTTGGCGCAAAAATCGTCATGACCCGATACATCGTAAAATTCTTTCTAAGTTTGCAAACTTTCTCGTATCTACAGTTACAGGTGTTAAACTTCATGATTTTGGTTCCCAATTCAAAGCGTGTAGGAAAGAAGCACTTCACGATATTATGTTATATGGAGGAATGCATGCATTTCTGCACGTGATTCCTCATACACGCGGATTTAAAGTTACAGAAGTTCCGGTTGAGCATCATGAACGCAAATCAGGGAAGACAAATTATTCCTCTTTTAGGGTTGCAAAAATATTTGCAGATTTGATGGTGGTAAAATTTTTCTCCGATTATTTCGCGCAACCGCTTTTATTTTTTGGCGGATGGGGATTAACGTCCATGTTTTTAGGATTTGTTGTAGGCGTAGCGGCTATCGTACTTAAAATCACGGGGCTATGGACATTTACGCAAACGCCACTTCCTGTTCTTGCGGCACTTTTTATCATCGTCGGGGTGTTACTTGTCATGATGGGCTTTCTCGCCGAAATACTTTTTCGGATCTATTACGAAAGCAAAAGAAGAACACCATATGTTGTAAAAGAGGTGATAGAGAATAAATAATTCAAAAAATTTCTAATTTCTAATTCACCTAATTTCTAATAAAATTTCAAATGCCAAAATTCCCAAATTCTAAAAATGACGTAGAGCGAGCGCAAATGGACGGGAAAGATCGGGTCTTGACGGGGGGAAAAGGCCTGACCTTGAGGAGTTCATTTGCCGAGCCGAGGAGCTTGTAGGAGGAGGCATGCTTTATTAGGTGGGTTAGAAATTGGATGAATTTATTTGTGTTCTCCCAAAAACGTATCAAATGTCTCAAATATATAATTTAGATGTTCTTGCGTTAGTGCTTGGTGACAACCAATCATAAACGAATTTTTCATGACATAATCTGCGTTTTTAAACGGCGTAGACTTTTTGCCTCTAAATGCTGGATGTCTTGTGATATTGCCTGAAAAAAGAGGACGTGTTTGGATGTCGTGTTTTTCCAAAAAGATTACTATTTCCTCGCGGCTAAAAGGACAATCTGGTGTGAGCGTTAGAGGAAAGTTTATCCACGAAGTTTCTGTTTGTGGATGTTGTTTCGGTATCATAAACTGTGGCTTGTCTTTGAAGAAACTACACAGTTTGTCAAAATTTATCTTCCTAAGAGCCACAAATTCAGGAAGTTTTTTCATCTGCTCTACACCAAATGCTCCTTGAATTTCGGTTACCTGCATATTGAAACCCATTTCTGCGAACGCAAGTTTTTTGTCGTATGGAATATCATCTATCGTGTAGTTGAACCTATCCTCAATTTTTTCTGATTCTGAAACTGCCGCTGAAGCACGTCCCCAACCGCGAAGTGTTCGCAATTTCTCCTGCATTTTTTCATTGTCGGTCATTATAATACCACCGGCACCTGCTGTGGTGATTATGTGCACACTATAGAACGAACTTGTTACGAGATCAGCATACGTACCGATCGGCTTTCCATTGAAGAGCGCTCCATTGGTATCGCATGAGTCCAATATGAAAAGAATGTTGTACTTATCACTCAAGTTTCGTAATCGTTCTAAATCAGGAATATTACCGACAAGTGCGGGAATCATGAACATTCTTTCTACTTCAGGACTACTTTCAAGATATGTCTCCACAGCGTCTACATCAATCTGATACATGCCTAATTCTGCGTCAAAGAATTTTGGGATCATCCCGTTTTGAATAATTGGCGCTACAGTTGTACCAAATGTTAAAGCTGGAGTGATAACCTCTAGCCCTGGTTTTTTAAGCATGTATAGTGCAAGAAAATTTGCGGATGATCCGGAGTTGACCATCACGCCGTATTTGTTTCCAAACACTTTTGCCATTCCTTCTTCAAATTCCCGCACTTTTTTGCCAGGAGTAACCCAATCGCTTTTTAGAACATCATTTACCGCGCCTATTTCCTCCTGCCCATATGTTGTGAATGCTGTTGTAATTCTCATGTTGATTTGAGCTTTAATCTTTCAATTATACACGGAAAATCACAAGATATAACATAAAACATACTTGACAGCAAAATTACAGGAGTGTATAAAAAGCAAAGAAATCGATATGGTAAGGAAAAGTGCTGATGTCTGGCTCTAATCCATGGGAAACAATAGGGTCGCGTATTGTTTGGAAAGGTAAACATGTAAGCATTCAAGAAGATGATGTAGTAACACCACGTGGAACGCAAGGAAAGTATGAACTTCTTATTGCAAAAAACGGATGTATGGTCATACCGGTAAGTCCAGAAGGAGAATTGTATTTTGTAGGGCTGTGGAGATATCCTACTGGCCGTTACTCAATTGAATTTCCAGGTGGAGCTGGTGATGCAGGAGAGACAATTGCTGAAGCAGGGAAGCGTGAATTGTTTGAGGAGACTGGGCTTGTATCTTCAAAATGGACAAGCCTGGGATTAGTTGATGCTTATAGCTCGCGTACAAGTTCAGTAAATGAAGTTTTTCTTGCAGAAAAAGTAGAGGAAACAGAGCCGCATGATATAATGGAAATGATAGACGAGGGCATCAATAAAGTAATGAGACTTTCTTTCAACGAAGTGTCTGGCCTTGTTCATAGCGGTAAAATTACTCACTCTCTTACTATCGCAGCACTTTTTCTTTATATGTCTCACATAGGACACCTGAAACAAGTCTAATCAAATGAAAGGAGCGTATCATTACGCTCCTTTTTCTTTTTAACTTCAAGGTCAAATCTTGAAGTTTGCTTAATATTCAAACCATTGATTTTACTTATCGTCTAGTGTATTCTTTGCCTAGACGAACATACACAATGGTGAAAAAATGTTAGGACAGAAAGCTCGTATTTCATTAGTACAGCCGTCTGACGGTATTTGTTATTGGGAAGGTAGGACTACAAAACGCATGCCGCTTGGCCTTGCCTATGTGGCGGCAGCTTGTGAAAGTGCTGGTCATCACATCTTAGTAGTTGATGCGTCGCTTCATGATTTGTCTGTAGAGGATACTGTTGAGAGAGCACTTGCGAATGATCCTCAGGTGGTTGGCATTACATGCACAACACCACTGTATCATCAGGCAGTTGCAATTATTTCACAGATTAAAAAGTTGTCACCTGAAACTGTTGTTGTTATTGGTGGTCCACATGTATCTGCCTTGCCTCGGGCAACACTTGAGACAAGCGAAACGGACTTTGTCTGTGTTGGCGAAGGCGAAGAATCAATGCCGGCTATTATTGATTGTGTAATGAAAAGCGGAGATCCTAGAGACATTGTCGGTATTATGTATAAGTGGCGAGGTTACGAAGGGCAAACTCAAACGCGAAGAAATAAGATAAGAGAAAGTAGAGACACGCATGCGCCGGCAGTTGATCTCAATAAAATACCAATTCCAGCGCGAGAACTTTTTGAATACACGCGATATGGCGATGTCAGCCGCGGAAAAGAAGGGCCACAGACTGGAGCAATGTTTTCTCGTGGTTGTCCGGGTAAATGCGCGTTTTGTGGTGCCGCAGATACTATTGTGCGTTGGCGTGATATTGAAAATGTACTTGATGAGCTTGAGCAGATTGAATCTTTGGGTATTCCAAACCTGTTTGTTATGGATGACACCTATACTGTCAATAAAAAGCGTGTGATTGCAATTTGCAAAGGTATCATAGAACGCGGCATTAAATTAAATATTTCAGTTCAGCTTCGTTTGGATCAGATTGATGAAGAAATCTGTGATGCCATGTATGCAAGTGGCGTCCGATATGTTCATCCTGGTATTGAATCCGGTAATGAGACGATTATTAAAGCGATTGGAAAAGGCCCACGAGAATCAAAAGAACACATGCGGCGCAAAGTAGCTCTGTTGAAAAAATACGATTGGGTGGTTCGCTGCTCATATGTGTTTGGTATGCCAGGAGAAACTGAGGAGCAAATTTTAGAGACTATTGATTTTGCCGCAGAGCTTGATGCGAACGAGAATGCTTTCTCTCTTCTTGTGCCGTTTCCTGACAGCCCTTTATGGGTGTATGCAAAACAGCAGGGAAAAGTTGACGATTATATGGATTTCAGCAGATTCTTGTATTACCATTCTGTTGGATGTAATCTTTCAGCTGTTCCCACTCCTATATTGCTATCACTTCATGAGTTCGCATATGAATTTGTTGGTAATCCCGCGTATAATTTTGCTGATAGTAGTATTTCGTCAGGTAATCGACCTCATATTCCGGACGGTTTTCTTAGTAAAACTAAAACACCAGGACCTATCGCACTTAATCCGACGAAAGATTATCAAAGACAAAGAACCGCAAAAAGTACATCATGCGATGTTGTTGATACTCAGTCGCATAATTCAAGAATGGATGCGAAAGAAGGGTTTGACTTGTATTTAGAAAATCATCCACCTGATAAAATTGAAGAAAAGAGTGTGTTATCGTAAATTCAAAGGCGTAGAATAAATTTCTACGCCTTTTCTCTAGGCAAACTTCAAGGTCGAGTTTTGAAGTTTATCGAAAAGGTTAAGCTTGTTTAATGGAGTTTTCTGTCATATATTATACTAATGAAAAAAGTCTTAGTTACAGGAGATGCGGGCCGCCCTCAAGGCGAGCCTCGCCCCTCTGGTAAAACAATCCTTGTCACCGGAGGGGCGGGGTTCATCGGCAGTCATTTAATTGACTCGCTTCTTAAGGATGGTAACAGTGTTGTCTGTGTTGATGACTTGAGTAACGGAAACACAAAAAACATTGATCACTGCTTAAATAATGAAAATTTTATATTTGTCCAGGCGGATATTTTAAAACAGAATGAGCTGGATCGTATTTTTCAAGAACATACATTTGACTCTGTTTTCTATTTGGTTACGAATCCAACTGTCCACGAAGGAGTCAAAAATCCAGGCTTGGATGTGAACAAAACATTTTTGGCAACCTTTTTTGTCCTTGAATGTATGCGCGCACATGATGTTAAAGAACTTATTTTCTTTTCATCTCCTGCAGTATATGGGAATCAAGAGAATATGATGAGTGAAGACATGGGACCTCTTTTTCCAGTTTCTCCGCTTGGATCAATGAAACTTTCTGCAGAAATACTTATATCATCTTTTTCACAATTATATGGCATACAATCATGGATAATGCGACCTCCAAATGTAACAGGAGAAAGAGGTACTCATGGAGTTGTATTTGATTTTATAAACAAATTAACAGCTGATAGTAAAAAACTCGTGATTTTAGGGGATGGGGAGCAGGAAAAGCCGTACATTTATGTAAAGGATCTCATAAACGGTGTATTGTTTATAAAGAAACATGCTTGTGAGCGTTTCAACCTTTTTAACATTGCGCCACACGACGACGCCATTACTGTTTCAAGAATTGCCGAGATTGTAGCCCAGGAAATGGATCTAAAGAATGTTGCCTTTGAATACACTGGTGGAAAGGGTGGATGGCCTGGAGATGTCCCAAAGTACCGCTACGATGTTTCCAAATTACACCAATTGGGCTGGCAACCCTCTTTAAATTCCGAAGAAGCTATTCGTACTGCTACTCGAGAACAGTTACGATTTTTGAAAAATAACAGTTAGTATATATATGCAAGCAGTTATATTAGCTGGTGGAATTGGAACACGATTGCGTCCACTTACCAATACGGTTCCTAAACCGATGGTCAACGTCAATGGACGTCCGTTTTTGGAATATAACATTGAATTGTTAAAAAAAAATGACATTACGGACGTACTCCTTCTTACTGGTTATTTAGGGGATGTGATAGAGCAACACTTTAAGGACGGTCGTGAATTCGGGGTTAATATTACTTACTCAAAAGAAATTGAACCTCTTGGAGTCAGCGGAGCTCTCTGTTTGGCCTATCCCAAGCTTGAGGATTCTTTCTTGTTGTTGTATGGCGATAATTTTGTATTACTTGATTTTGACGACTTCATTCGTTTTTATAAACAATCAAAGAAACCCGCGGTGGCTGTTTCATATCAATATAAAAACGAAGAGGATCGTGGTGATGATTATCATCACAATTTGTGTGTTGATGAAATGGGTTATATCACGCAGTATCAACAGCGTGGCATACAAGGAGCGACACATGCGGAAGGCGGTGCTATGATTTTAAGAAAAGAAATTATTACTGATCTTTCACAGGAACACTCAAATGCTCTAGGAGAAGTGCTTTTTCCTGATCTTATACAGCGAAAAGAACTTATAACTTATGTGTCAGAAAATCGGTTTTATGATATAGGTACGCCAGAACGTCTAAAAAAAGCAGAGACATTTTTTAAATCAATGGAAGTAAAGAAATAATCCGAAACCACAAAAATCTATTCGAAATCTACGAAATTGTGTAAAATTAAGTAATAGGGAATTTTTGTATTTTTGTATTTTTGTATTTTTCGGATTATATTTCTATGATAATAACACGCGCACCACTACGTATAAGTTTTGTAGGTGGGGGAACTGATTTACCCGCCTTCTATCGCAAACATCCAGGAAGGGTTATTTCTGTAACTGTTGATAAGTATGTGTATGCTGTCATTCATCCTGTGCCGTTGGTTAATAAATTTATTGCACGGTATAGCAAAGTAGAATGGGTATCTCATCCTAAAGATTTAGAACATCCAAGTATTAGAGAAGCGCTACTTGATCTCGGAATTACTAATCCTGGGATGGAGATAAGCACGTTTGCTGATCTTCCAGCAAAAACCGGTCTTGGTTCTTCTTCAAGTTTTGCCGCCGCTCTCCTTAAGGGACTTCACACACATTTAGGAAAAAAATTGAGCTCTGAAGAAACCGCGTGTGCTGCATGCCGGCTGGAACTTGATCTACTAAAAGAACCGATTGGTAAGCAGGATCAATATGCAACTGCGTATGGTGGGCTTAATGTAATCCAATTTAATGAAGATGATTCAGTTGAAGTTAAGCCAGTTTTTCTTGATTATAAAAAACGCTCTTCGCTAGAAGACCACATCATTCTTTTTTTTACTGGCATTACTCGTTCCGCGTCTAGCATTCTGAAAGTTCAAAATGTAGATATGGATGAACACCTTGAGACATATAAAAAGATGTCTGATTCCGTCTTTGACTTTGAAAAACTGCTACTTACAGGAGACGTAGAGGGTATGGGAGAGATGCTTCACGAAGGATGGACCTCTAAGAAAACCCTTGCAGGGAATATTACTAATTCCGTAATAGACTCATTTTATGAAGCAGGGCGAAATGCTGGTGCATGGGGAGGAAAAGTCCTAGGAGCAGGAGGCGGAGGTTGTGTTCTTTTTCTTGCTGATCCGCAGAAGCACAATTTAATTAGAAAATCTGTTACAAAAATTGCATCAGAAAACAATCTTCTGGATTTAGGATTTAAAGAAGTGCCAATAAAATTTGTGCAATCAGGTACCGAGGTATTGTTTCATAACGAAAGGTAATATAAACTCCGCTTTCAAAGTATGCATATTTAAAAATTTGCAAATAAAGTTGGACAAAGTGTTTGATGGTGATGATTTAGAAAAATAAAATAATGAGAAAAGTTTCTGGACTCTCACCATGAGGATCTTTTTTGAAAATTATATTGTCGGAACTAAAGCAAAAATAGCAGGGTTGTATGTATTATGAAAACGATTTTTATTACTATTTCACGTGGAGGGATTATTCGAAACATATTTCGCACAGGAGTTGTTTCTCGACTTCTTGACCAAGATTTTCGTGTGGTTGTTTTGACACAGTATCACGATATGCCAGAATTATTTACTGATTTTGCACATGAGAATTTAATACTCGAACCACTCTATTGGAATCAGAAAGAAAAATTTAGAAGAATTTTTAAAGAATTATATAAAGGAGTTGTTTTTAATAGTACTGTATATGCGCGGTATAAATACAGTATTGGAACCCCCAAGCAGCCGAATCAATTTTTTTTCCCGCTCCGGATGATTTTTTTTGCGCCATTACGGTTTATTCCTGGGGTAAAACATTTCATACGCTTGTTACATTCTTTAATAAACCCTCTCAGGGCACATGATTATCTTTTTGAAAAATACAAGCCTGTTCTTGTTTTTAACACCGCTGCCGGTGGTGATTGCGGGGTGTTGAAAAGTGCGAAACGGCACAGTGTTAAGACCGTTGATATGCCGAAAAGTTGGGACAATCTTTCGCAGGCTCTATTTCCTACCAAAGCGGATTTTCTTATAGTGTGGAATAATTTTATGCTAGACAAAGCACAAGAATTTCAGGGTTATTCTACAGAGAATATAATTGTTACTGGTATTCCGCAATTTGATTTTTATGCCCAAAAAGATGGACTATTGTCACGTGAGGAGTTTTGCAAAAAACACAATCTTGATCCAAAGAAAAAGATTATTCTCTACGGATCTTCAGGTGCGCAACTTTTTGATGAGGCAAGGTATGTTCTTCTAATTCGAGAAGCGATGAGGCGAGGGGAACTTGCATTCGCGAATATTCTGGTACGCCCGCATCTTGGTTATCGTGGAGACGCAGATCGCTTTACCACTCTAGAGGATGAAGGGAAAGTTGTTGTTGATAAAAGCGATAAACAAAATCATAAACTTCGAGATCATTATGATACATCAATAGATCATGTCTATAATCTATTTAACTCCCTTTATCATGCTGATGTTTGTGTTAATTCCGCGTCAACTCTTTCGCTTGATGCCGTTGCGTGTGGAACAGAAGTGGTGAATTTTAATTTTGATGCCGGACCAGTTTCAAGAAAGAATAATTCAATAAAGCGGCTCTTTGTGAGCGATTATGTGAGAGAGTTAATGGATGCAGATGGAACATGGCTTGTAAAAAATAAAAAAGAATTTATTGACGCGCTTAAGGGTATTTTGGAAAAAGGAGAACAAAAAGATAGTAAAAAGATGATTAATACATTTATGTATAAAACTGAAGGAAAATCAGCAGAAAGAATCACAGACGTCTTGATTCGTATCGCGAATCAAGGCTAATTTAGGATATAGGATATAAGATATACGATTTATGAACAAAGACGAATTGAAAAGACGTACAAAGGAGTATGCGTTAAGAATCATAAAATTGATTGATGTTTTGCCAAGAACAACCGCTGGACGAGCTATCGGAAACCAGTTAGTCAGAAGTGGGACATCAATTGGCGCGAATTATAGAGCGGCATTAAGAGCTCGTTCAAGAGCTGAATTTGTAGCAAAGCTTGGAATTGTTGTAGAAGAAGCAGATGAATCAGAATTTTGGTTAGAGTTGATAATTGAAGCCGAATTACTAAAGAAAGAATTAATAGAACCGCTCCTAAAAGAAACCAATGAATTAATAGCAATTTTTGTTTCAACTCGTAAATCATCCCGTAAATCTTAAATATCTCAAATCTTACATCTTATATCATAAATCATAAATCTTAAATTACATATGTGCGCAATTATCGGTGCTCTAGGTAAAAATCTACCGAGCCAAGAACAATTCATAAAAGCACGTGACACCATGACACATCGTGGCCCAGACGATGCGGGCATTTACTATGCACCACAAGAGGGTA
>Ga0187833_10000446_pt1 | contig 47763 bp, 46 predicted proteins | sample ETNtaG_37_FD_167968 | JGI IMG/M metagenome (GOLD analysis project Ga0187833, IMG submission 167968) | Marine microbial and viral communities from oxygen minimum zone, Eastern Pacific Ocean - ETNP2014_SV_400_PacBio MetaG (Illumina Assembly) | ecosystem: Environmental > Aquatic > Marine > Hypoxic...
CAAACCACCAGCCGGCGGAAAAGGACCGGGCCACGCCGGGGCTTTCCTCAACGGTCCACAACAGGCCGGTAAACGCTGGGATCAATAACACCAGAAAATAAACAGGCGGCAGCGCCATTGCCGCCATCACGCCGAAGGCGCCAAGCACCGCCGCCCGCCGCCATCCCATCAACCCGGCCAGGCGGCGCTTAAGCGCCCCCAGGTGTTGTTGCTTAGCGCTTGTTTCCCCCGAAGGCGCCATTAGCCGCTATGGTCCACACGGCGCAACGACGGCGGGATCAGCACGCGCACGCATTTAATGCGCCGGGGGTCGGCGTCCAGAATCTCAAACTCAAGCCCCGATGGGTGCCGGATCAGTTCGCCCCGGACCGGCACCCGTCCCGCCAGGGAGAAAACAAAACCGCCCAGGGTGTCGATGTCTTCGCGCTCTTCCTCGGCGAACACCTTACCGGCCATGGACTCCAGCATAACAAGGGTAACGCGGGCATCGGCGGTAAAGTTGCCGTCGGTCTCTCGAACCAACTCCGGTTCAATATCCTTGTCGTGTTCATCCTCTATTTCACCGACGATTTCCTCGACCAGATCCTCGATGGTGACAAGCCCATCGACGCCGCCAAATTCATCAACCACCAGCGCCATATGCGAACGCTTGACCCGCATTTCCAAAAGCAACTCCAACACCTGCATGGACGGCGAGACAAACAGTATCTTGCGGAGCACGTTGCTCAGCGAAAAATCCTCGTCCATGCCATGCCAGGCCAACACGTCCTTGATGTGCACCATGCCATTGGCGTCATCGAGGTTTTCGCCATAAACCGGAAGCCTGGAATGGTTGTCCTTGGTCAGGATGCCGATCACCTCGGATAACGAAGCCCCTTGGTCAATGGCGATAATATCGGCCCGGGGCACCATCACGTCGTGAATGGTTCGGCTGCGTAGTTCGAGAATATTCGCCAGCAATACCCGTTCCTCATCGTCGATGGGAACCTCTGCCTCTTCACGTTCCTCAATCAGTTCGTCGAGGACATCGCGGGCGGAATCGTCTCCATTCCGGGACCCCACCAAGCCGTTTAAAAAATCTCGAAGGGCGCCCAAAACAGAGTCGTCACCGCCGGTGCCTGCACCTGTACCGGCAACTGAGTCTTCGGCAACTTCCTGATCGGAAGCCTTGCTACTTGAAGGGTGAGGGTTCATTGGTTTTGATCATCGCCCGAGCCGTCATCATAAGGGTTCGTGATGTCGAGCCCGGCAAGAACCTTGATTTCCAGCGCTTCCATCGCATTGGCCATGATATCCGTTTGATGGTCATGGCCTAAGAGGTGAAGCATACCATGGACGATCAGGTGACAAAAATGATCCGCAAGGGGTTTGCCCTGCCCGACGGCCTCGGCAGCGGTGGTTTCAAACGCAACGATAATGTCGCCTAACAATAGGGGCTCTCCGGGAGGGGCGGGCGCATCTTCGGTTCCTGTCGACGGAAACGACAGGACGTTGGTGGCTTTGTCCTGACCCCTGAATTCTCGGTTGAGATCCCGGATCAACTTATCATCGGCGAGAACGATGCTGACCTCAGCGCCGGGATCGCCCCCCCCATCGCCCTCGGCCTTGGATTGCAGAAGTGCGGCTTGATAAGCGGCATCGGCGGCGTCGAGCGATAGCCCCATCGCCGCCGGCAATGCCTCCGCCCACAGCGGACTGGTGACGTTAACGCCGACGTCCAGGGTGGCCGTAATTGTCAGGGATACCGGCTCAGTCTTCGTCATCGGACTTCGCCGCCCCGGGGGCGTCCTCAAGGTGTTCATACTGGGCCCCTGATTGACGCCGGGTTTCGACCTCGCCGTAGGCGCGAACAATCCGTTGAACCAGGGGGTGGCGGACAACGTCGGCATTGGTAAACCTTACGAAGCCAACACTCTTTACACCGGCCAGAGTCTCCATGGCATCCCTCATTCCCGAACGGATGCCATGGGGAAGGTCGACCTGGCTCAAATCCCCGGTGATCACCATGGATGAGTTTTCGCCGAGCCGGGTCAGAAACATCTTCATTTGAACGGCCGTGGTGTTTTGGGCTTCGTCCAGAATGACGCAGGCATTGGAAAGTGTGCGGCCGCGCATGAAGGCCAACGGCGCGACTTCGATGTCGCCTTTTTCCATGCGCTTGGCCACCTGACCCCCGGGCATCATGTCATGAAGGGCGTCATAAAGGGGCCGCAGGTAGGGGTCCACCTTGTCGCGCATGTCGCCGGGGAGGAACCCCAGTTGTTCGCCCGCCTCGACCGCCGGGCGCGACAGGATGATGCGGTCGACGGACCCGCCGATCAGCCGCTCGACCGCCTTAGCCACCGCCAGATAAGTTTTACCGGTGCCGGCGGGGCCCTCACCGAACACCAACTCGGCCGCATCAATCGCCCTGAGATAATCGGCCTGCACCGGGGTGCGTGGGGAAATGTGGCGTTTGTTGGTGCGGATGGTCAGGTCCGCGTCGTTGATGTCACCGCCGGGCGCGATCGCCATGCGAAGCAGCGCATCGACCTCTTCGGCGTTGATTTCTTTTCCGTTCTCCAGGCTGGAATACAGGCCGTTCAGAACTTTTTTGACGTTGTTGACGGCGCTGGCGTCCCCGGTGATTGTCAGTTCATTGCCGCGGGCGTTAATGGCAACGTCCATTTTTTGTTCGATGCGCGCCAGATTTTGGTGATGCGATCCGAACAAAAGCATCGCCAGGCCGTTATCGGGAAAAATCAGCGGCTCCGGATCAGCGGCAGCCTTGGTTTTAACCTTTGATTTGACCGGGGGCGTCATGCGCTGGCCCTTTCATTTCCCCTATTGAGAGCACCGGACAGACTGTTGGCGTGGGCGTCGGTAATTCTAAGCCCTGTGATGGCGCCCATTGTCTCGCCGGCGGCGTCAACATGGACCGCCTGCATGTAGGGACTGCGCCCGACCAATTGACCCGGCGCCCGGCCGGGCCGGTCGAGCAACACCGCCATCACTTTGCCGACGCAAGACCGGTTGAAAGCCAGTTGCTGGGCGTTCAATAGGTCCTGCAGGGCGGTCAGACGTTCGCCCTTCACATCGTCAGCGATCTGATTTTCCATTACCGCCGCCGGGGTTCCGGGCCGGGGGCTGTATTTAAAGGAATAGGCCTGAATGAAACCGACCTCTTCCACTAGCTTCATGGTCTCAGTAAAATCAGCATCGGTTTCGCCGGGAAAGCCGACGATGAAATCGGACGAAAGCCCGATATCGGGCCGCGCGGCCCGCAACCGGTCGACCAGACGCCGGTAGTCGTCGGCGCTATGGCGCCTGTTCATGGCCTTGAGAACGGCGGCGGCGCCGGATTGAACCGGCAGATGCAAAAACGGCATTAGCTCAACGACATCCGCATGAGCGGCAATCAATTCTTCATCCATGTCGGCGGGGTAAGAGGTCGTGTACCGGATGCGCTCAATCCCATCGATCGCCGCGACCTCGGCAATCAAGCGCCCCAGTCCCCATTTCCCCCCAGAGGCCCCATCAGCCGCGGCGCCTTTGTAATTATTCACATTCTGGCCCAATAGCGTGATTTCGCGGACGCCGGTCGCCGCCAACCGATCGGCTTCGGCCAACACATCGGCGCCGGGCCGGGAATATTCCGCGCCACGGGTATAGGGAACGACACAAAACGTGCAGAATTTGTCGCAGCCTTCCTGGACGGTCAAAAAGGCGGCGCTTTCGGCATTGCCCGCCGCCTGGGCACGCCCTGCGGGTGGCGCCGGGGCCGGCAGGAAATCGAACTTGGGCTCAACCGGGAAGTCGGTGTCCACCACCACATCCCCGGCGCGTCCAGCACGCGCAACCATTTCACCTAAGCGGTGATAGGTCTGTGGTCCGAAGACCATGTCCACATAGGGGGCTCGGATAAGAATCTCTTCACCCTCGGCCTGGGCGACGCACCCGGCCACGGCAAGAACCATGCGTTCGCCGGTTTCTTCCTTGGCGACTTTCAGATGTCTGAGACGACCCAGTTCCGAGTACACCTTTTCGGCCGCCTTTTCGCGGATATGGCAGGTGTTGAGGATAACCATGTCGGCATCATCGGGGCCATCGGCCTGCACATAGCCCAAGGGCGCCAGGACATCGGCCATGCGACCCGAATCGTAGACGTTCATCTGGCAGCCATAGGTTTTGATATAAAGTTTTTTTGCCAAGGGGATTTAAACGCTTATCTCAACGCTTACTTCTTTTTGTCCATAGGAACGCCATAAAGCTCTAGGCGGTGGCCGACAAGCTTCATTCCATAAGCCTCGGCGATTTTTTTCTGCAAGACTTCGATTTCCTCATTTTGAAATTCGATAACATCACCGGTCTGTATATCAATCAAATGATCATGGTGCTCGATTGAAACCTCTTCATACCGAGACCGGCCATCGCCGAAATCATGCCTTTCAAGAATGTTGGCCTCCTCGAACAGGCGAACCGTCCGGTAAACGGTAGCGATGGAAATACGCGAATCCAACGCATTCGCCCGCCGGTGGACCTCTTCAACGTCGGGGTGGTCGTCGGCCGAAGACAGCACCCGGGCGATCACCCGGCGCTGTTCAGTCATTTTCATTCCCTTTTCAACGCAAAGACGTTCGATTTTATTTTCCGGCATGGTCCCTCCGAGGACCGGAAAGCATCATGTCTTACCGACGGCGCTTACGAGGTTTTGTGCCAAGCCCGATTTTCTTCGCCAAATTGCTGCGGTGTTTGGCGTAATTCGGTGCCACCATTGGATAATCTGCCGGTAATCCCCACCGTTTGCGGTATTCATCGGGGGTCATGTTATAGGCTGTTTTTAAATGCCGTTTGAGCATTTTTAACTTTTTGCCGTCTTCAAGACAGACGATATAATCGGGGGATATCGATTTCTTGATCGCCACGGCGGGACGCGGACGTTCGGGGGTCACCGAGGCGGTGCCGACCGCCGAAAGGGTTTTATATACATCTTGAATCAATTGCGGCAAATCACCGGGGGCGACATTGTTGTTGCCCGCATGCGCGGAGACGATTTCGGTCGTCAACTCCAGCAATTCGCTTACATTGAGCTTATCGGTCATGTACGATTTTCCTCACTGAAATAATTTTCCGGGGCGAACCCAGGCGGCCACGGGATTTTTGGAATTCACGGCCTCTTAAAAAGGCGCTTTTATTAAGAAATCATTCAATCAAGAATAATCGTAACCTAATAAATAAACCCACTTCGGGCAAGTAAGAACAATGAATAACGCCAAAAAAGACAACAAGGGTATTGAAATTGACTTCTTTATCGATATTACAGGAGAGGTCTGTCCTCTTACTTTTGTCAAAACAAAACTACTGATCGAAAGCATGTCGGCGGGGCAGACCGCCGAAGTGCGGCTCAAGGGCCGGGAACCGTTGGAAAACGTCCCTCGTTCTGTCAATGACAGCGGCCACAGCATTATCAGCCTTGAGGCGGAAAGCCCCTCTGAGCCCGCCGACGGCATTCACCGACTGATTCTTAAAAAAGCCCCCGACTCCTGAAACGCCCCGATCAGGGCCTGAGCCGGCCACCGTCTTTTGGGGTCTTCGCGTCGGGAGGTCTCAAGTATAGAGGCCGCGGCCGCTCGTTCGGTGTCGTTGGGGACCATCGGCCAGCCGCCAGGACGGCCAGGGTCCCGGCATCGGGCGTTACCGGGGCAATGCTCAAAGCAACCTCCAGCCCTACACCGTCCAATGAGGCGATGGCGCGCTGGCTTGCATCCCCGGCGACCACAACACGCCCCCCCGGGGCCACGGGGTGTCCCCGTTTATTTTTGGCGGGGGGCGCCCCCGTGACCCCCGGGGTCGATACGCCGGCCAACACCGCCGCCAGGGCTTCGGGCAAAACGGCTTGCGGCGCGGATAATGGCTCAAGGCCGGCGGCGAAGGCCTGGACATAGATATCGTCGCGCTTGGGCTCGATCGCCACTAATAAGGTTGCGCCGTCCCGTTCTGTTTCCGAAACCCCGGCGGCAACGGCCTCGAAGGTGGTAACGCCCATACATGGCAAATCACCGGCAAGAGCCAAACCCCGGGCAACGGCAAGCCCAATGCGAATCCCTGTAAAAGAGCCCGGGCCCGTAGTCACGGCCAACAGATTAAGGTCGCCGAAATCCTTTCCCGCTTCCTCCATGACGTCGTTGATCATCCCCATCAGGTATTCCGCCTGGCCCTGCGCCATCGCCTCATAGCGGTGGGCAAGTGTGTCTCCGTCGCGGCAAAGAGCGGCGGAACAGGCGGAAGCCGCCGTATCGAAACCAAGGACCAGCATGTTTTTCAGTATGACACTTGTACTCATGCAGGGAAGCGTGAAAAATTCAGGCCAACGTCAACAACATGTGAAAATTCATGGTCCTTGGACGAAGATTTCGAACCGTGCTTTTGGTTCTGATGACGGCTTTCTTCACGCCCATCCCTGCGACCGCCGCAGCTCCCCCCGGCTATGGCGCCAATGGCGCCGTCGTCATCATGTATCACCGCTTCGGAGAGACAAAATACCCCTCCACCAATGTCACCATTGAGCAATTCGAGGCCCATCTCCGGGAATTGAAAGCGAGCCAATATAATGTAATGGCGGTGCCCGATATCATTGCCGCCCTTCGAAACGGCAAGCCCCTTCTCGACCGAACCGTAGGCTTGACCATCGATGACGCCTACCTGTCCGTTTTCACTGAAGCCTGGCCGCGCCTGAAGGAAGCCGGGTTTCCGTTTACGGTGTTCGTCGCCACCGATCCGGTCGATAACAACATCTCCGGTTTTATGAAATGGGATCAAATCCGGAAAATGGCGTCGGCCGGCGTCACCATCGGCGGTCATACGGGCTCCCACCTGCACATGGCGAAAGCAGGCCGGGACAAAAACCTGGACGAGTTGGCGCGGTCGAAAAAGCGTTTTGAGGAAATGCTGGGCAAATCACCCCGGATTTTTGCCTACCCATACGGGGAAACCAGTCTGGCCATCCAAAAGATGACAAAAAACGCCGGTTTCATTGCCGGGTTTGGCCAACACTCAGGCGCCTTCGATGGCGGCTCGAATCTATTCGATTTACCGCGCTTCGCCATGAATGAAAATTATGCCGGGATGCCGCGGTTTCGTTTGGCGGCAAATGCCCTGCCGCTCCCGGTTGCCGACATCACGCCGGCGGACCCGCTGATTACCGATATCAATCCACCGGCCATGGGATTTTCCTTCCTGGGCGACGTCAAGGACTTGCGCCGGTTGAACTGTTTTTCATCGAACGCCGGTAAGGCCCGGGTCGAACGCTTAGGCCGCCGGCGGATAGAAATTAGGGTCGCACCGGCATTCCCCACAGGCCGGACCCGGGTGAATTGCACGTTACCGGCAGACAAGGGCCGTTGGTATTGGTTCGGGCGCCAGTTCTACAGACCGGAATAGAGCAAATCCCGAGCAAATGAACTCATTTGCGACGACGAATTTGCGGTCTAAACAAAAACTTTAGATAAGTGGGCGGGTGCCGGAATTTCCGTCGCGCAAGCGGGCGTCGTCAAAACGCTGCAAGCGGTTCCTCCTGATCATGGTGCGGATGCCTTCGACGTATTTTTGGCCACGCTGGGAATAGCTCTTAAGCTTATCCACCAACAACATTCCGTCCAACGGCGCGCCTTTGAGTCTGAGCTCGGAACGAACCTTGCGCAATTTCCGGTAGGCCTTATGGGTATTGAGGTTATGGGCATAGGCGCGGACCGAATCGAGAAGATTGGGAAAGGCCCTGATCTTGTGAGTCTTATTCTTATCCCGGTCGGCCGGAACCAGGTTTCCGGCATTGGAAAACGTCCATTGTCCGAACACCGCATTGCCCTCGCGCACGAAACGCGATGTACCCCAGCCGCTTTCTTCCGCCGCCTGGGCCAACGCCATCGATGGAGGAATAATATCAACACGCTTTAAAAGCGTTTCGATGCGGTTTGTCTTCACGCCGTAGCGTTCCGATATCACCATCAGCCAAAGCCGGTCCGCCGGACCCGGTTTTTGACTCAGGCTGTTTTGAAAGTGGAGCTTCCAAAGCCGGCGGCGGTCGCGCAGCAGTTCCTCGTTCGTCTGCAAGACAAGCGGCAAGAGCGTTTGGAAGAAAAGCGCCTTCTTCACACTGACTTCGCGGATGTTTTTGATGTCACTGGGCAGGCTGGCCAGGAACAGGCGCGGCACCGCGGCCTCGCCGGAACGGACGAGGTCGAGGTCATACCCCAACTGTTTGAAGGTCTTGGACAACGCCCCCGTCGTCTTCAAGCGCTGCAACCGGTGTTGCCGTTCTTCATCGTCAACCGAAAAGAAACCGATCAAGGTGTCGATACCGGCCATCCTTAACGTCTTTTTCACCGCCTTCAACGCCTGTTTAGGGATCACCGGCGCCTCGCTCTCATGGGGGAATATTTCCGCTGGGATCGGCGCATAGACCGGCGCCGGCACAGGTGCCGAAACCGCAAGGCGAAGCGACGCCTTCGGAGCCGAGGTTCGGCTTTCAAGCGGATTCATGACGACGACGGTAAACAGGCCTGTAACCAGACCGGCAACCGCAAGCAAGGCGCCGTGTTCAAAACGAAACTTCATCTATCGATTTTTTAGAGCGACACCACCGAGCCGCTTCAACCCTTCATTTGCACAAACCAATGTATAATTTTCTTTTTTTTATCCCGGGTCTTCCGTTCAGTCCTCCGCCTCAAACCGAGAATGCACGGAGCCATTTGGCCGGCAGTGTTGGGGACGTTTCTAGCACAGCACTTTCACCAGCGCCAGCTTTTGTGCAATGCAATAAATTAATATTGCGATGCACAATTAGAATTATCAAGATTTTCTTTTTTGTCTGCCGCGCGGGCGCGCGAAAAGCCCTTCAAAGTATATAAATACTTCAGCGCGTTACTCGACTGCCCGAACCTCCATTACTTCGGGAATGTAATGGCGAAGCATATTTTCAATACCATTTTTCAATGTCGCCGTGGAGGAAGGACAACCCGCGCAGGCCCCTTGCATGTGAAGGAAAACGACTCCGTCCTCGAATCCCTTAAAGACGATGTCGCCGCCGTCCTGGGCCACGGCCGGGCGAACCCGGGTATCGATCAGCTCTTTGATCTGCATCTCGACGCCGCCGGTGGGCTCTGCCGCCGATGAATCGGCACTATCGGTATCAGGGCCTTCACCTTCAATTGCCGCCTTGCCGGACTGAAAATGTTCCATGATGGCGCCAAGGATCAGGGGTTTCATGATCTCCCAATCCTTGTCGTCCGATTTGGTGGCGGTGATGAAATCCGCCCCCAGAAAGACGCCGGTGACCCCATCGATACCGAAAAGCCCGCTCGCCAGCGGCGAATTCGTCGCCTCGGCGGCGGCGGTAAAATTGGCCGTTCTCGATTCCATGACCGGCACGCCTGGCAAGAATTTCAGGGTTGCCGGATTAGGCGTACGTTCCGTCTGAATAAACATATCAATCCTCTTGTTCGCAAATTTTGCGTCCCAGACCCCATAAATGGGGCACCCCGGAGGCTGAATCAAGCCCCTAAAAACAGGATATCATAGAACCGATCAGGGACGGAGAAAACCGACGATATCGTGAACCTCGGCCAGCACCGGCTCGGCAATGGCGCGGGCGCGCTCGACACCATCGGCGATGACGGCGTCGACATGGGCCGGATCATCCATCAGGCGGCGCATTTCACCCTGCACAGGCGCCAGGGTTTCAACGGCCAGATCGGCAAGGTCCTGCTTGAACGCCGAAAACTGAAGGCCGCCGAATTTATTGCAGACCTCGGCGATTTCCACATCGGCCAGCGACGCATAGATCCCCATCAGGTTGGCGGCTTCCGGGCGGCCTTCGAATTGGTCCGGGCCGGTGGGCAGGGCGTCCGGGTCGGTCTTGGCCTTGCGGATTTTCTTGGCAATGGCATCGGCGTCATCGGTCATATTGATACGCGACAGGTCCGACGGGTCCGATTTGCTCATTTTCGAGGCGCCGTCGCGCAACGACATGACCCGGGTGGCGGCGCCGAAGATCAACGGCTCGACGACGGGGAAAAAATCGACGCCGAAGTCATTGTTGAATTTCTGGGCGATGTCGCGGGCCAGTTCCAGGTGCTGTTTCTGGTCTTCGCCGACGGGCACATGGGTGCCTTTATAAAGCAGGATATCGGCGGCCATTAAATTCGGGTACGCGTACAGGCCGACCGAGGCGTTTTCCTTGTTCTTGCCTGCCTTTTCCTTGAACTGGGTCATCCGGTTAAGCCAGCCGAGCCGTGCCACACAGTTGAAGATCCAGGCCAGTTCCGCATGGCCGGGAACTTGGCTCTGGTTGAAGATGATATGGTGCTTGGCATCGATGCCGGCGGCCAGCATGGCGGTGGCGACGTTGCGGGTGGAAGCCTTCAGCTCGTCCGGGTCCTGCCACACCGTCACCGCATGCAGATCGACGATACAGAACAGGCACTCGTAATCATCCTGCAGGCGCACCCAATTGCGGATCGCGCCCAGGTAGTTCCCCAAGTGCAGATTGCCGGTCGGCTGCACGCCCGAAAAAATTCGTTCCATCGATATTCGCTCCAAATGGTTCTTGCTTTTTAGGGTGTCCCGCCGCCCCGATAAAGACTTTTCAAATCACCAAGACGCGCCGCGCCCAACACCAACGCCAGAACCCCGAACACCGCCATGCCGCCGGCGACCATGGCGGCCAGGCCAAGGACGCGTTCCGGTGTCGTCCCGACCAAGACCTCCGCCAACGGTGCCAACGCCCAATAAAGCGCCAGCCCCATGCCGACTGCGGCCAGGACCATGCGCCACAGGCGTTCCCGCAGGCGGCGGTCGAGAACCAAATGCCCCCGGCGATGAAGGACATACCCCATGATCGCGACATTGAGCCAGCTCGACACCACCGTCGCCGCCGCAATCCCGACATGTAAAAACGGCCCCATCAATAGAAGATTGAGGCCCAAATTGACGAACAGACAGAACACCGAAATCTTGACCGGCGTCGCCGTGTCCTCGCGGGCAAAGAACCCGGGCGCCAGCGCCTTGACCATGACATAGGCCGGCAGCCCCACGGCATAAACCGCCAACGCCGCCGCCGTCGCCAACGTCTCCGGCGGCCCGAACTGGCCCCGTTCGAACAACACCCGGATCACCGGTTCGGCGATCACCATCAAGGCGGCGGCGGCCGGCAACGTTAGCAGAAGCGATAATTCCAAAGCCCGGTTCTGAGAGTGGTGGGCGGCGTCGGTTTCCCCGGCCCGGACCTGGCGCGATAACAATGGCAGCAAGGCGGTGCCGACGGCGACGCCCAGCACCCCCAGCGGCAATTGATTGACCCTGTCGGCGTAGAACAGATACGAGATCGACCCGGCCGGCAGCAACGACGCGATCACCGTGTCGATGACCAAATTGATCTGATAAATACCGGCGCCGATGGCGACCGGCGCCATCCGTTTCATCAGGACTTTGACATCATCGGTCAGCCGGGGCAGGCCCAGACGTATCCACACCCCTTCCCGGCCACAGGCGGCAAACAACCAAAAAAACTGAACCACCCCCGCCGCCGCCACGCCCCAGGCCAACGCATGGCCGGGGGTTTCGGTGAAATTTGCCAGGCCCAAGATAGCGCCGATCAGGCAAAGGTTCAGCAGGATCGGTGTCGCCGCGGCGGCGGCGAAGCGGCCAAGGGAATTGAGCACCCCGGCCATCAGCGAAACCAGGGAGATAAACAGCAAATAGGGAAAGGTGATCCGGGTCAGCTCCACCGTCAGATCGAACTTGGCGGGCTCACCAATGAAACCCGGCGCAAAGCCCAACATCACAAGCGGCATCGCCACTTCAATGACGCCGACGAAAATCAGCAGGGTCCAAAACAGAACGCTGAAAGCGGCCAACGCGAACGCCTTGGCGGCCTCGATTCCTTCCGCCTCGACACGGCCCGCAAACATCGGCACGAAGGCCATGGAGAACGCCCCTTCGGCGAACAGGCGGCGGAACAGATTGGGAAGTTTGAAGGCGACGAAAAATACGTCGGCGCCCGCCGCCGCGCCCAGCACGAAGGCGATCAGAATATCGCGCACGAAACCCAGGACCCGGCTGATCAGGGTGAAGCCGCCGACGGTGGCAATGGATCGCAAAAGCACCATAGCCGCTTATACCAAGATGCAATGATAATAACCCGTAGAGATCGCCCATGCGGTCCACCGGGTAGGAAGGAACACGCAGGCGATGTGGGACATCGGCAAGTTTTTCTGACGCCCCCGGGGGTCGCGGGGGCGCCCCCCGCCATTAAACAACGGGGACACCCCGTGGCCCCGGGCGGGCCGCATGGGCGACCGGAACGGCACCATCCCAAGGCTTTTGGACAACGTCGCGTACGCCTCACGATACCCCGCATCGTCACGCCGCACGCTCCTTGCCGAAAATCTTGGGATGGTGTCTCTATGAGCCATTATCACCGCATTTTGGTATTAAATAACGGTTTATTGTGTCAGCGAAAAGGCGGCTTGGCGGTCGACCGGTATTATCCGCCAAACCGGCCCCTAGGCGGGAGACGCCTCGCCCTTGGCCTGCCTTGCCTCTCCATCGCTCGATTGAGCCCGTTTTTTCCCGGCTTCCTTGGTCTTTTTTGACGCCTTGTCGGGGCCGGTCCCTGAAGACACGACTTCCAAAAGGCCGGTCCGCAAAGCATTCAGCTTTTCCTCGTTATCCACTTTCAGGCCGAAAACGTCCTTGACGTAGAACACATCGATTACCCGCTCGCCATAGGTCGAGATATGGGCGCTCGAAATCTGCAACCCGGAGGCGGTCAGGAAAGCGGTCACGTCGTGCAACAGCCCCAACCGGTCGCGGCCGTTTATTTCGATCACCGTCAGGCGGTTCGACGCCTTGTTGTCGATCAACACCCGGGGCGGAACCTTGAACACCCCGGTTCGTTTTTTCATCGAGGCCTCTTGCGCGGCGGCGAGTTCCTTTGCCGAAAGCAAACGACCCGTCAGCGCCGTTTCAATGCGCCCGCGAAGCCGCTTCAAACGGTCCTTGGCGGCATAGGCGTGGCCATCGGAATCCTGAATCCAGAACATATCCAACACCATGCCGTTGGTCAGCGTCATCACCTTGGCGTCAACGACCGACGCGCCGGCCAGCGCCAAGGCGCCGGCGACGGATGCGAACAGCCCGGGATGGTCGGGGGTGTAGATGGTGATTTCCGTGGCGTCGCGCTGACGCTCAATCCGGCTTTTAATGTGGAGCTTCAGGTCGCCGTCTTCGGCCTTGCGGATCAGCTTGGCATGGTGGGCCAAGGTATCGGTGTCGAAGGCCAGCCAATAATCGTTATAGCCCCTGGCAAAATGTTTTTCGATTTCTTCCGGCCCCCAATCGGCCAGTTGCGCCTTGAGTCCGGCCTTGGCCAATTCGACCCGTTCGCCTTGTCGTTCCGAAGGTATGGCGCCCGCCAATTCTTCCTGGGTACGGAAATACAATTCCCGCAAAAGCCCCGCCTTCCAGGCGTTCCAGACATCGGGACCGACCGCCCGGATATCGGCGACCGTCAACACCAATAACAGGCGCAGGCGTTCCGGCGATTGCACGACGCCGGCAAAGTCGGTGACGGTTTTGGGGTCGTAGATATCCCGCTTGAAGGCGGTATTGCTCATTAACAAATGGTGACGCACCAGCCACGATACGGTTTCGGTTTCCCATTCGTTGAGCCCGAGCCTGGGCCCCAATTCGGTGGCGACATCGGCGCCCAGTTCGGAATGGTTGCCGCCCCGGCCCTTGGCGATGTCGTGGAGGAAAACCGCGACAAAGAGGGCCGGCAACGACTGCATCTCGCCGATCGCGGCACAGGCGGCGGGATGGTCGTCTTTAAGCCGTCCGTCTTCGATCCCCTTGAGGATGCCGATGGCGCGGATGGTGTGCTCGTCGACCGTATAGACGTGATACATGTCGTATTGCATTTGCGCGACGACGTTGCCGAAGTCGGGCAAGAAAAGAGCAAGCACGCCGGCTTCATTGAGCCGCGTCAAGGTGACATCCGGTTTGCGGCCACACATCATGTCCAAGAACAGGGCGTTGGCTTCCGCGTCATTGCGCAAGTGATCGTCGATGAGCTCCAGGTTCTGGGTCACCAGGCGCAGTGCATTGGGATGAATATCGGCGTCATGGCGCTGGGCGGCGCGAAACAACGACAGCAATTTCACCGGTTCTTTGCTGAAGGCGTCGGTGTCGTCAACGGTCAGGCGGTCGCCGTCGAGAATGAAGCCGTCAATCTCGCGCTTGCGGAACCCGAAGCTCGGCAGGCGAAATTTGTGGTGACTTTTTTTCTGCTGGTCTTCAAGCACGGCACAAAGGATTCGGGTCAGGTCGCCGACGTCTTTGGCGACAAGGAAGTAGTCCCTCATGAAACGCTCGACACCTTGGACGCCGTCGCCATCGGCATAGACCATGCGGGCGCTGATTTCATTTTGGACGTTGAAGGTCAGGCGTTCTTCCGCCCGGTTGTTTTGATAGTGCAAATGACATCGGACCGTCCACAGGAACGCTTCTGCCTTGGCGAACAAGTCCACATCTGCCGCCGTCAGCACGCCCTTGGCCTGCAATTCGGTTACGTCATCGACCCGGTACAGGTACTTGGCGATCCAAAACAACGTCTGCAGATCGCGCAGGCCGCCCTTGCCTTCCTTGATGTTGGGTTCCAGCACATAGCGGGTATCGCCCATCCGGTCGTGCCGGGTATCGCGCTCGGCCAGCTTCGCCTCGACGAATTCAAGGCCCGTCGATTCTGAAAATTCCGACCCGAATCGTTGCTTGAAGGTCTTAAACATATCCTGATCACCCCACAGCCAACGCGCTTCCAACAGGGAAGTGCGGATGGTCATGTCGGCCTTGGAAAGCCTGATCGCCTCGTCAATGGAACGGGTCGCATGACCGACCTTGAGGCCTAAATCCCACAGCATATAAAGGATGAATTCGACCACCTGTTCGGTATGCGCCGTCAGCTTATAGGGCACAAGAAACATCAGATCGATGTCCGAAAACGGCGCCAGTTCGCCCCGGCCATATCCGCCGGTGGCGGTGATGCTCATGACCTCGCCGGTGGTCGGGTTGGCCAGGGGATAGACGTTGGTTAAGGCGAAATCGTAGATCGTCCGGACCAGTTGATCGACGAGATGGGTGTTGGCCTGGGCGACGTCGCGGCTGGAGGCGCCGTCTTCTTCGAAGCGGCGGCGGACTTCCGTCCAGCCCCGGTTATATGAGGTTTTGAAGATATCGAGAACCTGCGTTTGCGTTTTCGGCGTATAACCGGACCACCCGACAAGTTCGTCAAGTTCGGCTAAAAGCGCCTTGCGGTCGATGATGTCGCGGGGTTTGGGGATGCTGTCCATGTTCCCATTATATAAAGGGCGCTGGGCAGACGTTAAAGGGGCAAGCCGTTCCGGAATGCAATGAAGATGAATTTTTCCCGGCACCGACCCAGAGGATTGCAATTTTATATCGTACCCGGAATAAATGCGCGGCCCTTGACCGGATTGATCGCCGATACATATGGAGCAAGGCTCCGAAAAGGCGCCTCATTACCAAAATAATCGCTAAAATTTAAGTATATTTGAATAATCTTAATTTTTAAGGCCAAAATTCACCATTTTTTAGCCTGAATTAGTTTAAAATCTTTTCCTAAAAATCAAAATATTACCAAAAATTTTAATTAATTCAGTTAATTACCTTAATTATTCCAATAAGATTATTAAAAAGATCTTATTTTATAAACATTTGGGTTTTATTGCCCTCTTGTGGTGACGAGGACGGCAGGTACGAGCCAATAGGCAGCGGATCAGTCTTGGGCTTCCAGCAATTCCCGCAGCCGGTAGATCAATTCCAAGGCCTCTCGGGGGCTCAAGGCGTCGGCGTCAACCTCTGCAAGCGCGGTTTCCAATGCTGACGGCCCCCTCGCCGCCACGCCGTCGGTTTCGTCCGCCAGCGCCTGAAATAACGGCAGGTCTTCCGCCAACCGGGTCATCGCCGAGGATTGTTCACCTTTTTCAAGCGTCTCAAGCACGTCTGTGGCGCGCTTGACGACGCTTTTGGGAAGGCCGGCCAGGGCGCCGACATGGATGCCGTAGGAGCGGTCGGCCGCGCCGGGCCCCACTTCATGCAGGAACACCACGTCGCCCTGCCATTCCTTGACCCGCATGGTGTGGCACTGGAGCCCCTTGAGCCTTGCCGCCAACGCCGTCAATTCATGGTAGTGGGTGGCGAACAGCGCCCGGCAGCGGTTGGCCTCATGCAGGTGTTCGACCACCGCCCAGGCGATCGACAGGCCGTCAAAGGTGGCGGTGCCGCGGCCGATTTCGTCCAGGATCACCAACGCCCGCGGGCCGGCCTGGTTGAGGATGGCCGCGGTTTCGACCATTTCAACCATGAACGTCGACCGCCCCCGGGCCAGGTCGTCGGCGGCGCCGACCCTGGAAAACAAGCGGTCGACGATGCCGATTTTAGCCGCCTCGGCGGGAACGAAGGAGCCCATCTGGGCGAGCACCGCGATCAACGCGTTCTGGCGTAAAAAGGTACTCTTGCCGGCCATGTTGGGACCGGTCAGCAGCCATAAAAATCCCTCCTGGCCGCGGTCCCCGCCGGTCAGCCTGCAGCCGTTGGCGATAAAGGCGGCGTCACCGGCGTCTGACAGGGCCGCCTCGACCACGGGGTGGCGGCCGCCGGTGATGTGAAAATCGAGACTGTCATCAACCACCGGCCTGACAAAGCGGCTATCAACGGCCAAGGCCGCCATGCCCTGGGCGACATCGAGCGCGGCCAGGGCCCCCGCACATAAAGCAACGGCGTCGGCCCGCCCGGTTACCTCACCGAGGAGTTCCTCGAACAGGTTCAATTCAAGCCCCAGGGCCTGGTCGGCGGCCTTGGCGATGCGGCCTTCAAGCTCGCTCAGTTCCACCGTCGAATAGCGGACCGCGTTAGCCATGGTTTGGCGATGAATGAACGGGCCGTCATCGAGGGGGATTTTATCCGCCTGTTTGGCCGGCACCTCGATGAAATAGCCGAGCACTTTGTTGTGCTTGACCTTAAGCGTCGGGATCGATGTATCTTCCACGTAGCGGCTTTGCAGGCCGGCAATCAGCCGCCGGCTTTCGTCCCTGAGGGCGCGAAACTCATCCAGTTCCGGCGCGTAGCCCGCCGCGATGAAACCGCCGTCGCGGGCATAAAGCGGCAGGTCTTCGGCCAAGGCGCGGCGGAACCGGGAAATGAGCGCGTCGTGGTGGCCAAGGTTGTTGATGGCGTCGGTGATGCCTTCCGGTGCACCTGTTCCCGTATTCTCAAAGATGGCCTTGATTTCTTCCGCCGCCGCCAGGCCGCCCGAGACCGCCGCCAGGTCCCGAGGCCCGCCACGGCCGAGGGTCAGCCGCGACAACGCGCGTTCGATATCCGGGCAACGCTTGAGTATGGCGCGAAGATCGTCACGCAACTGCACGCCGGCGACGAAATGTTGAACCATGTCGAGGCGACGCGCGATGCCTTCGGCATCGGTCAGCGGGGCGGCCAGGTGTGCCCCCAACAGCCGCGCCCCGGTGCCGGTCATGGTCCTGTCGATGACGCCTAAGAGGCTGTTTTTTTGCACACCCGTCAGCGATACCGTCAGTTCCAGGTTGCGCCGGGTGGCGGTGTCGATTTCCATCACCTCGCCTTGGGCCAACTGCTTAGGCGCCGCCAGACGCGGCAGGCGGCCTTTCTGCGTAAGCTCCAGATAATCGACCAGGGCGCCGGCCGCCGCCAATTCCGGCCTCGAAAAGTCGCCGAAACCATCGAGCGTCTTGACGCCGTAAAGGGCGCCCAGGCGTTTCTTGCCGTTGGCGCTGTCGAAGCGGCTGGAGGGCAGGGGGCTTAAACGGTCCTTCCAGTCATTGAGCGTTTCAAACAGATGGGGATGCTGGATAAGGCCGTCCGAGACCAGTAATTCGCCGGGCGAAACCCTGGCCAGGACGGCATCCAGGCCAATCGCGGCAAAGGATTGGGTCAGAAAAACGCCGGTCGACATGTCGATCCAGGCCAAGCCTAAGTCGCCGCCGGCCTCGGCGGCGGCGGCCAGGAAATTGTTCTGCCGCGCATCCAAAAGCGCGTCTTCGGTCAGCGTGCCCGGCGTCACCATGCGCATGACTTGGCGCTCAACGACGGCTTTAGCGCCGCGTTTTTTCGTTTCCGCCGGGTCTTCCGTCTGCTCACAAACCGCGACCTTGAAGCCTTTTTTAATGAGCCGGTTGAGATAGGTCTCGTGGCTGTGCACGGGCACCCCGCACATCGGAATATCGTCGCCCAGGTGCTTGCCCCGCTTGGTCAGCGCGATATCCAACGCCGCCGACGCCTTGACCGCATCGTCAAAAAATAATTCGTAGAAATCCCCCATTCGGTAAAACAGCAGGCCGTCGGGATGCGCTGCCTTGATCGTCATGTACTGCGCCATCATCGGGGTGACGGCCTCAGTGGTATCTTTTTTTGGGGCCGTCGGTTTACGTCCGGGCTTTGGCGCCGCTGCCGTTTGGCCACCGTCGGTGTCTTGTTCGGGGAGTGGGGAGGAAACGGTGGTCGATGCGGTCATTCATCAAGGCAATCAAGAGTGGCGGACAAAGCGACCATAACACAGGGTTTAATCACGTGCTATTCATCCCGGCCCGCCTTTTTGTAATCCATCAAGCGCCCTCTGATGGGCTTCCCGAGAGGCTTCACCAAAACAACAAAAAATCACTGTTTCCATGACGCTGTCCCCGGCCAGCACGTCGGCGACGGTGGCGACGGCGATGTCGGCGGCCAAGGCGGGCGGGAAGCGGTAAACGCCGGTACTGATGGCGGGAAAGGCGATGCTATGAAGGGCGTTTTCCCGGGCCAGCAACAGAGACGCCCGGTAACATCCGGCAAGCAGGGCCTCTTCGCCCTCGCCGCCGCCCTGCCAGACCGGGCCGACGGTGTGAATGATATGGCCGGCGGAAAGTCCGTAACCTTTCGTGATGCGCGCCTCGCCGGTGGGGCAGCCGCCGAGCCCTCGGCATTCGGCCAGCAATTCAGGCCCGGCGGCGGCATGAATGGCGCCATCGACGCCGCCGCCGCCAAGCAGCTGCTCGTTGGCGGCATTAACGATGGCATCGGCCTTGAGTCTGGTGATATCGCCCTCGACGATCGTCATCCGTTGCAGGGTTTCTTGATGGATCATGGTGTTTCCCTCTTACCTCCCAGTTTATCAACTTTCACCTACAGCTTCACCTGTGCTAACCGCCCCACTTGTGCTAACCGATAATGATGCCGGATCAATCTCCCAACAACGTCCTTGTCTATGTCGGCTTCGACCGCATCGGCGACGGGCTGCTCAAACTGCCATTTGTGCGGGGCCTTCGCATGGCTTTTCCCGAAGCCCGCATTACCTGGTTGGCAGGCAAGGAAGACAGCGTCTATGCCGGCGTCCTGGCGGACCTGGCCGAGGGCCAGATTGACGAGGTCATCGAGTACGCCGGCATCGGGGTTGGGCCTAGCGAATTGCTGCGGCGGCTGCCAAAAGGCCCCTTAAGCGGGCGGTACTTCGATCTGATTATCGACACCCAGAGAACGCTGTGGACCAGTTTATCGTTATGGCGGGTTCGCCACGGGGCCTTCATTTCCCCGGCCGCCCGTTTTTTGCTGTCATCGACAAAGCCCGAACAAGGCTACCGCTTCCCGAAAACCATGCAGCGCCAGTTATTGGACTTGCTGGAACTGGCCAGCGGCAAGGGCTTTGCCTCCCCGGACCGCTTGCAGATCGACCTCAGCCCGAACCTAACCGACACCGCCGCCCGGCTGCTGCCGGACGGCCCCAGTTACATCGGCGTTGCCCCCGGATCGGGCGGGCCGCCAAAATGCTGGCCCCTGGATAATTTTATTTCCATGGCCCAACGACAGGCGGCGAAAGGGCGGGTGCCGGTATTTTTGCTGGGACCGAAGGAAGACGGGTGGCTGGACCAAATCAAAACGGCCGTCCCGGAAGCCCTGTTCCCCCTGCAGGACGACGGCGTCCAGGCGGCGTTTGGGTATTCTCCGATGTTGACGATCGCGATATCGAAACGGTTTCAGGCGGCGGTGTCCAACGATTCCGGCACCGGGCACATGCTGGCCGTCGGCGCCAAGCCGGTGGTGATCCTGTACGGCGTTACCGCGCCTAAAAAATTCCGACCGATGACCGACAGGCTGACCATCGTCCGCGCTCAAGGCTTCGGCGGCCCGGAAATGCACAACATTCCCATCGATGCCGTCGAGGACGCGCTTGAAAGGGCATTTGTTTAACCGCAAATTCGTCGTCGCAAATGAAGCCATTTGCTCGGGATTTGCTTTTTATTGAACCGCAAATTCGTCGTCGCAAATGAGTCCATTTGCTCGGGATTTGCTTTAGCCGGGTTCCGTTTCCGGCGGCGGGTATTTTTTCATCAGCCACACCAGCACTAATAGCCCGGGCACGGCGGCAACGGCGCTGATCAGGAAAAAACCGCTCCAGGCGATCTGGTCCGCCACTAGGCCGGCGGTGGCCGACAACACGTCGCGGCTAAAGGCCGTCACCGAGCTCAACAGCGCGTACTGGGTCGCCGTATAGGCCTGGTTGCACAGCGACGACAGATAGGCGACGAAGGCCGATGTGGCCATGCCGGAGGTGACGTTTTCCGCCGTAATGGTCGCCACCAGCATCGCAACGTTGTGGCCGACCTTGGCCTGAATGACGAACATCAAGGTGCCGGCGATCTGCAGGACGCCGCAAATCATCAGGCTTCGCATGATGCCGATCCGGTTAACCAGGATGCCGCCGATCAGTCCGCCGACGATGATGGCGCCGAGGCCGAACGCCTTGGTGACATTGGCGATCTCGACCGTGCTGAAGCCCATGGCGATATAGAAGGGGCCGGCCATCACCCCTAAGTAGGATTCACCCAGTTTATAAAGCGCGATAAACGCCAAAACGGCGGCCCAGCCCGAATGTGACATGAAGTCTCGAAAGGGTGCGATCACCCCTTCATATAACCAAGCCAGGATGCGGGCCAGCCAGGGCGCCGTGCCGGATGCCAAATGCGAGGCCATGCGTTGTTCTTCGGCCTCGGCGGCCGCAAGCGACGGGCCGGTGTCGGGTTCGCGGGCAAAAAGAATCGTCACCATGCCGATGGCAACCAAGGCACCCATGATGACGTAGACCTGGTTCCAGGTGAACACGGCGGCCAGCCACAGGGCGCCTGCGCCCGCGCTTAACATACCGGCCCGGTAGCCGAGCACGATCGCGCCGGCGCCGGCACCCTGTTCATCGTCTGCAAGGACCTCGACCCGATACGCATCAATGACGATATCCTGGCTGGCCGACGTAAACGCCACCAACAGGGCGAACAGCGCCGTCATGCCGGGGTTTTCCGCCGGGCTGGTCGACGCCATGGCGAAGATTGAGGCCATCAACGCCACCTGCGCCACCAGGGCCCAGCTTCGCCGGCGGCCGAGCAGGCCGGTGAGAACAGGCACCGGCAACCGGTCGATCACCGGCGCCCACAGGAACTTGAATGTGTAAGGCGTGCGGACCAGGGAAAACAGGCCGATGGCGGTCAACGATACGCCTTCGATCTTGAGCCAGACAGAAAGTGTGGAGAACACCAACAACAACGGCAGGCCGCTGGAAAACCCCAATAACACGATGATCAGGACGCGGCGGTCGGCATAAACCTTGGCCGCGTCGAGCCACGATTTCATGTCACCGCCCGGCGCTCTTCATCCCCCTCAAGCAACGCCTCGCAGGCGCGCAACACCTGGTCTTCGCCGATGGCGCCGATGCAGGGGAAAGGCTGATATTTGTTGGCGCGGCGGTGACATCGCCAGAAGCAGTGATAGCATTCCATTTCCTGGAAGACGAAACGCGCGTTATCGGGCGTCACCTCCTTGGGGTACGGCACGAAACTGCCGAAGTGTCCGCCGCCGACAATGACCACGGTGGGACATCCCAAGGCGATACTCAGATGCGCCGGCCCGGTATCGTTGCTGACCACCAGCGATGCATGCTTCATCAAGTCCAACAGTTCAGGCAAGTCGGTCTTTCCGGTCATATCGATGATGCCTTCAGTATCCCCGGTATCACGGATTGCCTGTTCGATTTCTTCTTGGCCGGACCGTTCCTCGACGCGGCCGACAAATATCACCCGCAAGCCTCTATCCCTAAACGTCTTGGCCAACGCCGCAAAACCCGCCAGCGGCCAGTGGCGGCCGGGCTCATTGCTGCCCGGATTGAGGACGACGTAAGGCAGCCCCTCGTTGATGGGCGGCGCCTGGTCGCGCCACGTAATTTGAGGCGCCTCAGGCGGGATAGTGGTCCCGGTAACGGCAGAGATAAAACGGAAATGGCGGATGATTTCGTGGGTCGGATAGGGCCCGGTATCGATGATTTCATCGACCTGGCTCAGGTAATAGCTGAACTCGGACCGGGTCCGTTCGCTCACATAAGGATGGGACGCCACGGTCCTGGGCGCCGATGACACCCAGACCAGGCTGTCCACCATCAGGGCGCGGCGCATATAAGAATCGCTGACCGTAATGGCCGGCGCCAGGCCGCGTACCCACAGCGACACCTTGAACCGGTAAAAAGGCCGCCGGGCATAGGCATGTTCGTCGATGGTGTAAACGCGGTAGCCTTTAAAAACATCGCCCGCCAAGTTGCCCCAACTTTTGCAGCCCAAGACGGTGATGTCGGACTTATCGACGCCAAAGGCCCCGGCATAATGATCAAGGGTGCGGCGAAATAGAACCATGTCGCCGATGCCGTCCATGCGCACAACCAGGACACTGCGACGCTTTTTAAAAACCGGCCAATGCCGCGCGATCAAGTCCAAGGGCCGGAACATCCACCACCGCCGACGCATCCCGGCGGGAAAGGTGCGCCAGAACGCCGTCGTCGTAAATCGTCCGGAAGTCCCGGGTTTAGGCGGCTCGGTTTTAGGATCGGGCGTCGCCATCACCCCAGTTTTTCCCCGACCAAGGCCTTAAAGGACACATCCGGGCGGGCGCCAATATGGGAAATGCACTCGGCCGCACAAATGCCGCCAATCCGTGCGCTGGTGAACAGGTCCCGGCCCGAGGTCAGGCCGTACAGAAACCCCGCCGCATAGGCATCACCGGCACCAGTGGTATCAATCAGGGTGTCCACCGTCTCAGCGTCAACCATATGGACCTCGTCGCCGGAAACAATAACCGAGCCCTTTTCGCTGCGGGTGAGGGCCGCGACTTCGCAATGGCCGCGAACCGCCTGCAGCGCATCGTCAAAATTCTCGACCTGATAGAGAGACATGATTTCTTCTTCATTGGCGAACAGGATATCGACATGGTGTTCCGCCAGGTCGAGGAAGTCCTCGCGGTGACGGCCGACGCAAAACGGGTCCGATAGGCTGAGCGACACCTTGCGGCCGGCTTGATGGGCCCCGTCGGCGGCTTTGACGAAGGCTTCCTTGGCGGCCGGGGGATCCCAGAGATATCCCTCAAGATAGGTGATCTCTGCATCGGCAATCTGTTCCAGATCGATGTCATCGGGGCCAAGGTCAACACACGCGCCCAAGAACGTCTGCATGGTGCGCTGGGCATCGGGGGTGACCAGAACCATGGACGTCGCCGTCGGCGGGCCGGTCACCGTCGGCGGGGTGTCGAAGGAAACCCCTATCGCATGGATGTCGTGACGGAAGACTTCGCCCAGTTGATCGTTATGGACCTTGCCGACAAAGGCCCCGGACCCGCCCAGGGACGCCAGCCCGGCAATGGTATTGGCGGCGGAACCGCCGGAACATTCAATTGCCGCGTCGACTTTATCGTAAAGCCGCTTGGCCTCAATGGCGTCAATCAGGGTCATGGCGCCCTTGGTCATGCCTTCGGAAACCAACAGGTCATCATCCGCATGAACCAAGATATCGACAATGGCATTACCGATGCCGATAACATCAAACCGGGGAGCCCCCATAAACTTCTCCTGAGTTAGTACCCGCCATCATAAAAGGATGGCGAGTACTAGGGATGGAAATTAACAGCGGGCCTGAGTATAACGGCGGGCCCGCCTTCGACAACAGGCCCTACGCAATACCTGGAATCAATCAACATGTTATCTGCATTTTTCAAGGGAATCTCTCAATTAAACGACCGCCCGACCCAAAGGGTGCTGTGGATTTCCATCATCGCCGCCATGTTGGTGTTCGCCTTGTTGTGGGGCGTGGTCGGGGTGCTGTTGGGCGCAACCTCGATTTTCACCTTAGGCTGGCTGGAGTGGGTCGTTGATCTGTTAGGCGGGCTGGCGACTTTTGTGCTCACCTGGTTTTTGTTCCCCGGCGTGATCAGCGCCGTTATCGGCATCTATCTTGGTGACATTGCCGACGCCGTGGAAGCCCGCCATTTTCCGGAATTAGGCCCGGCCAAAAATTTGCCGTTGTCAAAGGCGGTGTTGGTGACGCTAGGGTATCTAGGAGTCCTGATCCTTTTGAACCTATTTCTTCTGGTCTTCCTGCTGATCCCGCCGCTATTCCCTTTTGTTTTCTATACCGTTAACGGCTATCTTTTGGGCCGAGAGTATTTTGAGCTGGTGGCGTTGCGCCGGATCAGCCCGGAGCAGACCCGGCGTCTTCGAGCAGCCCATCGGGGCAAGCTGTTCCTGACGGGTGTCGTCATGGCGTTGCTGTTGACCTTGCCGGTGGTTAATCTGTTGGCCTCCGTCGTGATCACTGCCGCCATGGTTCATTTGTTCGAGGATTGGCGACGAAACCCCGGTCGCGCCTAAGGTTTTCGGGTCGGCGAAAAGGAAAAAGGAAACGCGTTATGTTCCGAAAGAAAAAAGAAGAATCGGCCGTTGACGTCGAAATGTCGGCGCCGCCGATGAAGCCCTTCACCAAGAAGGGCTCACATGCGCCCAACAAGCCGCCGACCGCACCGACGTTTCATCCCGATATTCCCCGCCGGCCGTCGCCCGAAATTCCCGCCATGCACACCAGACAAACCGAGCGCGTGACCAACGGTGCCCAGGACAGCAAACGGCTGCTGATCGGCCGCGACAACTGCCTCAACGGTGAGATCACATCGTGCAACCGGCTGGTCGTCGAGGGCCGCGCCGAAGTCTCCCTGCAAGGCGCCCACACCATCGAGGTCACTGAGCACGGTTTCTTCAAGGGTTTCGCCGATGTCGAGGTCGCGGACATCAGCGGTCACTTTGAGAGCGAGTTGGTGGCTCATGATCAATTAATTCTCCGCGCCGGTGGACGCATCAACGGCACCGTTCGCTACGGCCGCATCGTCATCGAGGCCGGCGGCAAAGTTTCCGGCGATATGCAGGCCCTGGACGTCCCCCGCGCCAACGAAGAGGGCGACGACGAAGACGGCAACGCCGATGCCGAGCCCCTGACACCGACAAATAAGACGTGACGCCGACGCGCGGTATCCTCTCTCTGGCCGTAACGCTGGGGCTGATCGCCTGCGCCGAGACAACGCGGCCGGTGGCGCCGGCCGCCAAGGCCGCCCCGACAACCAACCCCGCCGTAGTTGCCGTCGCGCCGGTAACGCCAACACCCGCCGCCCCGCCGATAAAGGTCTACCCGCCGCCGTCACGCCTTTCCGGGCTGGACCGCCAACAAGTGACAGGCCTGTTAGGGACGCCCGGGTTCGAACGTCTGGATGAGCCTGCCTTGATCTGGCAATACCGCTCCGCCAATTGCGCGTTGGATATTTTCATGTACCGGAACGGTAAAGAAGAAGCCTACAAGGTCCGCCATTTCGAAGCCCGAAGCCGGGGTACGGTCGCGGTTAGTGAAAAGGACTGTTTCGTGGGTCTTTTAAAAGCCCACGAGCAACGGTCTTAGTTTTTTTAAATCGCAAATTCGTCGTCGCAAATGAGTCCATTTGCTCGGGATTTGCTCTTGTTGTAACCGCAAATTCGTCGTCGCAAATGAGTCCATTTGCTCGGGATTTACTCTTGTTGTAACCGCAAATTCGTCGTCGCAAATGAGTCCATTTGCTCGGGATTTGCTCTTGTTGTAACCGCAAATTCGTCGTCGCAAATGAGTCCATTTGCTCGGGATTTGCTTTTATTCAACCGGTTTCCTTCGCCTTGTAACGGCAAAACTCATTGACCCTGCATTCGGCACAAAGCGGTTTTCGGGCCTTGCAGACATACCGCCCATGCAGGATCAGCCAGTGATGGGCATGGGTTTTCCATTGATCGGGGGTGCGTTTCAGCAACCCTTTTTCCACATCCAACGGCGTTTTTCCCGGCGCCAGGCCGGTGCGATTGGAAACCCGGAAGATGTGGGTATCCACCGCGATGGTCGGCTCACCGAAGGCGACGTTCAACACCACGTTGGCGGTCTTGCGGCCGACGCCGGGCAGGGATTCCAAGGCTTCACGATCCTGGGGCACTTCGCCGGCGAATTCGTCAATCAGGCGATGCGATAGGCCGATGACGTTTTTGGCCTTGGTGTTGAACAACCCGATGGTCTTGATGAAATCGCGGACCTTGGCTTCACCCAAGGCAATCATTTTTTGCGGTGTATCGGCGGCCTTGAACAAGGGGCCGGTGGCCTTGTTGACGCCGACATCGGTGGCCTGCGCCGACAGCACCACGGCGACCACCAGGGTATAAGGATTTTTCCAGCGAAGTTCTGTCTCGGGCTTCGGCATCGCCTCGGCCAGGCAACCGTAGAATTCGTCGATATCGGCTTTTTTCATTCTCTGGGGATAAGTCTAATCGAGCCCGAGCACGTCGCGCATGGAATACAACCCCGGTGCTTGGCCTTGGGTCCATAATGCCGCGCGAATAGCACCCCTGGCAAAGACCGCGCGGTCACCGGCCTTGTGGGTCAGCTCAATCCTTTCCCCGTCACCGGCGAAGATGACCGTGTGGTCGCCGGCGATATCGCCGCCCCTCAGCGTCGCGAAGCCGATGTTGCCGGTGACGCGGGGGCCGGTGTGGCCGTCGCGCACCCGTTGGGACGCCTTGTCCAGGTCGACGCCGCGGCCCGCCGCCGCCGCTTTTCCTAAGGCCAGCGCCGTTCCCGACGGTGCATCGACCTTATGGCGGTGGTGCATTTCGACGATTTCGATATCGTAATCATCGCTTAAGATCCCGGCGACCTGTTCGGTCAATCCCAACAACAGGTTGACGCCGACGCTCATATTGGCGGCCTGTACGATCACCGTCTTTTCCGATGCCGTCGACAGCGTGCTCAGATGATCGGCATCGAGCCCGGTGGTGCCGACGATCAGCGCCCGGCCCAGGTCCGCGGCCATTTCCGCGTGCCTGGCGGTGGCAACCGGAAGGGTGAAATCGACCACCGTGTCGGAGACCTGAAACAACGCTTGCGCGTCATCACCGACAGTCAGGCCCAAAGCTTCGGCGCCGGCGATTTCGGCGACGTCCCGGCCGATCATGTCGCTGCCCAGCGCTTCGGTGCCACCGGCCAACTCGCATCCGTCGGTGGCCAGAATCTCACGGACAAGCATCTGTCCCATGCGCCCGGCGCAACCGACAATTCCGATCTTCATGGCTTCATTCCCGTCCTTGGTATGCTCAATCTTTCAATTCTTTAGGCGACGCCGGGCCGGATTGCCAGAATTTTCCGCCTGAAGACGATGACGCCCCGAGGACGATGCGTTGTACCGCATCGCCCTCAAGGGCGTCATAATCGATGATTAAGCCTTGTGGTCCGTCCGCCCTACAACGGAGGCGTACATGCCGCAACGCATTTGCCGTCGCCGTCAAACTCCAAGGTCTTGCCGCTGAGCGGGATATGCACCGGTACCCTGACCGCTTTCTTGAAGGTCGCCGTCCGGGTGCCGGGGAGAATCTTGCCGTCCTTGGTCGCCGGTTCGTTGGCGTGAGAGGCGATTACGGATTTCGGGCGGATCATATTATTGATCACATGCGCGGCTTCCTTCGGCCCGGTGGTAAAGGTATCGCCGATATTCATGACCACCAATTCGGCATGGTAATAACCGCGCACCACCAAGTCCTGCTCGGCGGTCATGCCGGTATCACCGGACAGGTAAACGACGAGTCCATTGGTGAACTGCAGGATGTAGCCGGTGGCTTGGCCGGCATAACCGGAGATCCCGGCCGCCTTCATCGCCGCCCCCATATCGCCACCGATGAAAGCCGGATTTACGCCGTTGGAGTGCAGCGCCGGCACGGTGGAAATCTTGACGCCGCCGACCTTCTTGGTGGCGCCGAAGCGGACCAACACTGAATTCTTCGGATTGCCGCCAAGGGCTTGCAGTTTAGCCTTAAAGAAACCCTGCATTTCGCTGCCGGTAACGATCTTGGCGTTCTTGGCCAGCGCGATGTTGACGGTACTGGTGTTGGGGACCGCCGAGACGGACCCGTCCGGCTTGGCGCAACTGCCGGCATTGGGCCCGGACGTATGTTTGTCGCCGACGTGATCGCCGTGCATGTGGCTGACCAGGAGTGCGTCGATCTTGCCGAGCCGGGGAACGTCGGCTCCGGCGACGGTGCGCCCGACATCATAAAGCAGGCGGGTGCCGTCCGGATCTTCGAAGACAAATGCCCGGTCGAGGCGGCAGAACTCGCCGTCCTGGCCGCCCAAGGGCGTAATCTTTACATTCGCGGCCGAGGCGGGCGCCGCGGCCAATCCCATAGACAGGCCGATAAAGGCGGCCGCCAGGGTCAATAGTATCTTCCTCATTGTAGAATTCCTCCCAATTTTCGAACTTTTACAATTTTGGATTGTTTCCCGGGCGCAGTTTGAACGGTTTTTCTTTTTATTTCCAGGGTCCGTGGATTATTAATCAATCAAGACTTTGTGAATAAAAAAATACATGCGATTTCCGGGGAGGGAATATGACCTACAAAAGCGGCCGCCATTTTCTGCAAATTCCGGGACCCACCAATGTACCGGACCGCATTTTGCGGGCCATGGACAGGCCGACCATCGACCACCGGGGCCCGGCCTTCGCCGACATGGCGTTGCAGGTGCTGTCCGGGATCCGGGGCGTTTTCAAAACCGAACAGCCGGTGATCATCTATCCGGCGTCGGGCACCGGCGCCTGGGAGGCGGCCCTGGTCAACACGCTTTCGCCCGGCGACAAGGTGTTGATGTTCGAAACCGGGCAGTTCGCGACGCTGTGGCTGCGGGTCGCCGAACGCTTAGGGTTGGATGCCGAACTGGTTGCCGGCGATTGGCGTTCCGGCGTCGATGCCGCCGCGCTCGAAGCCCGGCTCAATGACGATAAAGACCACGCCATCAAAGCGGTTTGCGCCGTCCACAACGAGACCTCGACCGGCGTTACCAGCGACATCGCCGCCATCCGCAAGGCCATGGATAACGCCGGGGGGAAATCGGGCCACCCGGCGCTGTTGTTGGTCGATACCATTTCCTCGCTGGCCTCCATCGATTACCGCCACGACGAATGGGGGGTCGACGTCACCGTCGCCGGTTCGCAAAAAGGCCTGATGCTGCCGCCGGGGCTGTCGTTCAACGCCGTCAGCGAAAAAGCGCGTGCCGCCAACGAGGCGTCCGGGTTCCCGGTCTCCTATTGGCGCTGGGACGACATGCTGGCCACCAACGAAACCGGTTTTTTCCCCTACACGCCGGCGACCAATCTGCTCTACGGCCTCAAAGAAGCCCTGCTGATGCTGAACGAAGAGGGGCTGGATAACGTCTTCGCCCGCCACGACCGGCTGGCGGAAGCGACGCGGCGCGCCGTCAAGGCCTGGGGGCTGGAGGTTTTGTGCCAAAACCCCGAGGAATATTCCAGTTCGCTGACCGCGGTGCTGATGCCCGACGGCCAGGACGCCGATGAATTTCGTAAATTGGTGTTGGACCGCTTCGACATGTCCTTGGGCAACGGCCTCGGCAGGCTCGCCGGCAAGGTGTTCCGCATCGGCCATCTCGGCGATTTCAACGAACTGATGCTGGCCGGCACCTTGTTCGGCATCGAAAAGGGGCTCAGGCTTTCCGGCATCAACAGCGCCCAGGGCGGCGTCGAGGCGGCGATGGATTACCTGGACGGAAATTGAGGATGGGGGCTGAGGCCAATGCCGAATACAGAAAACGGCCAGGAAACGGTGTATTGCGCGCCGCCGGACCCGGTATTGCGGGCGCCGGCAGTGACCTTAGGCGCATTGGCCTGTGACACCCACGCCCATATCTGCGGCCCGGAAGCCGAATACGCCTATTCAGACGACCGCATCTATACGCCGCCGGACGCCCTGCCCGCCGATTATCTAAAACTCCTGAAAACCCTGGGCGCCGAACGATGCGTGCTGATCCAACCCAGCGTCTACGGCACCGACAACACCGTCATGCTGGGCGCCATCCAGGAAATCAACGCCGCCGGGGTAACCTGCCGGGGCGTCGCCGTCGTCGATGACACCATCACCGAGGCCGAACTGGACGACATGCACGCAACCGGGATACGGGGCTTGCGTTTCAACCTTGTCGACCTCAAAGATCCGTCCCAGGGCGCGCCGCTGCAGACGATCCGGCGTTTAAGCGAGCGGATCGCGCCCCGGCGTTGGCACACCGAATTACTGATTCACGCCGATGATGATCCCGAGTTCGACGAAACCTTCGGCGATTTCCCGACCGAGATCGTCGTCGGCCACACCGGCTATTTGCGCCTCGGCCAGGACGCCGATTGCGACGGCTTCCAGGCGATGCTGCGCCTGGCCCAGGCCGGGCGCTGCTGGGTCAAGCTGACGGCGCCGTACCGCATATCGGCGGCAGGATTGCCCTACCCGGAAGCCGGGGATTTCGCGCGTGCCGTTGTCAACGCCGCGCCGGACCAGGTCATCTGGGGCACCGACTGGCCCCACGTCAAGGTATCGACGGCGATCCCCAACGACGCCGATCTCTGCGATATCTTTTTCGACTGGATTGACGATGCGGAAACGCGGAAACGCATTCTGGTCGACAACCCGGCCCGGCTTTATGATTTTTAATAATTTCCAATAAAAAGGACCCGATATGCTGTTTTCAATTGTGATTTTCGATGAGCCGGACACCGCCGCCCTCAGGGATGAATGGCGGACGCGCCACCTCGACTACCTGAAAGAGTTCGACGACCAGACCTTGTTCGCCGGCCCGTTCACAACAGACGACGAATCCGCCGACCTCGGCAGCATGCGGCTGCTCGATTTTCCCGACCGGGCGGCGGCCGAAAAACACGTCGACGACGAGCCCTATGTCCACGCCGGCATTCAGCAACGCTGGCATATCAACCGCTGGGAGGCGTCTCTCCCTTACACCTGGCGCGATTGCCCGCGCACCGAAGGCAACCTCCAGGCCTATTTCCACGGCCTCGACGTGGCCGACGGAGTCGAGCGCCGCGCCTCGGTTCAGGAGGAACAATACGCCTACCTGGACGAGCATGCGCAATCGATCATGGTCCGGGGGCCGCTCCTCACGGACGACGGCGCCAGCCAAATCGGCAGCGTCATGCTGTTCGATTCGCCGGATATGGCGGCGAACCGGGCGTTATTGGACAACATGCCGTTCACCAAGGCCGGGGTTTACAAAGACATCACCTTCCACCGCTGGCGCTTCGGCCGCGTCTTCGACCGGTTCAAGGTTCCGGTTTAGGGAGCGCCCCGAACCGCCGCTCCGAAATATACGCGCTGAAAATAAAAAGTAGGCATTGGTGGGCATTGGTCGGCATTCGGTGGACATTGGTGGACATTTCGGTAGACATCGGGTGGACATCGGGTAGGCATTTGGTGGACATCCGGTGGATTTTTTACCGGCCTTGGGCGGTATTTGGTGCGAATCCGGAACGACTTGCCTATTCGCCCCAAAACGCAGGCAACCACGGGCATCCGCTAAGGGGCCCGGTTTTCCCATTCGTCATATTCACGATGTCAAAGAGCGGTGTTGTTGTCTTTGCTTAAAAAGAACATTAAGGGAACATATAATCTTAAAATATCGAGAGTCAAGGACTAGGCTTTAGTTCTTTTTATTGATAATGATATCAAAAAATGATATCATTATAAGCATGATAAAAAATGAGGGAAAAACACAAGGCCACGTTAACAGGCATTTTCTCCGATCCGGTTTCGGGCACGATCCCATGGACCGATATCGAGAAAATGATGGCGGCTTTTGGCGCCGAGATATCGGAGGGCCGGGGCTCCAGGGTACGGGTTTTCCTGAATGGGGTCAGGGCTGTTTTTCACCGCCCCCATCCCGAACGGGAAACCGATAAAGGCGCCGTCAAATCCGTTCGCCGGTTTCTTATGGCCGCGGAAATTACGCCCGGAAAGGAAGACTGAGACATGCTGAAATACAAAGGCTATTGCGCCAAGGTGGAACTTGATGAAGACGCCGGCGTCCTGCACGGCGAGGTCATCGGCACCCGCGACGTCATCACCTTCCAGGCCGACACCGCCAAGCAGGCGGTTGCCGAATTCCACGCGTCGGTCGATGATTACCTGGATTTTTGCACTGAGCGCGGCGAAGTGCCGGAGAAACCCTTAAGCGGTCAATTCCTGGTCCGCGCCACGCCGGACCTGCACCGCCGCGTCCACATCGCCGCCACCGCGTCCGGCATGAGCGTCAACGCCTGGCTAACTAGGACATTGGATGAGGATACCAAGGAGTTTGGATGAGGGGGCATTAAGGACCTAGTGCCAACGCAGAGAATCTGGTTGCAGTCCACTCCTAAACCAGAATGTTAAACCATGGTATAGATAGGCGGGGGCAAAACAGGGTGGTATCCTTTCCGGTGAGTGAAAAGGGAGGGGAAAATGGCGACGGAAGATAAATGCTGCACCATCGTGCCGTACTTCAAGGTTCATGACGGCCAGCTCGAGGCCTTCAAGGCCAAGTGCGATGATTTCATTAAAATGACCCGGCAAGAGGACAAATGCCTGTATTACGGCTTCAGCTTCGATGGCGACGAGGCCCACTGCCGGGAGGGCTATGAAGACGCCGCCGGATTGTTGGCGCACCTGGAAAACATCGGTGAATTGCTGCAAGAGGCGCTGAAGATCTCCGACCTCACACGGCTTGAAGTGCACGGCCCGGAGGATGAATTGGCGGCGTTGCGGGAACCGCTGGCCGGCCTTGGTCCCCAGTTCTTCACCCTGGAGTACGGTTTTAGGAATTAACCGACCCCCCGAACCGCCAGTAGGCGATTACGGCGCGCGGTGATGCGGCTCGGTGAAGTCAATCGCCGGGCCTAGCGGCACGATGGCGGTCGGGTTGATGGTCTCGTGGCTGGCGTAATAGTGCGATTTGATGTGGTCCATATACACCGTCGCCGCGACGCCGGGGTGCTGGTAGAGGTCGCGGACATAGGCCGCGAGGTTCGCATAATCAGCGATCCGCTTCAGGTTGCATTTGAAATGGCCGACATAGACGGGATCGAAACGCACCAGCGTGGTGAACAGCCGCCAATCGGCCTCGGTCACGCTATCCCCAACCAGGTAACGGCGCCCCGATAGGTGCTCTTCGAGCCAGTCGAGGGTTTCGAACAGCGGCACCACGGCCTCTTCATAGGCCTCTTGGGAGGTCGCGAACCCGGTCCGGTAAACGCCGTTGTTGAGGGTTGCGTAGATGCGTTCGTTGATCGGGTCGATTTCGGGGCGCAAGGCGTCGGGATAATAATCGCCCGGCGTCGCGCCGATACCGTCGAAGGCCGAATTGAACATGCGGATGATTTCCGACGATTCGTTGGAAACGATGGTGGCGGTTTTTTTATCCCAAAGCGCCGGTACGGAGGCACGCCCTGAGTAGTCGGGTTCCGCTGCCGTATAGACCTGGTGAAAGAACTCGGCGTTGTTGACGCTGTCGGGGATAACGCCGTCGCCGGCATGGAAGGTCCAGCCGTCGGCGCCCATGTGCCAGTTCACCACCGACAATGAGACCATCTCTTCCAGCCCCTTGAGGACGCGGAAGATCAGCGTGCGGTGCGCCCACGGACAGGCGTAGGAAACATAAAGGTGATAGCGCCCGGCCTCGGCCTTGAAGCCGCCGGCGCCGCTCGGGCCCGGCGCGCCGTCAGGCGTGATCCAATTGCGGAACCGGGCATCCTTGCGCACGAAGCGGCCTTTATTGGCCTTGGTATCATACCAATGGTCCACCCATTTTCCGTTTTGCAGAAGTCCCATTAAAAACGCCCTTCTCGGTAGTCCCGGCCCTGAAAACCTGAGCCCTACTCCTTCAAGTCCTCCCACAGCTCCTTGACCTTGCCGAAGAAGCCGTGCGCTTGCGGGGAGTGGTGCTCAGGGCTGCTGTCTTTTTCGAATTCCTTGAGCAGTTCTTTTTGCTTATCGGTCAGGTTGACCGGCGTCTCGACCATGACCTGGACGAACATGTCGCCGCGCGCCGACGAGCGCAGGATCGGCATGCCCTTGTTCTTGAGCCGGAACTGGTGGCCGGTGGGGGTGCCTTCGGGGATGGTGACGCGAACCAGCTTGGCTTCCAGGGTCGGCACCTCCAGGGTGCCGCCGAGCGACGCCGTCGCCATCGAGATCGGCACCCGGCAATAGATGTCGGCGCCGTCGCGCTGGAACAGGCGGTGCGGCTTGAGGCTGAGGAAAATATAAAGATCCCCCGGCGGCGCGCCCCTTAAGCCGGCTTCGCCTTCGCCGGCGAGGCGGATGCGGGTGCCGTCCTCGACCCCTTGCGGGATATTGACGGAAAGCTGCTTTTCGTGGTGGACCCGGCCCTGGCCTGCGCAGTTGGAACACGGCGTCTTGATGACCGTGCCTTGGCCGCTACAGGAAGGACAGGTGCGCTCGACGGTGAAAAAGCCCGACTGCGCCCGCACCCGGCCGTGGCCGTGACAGGTATCGCAGGATACGGGTGCTGCGCCACCGGCGGCACCGGTGCCGCTGCATTCACCGCAGGCCGCCGACGTCGGCACCTTGATATCGGTCTTGTTGCCGTTGAAGGCCTGTTCCAGGGAGATTTCCATGTTGAAGCGAAGGTCGGAACCCTTGCCGGCGCCGCTTGGGCCCCCCTGGCGGCCACCGAAATCGCCGAACATCTCATCGAAGATATCGGCAAAGCCGGACGCGAAGCCGCCCCCGAATCCACCAGGCCCACCGCCACCGGGACCACCGGCGCCGGCCTGTTCAAAGGCGTCATGGCCGAAACTGTCATAGGCGGCGCGCTTTTGGTCATCCTTGAGGACATCATAGGCCTCGGAGACGTCCTTGAACTTCTTTTCGGCCTTTTTGTCATCCGGGTTGCGGTCCGGATGATATTTCATGGCGAGCTTGCGATAGGACTTCTTCAGGTCGTCGGCGCTGGCGTCCCGGGCAACCCCAAGTGTCGCGTAAAAGTCATCTTTAGCCATTGCGAAGCACCTTTAGGGGATTGACCATGAGACCAACGCCTACGCGGTTAAGTGGCGGGCCTGCCTAGTTGGCCTTCTTTTTGTCATCGTCGTCGTCCTGCCCGGGGTCAGAGGCGGCGTCTTCGAAATCGGCGTCGCCGGACTCTTCCGCCTTAGCGTCTTTGGAATCGTCTTTCGATTCCTCTTTCGATTTCTCTTTCGACTCCTCTTTTGACTCCTCTTTCGAATCATCGTCCGGGTCGACCTCTTCGAATTCGGCATCGACCACCGAGGCGTCGTCTTCGGCCTCTTCGCCCGAAGCATCGCCGTCGCCGCTGTCGCCGTCGCCGGCTTCGGCGGCTGCGGCTTCTTCCTGGCTGGCCTTGTACATGGCTTCACCCAGTTTCATGGAGACTTCCGACAACGCTTCGGTCTTGGCCTGAAGGGCTTCCGGATCGGCGTCTTCGTCTTCAAGGGCGTCCTTCAGGTCCTTGATGGCGTCCTCGATGGCTTGCTTGTCTTCATCGGGAACCTTGTCGCCGAATTCCTTGAGGTTTTTCTCAGCGCCGTGGACAAGGGAGTCGGCGGTGTTGCGAACCTCAACGTCCTCGCGGCGTTTTTTATCCTCTTCGGCGTGGCTTTCGGCGTCCTTGACCATATCGTCGATATCGCTGTCGGACAGGCCGCCCGACGCCTGGATGCGGATTTGCTGTTCCTTGCCGGTGGCCTTGTCCTTGGCCGAAACGTTGACGATGCCGTTGGCGTCAATGTCAAAAGTGACTTCGACCTGCGGCATGCCGCGCGGTGCCGGGGGCAGGTCAACCAAATCGAACTGACCCAGAATCTTGTTGTCCGACGCCATTTCCCGCTCACCCTGGAAGACCCGGATGGTGACCGCGGTCTGGTTGTCCTCGGCAGTGGAAAAGACCTGGCTTTTGCGGGTCGGGATGGTGGTGTTGCGATCGATCAGGCGGGTGAAGACGCCGCCCAAAGTCTCGATGCCGAGGCTCAAGGGCGTCACGTCCAGCAGCAACACGTCCTTGACGTCGCCTTGCAGGACACCGCCCTGGATGGCGGCACCGATGGCGACGACCTCATCCGGGTTGACGCCCTTATGGGGCTCGCGGCCGAAAAAGTCCTTCACCGTTTCGGTGACCTTGGGCATGCGGGTCATGCCGCCGACCATGATCACTTCTTCGATTTCCGACGCCTTCAGGCCGGCGTCCTTGAGCGCCTTCTTGCACGGGTCAACGGTGCGCTGGATCAGGTCATCGACCAGGCTTTCCAGCTTGGCCCGCGTCAGCTTGATGTTGAGATGCTGGGGGCCGCTTTGATCGGCGGTGATGAACGGCAGGTTGACCTCGGTCTGCATGGTGGACGACAGCTCGATCTTGGCCTTTTCCGCCGATTCCTTGAGCCGTTGCAGGGCGAGCTTGTCTTCGCGCAGGTCAATGCCGGTGTCTTTCTTGAATTCATCGGCCAGGTAATCGACGATGCGGATGTCGAAATCCTCGCCGCCCAGGAAAGTGTCGCCGTTGGTGGACTTGACCTCGAACACGCCGTCGCCGATTTCAAGGATGGAGACGTCGAAGGTGCCGCCGCCGAGATCGTAAACGGCGATGATGCCGGATTCGTTTTTCTCAAGCCCATAGGCCAGCGCCGCCGCCGTCGGCTCATTGATGATGCGCAGCACCTCAAGGCCGGCGATCTTGCCGGCGTCCTTGGTCGCCTGGCGTTGGGAATCGTTAAAGTAAGCCGGCACCGTGATCACCGCCTGGGTCGGCTCTTCGCCCAGGTGCTTTCCGGCGGTCTCCTTCATTTTCTGAAGGATGAAGCCGCTGACCTGGCTGGGGGAATATTTCTTGCCTTCGATTTCGACCCAGGCATCGCCGTTATCGCCTTCAACGATGTCATAGGAGACAAGCTTTTTGTCCTTTTCCGTGATCGGATCGTCGTAACGGCGCCCGATCAGCCGCTTGATGGCGGACAGGGTGTTGCTGGGGTTGGTCACCGCCTGGCGCTTGGCCGACTGGCCGACCAGCCGCTCGCCGCCTTCGGCGAAGGCGACCATGGAAGGCGTCGTTCGCGTGCCTTCGGCGTTTTCAATGACCTTGGCGTCCTTGCCGTCCATGACGGCGACGCAGGAATTGGTTGTCCCTAAATCGATACCGATAACCTTGCTCATTTTATCCTCTTTAATTTATGGCCCCTTGACCCCGGCCCACGTCGGCACCGATGGTCAGGTCCTTGAATTTATCCGTTGGGTTCGCCCGTTTCAACAAACAGGAAATGGCGAACTTTCCGGCGATATATATGGTTCAGCCGGGGGCGACGCAACCGCCGAAGCGAAATTTTCCATAAAAACGTTGTTATAGAGAAACACCGGAAAGCCGGGCTTTCGCGTCAAAGCTCCTCATCAAGCTGGGCGCCCGGCTCTTCACCCTTGTCTTCATAAGCCGTCTGGCCATCTTTGAGCGCAGGCGTCTCCGGTTCTTCGGCTTGGGCGGCGGCTTCCTTTGCCCCACCCTTGGAAACGCCGACCTTGGCCGGGCGCAACAGCCGGTCTTTCAGCACATAGCCGGTTTCAACGACCTGAACCACGGTGCCGGCGGGCTTTGAGGCGTCGTCCAACTCGAACAGGGCTTCGTGCAGGTTATGGTCGAATTTTTCGCCCATGGCCTCGATGATTTTAATGCCGTAGCGCTCGAACGTGTTGTTGACCTCACGCGCGGTCATCTCCAGGCCGACCATGATCTGCTCGACGGCGGCGTCATTCTGGCGGGTTTCGGCATCGACGCTGTCCATGGCACGGTGCAGGTTATCGCTGAGCGCCAGCATGTCGCGGGCAAAGTTGGAAATCGCGTACTTCGAGGCATCCTCTTTGTCCCGTTCGGCGCGGCGGCGGATGTTTTCGGTCTCGGCCAGGGCGCGGAGCAGCTTGTCATTAAGGTCGGCGACCGTGGCGGCCAGGTCTTCCTCTTCCTCATCGTCCCCTGGGGGCGCGTCCTCTGCGGCTTCTTCCGTACCTTCCTCGGGAACTTCTTCAGGAGCCGCCTCTTCCTCGCCGGCGCCTTCTTCCGTCCCGTCTTCGGTCACGTTTTCCACATCCGTTTCCGGTTCGGGTTTACCGTCCGGGGTCTCCGTTGCCTCGGCACCCGGTTCGATTTCATTGTCGTTGTCTTCAGGGGTCATTTTTATCAACTCTGTTGTCCTAGGAGACAGCTTATCAATTTCGAGGTGTAATCAACCATCGGAATGATGTGCGCATAATTAATACGGGTCGGGCCGATCACTCCGATGGCGCCGACAATGGATTCCGATGAGTTTTTATAAGGGCCGACGATCATCGAGCAACCGGCCAGATTGAACAAGCTATTATCGGCACCGATGAAAATCTGCACCCCTTCGGCGGTATCGGTGAGCGACAGCAGCTTCAACATCTCGCCTTTGGTCTCCAAGGCATTGAACAGGGTGCGGATCTGTTCCAGGTCGGAGGCGGCGGTGACGTCTTCCAGCAAGTGGGATTGGCCGCGAACGATCAGCGAGCCTTCCTGGCCGTCGCCGGCCCAGGTCGCCAGCCCGCTTTCCACCACCCGGGCCGTCAATTCATCCAATTCGGCCTGATGGGCATCCAGTTCCGCCATGATTTCGTCATAGGCCTCGCCGAGGGTCCGGCCGACCAGGCGCGCACTGAGGAAATTGGTCGCTTCCACCAACGCCGACGCCGGCAGGGCGCGGGGCGTTTGAATGACCCTGTTTTCGACGATGCCGTTTTCCGCCACCAGCACCACCAGGGTGCGGCCGGGGCTGAGGTTGACGAATTCGATATGGCGAAGCGGGCTTTTGGCTTTCGGCGCCAGCACCAGAGACGCGCAGCGCGATAAACCCGAAAGCGCCTGGGTCGCGTCCTCCAGCAGGCCTTCCAGATTGTTTTGGGTGCCGGCGCACTGCACATCGATGGCCTTGCGTTCCTTTTCGGTCAGGTTGCCGACTTCCAGGATGCCGTCGACAAACAGGCGGAGCCCCGCTTCCGTCGGCATCCGTCCCGCCGACGTGTGCGGCGCGAACAACAGCCCGGAATCTTCCAGGTCGGCCATGACGTTGCGGATCGTCGCCGGCGACAGGCTCATGGAAAACCGTTTCGACAGCGTCCTGGACCCGACCGGTTCACCGGTTTCCACATAGGATTCGATGATCCGGCGCAAAATTTCTCGTGAGCGTTGGTTCAGTTCTGTAATCATCGGTGGGAACTTATGTTCGCAGCACCCTAGCGTCAACGCAGCAGCGGAAAAAACCGCCTAATTCTTTACCTGTCCGGGCTGACGGGCTAGTAATCCCGGCATGAACGATAAAACTTCCCAACGGCCCTCGGGGCGCGCCGCCGACGCGCTTCGCGGCGTCACCCTTGAGGCGGACGTCGCCAAACACGCCGAAGGCTCGTGCCTGACCCATTTCGGCGACACCAAGGTGTTCATCACCGCCACCGTCGAGGAACGGGTGCCCGGCTGGCTCCGGGATTCCGGCCACGGCTGGGTGACCGCCGAATACGGCATGTTGCCCCGGGCCACCAACACGCGGACCAACCGCGAGGCCAAGTCAGGCCACCAATCGGGGCGCAGCCAGGAAATCCAGCGCCTGATCGGCCGCAGCCTTCGCGCCGTCACCGATCTCGAAGCCATGGGCGAAATGTCGGTGCGCGTCGATTGTGACGTCATCCAGGCCGACGGCGGCACCCGCACGGCGTCGATCACCGGCGCCTATGTGGCGCTGAGACGGGCGTTTGAGCGTTGCGTGGCGCTGGGCATACTCGACACCGTGCCGTTGAAGGATCACGTCGCCGCCGTCTCCTGCGGGCTCTACAACGGCGTGCCGGTGCTGGATTTGGACTACGCCGAAGACAGCAACGCCGACGCCGACGCCAACTTCGTCTTTACCGGCAGCGGCGCTATCGTCGAGGTTCAGGGCACGGCGGAGGCCGACCCGTTTTCAAGGGCGGCTTTCGATGAATTGATGGACCTGGCGGCGAAGGGAACGGCCGAGTTGGTGGCGCACCAGAAAAAAGTCTTCGAGACCTCTTAAGGCCCCCGGCAAATGGCACGCCATTTCGATGAACCGACCCTGGTCATCGCCAGCCACAACCCCGGCAAGGTGCGGGAAATCGCCGCCTTGCTGGCAACCTTCGGGGCCAAGGTGGTGTCGGCCGGTGATTTGGGCCTGGACGAGCCCGAGGAAACCGGCACGACGTTTATCGCCAATGCGGAGCTTAAAGCGCGGGCGACGGCGGCAGCATCGGGGCTGCCGGCGCTGGCCGACGATTCGGGGCTGGTGGTGCGCGCTTTAAGCGGCGATCCGGGGATTTATTCGGCCCGCTGGGCCGGGCCGGACAAGGATTTCGGGCTGGCCATGCAAAAGGTCGAAGACGGGCTGCGCAGCAAGGCCAAGGGGGGCAAAGACGACAGGACCGCCCATTTCGCCTGCGCGCTGAGCCTGTGCTGGCCCGATGAAGGCCCGGGGGACGGCCAGGGCGGCCAGGGCGGCCATTTGGAAACCTTCGAGGGCTTCGTCCACGGCACGCTGGTATGGCCGCCGCGTGGCGACAGGGGTTTCGGCTATGACCCGGTATTCATGGCCGACGGCGATGACATCACCTTCGGCGAGATGGACCCTTCCAGGAAACACCAAATCAGCCACCGCGCTAGAGCCTTCAGGAAGCTGGTCGATGCCTGCTTCAGGGATTAGCCTCTATATCCACTGGCCGTTTTGCGCGTCGAAGTGCCCGTATTGTGATTTCAACAGCCATGTCGCCGATAGCGTCGACCATGACCGTTGGGCCCAGGCGTTGTTATCGGAGTTGGGCTTTTTCGCAGGCGAGACAAAAGGCAGGACATTAACCAGCATCTTTTTCGGCGGCGGCACGCCGTCGTTGATGCAGCCGGAAACGGCGGCGGCGTTGATTGATGCCGCGAAAAGCCATTGGAAGGCCGACAAAGACCTGGAAGTCACGCTGGAGGCCAATCCTTCCACCTCCGAAACAAAACGCTTCCAGGCCTTCCGGGATGCCGGCGTCAATCGCCTGTCGCTGGGCGTGCAATCGTTCCGGGATCAAAACCTTCAATTCCTCGGCCGCGGCCACACCAAAACCGAAGCCGAGGACGCCATTGGGATGGCGGCGGCAACCTTTTCCCGTTTTTCCTTCGATTTGATTTATGGATTGCCGGGGCAAACGGTTGACGACTTGGCCCAAGACCTGGATCAGGCGCTTCAATTGGCGGGCGGGCATTTGTCGGTGTATCAGCTCAGTATCGAGCCGGGCACGGCCTTTCATCGCGACGCCGTTGAAGCCACCGACGAAGACACCGGGGCGGCGATGTTCGAGATCTGCCAGCAACGCCTAACCGATGCCGGGCTGCCGGCCTATGAAATTTCCAATCACGCCGGCCCCGGAAACGAATGCCGCCATAACCTGGAGATTTGGCGGGGCGGCGATTATGTCGGCATCGGCCCCGGCGCCCATGGCCATTTGACCGGGGAGGACGGCACCGATTCGATTTATCAAATTCACCAGCCCGATCGCTGGCTCGACGCCGTCGAGACCCAAAATCACGGCACCGCCAAGCGCCAAACCCTGACCCCCGATGAACGCGCCGAGGAAGTCCTGATGACGGGGTTGCGGCTGACCGAGGGCGTCAGACGTGACCTGGCGATGCGGCTTGATCGGGACAGGCTCAAGAGGATGGTTGAGGGTGGTTTTTTGGTCTCGGACGACGCCGGGGTCCGCGTCACCGCCACCGGCAGGCTGTGCCTGAACGAGGTGTTGCGCCAGTTGCTGGTTTGTTAGGGATTTTTTTTAACGCAAATTCGTCGTCGCAAATGAGTCCATTTGCTCGGGATTTGCTCTAATTAATCGTCGCCTGGAACGTTTCCTGGGCCCGGCTGATGACCTCGGGTCCGCGGCGGCCGACCTTCATCACCGCCAGTCCCCGCTCAGCCAGCCCACCCGGCAGGAACCGGAAAATTCCATCCCGGCCCCAAAACCCGCTGGGAACGGTTATCGCGGCGGCGGAAAAATTGGCACCCTTTTCGGCCTGCGCCAGGACCGCGGCCAACGCCGTGGCGTCATAGGCCAATGTCGCCAGCCGGGGCGAGGCGCGGCCGTAGGTTTCTCTATAGGTGGCCTCAAAATCCGTCCTCGCCGCCGGCGATGGCGCCGCGAACCAGCCCCCCACCAGGGCCGGTTCGGCGCCGAGGCCGGGCGTGTCCCATTGCCCGGTGCCCAACATCCGCACCTTGGCGGGGTCGATATCATAAAACGGTAGAAGCGCGGCAATGGCTTGCAACCGTTTGCCGCCGTCGGCCAGCAACAGTGCGTCAAAGGGCAGGTCGCCGATGGTCTGAAATTTTTCCAGCCGCTTGAGGGCGCGTCTGGAAACCTCGTCCTCGCGGCCTTCCAGTTCCTTGCGCTGTGCCAGCAGGGCCTGGCGGCGGGCGCCGTAATTGGCCAGGGCGCGAACGGCAAAGGTAAAGTCGGTGGTGTTGGGGTCATAAAACTGGACTCTGGAAATGGTGCCGGCGTTGGCGGCGACGGCGTTCTCCAGGGCGCTGACCACGGTCTCTCCATAGATGTTGTCGGGCGCCAGGGCGGCAAACCGGCGCACGCCCTTGGACCGGGCATAGGCGACGATCCGCCTGATTTCAGCGCTCGGCAGGAAGCCCATGGTGTAGGTGCCGCCGCCGGCCACCGATCGATCCGACGAAAAGGCGACCACCGGCACGTTGGCGGCCCGTGCAATCGCCCCCACCGCCCGCGTCGACGCCGACAGCAACGGTCCCAAAATCATCGCCGCGCCATCGCCGATGGCGGCGCTGGCGGCCGCGGTTGCGGCGCCGGGGGTGCCTTTGGTGTCATGCACCAACAGCTCGAAGCTTTTATCGGCGAAGGTGAAGACCGCCAATTGGGCGGCATTCAGCATCGCTTGGCCGAGCCCGGCGTTGGGGCCGCTCAACGGCAGCAACAAGGCTACCCGGACGGTTTCCCCGGACGCCGGCGGCACCGTCGAGCGGGACAACGGCGCCAAATCCGCCTCCTCGCCTTTCGAAGGCTGGATCAGGTACGGCGTGAACGAAGGCCATTGCTGGCCATTCTCTTTCGCCGCCCCAGGAACATTTGAGGGAGCGGAAGGGGAAACATTTGGGGCATTGGCCACGGTTAAGGTTCCCGTCGCCCCCGTCGCCGGCGATGGCGGCAGCGGCTCAAACGGGAATTTTATCTCCGGCTTTGCGCCGGGCCCGGCCACGGCGGGCATCGCCGCCGGGGCGCTTTGGGCCGGTTTCCGGGTCGCCGGCGATGGCGGCGCGGTTGCCTCAGGGCTGCTCGCGCCTTGCAACCAGGGCGGTATTTGGGAAGACTGACACCCCCCCAGCAACAACATCACGGCGAAAAGCCATGCCAGCGCGCAGGACCGCGAAAAACAAATCAACAAACCGTTCATCGGAGGCAGCAACCTCTCCTTCTCCTGCGGGTCCACGGCAACGTCCCGCCGCGGTCCAGACGTTTGAGGGGCTGGCGGTCGTCGCTACCCCCATCGGCCATGCCCGTGACATTACCCTTCGTGCGCTGGATATTCTAGAACAAGCCGACGCCATCGCCTGCGAGGATACCCGGGTCACGGCCAAACTGCTGGCGATCCACGGCATATCCAGACCCCTGGTGCCTTATCATGAACACAACGCCGAACGGGCACGGCCGGCGCTCATCAAACGGCTCAAAGGTGGCGAAAACGTGGCGTTGGTGTCGGACGCCGGCACACCGCTGGTTTCCGACCCCGGATTTAAATTGGTACGCGCCTGTATTGATGAAGGCATTGCCGTCACCCCGTTGCCCGGTGCGTCTTCGGTGATGTGCGCCCTGGTCGCCTCGGGGCTGCCGACGGACCGTTTCTTTTTCGCCGGCTTCCTGCCGCAGAAATCTTCCGCCCGAAAACGCGCTCTCAGGGAACTCGCCGACATTCCAGGCTCCCTGGTGTTGATGGAATCGGCGAAGCGGTTGGCCGCGTCCTTGGGCGACATGGCCGAGGTCCTGGGCGACAGGAACGCCGCCGTGACTCGCGAGCTGACCAAAATGTTCGAAGAGGTCCGGCGCGAATCCTTGGATGAGCTGGCCGCCCATTATCAGAGCGCCGGCGCGCCCAAAGGCGAGGTCACCATCGTCATCGCGCCGCCCATTGAGGCAGCGGCCATGGACGATGCCGAATTGGACCGGCTTCTCACCCAGGCATTGAGTGACGGGTCGGTGCGCGACGCCGCCGATACGGTCGCGGTCATCAGCGGCCACGCCCGGCGCAAGGTCTATGCCCGCGCACTCGCTCTTAAGAAGGGCGGGGCGCTCAAAAAGGACCGGGCTTAGTGGGCAAAAAACAGACGGCGGAGAAATTCGGCCGTTTCGCCGAATCGCTGGCGGCATGGTCGCTCAGGCTGAAGGGCTATCGGATCCTGGCGCGGGGTTTCCGCTGCCGCGTCGGTGAGATCGATATCATCGCCCGGCGCGGAAGCCTCCTGGTTTTCGTCGAGGTCAAAGCCAGACGCAACATCGCCGAGGCGGCCGAATCGGTGCGGCCCCGCCAAACCGGCCGCATCACCCGCGCGTCCAGCGTGTTTGTTCAGGGCCGCCCATCCCTTGATGGATTGGACCAACGGTTTGATGTGATTTTGGTGTCGCCGTGGCGGTGGCCGGTGCATCTTGTGGACGCCTGGCGTCCGGAAAGTTAAAATAGCGATTCGGGGACCATCGCCCACGCTTAAGCAAGGCCGAACCGGATGATCGACGCTGCAACCATTCATAAATTCTGCAAGGCCACGCCTTTTGTCGTGGTTGTTTTTGCGATTGCAACTCTCGGCGGGTGCGCCGGCGCCGTCATCGGTGGCGGCGCCGCCGTCGGCACCGCCGCCTATCAGGAGCGCGGCGTCCAGGGCGTCGCCCGGGACATGGCGACGGCGACCAGGATGCGAACCAAGTTGCTTGATGCCGGAGAGAAATACGTCACCGGCGTCGGCGTCGAGGTCTACGAAGGCCGAATCCTGTTGACCGGCGCCCTGGTGTCCGAAGACATGCGGGCGCAAGCGGTCGCCCTGGCCTGGAAAACCGACGGCGTCAAAGACGTCCTCAATGAAATCCAGCTGGGAAACCCCAGCTTCAGGGACTTGGCAACGGATTCGTGGATCACCACCCAGTTACAGTCGAAAATCACCCTGGATAAGAAAATCCTGGCGATCAATTACTCCATCGAAACCGTCAATTCGACCATCTACCTGATCGGCATCGCCCAGCATCAGCAGGAATTGAACCGAGTGATCGCGCACGCCAAGAACATCAATTACGTCAAGCAAATCATCAACCACGTGCGGGTGAAAAAGGGCGCGTCTTGAGACTGCCCATGGATATTTTCCCTAACATTTCCTCGGCCATTCGACGCCGCCTGATCGAAATCGGCAATGCCGAGGACGCCGACATCGATTTGGGCATGGCGGCGTTGATCCTGGCCGCCGCCGATCGCCCGGGGGTGCCGCTCGAGCCCTACCAGCGGCATCTGGACGGTATCGCCGCCGAGGTTGGCGCCTATGTCGGCCAAGGAGAAGATGAGTCCAATCCCAAAAACGATCTCGAGCTCAGAATCGAGGCCCTGGTCCAGGTCATCGTCCGGCGCTACGGCTATGGCGGCGGCGATGACGTTTTCGACGACCTCGATGCCGCCAATCTGATGCGGGTGATCGATAGCCGCTCGGGCCTGCCGGTGGCGCTGGGGATAATTTTCATGGCCACCGGACGGGCGCTGGGCTGGGACATCTCCGGGCTTGATTTCCCCGGCCGTTTTCTGGTCCGCCTGGAAGCGGGCGGGGAGCGCAAAATCATCGACCCCTTCGGCGACGGCGCCGTCATCGAGGCTCCCGACCTGCGCGATATGTTTAAGGCGATGGCCGGCAACCACGTCGAATTGACGCCGAGGCATTACCGCGACGCCAGCAACCGCGGTATCCTGTTGCGGCTCCAAGGCAACATCAAATCCCGGCTGGTGCGGGGAGAGCGATGGGACGACGCCGTCGAGGCGATCGAGACCATGGTGTTGTTCGCGCCCGGTGAGACCGATTTGTGGCATGAGGCGGGGTTGTTGCATGCCAGGCTCGATCACCTCGAGGACGCGGTTCGGGCGTTGGAGGAATATCTGCGCCAAACCGGCGGCGAGGATGTGCGCTATAACGCCTCGGTGCTGTTGCAAGAACTGCGCGCCAAGCTAAATTAAAATCTTCGCGCGCAAGCCATAAGGAAAGCAAACCGCTATGGGGTTGAAAGTGGCCATTCAAATGGACCACATCCGGTCCATCGATATCGACGCCGACAGCACCTTCGTGTTGGCGCTGGAGGCCGAGGCGCGCGGCCATGCGCTCTATCACTATACCCCGGAACAATTGTTCCTGGCGGACGGCCGGGTCCAGGCCCGGGCCCAGGCAATGCAGGTTCGCCGCAACGCCGGCGACCATTTCACCTTAGGGCCGCCCGAGACCATCGACCTGGCGGATATGGATGTGGTGCTGCTGCGCCAGGACCCGCCTTTCGACATGGCCTACATCACCACCACGCATCTGCTCGACCTGGTCCACCCCGCCACCCTGGTCGTCAACGACCCGGCCGAGGTCAGGAACGCGCCGGAAAAGCTTTTCATCACCCAGTTTCCGGAACTGATGCCGCCGACCCTGATCAGCGCTGAGCGCGACCGTATTCTCGCCTTTCGCGCCGAACATGCCGACATCATCATCAAGCCGCTGTACGGCAACGGCGGCGCCGGGGTTTTTCACGTCACGCCGGAAGATGAAAACCTCAACGCCCTGCTGGAAATGTTCGCCGACACCTACCGCGAGCCGATCATCGCGCAGGCCTATCTGCCCGACGTGCGCGCCGGTGATAAACGCATCATCCTGATCGACGGCAATGCCGCCGGCGCCATCAACAGAATCCCCGAAGCGGGCGAAGCGAGAGCCAACATGCACGCCGGGGCCGAACCGGTGAAGTCGACGCTCGACGCCCGGGATGAAGAAATCTGCGACGCCATCGGCCCAGAATTAAAGGCGCGCGGGCTGATTTTCGTCGGCATCGACGTCATCGGCGGCTACCTGACCGAGATCAACGTCACCTCGCCCACCGGCCTCCAGGAGATCAACCGCTTCGACGGCGTCAAACTGGAAGCGCAAATCTGGGACGCCATCGAGGCGCGGCTCTAACAGAACCTTATTTTAAGCCGCCGCCCACCTTTCTCTGTCTTGCCCTAATATAACAATTTTGCATGTTGTACATTTCAATTTTACATTTTATATTGATATTTAAATTATTATTAACATTATAAATTTGTTATTAAGCATGTTCGATTCCAACGACAGATTTCCAGGCGATTCCCCCATCATCCGTGGTCATGG
>Ga0187833_10000447_pt1 | contig 47751 bp, 49 predicted proteins | sample ETNtaG_37_FD_167968 | JGI IMG/M metagenome (GOLD analysis project Ga0187833, IMG submission 167968) | Marine microbial and viral communities from oxygen minimum zone, Eastern Pacific Ocean - ETNP2014_SV_400_PacBio MetaG (Illumina Assembly) | ecosystem: Environmental > Aquatic > Marine > Hypoxic...
CATAGTTAGGAGTATATCTGCTTAAACAATCACTTGATTGTTTAGTTAGTTTTAAATAATAATTATTCTGTATAATAAGATGAAAAGAGGATTAGTTATTGGAATTATTGTAGTAATTATAGTTATTCTTATGGGCATATTTATCCAACAAACACAAACTCCAGATACTACTTCGATTACTGATAATCAAATAAATACTTGTGAGGGACTTGTTAATAATTTTGATGTTCAGATTGATTCTAATCGGCATACTGAATGTGATAAATGGGTAATGGAAGAAAAACCAAAACCTATTCTGGTTGGCGGGAAACTAATTGAGATATCAAAAACAGATGGTGAAGCTTATGAAAGAAATGAATTTATGTTAACTTTTAAAGGTTTTCAAAAACAAGGCAAAATCTACATTGGAACAAAAAACGAATCTGTACCTTATGAAATTGGCAAATTCTATAAATTTGATTTGGGAAACGAATGTAAACTCATCTATTCTATGGCAAGTAGTGGAATGTTTTCAGATCCTAATTTAGATGCTTTAGAACATTTACCGGAATGTGATTAAAAATTCAAAACAATCACCTGATTATTTACCCCCTAATTTCACACCCAAAATTATCTTATTTTAATGAAGGGTTATTTAATTTTATCATATAAAAGTGGCAGCACACATTTATATACTAAATACTTCTTGAGAGTTCATGAAAAATAATATTCTCCTTACAGGATTATTTTTTGTAATAATATTATCAAGCTCAATAATAGCAGCAGATGTAGCATATGTTGTTGAAGATTCTCACAAAGTAGATTTAATGACTTGGACAGCTCTAGAGGATATGGATTTAGAAATCGAAATCATTACTAATGACATGATAATGAATACTGACCTTACTGAATATAGTTTTATTTTAATAGGAGCTGGTAAACTAAAAAATGTTATGTACATACCTGAAATGCCAATGATTCTAACCAATAGCAGATATGCAACACATTTTAATTTCTTAGAAAAAGGTAGAACTAAAAGATTTGGTGCAAATTCTAATCTAATGGCAAAGGTTTTAGGAGAAAACATGGAAATATATGATATGGCATCAAGTAAACTTGGAGGCCCTGCTTTAACATATGAATATTTACCTATGAAATTTATGAATGAAAATTTAATGAATTATGCTTCTACAACAAGTGATAAAACAAATAAAATGGGCAGCATTATAGCATTCAATGAAGAAGAAGATACATGCTGGTTTGGAATAAGTAATACCCACTTTTGGAATATTAATTCTAAATTACTATTTTCGGATTGTATTAAAACTGCATTAGATATGAATGTTATAGAAAGTCATAATATTGCAATAAAAGAAGACCACACAGATAGTGTGAATGGTTTAAGATTAAAAAATACAAATACTGGAATAGCATTATTAGATGAAATATCAGAATTAGAATGCGGAGAAACCTATAAGGTAGATTATGTAACTGAAAATTTAGGAGATTTCACTGAAGATATTGAATTCATGGGAGAATTAGAAGATTTCACTTGGACCGCTACCAAAACAGGTTTAGCTCCAGGAGCCACAACCACTACAGGATCTAAAACATTTACAATAGACAATACCACCTTTAGCAATGGAATTCATAGTTTAGATGTCACAGCTGAAATAGCGTTTGATGTAGATCTAAACGACAATTTCCGAAGCAGATTTATAGAAATCATTAATTGTTAATTTTTATCCTCGATAAACCATTTACTGACAAAAAGTAGTAAGTTACATTTAAATAAACTAATGATATACACTACACTATGAAAAGAGGGAATTTAGATACTGTTAATTTATCTAAAAATGATTCAAAATCTAATATCATTAATTATAAAAAGAAAATTTTCATATCAATATTATTATTTACATTAACACTTAATATTTTTGCTCTACCTGTTCTTGCATCTAATGACGTAGCATATATTTTTAAGAATAAAAGAATTATAGATGAAAATATCATAGAGGTTTTTGAAGGACTAGGATTAGATGTTGAGTTAATTAATGAGAAGAATATCCCAAGCGACTTATCTAATTACAAATTTGTTTATTTGGGTGATGAAAGATATAGGAATGAAGATGAAATTAAGATATGGAAATATCCAGCAATAATCTCTAATTATTTTTATGGAGACGATTGGGGTTTAACTGATAGAGATGGTATTTCAAAATTAGCATCAAGTTCTCCATTAAGTATTAAAATAGGCAATAAAATAACTCAAGTCTATAACCAAGCAAAATTCAATAATGGAGTTAGCATACCCTATTATTATCTAGGAGAAGAAAATAAAGTTGATAACCTAGAAACAATTGCTCAGACCTACACAGGTAATGGTAATGACATTGGAGATGTAATAAGTTATGGGAATGCTGGTTTAGAATTAGAAAATGGAGAAGTAGCAGAAGATAATATCTGTTTCTTTGGAATAATTGAAAGCAACTATTGGACTGAAGATGTTGTAGAATTGTTAGAAGAATGTGTAGGGCATGTAAGTATCATTTGCGAAAATAATAATGATTGTGAAGATATAGATTTAGGAGAGCCTTATTGCATAGGTAAAAATGTTGCACAAGATACTAAAGAACCTCAATGTGAAAACCCCGGAACAATCCAATCAGCATGTGTAGGAGACATAATTACAAATATAGTCAAAGTTTGCACTAGCAATTGTCAAGATGGAGAATGTATTTGTTTTGATAATGATAATGATGGTTATGATGATTGCAATATTGGTGAAGAGGGTGACGATGGGAAAACTCTAGATTGCAATGATAATGATAATGCAATACATCCAAATGCTTATGAAATTTGTGATAATAAGGATAATAACTGTAATAATCAAGTAGATGAAAATGATGGAAATTGTGGAATTGGTAACGCCTGTTCTTTAGGAAGCTGTGTTGAAATTGAATGTAACGTAGAATCTGATTGCGGATTAGATGGATTTTTTGATGGAAGGTTTTGTGATGGAGGGAGCAATAAAGATATTTATCAAAATTATATAGACTTTACTTGTGAAAATCCTGGAACCATAAGTTCTAGTTGCACTCAGGAAGTTGAAGCTAAATTAATTACAGAGTGCAGCGATACTTGTTCAGCAGGAAGTTGCATCAGTATTGGGTGCAATACAAATAATGATTGTCAAGATAATAATGATTATACTTTTGATGAATGTTTGAATGCGGGCACATTAAATAGCTACTGCAGTCATGAACCTATTGAATGCCTTAATAATCTAGATTGCAATGATAATGATGATTATACAATAGATGTTTGTTCAAACATGGGAGAAAGCGATAGCTATTGTTCGTATGAAGAAATATTATGTTTAGAAGACTTTGATTGTGGTATTAATGGTTTTGTTAATGGATTATCTTGTAATGAGAATAATGTTGTTCAAGATTATAGATCTTATGATTGTGAAAATCCAGGAACCCTAAGTTCTAGTTGTACACAAACAATCGAATCATTAATAGTTAATGAATGTAGTGATACCTGTAATACTGGAAACTGCATAACTATCACCTGTAACAATGATAATGAATGTGAGGACGGGAATGATGAAACTACGGACATTTGCTTAAATCCTGGAACCATAGATAGTATGTGCACACATGAAGATGTTTTATGCTCAAATAATAATGATTGTGGGACTAATAGATATACTGGAGAATTATTCTGCAATGATAAGAAAATATTAAGAAATTTTGCCAGTTTTTCTTGTAATTCTGCAGGAACTGATGCTAGTTTTTGTAGCAATAGTATAGATGCAATAGAAGTTTACGAATGCGCCTATGCATGTAACGAAGGAAGTTGTCTAAGATGCAATACTCAAGATGATTGCAATGATGGAAATGAAAATACTATTGATGTCTGTAGATTTGGAGGTTCAATAGATAGTTATTGCAGCCACGATGTTATTAGTTGTTTTCAAGATAATGATTGCGGATTAGATAGTTTTGTAGGCACTCCATTCTGTCTTGAAAATAATGTTTACCAAAATTTTAGAGATCTAAGTTGTACAAATGCTGGAACAAGTGGAAGTTTCTGTGATGCAGAAACAAACGCTGAACTAATAGATACATGCCTAGCTGGAGAGATTTGTTTAACTGATCAATGTGTTAATGATTGTATAGATAATGATAATGATGGTTATGATAATTGTTCTGGAGGATTAGATGATGATGGAAAAGATCTTGATTGTAATGATAACGAATTTAACATAAATCCTGGAGCTCTAGAAGTATGTGATGGTATTGATAATAATTGCGATGGAAATATTGATGAAGGCACTGACTTAGATTTATGTGGACCAGATAATACTTGCACTAATTCCCAATGTATTCCTATATGCACACCACCTCCTAATATTTTTAATTTTGCCTATACTCAAGATAGAATCTTCCTACAAGACTCAAATGTTATTGATTGGAATAACAATATATGTTATGATGAATTTTATGAATCAAATGGCAATACCTACTGCTCAGGATTAGCATTAAAATATTATGATAGTGGTGCAAGTGCTACTCAATTATGTAACATGAAAGGATATTCTACAGCCACCATAACAGACTCAGGCACTTGGTCAAGTTGTCATGACAATACAATAGCATATTATAGTAATGGAGTTTGGAAGACTCAGAATGGATGTACTGGAGGTAATAGGCACATAAATAGCATACAATGTACCAATCCTCTAAATGATTGCCTATAAAATTGTCATAGTCAGTAACAAATAAATCTAACCTTGTAATTATCTATTTTATATTCGTTGTTTCTCTTTAATCATTTTATTTGTCAATAGTATTTAAAAAGAAAATAGTAATTCTGTTATCATGAAAATAGGTAACAAGAAAATAATAGGCAGTATATTCATAATTGTTTTAACATTAAGTTTCATTAGCAGCATTTATGCAATAACTGGAAGTATTGGAAATGCTAGGATGATACTAAGACCAGAAATAGGAGACAGTATTGAAAGAAGCATTCTTGTTAAAAATATCAATGATATTGCAGTGGACATAGAATTAAGTGTTACAGGAGATTTAGTTGAAGATATTAAAATAAAAAATAATAAGTTTAGATTAAATGCTGGAGAAGAGAGAAAAGCTCTCTTCACAATCGATGTTAGAAACTCTGGTACCACTGAAACAAAAATTAATGTTAAATTTGCTCCAATAGATGGGGGAAATGGGGTGGGCCTAAGTTCTACAATAATTGTCATTCCTGAAGAAGGAAATAAGGATACTGGAAGTATTTTTGACATTTTCAAAGATGATGAAAAAGTTGTAGAAGGGGAAAAGGTTAATGGGGAAGTTAGTGTTGGCAAAAACAAAGATGAATCTGCCATAGATTCCAAAGAATCAGAAAATAAAAATATAGGATTAACGATTTTAGGAGGAACTTTCTCAATAATCCTATTTATCTCATTATTAATTTTATTAACTATTGCAAGTAAACATCTTAAAAAAAGAAATTCAAAGAAACTAATTCCAATTAAACCAAAAAAGAGTTTAGATGAATGAATAAATATTTTTATTTATCTTTTATATTCCTATTTTTATCTATTAATTTAGTTAATGGATTTGACATAGGTTATGTTGTAAAATATCCAAGTAATCTTGATATAAATGAACAAACCATCAAGAATTTTCTAAATAATGAAGGGCATACGACTACAATATTGGATGATGTCACTTTTGATGAAAGTTTATATGACTTAATTATCGTTTCAGAAAGCGTCAATGATATAAACAATATTTTTGATCATACCAATACTAAAACATTATTTATGAGTAATAATGCTGCTAAAAAAAAGGGATTAGGTGCAAGTTATGGCGTTACTAGTGGAAGGCACATTAGAATTGATAAATCTGAAGGTATTACTGAAGGTTATTCCTTAGAATCAAGGCAAGTTTATACTAGTCAATCATATATGGAATATTTATCTGGCTGTTTTCCAATTAACTCAGACATACTAGTTTCAAAATTTGATATAACTAAACCAATAATTTTAGCATTAGATATTGATTCATTATTAATAGATAGTAGTTGTACAGATAGAGATAAAGAAATTTTTGAAAAAAATTTATATTTTGGATTATATGAAGCAAACAATTGGAATTCTAATGCTGAAGACCTATTTAGGAATTCTATAGAGTGGTTAGAGGATTCGCCAAATTATCAAGCACCTGTAATTGAAAGTTTTTCACCAACTGCTAATGCAGAACTTATTGAAAATACAAATAATACATTTAGTATAACATATAGTGATGCAGACAATTTAGAAGAAGTTACTGTTAATTGGAAAGTTGACGGACAATCTAGTGGTTCAGGAGATACTTATATTTTCAATAAAGCAATAGGTACTTATGAAGTTATTGCAGTTGTTAGTGACAATAGATTTACTGTTGAACAAAATTGGCAAGTAACAGTTATTGATTCAAGTACATTAACTTGTAGTGTGCAGGGAGGAGATATTTGTACAAGTGAGGAAATCTGTAATGGCAATATATTAGAATCTAGCAATAGCAATAATTGTTGTTCAGTAACTTGCAGTTTAGATGAACCTAATTTTGATAAAGCAGACACATGCTCTAGCAAAAATAATGATATAGATATTGAATTTACCAATATTGATAATAATGAAGACTTCAATATGGGAGATAAAATTTCTCCAACACTAAAAATTAGTAACGATTTAAATCAAGATAAGGATTTTAAAATAAAGACATATTTTTATGATATAACTGATAACAAAATTATTGAAAAAGATAGTAAAACCCTTAGTATAAATAAAAATAAAAATAAAATTATCGGCTTTGAATTTGATATAGGCGTCAATCTAGATGCAGACAACAACTATGCACTTTTAACTGTCATCAATGATGATCAATGCAATCAAGAATTTAAAAAAATAGATCTTGTTAGAAAAGATAATGAAGTTATAATTAATAAAATTGAAATTAAACAAAATGAATTAATCTGTGGAGATCCCTTAAATTTGAAAGTTTATGTGCAAAATATAGGTAATAATGACCAAGACGTTTATATCAAATTAAAAAATAGTAAATTAAAAATTGATGAACAAACTGAAGGATTTAAGTTGGAAAAGTTTGATAAAGATGATTCTGAAAAAAGAGAATTTAATTTGAATATACCTGATAATATCAAATCAGGACCATATACCCTTAGAACTGAAATTAGTTATGGAAATCAAAAAGAATATGCTGATAAAACAATCACCTTAGGAATTTGCGGCAATGAAGATTCTCTTGGAAATATTAAAAATATAAATCTAGGTGTTATAAACAAAGACATAAAAGAAGAGGATTTAGGAACTAAGGGAGGCTCTAGTTTTTTTAGAAACCTATTTCTAGTATTTCTAATTATATTTGCAGGAATTGGTAGTTTTGTAGTTTATAGTTTCTCGCATAACTAATTTTAATGGAAAGAAAATTAACATCATCCCTATTATTCATATTCTTAATAATAATGTTATTACTAGGAACCTATTTTATTAATGAACCTAATAAGATAGAAAAAAGAGATAAAAATGAATTTATTAGTTTGGAGCCACTAATTGTTAAAGGAAATAGCTACATTATCAAGGATGATTATATCGACCCATTAGATTTGGAAATATTAGAATTAGACTATAAGGAAGAAATCGATAACCAAAATAAAAACAAATTAGAATGTTTAGAAGATATTGAATGCGGAGATAATTTTTCCGGAGAGCCATATTGCATAGGCGATAAAGTTTATGAAAAAGTCCATGAATTTAGTTGTAATGGTAGATGTAATGAAAATATAAACAGAAAATTAATTGAAGAATGTTTTATTGGATGTTTTGAAGGAGAATGTATTAATAGTTTTTTATTTGATTGTGAATTTGATTTTGAATGCGGTATAAATGATTTTGTTGGAGATACTTTCTGTTCATTAGATAACGTCTATCAAGATTATCTAACATGGACATGTTTAGATCCTGGGACTGAGAATAGTACTTGCAATATAAGTTTCAATGAACAATTAGTTGATGATTGTGGTACTTCTCTCGGCTGCAATGAGGGTATGTGCATTAATTAATCTCGATAAGCGCTCTTAACCGCCTCAGCTATTTTTGGAACAACAGATTTATCTAAAGAATAGGGTAGGATTTCATCTACTGTAGGATTTCCTATCGAATTAGCTAACGCGTTTGCTGCAGCTAATTTCATACTGTCCGTAATTCTTTTCGCCTTTATATCTAATGCTCCTCTAAAAATCCCTGGAAAAGCTAAAACATTATTTACTTGATTAGGAAAATCTGAACGTCCTGTTGCTACAATCTGCGCTCCAGCATTCTTTGCAAGATCTGGCATTATTTCAGGAATTGGATTAGATAAAGCAAAGATTATTGGTTGAGGGTTCATAGATTTTATCATATCTTCAGTTACTATCCCTGGTTTACTTACACCGATAAGAATATCCGATCTTTGTAAAGCCTCCTCTAAATTTCCTTTTATCAAGTCATGATTAGTTATCCTTGACATCTCTTCTTTAATTGGATTAAGATTTTCTCTTCCTTCATGAATAATCCCTTGACTATCTGTCATAATTATATTTTTAAAACCATATTTTAACATCAATTTAGATACCGCAACTCCTGCAGCGCCAGTGCCACTTATAACAACCTTTACAACCTCTTTATCCTTGCCAGTAACCTTCAAAGCATTAATTAATCCGGCTAATACAACTACTGCAGTACCATGTTGATCATCATGCATAACTGGAATTCCTAGATCTTGTAATGCTGCTTCAATCTCAAAACATTCAGGTGCTTTAATATCCTCTAAATTAATCCCTCCAAAGCAAGGATAAATATTTCTTACAGTTTCAATTGTTTTTTGTACACTTTGTTCAGCAACACAAATAGGAAAAGCATCTATATCTGCAAATTCCTTAAATAATACTGCCTTGCCCTCCATTACTGGCATTGAAGCCTCTGCTCCTATATTTCCTAGTCCTAAAACTGCAGATCCATCGCTGACTACTGCCACAGTGTTCCCTTTTATTGTATATTTATAAACATCTTCAGGATTTTCATGGATCTTACGGCAAGGTTCTGCTACTCCTGGTGTATAGGCAGTAGACAAATCATCTTTTGTCTCTAATTTCTTTTTAGAAATAACTGAGAGTTTACCTTTAAGAGATTCATGCATCTCTAAAGCCAATTTATTATAATCTGGCTTAGAATTATCTTCTTGTTCTTCCATAAGGGAATTAAATCATGAGAAGTTTATAAGGTTTTATTTTGTGTAAGGCATATTATTTTATGTTTTTTATCTTCTTTTCTACCAGAGCCTTTAGCTCTGCAATATCCTTGGTTGAATTAATTTCTTGGCTTGATATAAATAATGTTAGCTTCTTGTTTTCTTCAATAAAAGCATTTGGAAAATTATGTTTGGTTTTTCCATATTTTTTTATAAACTCATCCTTATGTAAAAATTCTACCTTAATTGATAATTGGTTAATGAATTCTCTCCAATCATCTTTCATACTAAAAGCTCCAAATGTAACTTGACATAGTTTACAATCATATGATTTTGGAGCAACAGTTTTTTGCACTGTGTCTTTAAGTGAATTAAAAAACCCCGAATCTGCATTGTATATAAATATTAGTTTTTTCATTTTCTAGTACAAAGATTATACATTTATATCCTATAAATCTTTCTATGAAGATTCCTAGTAATCAAACTCAGCAAATCCTGGATCTACCAACCTTTCATGTATCTTTATAGAATCAATCTTATTTATATCTTCTTCTGAAAGATTAAATTTAAGATCAAAATTATTTTTAATATGTGATTCCTTGCTTGATCGAGGAATTATTACCATTCCTTTTTGTAATAACCATTTTAATGCAACTTGGCCAGGATTCTTATCATATTTTTTAGCTATCTCAATTAATGTTGAATTTTTAAAAACATCTCCTTGTCCTAAGGGAGAATATGCAGTAATTTTTATATTTTTTTCATTACAAAATTCCAACAATTCCTTCTGATAAAATAAAGGATGAAATTCCACCTGATTCATAGTTATTGGTAAATTTATTTCCTCTGCTATCTTTAAAGTATCTTTAATATGGTTAATTGTAAAATTACTCACCCCAAATGCCTTAATCTTCCCTTGATCATAAAGTTCTTTAAATGCTCTAAGTATATCCTCCATATTAAGATATTTATCTGGCCAATGTATTAAATATAAATCTAAATAATCGGTTTGTAATTTTCTCAAAGAAATTTCACAAGCTTTAATTACTCTATCATAATTCAATTCAGATTGCCATGCTTTTGAAGTTATAAAAATTTCTTCCCTTGAAATATTAGATTCTTTAATTGCAATTCCTATCTCTTCCTCATTATGATACAATTCTGCAGTATCAATGTGCCTATATCCGGCCTCTAGAGCTATTTTAATGGCATTCAGGCAATCATCTCCCGTCAATTGCCAAGTTCCAAATCCTATAGCAGGAATTTTAGTATTATTATTTAATTGAATATCATCATCCATATTATATTACTTCTTTTTTGAGTTATAAGCTTTTAGTGACAAAGACAACAAAATTATTAAAACTATTGCAAAAATTATATTTGCATAGTTCATTTCAGCTAATGAACTCCCTAAATATACATATGCAAATGTCCCAGGAATTATTCCTATCAATGTAGCAAAAAAATAATCCTTAATTCTAACCTTTGTTAACCCTAAAGCAAAATTTAATCCATTAAAGGGAAATAAAGGTACAAGTCTAAAAAATAGTACTGTCATAAACCCATTCTCCTCCAACTTTTGATCATACTCTTTTATTTTTGGATATTTTTTTTCCACAATGTCTTCAAAAAAAGCTCTTGCGAAATATCTTGAGATAAGAAATGCGAAAGTTGCGCCAAGTGTTGCACCAATAATTACATAAATAGTTCCAAGCGTCGCACCAAATATTGCTCCACCTGCAACTGAAAGTATTGTTCCAGGTAAAAACAATATTGAACCTAAATTATAGATTAATATGAATCCCAAAGGGGCTAAAGGCCCAAACATAAGGACAGTTTCTCTAATCTTATTTGGCGTCAAATAATCTTTTAATCCATAGTAGTTTACAAAATAAATTATTCCAAGAATAATAATCAGAAAAATAATAAATTTAATTATTGTTTTAGTATTCAACTTCACTTTTCATTATAATCTATAATGCTTAAAGTTTAAATACTTAATTAAATTTTTCCAACCAAGTCCAATCCAGGAGTCAATGTTTCACTATCAGGTTCCCAATTCATTGGGCAAACCTTCCCCTGATTTTCTTTAACAAATTTTGCAGCCTGAATTTTTCTAATAAGTTCCTGAGAACTTCTTCCAATACTATTATCATGAAATTCATATGCTTTCAAAATTCCATCAGGATCTATCAAAAAAGTTGCCCTAAGAGATAATCCTTCCTCAGCAATTAATGTTTGATATTTTCTACAAACTTTTGTAGTAGGGTCTGCTAACATTGGGAACTTTATTTTTTTAATAGTCTCAGAATTATCATGCCATGCCTTATGTACAAAAACAGTATCTGTACTAACACTAATTATTTCTGCACCAAGTTCCTTAAATTTTTCATAATTATCAGCCAGATCTCCTAATTCGGTTGGACAAACAAAAGTAAAATCTGCAGGATAAAAGAATAAAACTACCCATTTACCTCTGTAATCTGACAAAGATATCTTTTTAACATCTTCATCAACAAAAGCTTCAGCATTAAAATCTGGTGCTAATTCATTTATAATTAATTTATCTTCAGATTCCATGTTATAATAAAATTATAGATTCAATGCTTCTTCTAAAGCATCTTGATCAAATCCAACCAAGGGTTCTTCTCTACCTTCAATTAAAATAACTGGAACTCCTCTCTGGCCAGATTTCTCAACCATTTCCTGAGCAGCAGCCTTATCTTGCGTAACATCTATTGCTTCAAACTCAACATTATTCTCTTTAAAGAAATCTTTTGCATGATTGCAATAGGTGCAGGTCGGTGTTGTAAAAATTTTAACTTTTGCCATATTATCCTCCTATTATTTATGAATATTCACCCTATTTAATCTTTTATTATATGCAACCACATTATAAAAACATAACCTTCTAACCTTTTTAAATTATATGATACCTTGATTTGCTCAAATTTTAAAGTAATCAAGATCATAAGTATAATAAAATATCCTATAAATCTAATAAAAAATTTAAACTAATTCTACATTTATATCTTCTAAAATATTTTTGATTAAATCCAAAGTTAAATCTTTATTTTTTCTAGACTTCACAAGTCTTTTGTTCTCTTTTTCTATATTCCTATTCAAGTTATCTAACTCACTTTTTGTATTTCTAATTTGCTCGTTAATTCTTTGTATTTCTTTTAATGAATGATTATTTATGGAATTATTTATCATTTCTATTTCTCCATTAAGATTTTCTATATTTATTAGTTGCTCCCCTATTAACTCTTTATTTTCTATTTGATTTGTTGAATCCAATATTTCCTTTAATTTATTATTTGAGTCCTCTTTAAATGCATTTATAAAATTATTTCGGTAGTTCTTAATTATTATCATATCTTTTTCACTTTTATGACAGATACCTGATAAAGTTTTTAGATTAATCAAATTTTTTATTTTAATAATTTGAATTTCTAGTTCGCCATCCTTTTTATTTAGCGTTTCTTCATTTTTTAGCAATTCCTTATGTTCATTACTGTTTTTTATTTTAATAATTTCTTCTTCATGATTTATAATTTTATTATTAACTTCATTTATCTTTTCTTCATTTTTTGATTTCTCTTTATCAATTTCCTCACTAGTATTATCTATTTTTAATAATTCTTCTAATTTTTTTTCTATAGATTTCAATATTTTTGATATTTTTATTATATCATCATTTTCTTTAATTAAAGTTTCTGTTTTTTTGAAGTAATTGCTTATTTCCTCCTTTATCTGCCCTAATTCCCCAATAAGATATGTCGCTTTTTGATAGCTTGTTTCAGCTTTTTTTTGGAAATTTAAAAATGTAGAATTTATTTTGCTTATCATATCTAATGATGAATTTATTTCCTCTAAATTAGATATATCTTTTATTAAAAGTTCTACATAATAAAGATAGCTCTTAAAATTTTCTTTTACAATAATTTTTATCCTATCCTCAGCTTTTTTTTGATCTAAATCTAAATTTTCTAATTGTTTTATTTTTTCTTGCAAAGAACTTATTAGGTTATTATTTATTTCTTTAAATTTATTTAAGAATTCTTCTTCTTGTAATTTTAATTGTTGTTTTTTATTTTCTAAAAAATATTTTATATTTGAAAATTCAACTTTTTCATTTACAACTATCTCCGGTTCTTTTCTTGAAAATTTCTTTATAAAATCGAAAATTCCCATGAATTACAATCGTAATAAGGGTTTAAGAGTATTTTGCTTCTGTTTTTATAGGGAAATTAAGATAATCAATTTCAAATTTCTCTATACAGCAGCCCTATTCTTGAGAAGCTCTATTTGGTCTTTTAAATCAGTAATATTTGCATTACAAATATCACAATAACCTTTCTTCTCTACTGAGGCCATTGTTTTATTGTTTTCAACAAAGTTCCTATATCTCAAGGTTATAACTACCTCATTAGTTTCCCTATCATTAAAGGGAGGCTCTTTCAATCCGATTCCACAGTTTGGACATTTTCCTATCATTATGCTACTAATTCCTCTATATCTTCGAGGTTTGCCTCATCGGCCACTTCTTCGTCCAACCAGTATCCTTTTTTTTGTTTCATTAGTAATCTACTCCTATTTCCTCTGCAAATTTACTATAACCTCTATGATCCAAATCAAAATTAAAAAATTCAAAAAATTCTTTTAATATTATTTTACTAACTTGTATTTCTATTAGTTTTTTAAAAACAAACTCTGTAAAACAATAAGGACAAACAGATGCTCTATCCTCATTACATTTGATACAGATAGTCCCGTAGCTAGTTATGCTATTATTCACCTTTAATAAATAATCATCCAAGGAGGATTGAATATCCTCCCTTAAATGGGGATAAAGAGTTAGCCAAGCTTGAATTTCCTCAGCTAAACAAAAGGGACAAAGAGGATTAGTTATTGATTCACTACAAACATTACATTCATAAGCTTTATCACTAAAATCAACTGATTTTAGTGATTCAGAAGATCTCAGATTTCCCTTGCAGTGAAATTCATGTGCAGTATAGTTTTTTTGTAAGACCATTTTAAAAATATAGATTCAATATCCGGAAGAGGAAACCAAATCAGTGTCTAATAATCAGACAAAGTTTAATAAAAACAGGTTTTGCGACAATATAATTAAAGAAATCCGTTCCAGTACTATCATCCCTGCTAACTTTCATACATTACAAATGCAATTAAACTATATAAATTAGAGCAGCCATTTTAAAGTAGTCACACTTTCCAATAAGATTTAAATAGTATATTTTGCAACATATATTATAAAATAAAAGAAATAAAGAAAAAATGGTGAACTATATATCAATTATAATAGCTATGGCAATGTCCTCTATGACAAATATATCAGGATATCCTAAAATAATCAATAGTAGTTGGGCAAGGGTTAATAATAATAAGAATAATTTTACAAAAAGCCCATTACTATATTCCATAAACAAATAATCTAACAATATCTTATGGGAGATATTATATTAGCATCTAATTATAAAACATATTCCTACTAGTTTGATTTGAGGTGTATTAGGAGTAAATTAGAGTGCCCCTCTTGGTCGCAGAGCTTAATTATTTTTTATTAATATTTTATTACATACTATCTAAAATCTTTATACGTTTTTCAATAGACGGATGTGTCGCAAATAATCCTGATACCTTCTTTTTGAAAGGATCTGATATAAATAATGGCGCAATTGCCTTATTATAATGATGTTTCTCTTCAGAAGTTCTCAGAGGAACTTCACTTTGAATTTTTTTCAATGCATTCTTTAATCCTGTTGGAGATCTAATAAATTTTACAGCAGTAGCATCTGCAGTATATTCTCTTTTCCTACTAATTGCTAACTGAACCAAAGCAGTGACTATTGGAGCCAATATAGCTAAAATAATCCCCAAGATTATAAAAATTGCTTGACCTTTATTATCATCTGAATTCCCCACAGACCTCCAGAAAAGACTTCTAAGAAATATTTCAGAGATTATAGCTATCATTCCCACCAGAACTGCCGTCAAGGTCATAAATCTTATATCAAAATTTGCGATATGGGAAAGTTCGTGAGCCATTACCCCCTCCAATTCATGTTTATCCAATTTTTCCAAACAACCAGTTGTTACACAGATGACCGCATTTTTAGGATCCCTTCCCGAAGCAAAAGCATTAATATTATTATCTTGCATAACATAAAGTTTAGGTTTTGGAAGACCTGAAGCCAAACATAACCCTTCTACAACATTATTATACAAAGGGTATGCAGAATGAGAAGCTGGTTTTGCTTTTACCGAAGATAAAGCTAATTTATGTGAATTATAATATCCAAACCAAATATATCCCACTGAAAATATAATTGATATAATCATTATAATAAAAAAATAATCTTGTCCTGCAGTCTTCCCTATTACATACCCCAATAGAATTAGTACTGACAATATCATAGCCAATAATAAAAATGATTTTAATTTATTCCTAGAAATCTGGTCATGAAATGATAAACGGCTCATTGTAAAATTATAAATCTATTTTAGGCATTTTTCTTTCTACTTCAGGTATCTTCAAAAAATCCATTTTCTTTCTGCCAAATAATTTAAAGAATAAAACACCTGGAAATCTTTCACTAGCATTTTCCAAATCCAAAACACTATCATTATAGAACTGCCTTGAATATGCAACTTTATCTTCTATAGCTGCTAACTCTTGCTGCAAATGCAAATAATTTGAATTAGATTTTATCTCAGGATTACTTTCAGCTATGGCAAATAATCTGCCTAAAAATCCTTGTAATTGGTCTCCAGCCTTAACTTTCTGAGATAAATCTTTGCTCTTCATTAATTCAGATCTTGCCTTAGTAATCTTATCAAATATTTCTTTCTCGTGTTTTGCAAAACCTTTTACTACCTTAACTAAACTCGGCACTAAATCTGCTCTTTTCTTTAATTGAACATCTATTTGAGCCTCAGAATTCTGAATCCTATTTTCCAAAATTACAAATTTATTATAATAATAAATAAAAACAATTGCTATTAATACTACTATAATAATAACCCAAGTGACTAGTGCAAACATAAAGAAATAGGTAATCTAGACTTTATAAGGCTTTTCAAATTAGAAATATTTAAAAATAAATATTCATTTTAATTATAATGGTTGTATTGAAAGCATTAAGATCTCTTGTACTTTTAATTTTCTTAGTCTTCGCTTTCTATTTCATTGCAAACTTTATTGGGAGTTATACTGGACATATGGTCTTAGAATTAGATAAAGATCTTGAAAGTTGTTTAAAAGAAAAAGATATCACATTATACATCGAAGATTACAACATGATTATATTAAAAGATATGAAGACTAGTGAATATCTTGGCAACATAAAAATCTCTGGATGTGTTTTAAATAAATTAATTTGCATTAAAGAGGGAATTGAAGAATATCCTACTTGGATTATAGAAGGAAAAAAAGTTAAAGGAGATATAGATATTTTAGAATTAGCAAATAAAGCTGGCTGTTAAATAATTAATCTTTTTTTGAATCACCAAATAAACTATTTAAACTTCCTCCGATTGCAGTAGCATAGATTGCATCAGCAATAATTGGTGCAAATGATATCACTTCCAATTTTTCATCAACTATCTTTGAAAGTCCTCCTTCACACTGATAAGGTTGTGTTATTGTATCCCCTACAAATATTTTATCTACCATTCCCAAAAGATCATCATAACCTTTTGTAAAAAAACCATGAGTTCCATAAACATAGATTTTTCCAGCATTTTTATTCTTTAATTCATCTATGGCTTTTATCAATGTTCCTCCACTATCTATTATATCATCTACCAATAAAATATCACTGCCAGAAACCTGAGACTCTGCAAACACCACCTTATCAGCGTCTCCCTTCACCCTAGATTTATGCCCAATTGCAACATTTTTATCTCCTAGCCTTCTTCCAAAACCTTCTGCCCTTTTACCACCTCCTGCATCAGGACTTGCTATCACCAAATTATCTGTTAGAATTTCAGGATGTTTTTCAGTAAGATATTCTGTAACAGTCCTAAAAGAGGGAAGGCTATCAAATCTTTTGTAAAGCATCTGAGCCTGATAACTATGTACATCCACGGTTAATACCTTATCAGCATATAATTGAATCATATCTGCAACAACTCTTGCACTCATAGGCACCCTAGCCTTATCCTTTCTATCTTGTCTAGAATAAAAGAGGTGCGGGAAAACATCAATTACCTCCTTTGCAGAAGAATTTTCTAATGTATGATTAAGAAGATTTGATTTAACAAGCCATTCATTAGGTTTGTCATTTGAATCAGCAATATAAAAACAATGCCCTCTTCTCACATTATTTTCAATCTCTAATTTAGTTTCCCCCATTCTAAATTTGCCAAATCTCGCCTCATTCAATTCAAATAAACCAGGCATTCTTGGTTCAACACTATCATAAATAGATTGAGCAAGATCCTTTGCTCCTCCATTAGGATCATAAACAATAAAACACTTATTAGGAAGACTCGTTGCCATATAAAACACCCATTTTAATCATTAAAAATAAAATCACTTTATAACCATTACTATCAAATAAAATATATATCAATCATAGCCATCATCCATCTCAACAGTTCCACTTTTTATCTGAACCTGACAAGCCAATCTTTCATTTGGATTCTCAGGCAAAAGATCATTTTCTTTTTCATTTTTTGGAGATAGATTATCTGATCCCTCAGAAACTCTTATTCTACAAGTTCCACAAATTCCATCCTTACAACCAAAAGGTATATTGAATTGATTTTCGCAAACTTCTCTTATTTCAGATCCATCTGCCAATTCTTCCTCTTGATTATCTGGAGTAAATTTAATCTTAGCCATTTTATAAATTAATTAATTCGGTATTTAAATATTTTGTATTTAGAATTTATTTTTTATCTTTTTTCAATTGTACACTAATTCCACCAGTTATTTTTGCAACATGATTATAAATTAAACCAATAGCTCCTCCAATTATAAATCCCCCTATCCCATACGCAATTGGATAAAGTAAAAGTATTTGTTGAACAGTCAATCCCGAAAGATCATCACTAGATAAAACCGCTAAAGCCGGAGTTAATTTTATCACCATTAAAACTACTCCTAAAACTAAACCAATAATTAAATAGATAAGACCAATTGTATATGCTAATGGAAACACCTTAAGTTTTTTAATCTTATACATATATATCATAATTAAATACGATTTATAAATGTTCTCAAAATTCTAATTCTTATTTTTCTTATAACCGCACTTTTTACAACGACTAATATAGTAAGTTCCAAATTCCTCAGTTACTACCACCTTCCCACTCCCACATTCTGGACAACTAAATTCATAATCATAATCATTATCATCTGCATTAAATCCCATAAGATATAGATATAATAGGCATATTTAATATTTTTCATTTCAAAATATCCCTCCAATAATTAAAAATCTTAAACTAAGGTTATATTGTATGGCAATTTTAGATATCCTCGATTAAGGTTGTAAATATACCCTATATGGTATGGAAATATTTATATAGTATTTGGTATTATAAATACTGTTCATACAATAAGTTGAGCTCAAAAAGAAATAATATACAATATATTGTGCATAGGTGAATTAAATGAAATGTGTTTATTGTAAACTAAACACTCGTGTAACAGATAAAAGAGAATCTCCAAATGGCACGAGAAGAAGGAGAGAATGCTTAAAATGCAAAAAAAGATTCACTACATATGAAAAAGCTGATAAAAAAAGCATAATCATCGTCAAAAAAGATAATAGAAGGGAACCATTTTCAGTAGATAAACTTAAGGATGGTTTAATGAGAGCCTGTATGAAAAGACCAATCAGTGTTGAAAAAATAGAAAAAATTATTGAAGATGTTGAAGAAAAATTAAAATCAAAAGGGAAAGAGGTTAGAAGTAATAAAATAGGAAAAATGGTGATGAGTAGATTAAAAAAGTTAGACAAGGTTGCATACATTAGATTTGCAAGTGTTTACATGGATTTTAAGGATATTAAAGATTTCAAAGAAGTAATAAGTGAGGTATAAAAATGAAACAAGTCATAGATAATCAAATGTTTGTAACAAAAAGGAATGGAGAAGTAGTTAATTTTAATCCTGAGAAAATTAAAGTCGCAATTGGGAAATGTATAAGAGCTGCAAAAAAAGAAATTAATCAAGAAGGCTTAAATCAAATCGTTAATAGCATAGTTGAAGAAATTCAAACAAGGTTTATTGATTTCTATCCTAATGTTGAGAATGTACAAGATATTGTAGAAAAACATTTAATTGATAATGATCTCTATGAAATTGCTAAAGGATATATTCTTTATAGAGCTAAAAGAAGAGAAGATAGAGAAAAACAACAAGAGATTACTATTGAAAAAGCTAAACTTGGAAAATTAAGAGTCAAAAAAAGAGATGGTAGAACAATTTTATTTGATATTAATAAGATTAATCAAATAATTAAGGATGCTGTTAAAGGATTTGAAGAAGATGTTTCTGTTGAAGAAATATCTAAAGAGGTCATTAAAAATATTTATGATGGAGTTAGCGTGGATGAAATTGAAAAAGCATTAATATTAGCTAGCATCAGCTTCATTGAAAAAGATCCATCATATAATTTTGTTTCTTCAAAATTATTTTTATACAAATTATACAGAGAAGTTGTTGGAGAACCCTATAATAATAGTAATATGGAAAATCTATATAGAAGTTCATTTACATATAGTATTCAGAAAGGTATTGAAGAAGGGATTTTAGACAAAAGATTATTAGAATTCGATCTTGAAAAATTAAGTAAAGAATTAATCATTGAAAGAGATAATTTAATACAATATATGGGTCTCGAGATTTTATATGATAGATATTTTGGAAGAATCGGAAATAGAAGAATCGAAATGCCGCAAACTTTCTGGATGAGAGTTGCTATGGGATTAGCAGTTTTAGAAGGAGAAAATAAAAATGAAAAAGCAATTGAATTTTATAACTTATTATCTTCATTAAAATTCATTTCATCAAGCCCCACATTATTTAATTCTGGATCTACACATGCTCAATTAAGCTCTTGTTATCTTACAACCGTAATGGATGATTTACATCACATTTTCAAAAGTTATGGGGATAATGCCCAATTATCTAAATGGTCTGGAGGAGTAGCTAATGATTGGTCTAACATTAGAGGTGTTGGAAGCATAATCCAAAGCAATAGAATTGAAAGTCAAGGAGTTATTCCATTTTTAAAAATTGCCAATGATGCAGCTCTGGCAATTAACAGAAGCGGGAGAAAAAGGGGAGCAGTAGTAGCATATCTAGAAACCTGGCATTTTGAGATAGAAGACTTTTTAGACCTAAAAAGAAATACAGGTGATGAAAGAAGAAGGACTCATGATATGAATACTGCAAACTGGATACCAGATTTATTTATGAAAAGAGTTATGAACAATGAAAAATGGACACTATTTTCTCCACACGATGTTCTAGATTTACATGACCTTTATGGAAAGAAATTTGAAAAAAGATATGAGGAATATGAAGAAATGGCTAGAAGAGGGGAAATTAAACAATTCAAAATTGTTGATGCAGTAAAATTATGGAGAAAAATGCTATCAATGTTATTTGAAACAGGGCATCCTTGGATCACCTTTAAAGATCCTTGCAATATCAGATCTCCTCAAGACCACATAGGAGTAGTCCATAGTTCTAATCTTTGTACAGAGATTACTCTAAACACCTCTGAAGATGAAATAGCAGTTTGTAACTTAGGTTCTATTAATTTGGGAAGGCATGTTATAGATGGAAAATTAGATGCTGAATTAATCGAAAAAACAGTTAGAACTGCCATTAGGATGTTAGACAATGTTATCGATATAAATTTTTATCCAACTAAAGAAGCTAGAAACTCTAATCTTAAACATAGACCAATTGGATTTGGTTTAATGGGATTCCAAGATGCATTATATAAATTAGATATTAATTTTGATTCTAAAGATGCCATAGAATTTGCTGATAGAAGCATGGAAATAATATCATATTATGCTATATTAACATCCTCCGAATTAGCTAAAGAAAGGGGAACTTATGAGAGTTATAATGGATCAAAGTGGAATAGAGGAATTTTTCCGATTGATACCATAGATTTATTGGAGGAAGAAAGGGGCATGAAAATTGATGTATCTAGGGATGAGAAGTTGGATTGGACACCTGTTAGAAAACATGTTAAGGAATTCGGGATGAGGAATTCTAATGTTATGGCCATCGCCCCTACTGCGACAATTGGAAATATTAGTGGTGCTTATCCTTGTATAGAGCCTATTTATAAAAATATTTATGTTAAAGCTAATGTTACAGGAGAGTTTACTATTGTCAATCATTATTTGATAAATGATTTGAAAAAATTGAATTTATGGAATGATGAGATGTTGGAGCAGTTAAAGTTTAATGATGGTAATCTAAATAAGATTGGTAGTATTCCCGATAAGTTGAAAGATAAATATAAAGAAGCATTTGATATTGAGGCTACTACATTAATAGATCTTGCTGCAGTTAGGGGAAAATGGATTGATCAAAGCCAATCATTGAATATTTTTATTAAAGGTGTTTCCGGAAGGAAATTAGATGATGCATATATGCATGCTTGGACTAAGGGATTGAAGACTACATATTATATGAGGGGTATGGCGGCTACTCAAATTGAAAAGTCTACATTAGATGCTCAGAAATATGGTTTTACTCAGAAGAGAGATAATGAAAATATAAAGACTGAAGATATTGTTGTTCAGGATGATTCTATAAAGATATCCTCTATTGCAGTTAAGCCTGCAATTACTGTTCCTGAAGTTAAGGAGAAGCCTAAATTATGTTTGATAGAGGATCCTGATTGTGAGGCCTGTCAATAGTTTTAGGTTAGATAAATAAATATAAATGGAGAGTTTATAGATAAAAAATGACAATAATAAATGATAACAAAACAGATCCTAATAAAATACTCCCTATGAAGTATTTGTGGGCAAGGGAGCATTATAAAAATGGTGTTGCAAATAATTGGGTTCCTGAAGAGATTCCAATGCAAGATGATGTGCAACAATGGAAGTCAGATATTAAGATAAATGAAACTGAGAGAAGATTGATCATGTGGAATTTGGGATTTTTTTCAACTGCTGAAAGTTTGACTGCGAATAATATTGTTTTAGCTGTTTATAATCATGTGACTAATCCGGAGTGTAGGCAGTATCTTTTGCGTCAAGCTTTTGAGGAAGCTATTCATACAGATACTTTCATTTATTGTTGTGATACCTTGGGATTAGATCCTGAGGAGGTCTTTAATATGTATAAAACAATTCCCTCAATTAAGGATAAAGATGATTTTGTAATTGAATTGACTGAAGGTGTTTTTGATCCTAATTTTAAGATTGATAGTGTTGAAAATATGCAGAAGTTTATTCATGACCTTGTTGGATATTATGTTATTATGGAGGGTATTTTCTTTTATGCAGGGTTTGCTATGATGTTGGCTTTGAAAAGACAACATAAGATGGTAGGTATTGGAGAGCAGTTTGAGTATATAATGAGAGATGAAAGTATTCATCTTGCGTTTGGTTGTGATTTGATAAATACTATTAAGGCAGAGAATCCTGAATGCTGGACTCCAGAGTTTCAGCAAGAGATTGTTGAATTGATTAAGAAGTCTGTTGTATTAGAGAAGGCTTATGCATACGATGCATGCCCTAATGGTTTGTTAGGGATTAATGCAGATCAGTTTGCAGAATATGTTGAATATATCGCAGATAGAAGATTAGAAAGAATTGGCCTTCCTAAAACTTACAATAAAGAAAATCCTTTCCCATGGATGAGTCAGAGTACTGATCTAAATAAAGAAAAGAATTTCTTTGAAACAAAAGTCACTGAATACCAAACTGCAGGAAGTTTGGAGTGGGATTAAATTTAAATATAAAGAGATAAAATGATAAAGAAGATAAGAAAAAGAGATGGAAATGTTGTTCTTTTTGATAGAGGGAAAATAGCAGATGCTGTATGGAAAGCAGTTAGGTCTGTTGGAGGCCATGATAGAAAAAGGGCTGAACAAATATCTGACCTGGTTGTGGAGAAAATTGAAAAGGAAAATATTGAAAGCGTCATTCCAGAAGTTGAGATGGTGCAAGATCTTGTTGAGAAAACTTTAATTGAGGAAGGTCATGCAAAGACTGCAAAATCTTATATTCTTTATAGGCAAGGTCATAAAGAACTTAGAAATATTAAGGGTATGTTTGATACAATTGAAGCTGTTGAGGATTATATTGGTTTAAATGATTGGATGGTTAAAGAAAACTCTAACATGGGTTTTTCCTTGCAGGGATTGAATAATTATATTGCTACTAAGATTATTACAAATTACTGGATGAGAAGAATTTATCCTGAGGCAATAAGAAAGGCTCATGAAAGTGTGGATTTGCATGTTCATGATCTTGGTACATTGGGAGCTTATTGTGTTGGCTGGGATTTGAAGGATTTGTTGATCACAGGATTTAAAGGAGTTCCAGGTAAGGTTGAATCTAAACCTGCAAAGCATTTAAGGACTGCACTAGGTCAAATGGTTAATTTTTTTTATACTTTGCAAGGTGAGACTGCGGGAGCGCAGGCTTTTTCAAATTTTGATACGTTATTAGCTCCATTCGTTAGATATGATAATTTAAATTATAAACAGGTAAAACAAGCGATGCAAGAGTTTCTTTTTAATTTAGCTGTTCCAACGAGAGTTGGTTTTCAAACACCCTTTACAAATATTACATTGGATTTGAAAGTTCCAGAATATATGAGGAATGAATCTGTTGTTATTGCTGGTAAATTTATGAAAGAAAAGTATGGCGAATTTCAGGATGAAATGGATATTATTAATAGGGCTTTTGCAGAAGTTATGATTGAAGGTGATGCTAGTGGGAGGGTTTTTACTTTTCCAATTCCTACATATAATGTTACTAAGGATTTTGATTGGGATAATAAAAATTATGATGTTATATGGGAAATGACTGCCAAGTATGGGATTCCTTATTTTTCTAACTTTATAAATTCAGATATGAACCCAGAAGATGCTAGGAGTATGTGTTGTCGTTTGAGGCTTGATCAGACAGAGTTAAGGAAAAGGGGTGGAGGATTATTTGGAGCGAATCCTCAAACAGGTTCTGTAGGAGTTGTTACAATTAATATGCCTAGGATTGGTTTTACAGCTGTTGATGAAAATGATTTTTTTAATAAATTGGATAATCTGATGGAGTTGGCTAAGGAAAGTTTAGAGATTAAAAGAAGAACTTTGGAAAACTTTACAGATATAGGATTGTATCCGTATTCTAAATTTTATTTGAGGAATGTTAAAAAGCGATTTGATGGTTATTGGAAGAATCATTTTGCTACAATTGGTTTGTTAGGAATGAATGAAGCTGTAATTAATTTTATGCCTGGCGAAGATATAACAACTGAAAAAGGTAAGGCATTTTCTATAAAAGTATTAGATTTTATGAGAGAGAAATTAGAAGAGTATCAATCTGAAACTGGAAATATTTATAATCTTGAGGCTACTCCTGGAGAGGGAACTACCTATCGTTTTGCAAATAGTGATAGAAAAAAGCTTGGAAAAATTGTGGTTGCAAATGAGGATGCTGTTAAGGAAGGTGGTAAGCCATACTATACAAATTCTACACAATTACCTGTAGGGCATACTGATGATTTATTTGAAGCATTAGAGTTACAGGATGATTTACAAGTTAAATATACTGGCGGAACTGTTTTTCATACTTTTGTGGGTGAAAAAATTGATAGGGAAGGTGTTAAGTTACTAGTTAAGAAAATCGCGGAAAATTTTAAGTTGCCTTATTTTACCCTGACTCCGACTTTTTCAATATGTCCTGAACATGGTTACTTATCAGGCGATCATGAATATTGTCCAAAATGTGATGAAAAAATTTCTTGTGAGAATGAATGCGGTGATGTTGAATTAAATTTAGAAAAAGAGGTTTAAAATGGAAAAACAAAAAAGAACAAAGTGTGAACGTTATTCTAGAATTGTCGGCTATCTAAGACCATTACAGCAATGGAATGAAGGCAAGCAAGCTGAATGGCAAGAAAGAAAGCTTTTCAATGTGTCATGCTGATATTTGAAATTATAAAATGCTAATTAAAGGGTTACAAAAAACAACGTTGATTGATTATCCTGGAAAAATAGCTTGTACTTTATTTTTATTTGGTTGCAATTTTAGATGCGACTTTTGTCATAATCCTGAGTTGGTAGTTAGTGATGGTGGTGAGATTTATCGAGAAGAAGAGGTTTTAGAGTTTCTTGAGAATCGTAGAAAATATTTGGACGGAGTTTGTATAACTGGAGGAGAACCACTGGTTTGTTTAGATCTTGATTTTGTTAGAAAGATTAAAGATATGGGTTATAAGATTAAAATTGATACAAATGGTAGTTTTCCTGAAAAGTTAAAATTGTTGATTGATGAAGGACTGATTGATTATGTTGCTATGGATATAAAGGCTGGAAGGGATAAATATGAATTGGTTGTTAATAGCAAGGTAGACTTGGATAAAATTGAGGAGAGTATTAGGATAATTTCTGGATTTGAAAATCATGAATTTAGGACAACAATATTGCCTAGATTTCATGATGAAAATGAGATTAGGAGAATGATGGAATGGGTTAAAGATTTGGCTGGAGAGAAGATGGGAAAATATTATCTTCAAGGATTTAAGAATCAGGGTAAATTTGTTGGTAAGGGGTTTGAAATGGAGGGAGATGTTGGTGAAGATTATTTGGATAGATTGAAGGCTGTTGCTGAGGAGCATTTTAATGATGTGGTTGTGAGGGTTTAGATTGATATTATGGGAATATAGAAATTTTTATTAATGCGTCTTAATTGTTAGTTGCTATGAAAGTTAAGAAGTTTGGGCATTGTTGTTTATTAATTGAAGAGGATGGTGTTAGGACATTAACTGATCCGGGTGGATATACTGATTTGGATGTGGTTGTAAGACAATCGAGAAATATTGATGTTATTTTGATAACACATGAACATGCAGATCATATTCATGTCCCCTCATTAAAGAGATTGCTTGAGAATAATGATTGTGCTAGAGTTATAACAAATGGAGGTGTTGGTCGATTGTTAGATGAGCAAGATATTGGGTATGAGGTTTTGGAGGATGGTCAGAGTTTAGATGTTGATGGTGTGAAATTTGAAGCTTTTGATAGTAAGCATGAAGAAATCTATAATGATTTTGGGCAGGTTCAGAACACAGGATTTTTTATCAATGATAAGTTATTTTATCCAGGAGATAGTTTTCATGATCCTGAAAGAGAAATTGATGTATTAGCGTTACCTGTTGCGGGCCCTTGGTGTAAGATTGGTGATGCAGTCAAATATGCTCTGAAAGTTAAACCTAAAAAAGCTTTTCCAGTACATGATGGTATGTTGAGGATTAAGGGTGCTAATCATAATGTACCTGGGAAATTTTTAAGTGAGAATGGGATTGAGTTTGTGATTATTGGAGAAGGTGAGAGTTATGAGTTTAGGTAGTAAATAATTATAATAGAAAATAAATCACCGAGCCGATTAGCGTATTGATGTAGACCTGAAACCTATCTTATTTATGTAATTATTATATATAAACCTTTCGAATTCAAAAAAAACAGCGGACTGTCCGACTCAGAAATTTTTATTTCTGATTCTACGAAATCAGAGATTTCTTCAGATAATCGAACTCGGGACTTAGAGGTTTCAGATCTACGTGTTACCACTACACCAACAGCCCACATGTCACTGAAAATAGTTTGAATTATATAAATATATTTGGATAGATATTTTTATTAAGTCAGGATAATACTCTTTTCAATGCAAGAAATAGAACGAACATATCTGGCTAAGAAGATTCCTAATGGATTAAAAGATTGCGAGTCAAGAGAGATAATTGATATTTATATTCCTAAATCTGTTGAACATCCAGTTATTCGTATTAGAAAAAATGGGGATAAATATGAGATAACAAAAAAGACTCCTATTAATGATCATGATAAATCTGTTCAGAAAGAGGATAGCATTGTTCTTACAGAGAGTGAATTTAATGGATTGATTGGGGCTGAAGGTAAAAGAGTTAGAAAAATTAGATACTATTATCCTTTTGAAGGTAGAACTGCTGAGATAGATGTTTTCCAGGATGAGTTGAAAGGTTTGATTTTAGTAGATGTAGAGTTTGAAAATGTTAATGATAAAGATTCATTTGGAATGCCTGAATTCTGTTTGGTTGATGTTACTCAGGAAGATTTTATAGCTGGAGGGATGATCTGCGGTAAAAGGTATGATGATATTTTGGAAGACTTGGATGGTTTTGGGTATATTAGATTGGAGATGGAGTAATATATAGTTTATAAGTTGATAATGTTTATAACTAAAATTAGATATTTAATTTGATGATAATTGGGGTGACTGGAACATTAGCGGCAGGAAAGGGAACAATTGTTAAATTATTACTTGAAAAAAATTTTAAACACTATTCTGTCAGGGAATTTCTAATTAAAGAAATAGAAAAGAGAGGGTTATCAATTAATAGGGATAATATGTTATTAGTTGCAAACGACTTAAGACAGCAAAATTCTCCAAGCTATATTGCAGAAGAACTATATAAAATTGCTAATGCTGCTGGAGGGAATGCAGTCATTGAAAGCTTAAGAACTCCTGGAGAGATTATAAGTTTAAGAAACAAATCAAATTTTCATATGCTTTCCGTAGATGCAAATCCTCAAATTAGATATATAAGAATGTTAAAAAGAGCAAGTGAAACTGACAATATTAGTTTTGAAAAATTTATAAATGATGAAAAAAGAGAAATGGAAAATATAGATCCTGCAAAACCTAATCTAAAAAAATGCATTGAAATGTCAGATATGAAATTAAATAATGATAATAGCATAGAAGAACTAAAAGAAAAAATTGAAGATATTTTAAGGGAAATCCAGATAGCCAAAGCTATTGAAATAGAAAATAATAAAACTCCTATTCAAAAACATATTAGACCCTCTTGGGATGAATATTTTATGAATATTGCAAAAGTTACTGGAACCAGAGGTTCTTGTGATAGAGGTAGGGCTGGCACAGTTATTGTTAAAGATAAACACATCTTAGTTGGAGGTTATGTTGGAAGCCCAAGAGGATTACCTCATTGTGATGAAATTGGACATTTAATGAAAACAGTTATTCATGAAGATGGAAGTGAGAGCAGACATTGTTTAAGAACTGCTCATTCTGAGCAGAATGCAATTTGCCAAGCTGCTAAATTAGGAATTGCAATTGATGGAGCAACAATTTATACTAAAATGACTCCTTGCGCAGCATGTGCTAAAATGATTATCAATGTGGGCATAAAAAAAGTTATTTGTGCTAAGAGATATCACGCTAGTTCTGAAACTGAAAAATTATTTGAAAAAGCGAATATTAAATTAGAAATACTTGATGAAGGTGTTCAGCAGTATGCGGATCAGTAACAAAAACCCTTATAAATCCCCTTTTCTTAGATTTTTTAATGAATAATTATCTCAATAATTATGGTGATAAAAGCATAAGATGGCAATGCAAAATGAACCAGTGGTTGAAGTTACAGAAACAGAATTTAAGGAGATAGTTGGAAACGGACATAAATTAGTTGTGGTAGATTTTTTTGCAGAATGGTGTATGCCTTGTTTGATGATGGCGCCAATTATTGACGAAATGGCCGAACAAATGAAAGAGGTCAAATTTGTTAAGATTAACGTAGATGACAATCAAGAATTATCAGAAAAATACGAAGTCAGAAGTATTCCTACTTTAATATTCTTTAAAGATGGTAAGGAAGTAGACAAGGCTGTTGGCGGGATGGATGCCGATGCATTGGAAGAAAAAATTGAAGAATTATTAAAAAATTAACTAGTAGAAACCTGATAGAAATAATCTTTATTGCAAATAATATATTTTAAAAAACAATCATATTTATATAAAAGATTAATTAAAATTGCTGATGGAGGTTAGAACTTTTACACCAACTTATTTCTCCAAGAATCATGATATTGAGATGGGTCCTGAAATGGTTGCAGCGATTTTTGCAAGATATAGTAGACAAGGTGAAGGCCTTAATGCAATTCTAACCCAATTAGAAAATACTCCCAAGGATAAATTTGAAGAAAGTGTTTGGAAATTTCTTGATTATGGTCATGCAAGTATTGGTGGACTGACAGGATCTATTCCCACTGGAATAGACAATGTTTCTATGTTGAGTCCCTACCTTGCATTTTTTTTACAACCAAAACAAGATGGCCAAGAAACAAGTACGAGATATGTAGAGTTTAAACCTGAAGGTCTTGCAACCCCAGATTCTTTTGGAATTCCTGAAATGTTTCATAATAAGTGGTATGAAACTATGTTAGATGGATTTGATATTAATAAAAAATTAGTTGGAAAATTAAATAAGTTAGCAGAAGAATCTCCTGAATTAACAAGAATTGATACGAGTCTTCCCACAAAAGTTCAAAGTAGGATGCGTAAGAATTTTGGTTTTGATAGAGCAAGATATACAATTCCTATGGCAGGTCTGACAAATTTTGGTCTTGTTATGACTGCTAGAGAGTGGGCTGAAACAATAAAGTATGCAAGTAGCTTTGATTTTTCTGAGTCTAGAGAATTAGGAGATGCTTTGAGAGAAAATATTGCAGAAGTAGCTCCAAGATTAATGAAGCATAGTGAACCTACAGAGAGAACTCAGAGTTATGCTGACGAATTCTTAGATAGAGGGGTTGAATATTTGTTAGAAAATGGAGTTAATATTGGGATGGTTGAAGACATTGTTTCTGTTGAAACACATATTCCTAAAAACACCTTGCATGCTACTTCAGGAAGATCTCTTTCAGAAGAACTTGCTAAAAATTTTGATGGTAAGAAAACAAGATATGATTATGCTAAAGGTTTAGCAGAGAAAATTAGAATCTCAGTTTCATGGAATAATATGAGCCTTGCTGAAGCAAGAGATATCAACAGGCAAAGGCCTTGCGTTAAGGATACATTATTAGCGCCAGTTGGTTCCTATATGCCAGACATTTGTGTTGATCTAATGAAAAATGATGGAGAATTGTTTGATCAGTACTCAAGATTTTTAGATCAAAGAGCAGAACTTATGGACGGAATTATTAACTCAGAAGCTCCAAGAAGTTATGTTGGTTGTTTATTATTAGGAGATCAAACACCTTTTGAACTTCATACATCTGCAGCACATTTTGCATATGTTACAGAATTAAGAACAAGTATGGGAGTACATTTTAGATATGATCAACATGTGCGAGATGCTCACCAGGAAGTTGTGGAACAAATTCCAGAATTGGATCCTTACATAAAATTAGGAACTGGAGAACCAGAATAATTTTTATGAGAAGAGGTAAGTTAATTGCAATTGAAGGTACAGATGGTTCTGGAAAACAAACCCAGAGCGAGAGGTTACTTAACAAGCTCCGATCCGAAGGATATTCTACAGAAGTTCTAAGTTTTCCCAGATACGATACCCTCACTGGAAAAGTTGTTGGAGAGTTATGTTTGGGAAAAAATCTAGGCCTAGGCGTCGGAAGTCTTTTTGATAATTTTGCTGAAGCTGATGCCAAATTTGCTAGTTCATTTTATGGATTAGATAGATTAGCTGCTAAACCAGATATTGAAAGATTGTTAAATGAAAATGATTATCTTATTCTAGATAGATATGTTGAATCTAATATGGGACATCAGTGTGGAAAATTAGAAGACCCTCAAGAAAGAGCTGGATTAAGAGATTGGATAAATAAAGTTGAGTATGAAGATAACAAACTACCAAAACCAGATGCAGTTATTTTTCTTTATATGCCATTGAAAATTTCTAAAAAATTGAAGGCCGGAATGAATGAATTATTGGATGCTCATGAAGCTGATGAAAACCATCTAAAAAATGCTGAAGCCGCATACCTAGAACTAGCAGAACATTTTGATTGGATAAGAGTTAACTGTTCAGATGATGGAGAGAATCCTAGAGCCATAACCGATATTCATCAAGAAGTTTATAAAAATATTAGTAAATTGGATTAGGAAGTTTTTTAAATCAATAAAATCTTCATTCTATTAATGGCTCCATAGCTCAGTCTGGTTAGAGCACCGGCCTTTTAAGCCGGGTGTCGGGGGTTCAAATCCCCCTGGGGCCATAAAATAATCTTAAACCCATCTAAATCCCATCTCTAAAAACATCACACAGATAACCTTTGAAAAAATAAACGATAACATTTCAAAGCAACATCCCATATATAAGTATTTATGAGATTTTCTGAAATTATATACTTCATAACAGAAAGATTTATAAAGCTTTTTTTAGATATTTTATTACTGATATGTTATTAAAGCAAAATAAAATTAATCCAAAATTATTTCCTTAAAATAACTATCCAATACCTCATAAAATGCATGAATTACAACCCATCCATACAAAATTAAAAGAAGAAGAGGCTGATAAGCTAATTAAAAAGCTAAATATTTCTACGTTACAATTACCAAAAATTAAAGTTAATGATCCTGCTTTAGACGATAGTTTTAAAGTTGGAGACATAGTAAAAATTGAAAGAAAAGATGAAGAATCTGGTAAGACAATTATTTATTATAGGGTTGTAAGTGTATAATGAAATTAGAATTAAATCAAATGAAAGAAGAGCACCTTTTGGTGAAAAAATATTTGGAAGATCATAGCCTTATTGAATCAAATATTGTTAGTTTTAATAATTTTATCAACCACCGAATGCAAGAAATCATTAATGAGTTAAATGAGGGCATGACTAGAGATGAAGAAATTGAAATCAAACTGGGAAAGATTAAAGTTGGAAATCCTGAAGTTTTTGAAGCAGATGGAAGTAGCCATTTAATAATGCCAACTGAGGCCAGAATTAGAGGTCTTACATATTCTGCTCCAGTTCATGTTGAAATAACAATTAAACAAGCAGGCCAATTAGACAGCCATGAAGTAGAAATAGGTAAAATTCCAATAATTGTAAAAAGTGATGTTTGTAATCTTCATAATCTTGACAAGGATCAATTAGTTGAAGAATACATTGATCCAAAAGATCCTGGAGGATATTTTATCATTAATGGAAATGAAAGAGTTATTGTTATGGCAGAAGATTTGGCAGAAAATCAACCTTTCATTGAGCGTCCAAAAGGTCAGATCATGCTAAGATTATTCTCAAAAAGAGGAAGTTATAGAATCCCAGTTTCAATCACAGATAATAATGAAGGAATCGTTGAAGTAAGTTTTTCAAGATTCAAGAATATTCCAATAATCGTAATATTAAAAGCACTAGGTTTAACAAAAGAAAGTGAAATCGCTAAATATATTGGGAAAGAAAATGATAGCCTAATTGTTAACCTATATGAATTTGCAAATATCACTAATGAAGAAGAAGCAATGTTAGCTATTGCGGAACAAACAAACTTACAAGGTACTAGGAAAGAAATCCTAGATAGGATAAAACAAAGATTAGATAGTTATTTTCTACCCCATATTGGATTAAAAAAAGAACATAGAATTGAGAAAGCTATTTCATTATGTAAATTCTTGAAACAATTTTTTGTTGCTAAAGAAAATCCAGATAATTTAACGGATAAAGACCATTACGCTAACAAAAGAGTTAGGATGAGTGGAGATCTTTTAGGAGATTTATTTAGAATCAACATGAATATTTTATTAAGAGATGTGCAACATTCATTACAAAAAATTCAAAAAAGAAAAAAGTTCTATTCAATGAAAACAATTGCTAAATCAACTTTATTCACTCATAGAATAGAAAGTGCAATTGCAACTGGAAATTGGATTGGAGAAAGAAGCGGAGTTACTCAAAATATGGATAAGACAAATTATCTTGCTATAATCAGTCAATTGCAAAGAGTAAGTTCTATGTTACCAGGAGAGCAAGAGAATTTTTTAGCTAGAACTCTTCACCCAACACACTATGGAAGATTCTGTCCTATTGAAACTCCTGAAGGAACAGAAATTGGACTAAGAAAAAATCTTGCAATATTATCAAAAATTTCTACAAGGTCATCTTTAGAAGATGAAAATTTAATAAAAATTCTAGAAGATCATGGCATGAAAAAAGAAATAATTATATCAGATAAATCTACTAATGAAAATGATGTATTCCTAAATGGAAGATTTATTGGAAATATTGAAGACATTGAAAAATTTGTTGCAGATTTAAGAGAAACTAGAAGAAAAGGAGACTTGCCTCTTGAATTAAGCATTAAAAATAATACTAATTTAAGTAATGTGCTTCTATCAACAGAAATTGGAAGAGTTATGAGACCTTTAATTGTTATAAAAGAAGGTAAATCAAAATTTAATGAAGAATATACCAACCTAGTAAGAGAAGGTAGTTTAAAATGGGACGATGTAGTTAAAGGAGGCATTATTGAATATTTAGATGCAGCAGAAGAAGAAAATGCATTAGTTGCATTAGAAGAAAAAGACATAACAGAAGAACATACTCACCTAGAAATTGACAAAATTGACTTATTAGGAGTTGTGACCAGTTTAGTTCCATACTCTAATTATGATCAAAGTTCAAGATTAAATAGGGGAAGTAAAACACAAAAACAAGCATTAGGATTATATGCTGCAAATTTCTTAACTAGAATAGATACCGACGTTAATATATTACATTACCCTCAAGAACCTATAGTAAAAAGTTTTGTTTATGATACATTAAATGTTCATCCTGCCGGTCAAAATGTTATTGTAGCTGTTATGACCCATGAAGGTTATAATATGGAAGATGCTTTAATTCTAAATAAAGGTTCATTAGATAGAGGGTTGTGTAGAAGTACCTACTATAGGCCCTATACTTCAGTGGAGTTAAATTACGCAGGAGGATTAAAAGATGAAGTTAGCATACCTGAAAAGGATGTTTCAGGTTATAGAACAGAAGAAAGTTATAGATTCTTAGAAGATGATGGAATTACATATCCTGAAGCTAAAATGGAATCTGGAGAAGTTGTGATAGGTAAAACAAGTCCTCCAAAATTCTTAAGCGAGGTTAGAGAAATTTCAATTAAAACTAAAAAAGAAGCAAGTTCAGTAATTAGGCAAGAAGAAAAAGCAATTATAGATGCTGTTTTTATTACTGAAGATAGTCAAGGGAATAAGGTCATTAAAGTTAGAACCAGAGATTTAAGAATTCCTGAATTAGGAGATAAATTTGCTACAAGTCATGGTCAAAAAGGAGTTATTGGAGCAGTAGTCTCTGAAAATGATATTCCATTCACATCAAAAGGAGTTAAACCAGATATGCTTTTTAATCCACACTCTATCCCTTCAAGAATGACTGTAGGTTATTTAATAGAATTAATGGCAGGAAAGGTTGCATGTTTAGGAGGGAAAGTTTTAGATGGTACAGGATTTAGTGGACAAAACATAAAGGAATTAGAAAACCAGTTAGATGAATTAGGATTCAGAGCAGATGGTAAGGAAACTTTATACAATGGAGTTACTGGAAGAATGATGAATGTTAAAATTTATGTGGGTAATATGTATTACTTAAAATTGAAATATATGGTAAGTAATAAAATGCATGCTAGAGCAAGCGGAAAAGTAACATTATTAACTAGACAACCAATTGAAGGTAGAGCCAAAGGAGGAGCACTAAGATTGGGAGAAATGGAACAGCAAGCCTTAGTTGCCCACGGAGCCTCATTATTACTAAAGGAAAGATATGATTCAGACAAAGTTGTAATGCCTGTTTGTACTAAATGTGGAGCAGTGGCAATAGAAGACAGCATAAGAGGAAAAATAACCTGCCCAGTTTGCTCAAGTCAAGACGTAGAACCTGTTGAAATAAGTTATGCTTTCAAACTACTTGTGGATGAGATTCAATCACTACATATTAAAACTAAATTTAATTTAAAAAACAAATACGAGTAAAAGACAAATGAAAAAAGCAATTAAGAAAAAAGTAGAAAGTTTGCAGTTTACGTTAATTAGTCCTGACGAAATTAAAAAAATGAGTAAGGCAAAAATAATTACTCCAGAATTATATGATGTAGACGGATACCCTGTTGATGGGGGATTGATGGATCTAAGATTAGGAGCTATTGATCCAGGAGTAAGATGTAGAACTTGTGGAGGAAGGCTAAAAGAATGTTTAGGGCATCCAGGAAGTATTGAATTGGCTAGACCAGTTTTCCATATTAAATATATCCCTGTTGCAGAATTATTTTTAAGATGTTATTGCAGCGAATGTAATAGGTTAATGGTTAAAGAAAAAGATATGATCAAATATAAAACTATTAAAGATAGATTAAAGAGAGCTAAAGATTCTAAGAAATGCCCTCATTGTAGTACTGAACAAGAAAAAGTTAAATTACATAAACCCACTACATTCAAAATTGGTAAGAAGAGATTATTCCCTGGAGAAATAAGAGACAAACTTGCAAGAATCCCTGATGAAGAAGTTAAATTGGCAGGAATGAATCCAGGCATATTTAGACCAGAATGGAGCGTTCTTACATTACTATTAGTTCCGCCTGTAACAGTTAGGCCAAGTATCACTCTTGAATCTGGAGAAAGATCTGAAGATGATTTGACCCACAAATTATCTGACATCATAAGATCTAATCAAAGATTATGGGAAAATTTAAATGCAGGGGCTCCAGAGGTTATTATTGAAGATCTATGGGATTTAATGCAATATCATATTACAACATTCTTTGACAATTCAATTACAAAAATCCCTCCTGCAAGACACAGGTCAGGACAACCATTAAAAACTATTACTGAAAGAATAAAGGGTAAAGAGGGGAGAATAAGGCATAATCTTGCAGGAAAAAGAGTTAACTTCTCTTCAAGAACAGTTATTTCTCCAGATCCTTCATTAAAAATCAATGAAGTAGGTATCCCATATCAAATAGCAGAACTATTGACAGTTAATGAAAAGGTTAATAGTATGAATATGGATAAATTAAAAAAAATAATTCTAAATGAAAATTATCCCACTGCAAATTATATTATTAGACCTGATGGAAGAAGAAAAAGAATAACTAAAGATCTGAAAGAAGAGATATTAGAAGAACTAGAAGTAGGATATCTTGTTGAAAGGCAATTAATTGAAGGAGATGTTGTTCTATTTAATAGACACCCAAGCCTACACAAGGCTAGTTTAATGGCCCACTTTGTAAAGGTTCTCCCATATAAAACATTCAGATTAAATCCTGCCGTTTGTAATCCCTACAATGCAGATTTCGACGGAGATGAGATGAATATCCACGTACCACAAACTGAAGAAGCTAGAGCAGAAGCAAAAATTTTAATGGATGTTAATAAAAATCTAATGAGTTGCAAAGATAATAGCAATATACTAGGAAATATTGTAGATGCTGTTACAGGAAATTATCTATTAAGTAAAAATGGATTAAATAAAGCTGAAACAAATCAACTATTATTCCAATCAGGAATTGAAGATAATTTTGATAAAGCAAATATTGATGGAAAAGAAATAATTAGTACAGTCATACCCAAACTAGATTATAAAGCTAAATCAAGAGACGGATCTGCATTCAATGTTAAGTCGGGAAAAATTAATGAAGGAATTGTAGATGAAAAAGTGTTTGGTGTTGAGGCAGGAGACTTATTAAAATATGTAGATAAAGATTTTGGAAGAGATCATGCGATTAAAGTTTTAGAAAATTCATTTACATTAGGTACAAATTACTTAACAAACCATGGATTTACAATAAGTGTTGATGATCTTAATGTTAGTGACAAGGTTAAAAAAGAAACAGACCAAGTCGTTATGGATGCTGAAAAAGAAACTGAATCAATAATTAAGAATTATCAAGAAGGAAAATTAGAAATTATCCCTGGTAAAACTGATGAAGAGACAAGAGAAATAAAAATATTACAAACATTAAACGGAATTAGAACAAAGATTGGTAAAATTGTAGGTAAAGAAATATACAAATCAAATCCAGTTAGTGTAATGATGGATTCTGGTTCTGGAGGAAGTGTTTTAAATGTTACTCAAATGGCATGTTGCGTAGGTCAGCAAGCATTATGGGCTAAAAGAATTGGCATAGGATTCAATAATAGAACATTATCTTTTTTCAAAGAACATGACCTTACACCTAAGGCAAAAGGATTCATCTATAGCAGTTTCCTTGGAGGATTAAAACCCTACGAATTCTTCTTCGGAGCTATAACTGGAAGAGATGCATTAATGGATACAGCACTTAGAACTCCAAGATCAGGTTATTTATATAGAAGACTAGCAAATGCATTACAAGATATCCGAGTAGAATATGATAAAACAGTAAGAGATGGTTCTGGTAAAATTATTCAATTCCTATATGGAGAAGATGGAAAAGATGTAGCAAGATTACATGAAAATAAAGACATAAGTGCTGGAGAAGCTATAGGAATTATTACTGCACAAAGCTTCGGGGAACCATCTACTCAAATGGCATTGAATGTATTCCACTTCGCAGGAGTTGCTGAAATGCAGGTTACATCAGGTCTACCAAGACTAATAGAAATCTTTGACGCAAGGAGAACCCCTTCTACTCCCGAAATGGAGATTTATTTAAGCAAACAATATGATAATGAAAAAAATGCCAAAGTTTTAGCAGAAAAAATTAAAGAAGTTAAATTAAAAGATATAATCAAAGAAATAAAAATTAATTTTTCTGATAAGAAGATTGAAGCTCAAGTAGATAATGAGGCTGTTAAAAGGGTACATTCAACATTAGATACAATTGTTAAAAGAATGAATGAGTTTGGAAAATTATCTGGAACTGCAAAAGTTAATGGAAGCATGATTGTATTTGATGGAAAAGATCTTGACTTTAAAGAAATCTATAAATTAAAAGAAAAAGTTAAAGATACGCAAATTTCAGGTATCAAAGGAATCAGCCAAATTTTAGTTGTTAAAAGAGATGAAGGATATGTTATCCTAACTGCAGGTACAAATTTAGAAGACATTATAAAATTTAAAGAAGTTGATCCAAATAGAACAATTAGTAATGATATTCACGAAGTTGCAAGTATCTTTGGTATTGAAGTTGCGAGAGCAGTTATAATGAAAGAAGTCTATAAAGTTTTAAATTCGCAAGGATTAGACATTGATACAAGACACTCTAAATTAATATCTGATGCTATGACTAACGAAGGATTAGTTAAAGGAATAACTAGAATGGGAATTATCTCTCAGAAATCTTCTATCTTGGCAAGAGCTAGCTTTGAAACTCCTATAAAACAATTTGTTAATGCTACATTGAAAGATAATAAAGATGAATTAAATTCAGTTATTGAAAATATAATCCTAAATCAACCAGTTCCAGTAGGTACGGGACTTCCAGGGTTAATGGTAGAAGTTGCAGGACCTTTAACAGATAAAGCTCCTAAAGTTGACAAAAGTGTTGCTAAGTTGACAAAAGATACAAAAGATACTAGCAAAGAAACTCCTGTTGAACCAGTTTTAACTGAATAATCTGTTACTTCTTTAAGGTAATTACAATAGAAAGATTTATATGTGGTTAATTTTAAGCTTAATTATGGTAGAAATTTCAATGTTGGGATCTGGTATGAATCCAGACTTAGGTAACACTAGTTTCCTTGTTTCAGAAAAAGAAGGACCAAGATTGTTAGTTGATTGTGGATTCACAGTACCCCGAGTTTTAAGTGAAAAAAGTGTAATGAAAGACATAGAGCACGTTGCCATAACCCATACACATTCAGATCACGTTGGAGGATTAGAATTACTAGGTTTTTTCAAAATGTTTGCTCCAAATTTTATTTCAGGTAAAAAACCAACACTTTACATACCTTCAGATCAAATGGCTCACACTCTTTGGGAAAATACCCTTAAAGGAGGAATGGGATTTCCAAATACTGGACCATATAGTTTTGGATATGATGGATTGGCAATGGATGTTGAAAGACCAATGGTTTTAATGGGAGAGACAGGATTAGAAGTTCATGGTAGAGACATTGATAATGGGCACGATTTATATAGTCAAGTATACGGCCTAGATAAAAAATCAATGAAACTAGAAGATTATTTTAATATCAAAACTGGAAGGCATCAAAAAATTAATGGTAAAACAATTAACTTTTTTCCAACACCTCATACAAGAGGATTAGAAAATTATGGAATTAAAATCAATACAGAAGATGCAAATGTATATTATTCTGGAGACACCATAGCACTTCCTGGAAAATTATCTGATGATCTAATTATTCAAGACCTACAATTTCCTGATTTTAATGCTGATTTTAAAACTGGAGAAGTTGATCCAAAATCAGTAAATAATGCTCATGCAACCTTAAGAGAAGCCACTCTTCCAGAATATATGAATTATGTTGGTAAAGAGCAATTAGGTAAAACTTATTTTACCCATTTATGGGCAGAACATAAAAAGCCAACTAATAATCCCTCTAAACATGGTTATGGGGGTTTCTTATTACCTGGAAACCATATCCGAGTTGAAAATCATGAAGTACAGCTAATTAAATAATTGCCGTCGCTGATTCTTATTCCTTCAAAAGTAAAGCTTTAAATAGCAACTAAACGATTGATTTTCATAAACAATAATTAATATAATGAAAGTTTTAGATATGCAATTCATAAGGTATGCGAATCTTTTTAACAAGATTACAAGAATTAGATGTAGTCATTGTTTTGAATATAATAATGCAATAATTTTTGCTATTCCAAGAAAATTTGTTATGAAAGCTATTGGCAAAAATAATTCTAATCTTGAAAAGTTAAGCAGAGTTATTGGAAAAAGAATTAAAATTGTTGCAATTCCAAATGGTAAACAAGATGTTGAGGGATTCGTCTCAATCATAACAAAACCAGTTAAATTCAATGGCATAGAACTAAAGGGTGAAGAAGCTATTATCACTGCAGGAATGCAAAATAAAGCAGCCCTAATTGGAAGAGGAAAAATTAGACTCTTAGAAATGCAAAATATCTTAGGACAATATTTTGGTATAAGGAAAGTTAGAATCAAATAATTTTATAAATCAGATTAACCTATTTATTATTTATGGGCGGGCTTAATAATTATGGGAAGTTTATTACTCAAAAAGATATTTTATCAGAACTAAGCAACGATGAAAGAATCATATATCTATTAACAACAGGAGAAGGGGATGGATATAAATACAATTATAGAGAAACTGCATATATTTTAAAAAAAAACCGAAGATCAAATAGTTAACATCCAAAGAAGAGCATTAGAAAAATTAAGTGAACAAGATTAAAACAAACCTTTAAAAACCCCTTTTATGATAAGTTATTGTAACAGAAGAGTTACTATTAATAAATTGCCTTGAGGTTTTGGTCATTATCCAAGATTTCTAGCTTTTTTATTAAAATTTTAAGCATAAAATGGGACTTAGAAACGCAACAAAATTAATGAAGAATCGAAAGAAATTCCGATGGAGAGATCGTAAATATAAAGTGAAAACTCTTGATTTATTTAAGAAATCTGATCCATTAGGTGGTAAAAATCAAGCTAAAGGAATTGTTACAGAAAAAGTTCAAAAAGAAGCAAAACAGCCAAACTCTGCAATGAGAAAGTGTTGCAAGGTCCAATTAATTAAGAACAGTAAGGTAGTTACAGCATTTATTCCTGGAAATTTAGCTCAAAAGTTTATTGATGAACACGATGAAGTTATTATAGAAAGAATCGGCGGTAAACAAGGAAGATCTAAAGGAGATATTCCTGGAGTTAGATGGAAAGTTACTAAAGTAAATGATCAGCCCCTTCCAAGATTGTGGATGGGTAAAATCGAGAAAGGAAGAAGATAATGACAAACTATGATTTAATATTAGATGGCGAAGGTAAAAAAATTAGTATCTATGATATTTATAAGATGGAAGATCAATTAACAAATGAGGGTAATTTTTAAAATGGGAGCAGAACAATTGCAAGAAGTTAATGAAGAAATGCCTGAGGGAGAAGTAATAGACCAAATGGCTGAAATAAAGAAAGAGGGTAATCAGTTCAAGCTATTCGGGCTTTATGATGTTTCGGATATTAAGTTAGTTGATCCAGGTATGAAAAGATATATTAATCTTGAACCAAAATTAATGGTTAAAAGTCATGGAAGAATTAGAGAAAAATTTGGTAGAGCTAAAATAAACTTACTTGAAATTTTTGCTAATCTAATTGCAGTTCCAGGACATAGAGGAAAAAAACATAAAATACAAACTGGATGGAAAACAGGAAAATATAGTCAAAATATGAGAATTGTTGTTGAAACTTTAAAAATAATTGAAAATAAAATGAAAATGAATCCTGTTCAAGTTTTAGTAACTGCCTTAGAAAATGCAGCACCAATGGATGGAGTCACAGTAATTGAATATGGAGGAGCAAGATACCCTCAAGCTGTTGATATCAGCCCATTAAGAAGAGTTACTATGACACTAAGGGTCATGGTTCAAGGGAGTTATGATAAAAGTTTTAACAAAAAAACTAAAATTGAACAAGCTTTAGCTAATGAGATTATGAAAGCTTATGAAAAAGATATGGATAGTGGCGCTATGTCTAAGAAAAGAGATGGTGAAAAGCAAGCTGATTCAGCTAGATAAAATTAAAATTTAGATTTTTCTATATATTGTTTTACAATTTAGAAAGTTTTAAAAACCAAATTTTGTATGAATAAACATCACTATGGCTAAGAAAGAAACACCATTCGAGAAGATTGTACGACTTGTTAAGAGTCAAGATACTATTAGAAATATAGCGACAAGTGCCCATATTCACCATGGAAAGACTGCTTTAACAGACAATTTATTGGCTGCAGCAGGTATGATGAATGAAAAACTAGCCGGAGATTTAGAAGGTGGGATGGCGACATGGGGTCATGCTGATGAGCAAGAAAGATTACTAACAGTTGACGCAGCAAATGTAAGTATGGCTCACGAACTTGAAGGTAAAGAATATTTGATTAATTTAATTGACACTCCTGGTCACGTTGATTTTGGAGGTAATGTTACTAGAGCTATGAGGGCTATTGATGGTACAATAGTTTTAGCATGTGCGATTGAGGGAATAATGCCCCAAACTGAAACTGTTATGAAACAAGCATTACGAGAAAGAGTTAAACCAATTTTATTCATTAATAAAGTGGATAGAATGATTACAGAACTAAAATTAACTCCTGAAAAAATGCAAGAAAGATTTAAGAAAATTATTGATCATTTTAATTTATTACTTGAACAAATTGCCGAAAAAGAATATGCTCAAAAATGGAAAGTTAACGTTGCCGATGGTTCAGTTATTTTTGGAAGTGCTAGAGAAAACTGGGCAATGAGCGCAAAATTTATGCAAAAAAAGGGAATTAGTTTTAAAGATATTATTGACAATCAAAATAAAGAGGATGCAGAAGCTAAAAAAGATTGGTTCTGGGAAAATGCGCCATTATTCGAAGTATTATTAGATTCAGTAATTACCCATCTTCCTAGCCCTGTTGAAGCACAAAAATATAGAATTCCAAAAATTTGGCAAGGAGATTTAGAAAGCGACTTTGGTAAACAACTATTAGCTTGTGATCCAAATGGAGAACCTGCTTTTGTAATCACAAATACAATTATTGATGCAAAGTCTGGTAAGGAAGTTAGTGCAGGAAGATTATTTAGTGGAACTTTAAAACCAGGAATGGATGTTTATTTGAATAACGAGAAAAAGAAAGGAAGGATCCAACAAGTTTTAGTTTACAATGGAGTTAAACCCGAACAATTAGAAGTAGTTCCTGCTGGAAACGTTCTAGCCATTACTGGACTTACTAGTCAACCCGGAGAAACGGTTACAGTTAGCCCTCAAGAAGAATTTGAGAATATTAAACATATCTTTGATCCAGTTATTACAAAATCCATTAGTGTTCCAAAAGCTCAAGATCTACCTAAATTAATTGAAGTTCTAAAAAAGGTAGCTAAAGAAGATCCAAGTTTACATATTGAAATTAATGAAGAGACTGGAGAAAACCTAATTTCTGGAATGGGAGAATTGCACTTAGAAATTATTGAAAATAGAATTAAAACTGAAAAGGGCGTAGAGGTTAAGACTGGAGAACCAATTGTTGTTTATAGAGAGACAGTAAGTAAAAAGGGAAATACTGGAGAAGGGAAATCGCCTAATAAACACAACTTATTTTGGATTGATGTTGAACCCTTAGAAGATGCAGTTTATGATTCTATTAAAGCAGGAGAACTTCCAGAAGGTAGAACCAAGAAAAAGAATGAAGAATTATGGGCAAAATTAAACGAACTAGGAGTTAGTAATGATGAAGCAAGACAGTATAGAGATATCTACAATGATTGTGTTTTCCTAGATAAAACAAAGGGAGAAGTTCATATGAATGAAGTTATTGAAATGATTATGGATGGTATTGAACAGGTTATAGATGCAGGAGTTCTAGCAAGAGAGCCATGTGGAAAATTAAAAATTAGTCTAGTTGATTTAAAATTACACGAAGACGCAATTCACAGAGGACCTGCCCAAGTTTACCCCGCAGTTAGAGATTCTATAAGAATGTCTATTGAGAGTGCTAGTCCAGTTCTATTAGAACCTCTACAAACATTATTATTAGAAGCTCCAGTAGATTACATGGGAGAGTTAACTAAGTTAATCAGTGCTAAGAGAGGACAAGTTATTGACATTGAACAAACAGCAGGACAAGTTGCAGTTAAAGCTAAAATGCCAGTTGCTGAGATGATTGGAATGAGTTCAGATATAAGAAGCTCAACTGAAGGAAGAGGCGGATTTAGCATGGTTGACCAGAACTTCGAGAAAGTTCCTACTCAATTACAAGCAGAAATTGTTAAAGGCGTTAGACAAAGGAAAGGACTTGCAGATAACGAATAAGATGATAATTACAAAAATATTACAAAGCAAAGCAATACCTCTATTGTAATTATTATTGTATAAAACTTCTTAAAATTTAATTTTAATCTATTCGATGAAATCTGTTAAAGACCTTTTATGGACACCAGGAATGACTGTTAAGCAGTTGGTTGATGATTTTGGTAGTTTAGGCTATCAGAGTATAGAATTGAATAGGGCAAGTGATTTAGTCTGTAAAATGAAACAAGAGGGATGTAAAATTTTCCTTACTTTCACTTCTAACATGGTTACAACAGGACTTCGCGGATTCTTCGCTCAAATGATTAAATTAGGCATGGCAGATGTTATTGTAACTACCTCTGCTAGTATCGAAGAAGACATAATAAAATCTATGGGAGATAAGATTGAAGTAACTACTTTCAATGCAGATGATATTGCAATGAAAGAAAAAGGAGAAAACCGAGTTGGAAATCTATTGATAAGAAATGAAAGTTACATGAAGTTCGAAGACAAGATGAAAGAATATATTGAAACTATCTATCAAAAACACAAGAGAATTGATGTTAGTTTATTTTTGAAAGAATTAGGCCTATTACTAAATGATGAGAATTCTATCCTATATCAAGCTGCTAAAAATAATGTTCCAATTTTCTGTCCGGGTATTGCAGATTCTGCAATAGGTTTCCATCTATATTTATTCCAAGAAAAACATAAGGATTTTATTATCGATGTAATTGGAGACTTCAAAAATATAATTTTCTCAAGCAATCACGATGAGAAAAAAGGACTAATTAGTCTTGGAGGTTCTATAAGTAAACATTATGCTATTTTCTCAGGATTACTAAATGGAGGTTTTGATTACGCAGCCTATCTAACTACTAGCCACTCAAGCTCCGGAAGCATGAGCGGAGCTACAACAAAAGAAGCTATGAGTTGGGGGAAATTAAAAGATACCGCTGCAGGAGTTACTGTAAATGGAGATGTAACAATAACATTCCCTTTAATGATGATAAGGGCTTTAGAGAAATTAAAAGAAATTGGATTAATAGAAAATGACAAAAGCAAAATTCATTCTGAATAAGAAAAAAGTTCTTGAACAATACGGAAAATTGAAAGAACTTGGAATTAAAATAAGTTACAGCCATAAAACAAATAACGAAGTTACAAAAGTTTTAGAAGATACTAATTCTGAATTCTCATTACATGCATTTAATGAAATCAAAGACATCAAAGATAAAAATAAAATATGGTTCTTCACACAAGCCAATTCAAATGAAGAGCTAAACAAAATCTTAGATGAAGGTGTTAAAAAATTCGTAATTGATAATGAAATAGATCTAAACAACCTATTAAAAATAGTTGAAGAAAAAAATATTATTATCAATCTATTAATTAGAATGAAATTTCAAGAACATAGAATTACAAGTGGGAAATATTTCATTTATGGACTTCCAGCAATCAAAGTTAATGAAATAATTTCAAAAATCAAAGATAATAAATTTATTGACAAACTTGGAGTCCATATCCATAGAAAAAGTCAAAATGCTAGCGAATGGGAAATTAAAGATGAATTAGAAGATTCATTAACTAAAGAAACCCTGGAAAGAATAAACATCATTAACATTGGAGGAGGACTTCCAATAAGATATAGAACCTACACATCTGAAATAATGCCCTATATCTTTGATAAAATCAAAGAAGTTAAGGAATGGTTCTCAGGAGATATTTATACAGAACCCGGAAGATTCATCGCAGGCCCTGCAGTTAAACTCAAATGCAAAATCATCCAAGTCCAAGAAAATACCTTAATTGTTAATACTTCAATATATAACGGAGTTCTAGACGCACATATTACTGACATAAGATTATTAGTTGAAAATGAAGTTGAGGAAAATGAAGAAGGAGAATACTATAAGATAAAAGGAAATACCCCTACAAGAGATGATATCTTTAGACATAGCGTCAAATTAAAAAATCCAAAGGTCGGAGATGAAATTACTTTCTTAAATGCTGGAGCCTATAATTACACAACTGACTTTTGCAGTTTAGAGAAGTTGGAAACAGAGGTTGTTGAAAAATAGTTGTTTACTATTAAGTGGTTACAAATAGAAAGGTTTAAAAAACAATAATATATCCAATATGATGACAAAACTAAATGGATCATATAGAGAAGTTACTCTAAAAAATGGTTTACATGTAATGCTACAAAATACCCCTACACAAACTATATCTGGGAAATTGCGAGTTAATTTTGGAGCTTTAAATGAACAACCTGGAGAGGAAGGACTTGCTCATTTTCTTGAACATACTTTGATGACTGGAGGATCAACTAAATACTCCCCAGAGGAATCTGATCATGTCAGAGGTACATTCGGATCTCATAATGCGCTTACAGGATTAGATGAAACATTTTTTCCTGTTGACATGCTTAGTGAAGATTTAGCATCATACTTAGATTTTGTTTCTGACATCACCTTTAACCCCAGATTAGATAACACACGGTTTGAAGAAGAAAGACAAAGAGTTCTTAGAGAAACTTCCGATGCAAAAAGTGACCCTGAATTTAAGGATAACCAAGCTTATCAAAACGCATTTTTTGGTGACGAATCTCCCCACACCTACTTTATTCTTGGAAATGAGGATGTTATTCACTCTGTAACACCAGAACAAATGAAAGAATTTCAGGCAAGAGGCTATGGTGCAGCCAACATGGATTTAATTTTAGTTGGTAATCTACCAGATGATGTTGAGGAACTTGTGCATCAAAATTTTGGAGACAAACCTACTGGTGAGAATACTAAATTTCAATTTCCAAAAAATCCTAATTTAGAAAGTAGAACTTTGATTCATACTTCTGCTCCTGAATTATACAATCAAGATCAACCTCAAAAAAGTAGTGCACAATTAAGTATCTGTCTAGTTGCACCAACTAAAAATGCAGATGATAGTTATGCTGTTGGAATGCTTGCAAAGATTCTTGGTGGAGATGGAAGTTCAAGATTATTTAAGACTATAAGTCAACGTAAGGGATTAGCCTATAGTATTTGGAGCGGATATACAAACCAAAATAATTCTGGGATCATCCATGTTGGAGGAAGTATTCAATCTATTCACGCCCAAAAAACAATTAATGCTATTTTTGAAGAGATGAAAGGGATGCAAGAAAAGCCAGTATCTGGTTCAGAATTAGATAGATTAAAGAGAAATTCAAGATACGGAATTATAAAAGCATTTGAAACCAATGAGGGACATATTCATGCCATTGAAACAGAGTATGATAAGGGTATAACTCTTAAAGAACATCTTGCTAAAATGGGTGCAGTAACACCAGCTGATGTGCAAAAAGCAGCTCAAACCTACTTACCAAAAAATCAAGAACATGGAAAATATGTTCTTATGTTACGAGATCCATTGAAAAAGTAAAGTTTCCTCACCCATTATAAATTCTCTTATAAAGTCAAAAGCAAAAATTTATTTTTTCTGAAATAAATAAAACCTAAATAAATAAGGTTTAACTT
>Ga0187833_10000448_pt1 | contig 47741 bp, 42 predicted proteins | sample ETNtaG_37_FD_167968 | JGI IMG/M metagenome (GOLD analysis project Ga0187833, IMG submission 167968) | Marine microbial and viral communities from oxygen minimum zone, Eastern Pacific Ocean - ETNP2014_SV_400_PacBio MetaG (Illumina Assembly) | ecosystem: Environmental > Aquatic > Marine > Hypoxic...
CATATATTCCATAATAATATCAATGGCTTATAGTTTATGAGCAGACTCTACATAGACGAGCGGCAGGCTGATGCTGATGCAAGCGACCTATCTCAACTGGTCCTTGTTTCCGATCGTGCAGCAACACTGACCCCAAGTGAGATTAACGACTTGGCCGAGGTCGTCAACGATCTCTGTCCGGCAAACGACAATCAGTGCGCCATCGTCAGTTTCACCGACGTTCACTTTGGGCAATCCCGTGTGTATTTGTCCCATCGCAAGAATTCGTCCGAAAATCTCAAGGTCTTTCGGGGTATAAGGGAAGCTCTGGTCTGGCTCGGCGTCGACTCAAATGCCGCCATCGTGGAGTTTGAGATGGCCATAGCACTGAGTTGAATGCAATTGGGTTAAATGCAATTGGGCAGAATGCAGTCGGGTTGAATGGCAGTTGTCCCGCAGGGCTTTGGTCGTCTACATCTCAAGGCGAATAGAGTGACAATCTTGCCCGACGTTTTTCTCCCTCGTCCGCCAGAATGAGCAGACCGTTCGACAAGAAGGAGATTCCCTCTACCTGATGGTGCTCTTTCTTGGCAAGCTGCATGATCGCAATCAGCTCACCGTTCAGGGTGAATTCCAGGATGAGTCTCTGTCTGGCAGCGATGAGGAAAACGGTTCCTGTTATGGAACGATAGACGATACCAGATGGATTAAAGTGCTTCTTGCCGATCGATTGCCTTAACTCTTCCATCGGAATCTCAAATAACGCCCCGGCTAACTTCTCTTCGTCTACGGACCACGCGAACACCGACACCTGCTCGGGCTGGTTGTCATCAAACATCTGCTTACATGCCAGGAGCAGGCGCCGATGAGTAGCGTCAAACGTGAGTCCTTCCACTTCACAGATCTCATCCAGGGGGGTTTGGAATCGATCGAATTGGACCCATTGCCCATCGGCTCCTTCTTGGAATCGATACAGAGTCCCGGTGCTGGTGACCATGAAGAGAAAGTCGTCAGCGGCTGCGATACCCTCAAAATCGTCCCATACGCCCTGTTCCCCGAGGGTGAATATTTTGACAATACCTCCGGCCACAGGATCGATCTCATAGACCTCACCCATTTCATCGTCGTGGGTGAATAATCGATCATCACTTGTTGCAGCTAACCCGGAAATTTCGCGCAGACTTTCGGGTAGTAACCATTGGTACAAGGAATCCTGATTGACAGCGTAACTATCAAGATGAAATCCGGCACTATCCACCGGCACGATCGGACCGGTGGAGTCTCGATCAGCGCTGTCTGGCCCGGCGGCAATAATCAGAACGGTGACAACGACAAGGGCGAGCAGGCCCGCTGACTTCAGGCCGGTGGATAAGGTCACCTGCAGTTCATCGATTGTTGAAGGCAATTCCTCGGCGGGCTAAGCAGTACAGACACGCTGATTGCCATGACTAATTGCCCTTGAACTGCGCATCTCTCTTCTCGAAGAAGGCCTTAATGCCCTCAGTTCTGTCCTCGGTCATGGCGGACAGCGTATTCTGATCCGAATCCATATGCATGATGGCCTGGTCCAGGGCGGAGCTGATCATATTGATGCTCTGTTTAATCATCTGTACCGCTATCGGCGGCCGTCGCGCATACTCTTCGGCCATCTCGAAAACCTTATCCATCAGTTGATCCCGCTCGACCACTTCATCCAGATATCCCCAATTCAACAAGGTATCAGCATCCTCCCTGTTTCCCAACATAACCATTCGTTTCGCTCGGGCCGGACCGATCAGATGAACGCACAGGGGCAACGCTACCCACTGCAGATTGATGCCCAGATTGACTTCCGGATACCCCATGAAGCAGTCGTTCGATCCGATTCTGAAATCACAGGCGGTTGGAATGCAGGCCCCCCCACCCAGGGCGGCACCCTGAACTGCCGCAATAGTGACCTGATTGATTTCAACTATGCTTCTTATCATGCGCGCACCCAAGCCTGCATGTCTTCTTTGCAGCAACCTAGTTGGCCGGCTATCGCCCCCTCCTGTGGCCTTCAGATCGGCACCGGCACTGAAGTGTTTGCCTTCTCCGGCAAAGATCACCACTCGGGTTTTCTCGTCGTACAGAAATGATTTGGACGCCTGTTCAATCTCTTCCATGATAGGCCCATGCAGGGCATTCAATCGGTCCGGGCGATTCAACTTGAGCACAGCAATCTGGTCGTGCTTCTCTATTTTCACAAACTCGAAATCCATTTTGCCTCTCCAACATCCAGTCTATTGGCTGTCCGTGCTTTCCGCCGGTTCTTCCTCCTCTTCCACGAGGTCGTCCAAGGTCTTTGTGAAATCTTCGAAGGTAAACTGAGTCACCTCGAAGACCCAGGAGTCGAGGTCCCTTTTGAGTGTTGCGACCTCCTCAGGCAAACTGATTTGATCGGATTCCTCTTCAGATGCCAATTCAGATTCTGAATCTTCGCCCGAGTCCTGTTCGTCACTGGCCTCGCCTGCAACTTCTTCGATCACATCCGTATCAACGGCGAAGTTGAGATAATATTGACCATCCATCTCTTTCGCCAGGACTCTGATCACAAGACCATCCTTGCACCAGTACTCGGCCTTGCCACTACCACTCAGGTCAAATCCATCAGCCTTCTTAACATCCTTCAATCGTACATTGACTAACGATCTACCCAGTGCGTTGGCAACGGTTCCATATTTCAGTTTCTTGCCCGCAGGTAGATCGACAACTTCAAAATTCTCCTCTTCGCCACCTTCCCGCACGACAGTCAACTGTTCACCTGACGCGCTTGTTTGCGTGACTTTTGTGACTCGTTCCGATTCTATATTGATGATGGTAGGCTTGAGCCAGTCTTCGGCCTTGGCCTCGACATCCAGCTGTGTACTCATCAGCCAGGCCTGCTGCTCTGCCGTGAATCTGAAATACTGACCTTCCCTGTTGGTAGCCGCCTTACCTACCAGCAATTCAAGCGGTTCTTCCGCACCAGTCACAATCTTCACTCTTACAGCTTGGCTTTCCTGGTGATCAAGATCGCGCAGACCCAAGCGATCAAAATACTCCGGCTTGCCGGTTTTCCTTTCGGCAATGTTCGCCTCGGTCAAATTGTCCAAGAGGTCACTCAACTTATCGAAGCTGGCTGGATAGTCGTCCCGATTCGCTACCACCCAGAAGTCCTCACGTAAGGCCAACATCACATCACCTTCCCTGCTAACGATATCGACTTCGCGCACCTCTTCTAACCTGTTCTTCAGATCAGGCAATACGGGCGTGCCCAAGAGCGGGTCAGCAGATTCCGCTGGTCTGTCTGAGACGTAGACGATCACCACTGAACAAACAATGATGGCTGCTAGAATACCTATGGTTTTGCTATTCATCTGTTCAATTACAACCCTTGATTCGCCCGCTATTCTGATATGGAATTGTTCCAGCGTTGCCTCAAGCGAATGTAATTCAGCCCAAGCACAAACAATGTCAGCAGAATAGGTATCAGTGCGATGTTGATAAACTTGAGCGTCGTTCCCAGCCCCTCAATGTCTTTATCCAGTTGATGACGGACATCCCGCAACTGTTTCCTTATCTGTATCTTTTCGTTCTGGAACTGCACCAGCGCAGATTCCTGCTCTTTGCTCAGTGACAATAGGTTCTGCTCTTTCTTGCTTTGCTGTAATTGCGACAGCTTATTTTCAGTTTCCGTCAGCCGGAGCTGTAGATCATTGGCACTCGTCAGGTATCGTGCTTCCGCTTCTCTTTTCAAATCCTGCACGACCTCGAACGGTCGGGAGAAGCGACCCCTGCTCCGGACGCTTATAAGAGCCGAACTACCGGTAAGATTGTCAAGTGCATTAACTACGAAGTCACTGTTGTCAGCGAATGGCGATGCCAGTCTCCTGCCAAGAAAATTCTGTACCTGTACCCACAACCTGTCGGATAGCAGATCCGTATCAGCTACCACGATGACGTTAATGGCATCTGCATGACTGATCGGGGTTTCCGTTTCTGCAGTGTTCTCCGTCTCCGTTGCCCCTATGCCTTCGGGAAAAGCACTGTCTGCCGGACCGGTGATCCTGGCTGCCAGCATGTACTGTTCACCCGTTGGCTTGAATCCCTTCTGAAGATCACTGGGATCACTGAGGAATTGGAATTGAAAGCTTTCCAGGGGCATTGCATAAGAACTCGATGTGATCAGGGGAACTATGGTAGTGCCGGCAGCATCGATCCGCTCCAGAATTCCAGCCGTAGCAATGTTAATGCTCTCCAACGAGGTCGTAATGACGTCATCAGCGGCGAAGTTGCCGGGCTGAAGCCCCAGGATGCCAAGATGCCTTACGGGCTTACCTGAGGGGCCCGCACCTACCGTCAGCGCAGTTTGCGAATCTCCCAATATTGAGCCGGCTTTCATCTCGAGGCCCCAGGCACTCAGCAAACGATTCAGATCGGAGGCCTGCTGAGTCGGCGGTGTCGGCATCATGGGATTAGCCTGCGGTGGCCTGTCGGTTTCAGCCAACGGGTCGACAAACACCAGCAAGTGACCACCTTTCAGAACGAACTGATCGATCGCGAACAGGGTTGCTTCTGAAATGTTCTTGGGATGAACAACCATAAGTACATCCAGCTTTTCGTCGATTTTTTCTGCCGAGACGTCGACACTTTCAACTTTGAAGAGCTGTTCAATCTGGCTAACTACCATCCAGGGGGGTGTTGACTGGAAAGTTTGCATATTCATGTCTCCCTGGATCTTCAGCGAAGACATCAAACCAATAACAGGCTTCTCGGTTACTGTCAGGTTGTGCAACAGCTTGCTGATTTCATACTCCAGAAGCTCCTCCTTGTCGGGCTGAAAGAATGGGATAGTGGCCTGATCATCCAGTGTATTGGTTCCTGCCAATCCGAAGTAAAGCTCGTCACCGGATGCATTGACTGGCACGCCCTGCAGGCCAAAGTCGGCAGCCTGATCCTCTGCTTCTGAAAAGGGTTCCGGATCAACCACGTGCAGCTTGATTTTTCCATCACTGTATAGAACATACTCGCCCAGCAATTCCTCTACTCTTTTTGCAAAAGTTCGCAGACTGCTAAGATCCTCACTCGCCTCGTCAGAGAAAAAGAAGTAGAAGTTTATGGTCTCATCAATGCCATCGATGATTTCCCTGCTGCCGTTAGAGAGCGTATACAGATTAGATTCGGTGAGATCCAGTCTCAGCGTGCTGAAGAACAGATTGTTGAGCACTGTGAATGCTAGAAATGCCAGAACCAGCAATATCAAACCCGTAGTTGAATACAGTTTACGTTTCATCAGAATATTTCCTAATCAGCCTGTTGCAGTTCAATTACGATGGCAGTGGCAAACAACCAGCAACCTATCAAGGACAGAAAATACAACAGATCTCTGAACCCCAGCACGCCCTTTGAAATCGAAGAAAAGTGGGTGAGGAAACTGAGAGAGGCGATCGCATCTACCACAACGCTCGGCGCCCAGTCCTTGAATACATTCAGCACCAGGGGAAATCCACTGAGGATGAACAGGAAACAGATAACGACACTCAGGATAAAGGCAATCACCTGACTCTTGGTCAGCGCTGACATGCAGGATCCAATGGCCAGAAAGCTGCCAGCCATCAGCCAACTACCGAGGTAACTCGCAAATATGACACCATTGTCCGGATCACCCAGATAATTGACGCTGATCCACATGGGTATGGTCAACAAAAGCGCCAATCCGATGAAGCACCAGGCTGCCGTAAACTTCCCGACTACCGCATCCAACTTGGTGATGGGCAACGTCATCAATAGTTCGATGGACCCGGACTTGCGCTCTTCCGACCAGAGACGCATGGAGATGGCAGGAACCAAAAAGAGATAGAGCCACGGATGGAAATTGAAAAACGGCATCAGATCAGCCTGCCCTCTTTCATAAAAATTGCCAAGATAAAACGTAAACACTCCTGCGAGTACCAGAAAAATGACGATGAAAACGCTGGCGAGCGGCGTCGAAAAATAGCTGGCGAATTCACGCTTGAAAATTACCACCATCTCCATTACACGACCTCCTCGGTAATCTTCCGGAACACCTCATCCAGCCTGCCTTTCTCAACATACAGAGCATCCACCTGCCAGCTTTCCTGCCTAACGAGATCATTAACTTGCTCATAGATAGACTGCCCTCCCTCCGTCAATACCGTAAGCAGTTTACCTTCCTCGTTGACCTCTACCTCCGACACACCGGGCAGTTCACTCAGTTTCGTTGCTGCACTTTGCTGTTCCGTGAGGTGCAGCGTGACGGCATGAGCGTATCGCGACTTGGATTCAAGTTCAGCAGGCGAGCAATCCGACACTATCTTGCCGTTGGCGATGATAGTTGCACGCGTACACACGGCCGTCACCTCTTCCAGTATGTGGGTGGAAATGATCACGATCTTATCCTTGGAAAGACTTCGGATCATATTTCGCACCTGATGCTTCTGGTTAGGGTCCAGCCCATCGGTCGGTTCATCAAGAATCAACACTTCTGGATTGTGGATGATCGCCTGAGCAAGGCCTACGCGCCGTTTGAAACCCTTGGAAAGGGTCTCGATTTTCTGTGTCAGTACAGATTCGAGGCCCATGGTCGTGACGACCTGTGCCACCTTTTGCTGTTGCTCATCACCCTTGAACCCTCTTATTGCAGCGATGAATCCGAGAAACTGAAGTGGGTTCATATCTTCGTAGCAGGGCGCCCCCTCCGGCAGGTAGCCAATTCTCTTCTGCGCCTCAATGGTCTGGGTGCCGATGTCGAAACCGGAGACGGAAATTGACCCGCTGCTGGGGGCCAGGAATCCGGTGATCATTTTCATGGTGGTCGATTTTCCGGCCCCGTTGGGGCCGAGAAAACCCAATACCTCACCCGCCTCTACCGTGAATGAAATATCGTCTATGGCAGTCAACTGACCAAAGTGTCTGCTCAAATTCACAATTTCTATCATGTCTTAAGGAACCGATTGTCATTTTGAAAAGTGCGTAAGGTTACCCAATCCAGAGCCCGAATTCAAAGCCTCTCGACTCCGTCGACCTCATGGAAAACAAGAATAGGATCCGTTTCTTGGGATGGTTCTCACGGCTAGCAAAGATCGGCGCTTCCATCCTCATGATGGAAGAACGACCGACGATAACCAGGTGGGGCATTGTAGCAGCGAAAAGAAGACAGGATGACGGTTTTGTGGGAACCGGCTGCTCTATTTGGCGTTAACAGTGATTAGCGGTGGCGCGAGTGACTTGCGGAGATGATCAAACAAGGGAATTTGAGGCACAATCCCCTTTTTCTGGTCTTGGGTTTACCCTGAATCACCCCGGCAAATACACCGTATAGGTGTCACGGCGAATATAGGACGCACGCCGCGTTGATCTTCTGCGATAGGTAGACGGCTTCAAACACTCCCGCAAGGAGCGTTTCAGACTGCGTCTTCTTCTCTGACGTCGATCCTCTCCGGAACGACGCTCTACAAAGGTTGCTTTGTGCATATATCGCTCCTGAACTATTACCAGCCAACACTACAACGGATTTCTCAAATCGTTTCTATCGATTTCGACTAAGAGAATATCTCCATATATCGCTTACACAGCAGAGTCGTGAAACGTCGTCTAACAGTTTACTTTATGAATTCAGCATAACTATTTGACCAAATTAAGGAAAAGTGCCAGACAATTCCCATCTATGCGATGCGGGCAACGGTAGGACCAAGAGGAGTTGCTGCAACAGAAATTTCTAGTTTCCAATACAAGATCCTTGACAAACAGAGCCACGACGATTCCCAAAAAACCAATTTCTCGTTTTAGACGGACTGGTTTTCACTCATCTGATAGAATTCAGGTAGTGTCACACTTCTCAAAGAAGGGTCTCATCTACACCGTATGGCTGCAAGGATTACCAAAGAGGAAGCACTCTCGTTCCTGTTAACCCATCTCGTTATCGAGAAAAATCAACCCATAGCGCTGGATCAGATGTCGCTGTTTGAGCTGATGAACCTGGCTGCCCAAGGGGCGGACACGATTAATAATGAAGAGGAAGCGATACCACACGAAATTCTACAGGAGTTGGCACAGAATTTTGGCGCCGATTAATTTTCCACGTACCCAAGAAGCCCGAGACCACTGGTTCCATCAACTTGATGCAGGATGGATCCGCCGTTGATCAGCAAGCCTGGCGCAGTAATTTTTGATCTCGATGGGACGCTACTCGACACAGAGCCCCTATATTCACAAGCAGCCCAGACGGTCATCGATCCATTTGGAAAGACCTTCGATTTGTCCCTCAAACGCAAGATGATGGGTGGCGATTCCAGAAAGAGCGCCGCCATATTGATCGAACAGCTGGGCATCCCGTTGACGGTGGATGAGTTTCTGCACAGGCGAGAGGCGATTCTCCTGCAGCTATTCCCGTCAGCACCTGAGATTGAAGGTGCTGGGGACTTCATAAGATCCCTGTCCAACGCGGCGATACCGCTCGGCCTGGCAACCAGTTCTCAGAGACCCTGGTGCGATCTCAAGCTAAAGGGCAGAGAGTGGTCCGAGAGCTTCCACATAAAGATCTGTGGCGATGACGAACGCCTGCACCAGTCGAAACCGGCACCGGATATCTTCCTCATCTGCGCCCGGGACCTACAGGTCGATGCCACCAACTGTGTTGCCTTCGAAGACTCCCCCCTTGGAATACAGTCAGCCATAGCCGCCGGCATGACCGTGATTGCTGTCAACAGTCCCTTCGTGGAGAGATCCGATCTGTCGGATGCAGCCTTAATTGTCGAAGATTTTGTAGAAGCTCATCAGTTATTGGCAGGTTGGTCCTGACCGCCTTCCTGCCACCACAAGACGGGCAATCTGCATGCAGCGATGTGTAGATCCTGTCCGAGCGTCTTGACCCGTTCTCGCACGTCCCGCTTGGGGCATGGCTCTTCTAATGAGCTGATCAGTTAGTCGTCAGGAGGGAGAAGCGGTCGCCAGGACCGTCGGAGGCAATGATGCCGATCCGGATGCGGCCCAGAAGAGCGTACAGGGATGTGTTACTGGGCCGCATGCGGAGCGTGTCCTGGCAATGGCCCCTCTCTCCTGGCAATTGCTGCCCAAGATGATAAGAAGAGCGAATCCCAAAAAAACTCCACCCACTGACAATCTGTTCTCGGAGAAGCCATTAGTGACTGCCAGCGACTGCCTTTCTCTTCTTCTTCTTTTGCTTCTTCAGGATCTCTCGACATTGAACATCGCTGTTGCCGTCTTTGTCCGTCTTAAGACAGGCAAAACAACTGACACAATCAGCAGGTTGTGCATAACCCTCCGCCCAACGCTGCACCAGGTCCGGTTGCCGAATCAACGGACGGCATAACGCAATACAGTCTGCGGTACCGGCCTCCAGTACACTCTCCATCACGGGCAGGCTTCGCATTCCGCCGACCACGGCCAGTGGTACAGTGGTCGCTTGACGGATGATCTCTGCATCCGGAACCAGGTAGGCTTCGCGAATCGGCTTGCTTTCCTTGCCGCGAGAGACCTTGCTGAATGCCCTGCCACCTACGCCGTGACTGACCTCAATGAAGCAAACGCCTTCCCGCTCCAGTGCAGCGGCCACTTCGGCGCCTTCCTCGATGGTGAATCCCTGACCGGCATCCAGGTAGTCACGACACCCCAATTTGATCATGATGGGAAAATCAGCAGTGACATTGCGTTGTATGGCACGCACTACCTCGAGGACAAAGCGCATTCGATTCTGCAGACTGCCACCCCAACGATCATCACGTCGGTTGCTGCTTGGGCTCAGAAATTGCGTTACCAGGTAACCATGGGCGCCGTGGATCTGCACGCCATCGAATCCTGCCTCCTGAACCCGTCGAGCCGCTTGCCCGAAGTCATCAATGATGGATTCAATGTCCGCGTCGCTCATCACGGTTTTTACTGACGACCCCGCCCGGGCGTCCCTGGCAGAAACGACCAGGTGTCGTTCGCCTCTGGCAACTGCTGCTGTCGAAGCGACCCCACCATGAGCTATCTGCATGCAGATCCTGCCCCCCTCATCGTGAACAGCGTGCGTCATGCGCTGGTAACCCGGAATCTGCTCATCTGCATCGATGCCATTCATATCGGCAAACACCTGGCCAGTGCGATTGACATAGGCATAGCCGGACATGATCAACCCGACGCGATTGGCGGCAAGCGCCTTCATGAGCTGCACGCTGGTGTCCCCGATACATCCATTCGCGTCAGCCAGACCGAAATATGTAGCGGATCGAACGAACCGGTTCTGAATCTCCATCCGGCCTATGGTTAGGGGTTCAAATAAGATCGACATAAGGCAAGCCCGTGATTACGCGTGTGAGAATGAAATGTATATGACTGAACGCCGAATTTCAAAGCTACTTCCTGCAATCCGATCCGTGATCCTATTCGAACGCGAACGTGACGATGGCAAGGCCACAGATGACATAGAGCATTGGGCTCAGATCCTGCCGCTTGCCCAAGGCCAGTTTAATCAGCAACCAGCTTAGGAAGCCCCATATTAAACCCTGAGTAATGGAGAAGGTAAGGGGAATCAATGTCATACAGAGGAACACCGGAATAGCATCATCCAGCTGATCCCAGCGAACATTCAGTACAGGGCGCATCATAAACGCTCCCACCAGGATGAGCGCAGGCGCTGTCGCGATGGCAGGGATCATCGACAGCAACGGCGCCAAGAACATGAAGGGCAAAAACAGTAGTCCTGCAACGATGGCGGTGATGCCGGTTCGGCCGCCCTCTTCGATGCCAGTTGCCGACTCGATGAAACTGGTTGTTGGACTGGTTCCGACGAGGCCGGATAGTGCGGTTCCGGTCGCATCAACGATCAGCGACTGCTTGATATTCCGGGGCTGACCTGCTTCATCACGCAAATCACCCGCTTCCATCACACCCACAAGGGTTGATACGCTGTCGAACAGATCGGTAAACAAGATAGTGAATATTGCCGGCAGCATGATCAGCTGTAGTGACCCCAGCAGATCGAGCTGCAGGAACAGGCTGAAATTCGGCATGGCCAAGAGTCCCTGCCAACTAATGAGCGGTACACCGCTAACGAGGTCTGTCCCACCCCACCAACGACCGATCGGGATAGCCAGCAGAGTCGTCAAGATAATTCCAAGGACCAATGCCCCCTTAATTCGCTTCGCCACAAAAATCGCGCTGACCATCAACCCGATTAAGAACGTGATCGTCAGTGAATTCAGGGGACTTCGACCCACCAGCGTTTCAGGATGGTCAACTATAAAACCAGCGTTTTTGAACCCAATCAGGGTAATGAACAGCCCGATTCCGGCAGCTACGCCGTATCGAAGCTGTTTTGGAATCGCCAGCAGTATCTGTTCGCGCACGTTAAACACCGACAACAGGAAAAAGATCACTCCTGCCCAAAACACGCATCCCAGAGCAATCTGCCAACTGACCCCCATGCCTTGAACGATGGTGAAGGCAAAGAACGCATTCATACCCATGCCGGGCGCGAGCACGATTGGATTCTTTGCATAGATGCCCATCATGATGCTGGTAAAGGCACTGACCAGAACCGTGGCAGTCAGCACCCCATCGAACGGCATTCCGGCATTCTGCAATATGGCAGGATTGACCACGATGATATACATGCTGGTCAGGAAGGTGGTGACTCCTGCCAGCACCTCTGTCTTCAGATCTATCCCTGACATTGGTGAATCAGATCGCGCAAACGGCTGATCCCATCAGATTGAAAGCTTTTACTCTATCAGGATTTACCGGAATGCGCTTGGGCAACAGATAGCAAACTGCAGTGCTTTCAAATATCATCAGGCAAGCTGATTATGGGGCCCATTGTATCGTGGGCAGATCATCAATCGGTATTCACTGATTTGAAGTGCATGGAGTCGTGCTAATGCTGAGAGTCGGAGTCATCGGAGGATCGGGTTTGGATGACCCACAGATATTAACCGATGCAAAGGAAATCGAAGTCCAGACCCCCTATGGAGATCCCTCATCAACGCTGACTTGCGGCGAAATTGGTGGTGTTGAGGTCCGTCTATTGGCCAGACATGGTAGAGCGCACGAACTAAGCCCAACCCAAGTCAACTACCAGGCCAATATCCATGCGCTCCACCAACAGAATGTGTCGCACATCATTACCACCACCGCCTGTGGCAGCCTCAGAGAGGAGATTGATCGGGGGCATCTGGTGATTGCCGATCAGTTCATCGATTTCACCCGCCATCGAAAGATCACATTCAAGGAGTCCTTTGCCGAAGAGGCCGGCCATACAGCAATGGCTGATCCCTTCGATGGTCAACTCAGGCAATTGCTCATCGAAAGCGCAGAAGAACTGGGATATGAGACTCATCACACTGGCACGATCCTTACCATCGAAGGTCCTCGATTTTCCACACGTGCTGAGTCCAGGATGTTTCGCATCTGGGGGGCAGACGTAGTCAATATGTCGATCGCACCTGAAGCAATCTTGGCAAATGAGTTGGAGATACCCTATGCTGTGGTAGCCATGTCAACGGACTATGACTGCTGGAAGGAGGATGAAGCTCCGGTGTCGTGGGATGAGATCCTGAGGGTGTTCGATGAAAATGCTGACCACGTTAAGAATCTCCTCTCACATGTCATCCCAAGAATAGCCGCTCCGTAAGTCTTCATATCAACTCCGAGCGAGACAGATTATGAATCTAACAGAAAAGATCAGAACGGTTCCTAACTGGCCCATTGAGGGGGTGATGTTCAGAGATATCACCACAGTATTACAGGAGCCCACTGCCTTCAGGACGTCCATCGATCTTCTATATGCTCGTTACAAGGGCATGCAGATCGACAAGATCGCGGCCATAGATGCACGAGGATTTCTGTTCGGATCCGTGCTGGCATACAAGCTCGAAGTCGGACTGATCCCAATCCGAAAGAAAGGCAAACTACCCTTCAAGACGATCAGTGCAGAATACGATCTGGAATACGGCACCGACACGGTGGAGGTACATTCTGACGCCATAAAGGCCGGCGAAAAAGTATTGATCGTGGACGATCTGATTGCTACCGGTGGAACTGTGTCAGCAGCCACAAAACTGGTCGAAAGGCTTGGGGGGCAGATTATCGAGTGTGCATTCCTGGTGGAATTACCTGATCTAAAGGGTCGAGAGAGAATCGACGGGTATAGCGTATTCTCGCTAACGGAATTTCAAGGGGACTGATCCCACATCTCTCCTGGACCACACGCTCCTACTCATAGCTGGTCACAGTTACCATGTTGCACCCTTGATACGTCGCCAGATTGCTCAAGTCCTGAACAGCATCGGTTGGCACATAATCGTCATGTGATTCAAAGGTCTGACGCATGGTGACATGCTCGGCCAGTACCGGTTCACCATTCTCCAGGCGCGGTCGATAACGAGTAAGATTCAGCAGGTTCCTTACGTACGCTTTTACCCGTGACGGTGCATCCGAGTCAACCACCTGAATGTCCGAGACGCGTCCATCCTTGTCAACGCTGAACTCCATGGACACATAGTTGCCGGCAAATGTTTGTCTTTCCGGCTTGCTCATCAGTTGCAGAATCTGCGGATAACAGAGCGCCAGCGGACTGCCAATCAGAACATTAGCACGTTTTTCCCTGTCCCTCTTCCCTTGCGAAGACAGATCGACTACGGGATTACCAATCATCCGAGGATTATCGCTAAGCAGCCTGCTATGTCGATTTATGTGACCGGGAATGCTTTCGCCAGCTCTTCTGAAAGCCGTGGCGACGTTATCCCGCCTCCGGATCCCCAGGTGCTTTGGCTCGTTAAACATCTCTTGTGCCTTGTCGGGGCTCAGCATCTGCCACACACGCCGGTAGATCTGTCCTGCCCCTTCGTCCTTTGTGACCATGGTTTGCACGTCAGCAAGACGTACAGTTGCCTCCAGTTTTTCTGTCGTATCAGTTTCAGGATTGTTGGTAAGGATCTTGACGGCCCTGTCCAATGATTCGGCCGGGCAACATTCTGCCAATACGTATTGCAGAGAGGACAAATCCCGTAAGGGTTGTGCCAGCGCTACGTTCGAATCCCCTAACTGATTCTCAATCAGCGTGATAGTCTTCTCATAAGTGCCTAGAGCGTTCTGGAACTGAGCCGTCTTGCGGTACCAATCACTCAATTTCGCAAGTGCAGGAAGCAAGCGGGTATCATCCTCGCTATAGTTATTCTCGTTGACCAGGTAATAGAAACGCTGTTGCTGATCTGCCAACAGCAGCTGTTTGTCCGCCAAATTCAATCCAATTATCCTTTCCACTATAGGCAACTGGCGCAACGTAAAGACACCATCATTGAGATGGGTGATGTATTGCGCACGTCGTAGCACTTTGTGCGCCTCATTGAACCTGTTAGTTTGGGAGTAGAGGCGTGCCAGCATGCTGAGCGTAGCGACCAGGTTGGCACCGTGATCTCTATCGGCCTCTTCACGAAGCTCGATGCTTTTGTTTAGATGTTCTTCGGCCTCCTCGAATCTGCCCAACTTGAGATATACGTAGCCGAGATTATGCTGGGCGACGGCCAGATCCGCTGATGGCACACCACTCGCCTGTTGCAGAATCTCGACCAATCCGGCCGCCGCAACGGCGGCTTTGTCAAACTCCTCAGCGGCGATAAGCTGAAGGACGTCCTCATTCTCTGACGACGGGGGTACTTGGGCCAGGGAAGACCAGGCAAGTACCGAGAGTAGTAGTCCCAGGAACCAACTCTTCATGTTATCCCAAGGTATGTGGCAGAGCAGATCAATCGAATCTCAAGAATATGTGGTGCAATACACTCGGTTGGTTCACACGTCACATTATCCACCGTTTTTTGTGGCATTCCCTTTTGATGGACTAAACCAAGTGATCCATTATACCGACTGAACGGGTGATTCCACCCTGTCATTGAGCATGTGTACCCTGTCGACGTGACCCGGTCTGGCGTGACCCGGTCTGGCGTGACCCGGTCGAGCGCGACCCGGTCGACCTTCTGGGAGTCGATTAGGATTGCAGCCGATGTTTTGTAGCGATTTCCCAGTACTCGTGTGCCCTCTGCTGGGCAAGAGAGAGGATACTACCCTCCTCATAATCGGAATCATCCAGTTTACCCGCCGGGCGATCAAGCATCAGTGCCAGCGCCTGGTCTATACTGTCGATCGCATAAACTGCGAACTCGCCCGTTCGGATCGATTCCACGATATCCTCACGCAGCATCAGTTCTGCGGCATTGGCTCTGGGAATGAGGACGCCCTGTGTGCCCGTGAAATCGACAGCCCTACAGGCATCATAGAACCCCTCAATCTTCTCACATACCGCGCCGATCGGCAGCAGATTACCCTTCTGGTCCACAGCACCGGTCATGGCGAGGTCCTGCCTGACAGGGAGTTCCGTGAGCGCACTGATGAGGCAACAGAACTCGGTGCCGGATGCAGAATCACCATCGATCCTGCCATAGGTCTGCTCAAAGGCTATGGCGGCCGAAAACGCCATCGGGTGCTGCAATCGAAGTAGATAGCGCAACAGCCCGCTAGGTATGAGGAATCCCTTGGTGTGCGTCGCGCCAGACAAGTCCGATTCACGTTCAATGTTAACGGCACCTGCACTACCTGGGCCAATGGAAGCGGTAACACGAGATGGAAATCCATAGGTCAACAGTCCTGCCGAGGTCACCGCCAAGCCGTTAATCTGCCCAACTGCAGTACCACTCACATCTATTCGCACTGTCCCCTCAGCAACGAGTCGCCTGAATCTGCGTGCCGGAACGTCTGCCCGACCTTTCGACCGTTGGATACTGCGCTGGATATGTCTCGCTTCAACCAGTTCCAAACCTTCTTCTTCGGCCAGGTATGAGCCCTCCCTGGCGATATCGGCGATCCGCCCGAATCTGCTCGTTAGCTGTCCCTGTTGTGAGCAGATACGGGCACCGTGCTCAATTAACTTAGTCACCGCGGATACGGAAAAATGCAGCAGCTTATCTCTGTCTACGAGTCGGGCTATGATGCTGGCATAGGCTTGGCACCCCTGCCAGTCTCGGTCAATCGTATCGCTGAAGTCTGCCAGCACCTTAAACAAGTCATTGAACCTTGGTTCATAGGTATCGAGCAGGTAGTACGTATCGGGATCACCGACAAGAACTACTTTGATATTCACGTCGATCGGCTCGGGTTTCAACTGCGCCGCACCCCACATCCCGAACGGATCGCTGTTACTCATCTCAAACAGACCTGTCTTTAGGGTACGCAGCAGAGCTGTCCATGCCCCCGGTTCAGACAAAATGTCCTGAGCTTCGATAATGAGAAAGCCCCCGTCCGCCTCCAACAGCGCGCCCGGCTTGATCATGAGATGATCCGAACGCATGACAAATGTGCCTGGATTGAGTTCCCGATCGATCCTCCCAACAAGGTTGCTGAGACTGGGATTGGTAACGCTTATTACGGGACACACCGGATCGGCTTCGTGGCCACTGACGAGATTGACGCGGTAATTTCTGGAAGAGCCCGATGTCGGCTTACCGTCGACTAGGCTCCTGTTGATAAGGTCATTGACCACCTCATCAAGGAATTCAGCTACCGACGGTGCCGGAAAATCCTGTCTGATCGCACTGACCGTGGAGCTGATGAAGGTCTTGGCTTCGTCCACCAGCATATCCTGCAATTCCTGCTGATGCTTAGTCTGGATCTGGTTAATTTCCTGTCCCATTTCCGCCAGTCTGTTCCCATATTCCCCAACCTTGGCCATGAGTGCGCTGTGCTCTTGATCACTCATCTTACCGTCCAGCCGCAGTTGCTGAATGTCTTCGAACTGCATCGGCTTGTCCTCGATGACAGGCAGGATCACCGGGACCATTTTCTGGCCGAACTGCATGGGAACCATGGCCAGACCTGCTGTCCTCAGCTCTTCGTCGAATGGCCTGCTTATCTTCTGGATACGATCCTGCATCGCTGTCGACAGATGATTCTGCTTTGATTTGACAAGATCCGAATTGAGGTATGCGGGCAGATCGGTATCGGTAAACTCGGCGAACCGGTCCATGGCATTTCGAAATGCCTTGCCTCTCCCTGCCGCCAGTTTAAACTATCGCGGCTGGTCCGGCGCATTGAAGTTTCGAATGTAGAGGCGATCAGGGGTCTCGACGCACTCAACCGCTATCTCTTCAATGACCTGGTGGATGAGCGACATCCGGCCAAATCCGGATAATCCCCGTACGAAGACGTTGTTACCTTGGATACGGCTGTTGAGGCCAAAGCTGAGCGCCTCCACCACGTCATCCTGACCCAGGATTCTGGTTTCAGGCGTTAACTCAGAGGTGCTGCTAAAGCCAAGATCTGCTGGGTCGCACAGCCATCTAACCTGCTCAGCCAGCAGTCGCGTCAGAGACTTCACATCATCGGTCATCGGAAGTCATCCTTTCAATAATCGCGTGCCTTGCCACGAACACCGACCAACGGATTGTGGCTGGGCCCCATGCACAGCACCCATAGCCAAGTTCTGATCGAACGTCCTCTAATTATCTGCATAAATCGGGCAACAGCCAGTACTTGGATCACATGACGCGACTTGGATCACATGACGGATTGGTTCCCTGCAACGATCTCGACGACCAGGACCGATACCCGTGCTGCGATCCTGCTGGCGCCAAGAAATTGTGGCGACCACGACCCTCGTCTCCAGCAACTCCCGCGCCCCAGGACACTGACGAGCTGCCTGCACTCAAGGGGCTTCAGTTGATCGAGGACACAGACGTCCGTTCGCTACCGCGCTATGCTGTTACCCAGGTATCTGGCGCGCACTCGTCCAGCGGAATGAGAAGGTGCTGCCAGCGATCGTGATTGTCGGAGACCGGTAAGGCTCCGCGCCGCGGAGCCGCCGCCCGACGCCTCGGGATGGAAGATCGATGGGCAACGTCGCTACATTCATCCATGGCCTGCCGAAGGCGGAGTTGCACGTTCACGTCGAGGGTACGCTGGAACCCAAGTTGATGTTCGACCTCGCGGCCAAAAACGGCGTGCCATTGCCTTACGCCAGGCCCGAAGACGTGCAGAAGGCCTATTCGTTCCGCTGCCTGCGGGAATTCCTGGATCTCTATTACCAGGGCACAGGCGTACTTGTGGAGGAAAGCGACTTCTTCGCACTCTCGCAAGCGTACGCCAAGCGGGCCCACGCGCAGAACGTCCGACACGTTGAGGTCTCTTTCGACCCACAGGCTCACACTGCGCGCGGCGTACCGCTTGCTGCGGTCATCGGCGGACTTCACTCAGCCCTGGTCGAAGCAAACCGACAGTACGGCATGAGTTGGAAACTCATCATGTGCTTCCTGAGGCACTTGGATGCAGCGGATGCCATGGCGACCTTGGATCACGCCCTGGAGCATAGGGACTTGATCAGCGCCGTTGGCTTGGACTCGTCTGAGGTCGGCAATCCGCCATCGAAATTCAGGCAGGTCTTCAAACGCGCAAAGCGCGAGGGGTACCATACCGTTGCCCATGCCGGAGAAGAGGGACCCGCCAAATATGTGCGTGAGGCGCTAACATTGCTCTGTGTGGAGCGCATCGACCACGGCAACCGGGCGACTGAGGATGCTGCACTGATTGCCCAGCTAGCCGATAGCCGGGTGCCGCTGACACTCTGCCCACTATCGAACTTGCGCCTCGGAGTCGTCGAGCGCATGGCGGATCACCCCATCAGGGAGATGTTGGAAAAAGGACTGCTCGTCACCGTCAACTCCGACGACCCAGCCTACTTCGGCGGCTACCTGAATGAGAACTACCAAGCTGTCGCCGAGGCCCTGAATCTGTCGAGAGACCAAATCGGTCAGCTGGCCCGAAACTCGTTTCTGGCATCTTTCCTGAGACCAACTGAAAAGGAGCGCCTTATCAGTGAGGTCGACAGATTCGTCTCGGCCGACCGGACGTGATCACGCGACGGTAATGTCCGGGGAGAGATACACATCCTGAATCGCATTGAGTAATTTGATGCCATCCGCCATCGGCTTCTGGAAAGCTCTGCGACCCGATATGACTCCCATACCCCCTGCGCGACGATTGATCACGGCGGTTCGCACCGCCTGATGCAGATCATCCTGTCCGGATGGACCACCAGAGTTGATCATGCCGATCCTCCCCATGTAACAGTTGGCCACTTGATAGCGTGCCCGGTCGATTGCATGGCTCCCGGACAAGGTGTCGTATGGGTGGGTCTTGCCGAACCCGACGGCGCTGTAGCCGCCATCGGTTGCCGCTTACCAGCGCAACCATTCAGCCACAAGACGTTTACAGTCGTTCTTCCATTCACAATTGACGTCATGACAGAGGAACCGCTCGTCTGTCATAAAGCAGTCTCTCTGGTCGCGTTCACGCTGAATGGCTCTGATTAGATTCTTGCGAGTGCAAAAAGAATTAGCCCGAATGATCCCTTCCGCTTGTGCTAATGATCGTAACTCTTCTAACTCCATGAGTCAGATTCCCCATGCTACCTTGAGCACTCCGGCTCCAAGGAAAAATACATTACCACAGCATATGCTGTGCACGTGTGATTCAGGTCAAACTGTGCAGAAACGGTCTGAACCAATCCCTGTATTCGCCGTGCACGTGAGCGCATCGGACAAACATCGGATCAGTCAGATATGTTCAAGTTGGCAATCTATCGTGATTCTCGAGCATCCGCCGCAGCCGCACCGCGAGATCAGGATCTACCTGCTCCCATGTAAAACGCCAACCCCAATTGCGCTCGGTGGTACCCGGTGTGTTCATTCGGTGTTCGGCACCGAGAGACAGCAGGTCCTGCATGGGGATCATCGCCAACTGAGCAACCGACGTGAAAGCTGCTCGTATCAGCGGCCAAGGCATCGGTTCACCGGGCAACCCAAGATAGTCGAGCACTCGCTGCGCCATCTGTTCATCCAGTGCATCAAACCACCCCACAGTTGTATTGTTATCATGGGTACCTGTGCAAACCACACTGCCATTGACATGATTATGGAGCAGATACGGATTGCCTGAATCACTGTCGAAGGCAAACTGGAGCACCTTCATACCAGGCAGTAGAAACTCATCGCGCAGAAGCCCCACCTCCTGCGTGATGGTGCCAAGATCCTCGGCCACGAACGGTAGTGAAGGGTAGTTCTGCTGCAGTGCGGATAGTAGTTCATGACCCGGTACCGGCACCCATGCCCCCTGCTCTGCGGTGGGACTGTCGACCGGAATCTGCCAGCAGGATTCGAAACCGCGAAAGTGATCCAGTCGAACGATGTCGAACAGATTCAGGCAGGTTCGAATGCGCTTCACCCACCAGGCAAATCCGTCAGCCGCAATCCTGTCCCAGTCGTACACGGGATTCCCCCAGCGCTGGCCGGTAGCTGAAAAGTCATCCGGCGGCACCCCCGCCACAAACTGCGGGCGTCCTTCGCTATCGATCTGAAAGTAGTGCCGGTGAACCCAGACATCGACACTGTCATGGGCCGCATAATAGGGAACGTCCCCGAACAGGAAGATGCCCTTTTCCCTGGCATAGGATCGTAGGCGTTGCCATTGACTAAAGAAGACAAACTGCTCGAAACAAGTCTGTTCTATTCTCGACCGGTATGCGTCGCCTGTCTGCTTCAGCGCCCACGGATCCCGCTCGCGAAGATGAGCAGGCCACTGCCACCAGGATTTTCCCTGCTGCCGTTCTCGGATCGCCTGGTACAGTGCATAGCTGTCCAGCCAATGCGATTGCTCGACCTTGAAGTCGTCGTACCGGGCCCTCTGCTCCTCCGGCGCACTGTCTTCGAAACCTTGTCTCGCATCGATCAGGAGCTTCTGTCTATGCTCCGGCTTGATTTCCGCTCGGCGCAGCGCATCTCGCTTGAGCCATCCGCTGTCGACAAGACCATTCAAATCGATCATCAGGGGATTACCCGCATGCACTGAGTCGCTCTGGTAGGGTGACCCTTGATGGGTAATGGGTCCAATTGGCAGTACCTGCCACAATGCCATGCCCGCTGCGGCAAGAAAGTCTACGAATCGATAAGCATCGCCTATATCACCTTGAATTCCGTCGCCCGGTAGCGAAGTCACGTGCAGAAGGACACCAGCCCGTCTGTGTTCGGACAGTGAATAAGTTAACGGGGAATCCAATTGGCCTCTACCTACTTTTCTCTACCAGGCCGGATGACACCACCCATGGCAGGTGTTCCCCGGCCTCGGGAAAGCGTCTGACTCAGGTATTGCGGCGGTTCCATGGCCATGAGTTGGTACAGGTTGGCCACGTGCTGGCGAAACAGACTCTCGAAGTCACTGACAGTTTCAGCCGGATTGTACTCACCGAACCACCAAAACCAGTCCGACCCTTCACAGACGGCGAGCTGACGCTCTATCTGGCGCAGCCGCTCATCGTTGAATTGCCGCGTTCTTCGTGCATAGTCGAAAGCTCGCTTGACATCCCCCAATATGTCCCAGGCCCTGTTTTTCTCCTCATCACCGATCCAGGTGGCGAAATTTCCGTATACCCAGCTTCCCGCCACAAGATTGGGTAATCGTGGATGGTCTGGGTTAGCAGCGTGAAACTCACTAAAGGTCGTCAGTTCGATGCCGGCATGTTCCACCAGTCGCTGGTACAGAGCGTTAAGAAAATGATATCCGTTCTCCGGATAGTACTCCCAGGCGTTCTCGCCATCCATGATGATGGTGACCACCGCGTCTTGCTGGTCGCGGCACGCTTCTGCGATCTCTTCCAGACGATGAATAAAATTGGCGACGGCATCGTCGGCGTGCCAACTTGCATAGGTGAATCCGATCAGATCCGACAAGCTGTCGTCTCGAAAGAACAGCCCCATGTCACTTCCTTCATCACGATACATCCGGTACAGCCACGACTTGTCATCAGGGTCCGGAGCCGATTCGCCTTGGACTAGACTGTTATACAGAACACCTTCACCGGACGCGATCCAACTAAAGCCGGCATTTGCCAACATCGCCACGGTTGCGTCGCTCACGCCTCCCTCTGACGGCCAACAGCCTTGGGGGGGAGACCCGAAGTGATCTTCAAACGTCCTTTTGCCCTGCTCGATGTGCCACTCTATTCGTTCTCGTCCCCCGGGATACCGTTCCAGCGATGGCAGTAGAACATCGGGTAGCGCCTCTCGGGCACAGGCCAGATCGATCACCAACGGCAGAATGGGGTGTCCCGATGGAGACATGGACAGCTCGATCTGTCCGGAATCTGCTAAGCGCCGATAACGGGTAAGAATGTTCTGCAGCAAGTCACCAACGATTCTGGTGAGGCTGCGGCGTTCGTGCAGTGAAAAGCCACTGGCTTTGCGGATCAGGTAGGCCACTTGCGGATTTTCCCGGCGCACTGTCTCACCCAGCCACACCAGGTGGTACCAGGTAACCAGATCGACCAGGAACTGGTTATTGATGTAGGTACTGGTTGCATAGTCATCCAGAATCCACTGCGCCATATCGGCCAACCTGCGAAAAGCGGGATAGCGGCTGATGACACGATCTTCATTGGCACGCAGACAGGCCTTGATCAGGCTAACTCTCTTCTCCTGCTCCGCGGGCAGGACAGGCAAATTCAGTGCTGCCAGCAACGGGTCGCGAATAGCCACACCACTATCGAAAAAGCGGCTCACCTGCGCTGCATAGTCCTCAATCTGATCCAGCAGAATGGGACCGAAATTGATGACTGCCTTCGCTTCCGGACAGGCTTCCAGATGGGAAGCCATATCCACATAGTCCTTTAGGGCATGCAGGTAGGTCCAGGGAAGCTGGTATTCAGCGGACGCCAAGTTGCGATATTCAGGTTGGTGCATGTGCCAGCAAAATATGACCTTGAGAGGTTTACCTTCAGACAATACTCGACTCCTGTCCCAACATCTCCGCAGAGATCAGGACAATTCCGTTGGGGGTCACATGAAAACGTGTCTTATCCTGCTTGATACTCTTACCCACGATCGTGTCTGCCGGTATTGTACAGTTGCTGTCGATAACCGCTCGACGAATCCGGCAATTTCGTCCGATTTCAACGCCCGGCAGGAGTACACTGTCCTCCACTTCACTGTAGGAATTGACGCGAACGTTATTGAATAGCAGGGAATGCCGGACCAGTCCCCCGGAGACGATACACCCGTTAGAGACCATCGAATCAACGGCCATGCCACGACGATCATCGTCGTCGAATAGAAACTTGGCAGGGGGGGTCTGCTCCTGGTAGGTTCTGATAGGCCAGTCACTATCATAGAGATTCAATTTCGGTGTCACGCCGATCAGTTCCATGTTGGCTTCCCAGAATGCGTCAACCGTGCCGACATCACGCCAGTAGCGTTGCCCATCCGCCCCCATATCAGCAATTGAGCAGGCCAGACAATGATTGTCGTCGATCAGGGAAGGAATGATATCGTGACCGAAGTCATGAGTCGAAGTTGCTGACTCGGCATCGCGTGCCACAAGTTCACACAAGAAATCGATCTGGGCCAGATAGATTCCCATGGATGCCAGTGAGAAGTCCCCTTGAAACGCAAACGGCCTGGGATCAGCCGGTTTTTCAGCAAACTGCCTGATGCGTCCATTCTCATCGACCCGCATCAAACCGAACTGACTGGCAGCGGCAAGAGGCACCTCCACGCATCCCACGGTCAGATCCGCATTGTTCTGCACGTGCTGAGCAATCAGCAAGCCGTAGTCCATCTTGTAGATATAGTCACCGGCAAGGATCAGCACGTAGTCCGCATTGCATGCTCGGATTAACTCCAGGTTCTGATGGACGGCATCCGCTGTTCCCAGGTACCAGGACGTTTCGATTAGTTGCTGTGCCGGCAGTAAATCGATGAATTCGCCGAACTCGGGTCTGGAAAATGACCAGCCCCGTTCAACGTGGCGCATCAGCGAGTGCGCCTTATACTGGGTCAGAATAGCGATCTGACGAATGCCGGAATTGACGCAGTTGGACAAGGTAAAGTCGATGATCCGAAACTGGCCCGCAAAGGGAACTGCTGGCTTGCATCGACTGGCAGTAAGCTGCTGCAATCGTGTGCCACGCCCACCGGCGAGAACAACAGCGATGGTGCTTCGACTTAGCTCTCGAATGGACCTACGCTCATTTTCCATCGATCTATATCCCTATACTTCAGCCTCCCCTTGGTTCAGAAACACACTGTGATCAGTCAGAGATACCGTCCATAAGTGCCAGGCGTGAAATAAGATCCCCAACCCGACTGCTGTAGCCCCATTCATTGTCATACCAACTGATGACCTTCACGAGGCGATGATCGATCACCTGGGTCAAGCTGGCATCGAAGATTGAGGAGTGAGCGTTTCCCACAATGTCACATGAAACCAATGCTTCTTCACTGTACTCAAGTATCCCTACCAGATCGCTCTGGGCGGAATCTTTCATCGCTGCATTTACTTCGTCTTTATCAGTATCGCGGGACAGCTCGACGGTTAGGTCCACCAGGCTACCGTCCGGAATGGGAACACGCATCGCCAGGCCGTCCAGTTTGCCATCCAGTTCCGGTAGAACCCTGCCGATTGCCTTGGCGGCACCCGTCGTAGTGGGGATGATGTTCGTGGCAGCGTTGCGTGACCGACGTAGATCTCCAGAGTGTGGCGAGTCGATGAGACGCTGATCGGACGTGTATGCATGTATGGTGGTTAGCAGGCCGTGCTCGATTCCGAAGTTTTCGTGGAGCACCTTCGCCACCGGGGCCGCACAATTGGTCGTGCAACTGGCGTTGCTGATGACGAGGGAATCCTTGGTCACGACATGATCGTTGACACCGATCACCACCGTGCTCTCCAGGTCGTCCTTGGTGGGAACCGTTACCAGTACGCGCTGCGCACCTGACTTCAGGTGGTGATGAAGATCTTTTAGATGTCGAAACTGACCCGTTGATTCGATCACATAGTCAACGTGCAGTTCCTTCCATGGCAACGCTTCAGGATCCTCTTCCGACAACACCTTGAAGGCGTCCCCATCGATCACCATGACGTTATCATACAAGCCGACTTCTCCCGGGTAAGTCCCGTGAATGCTGTCGTACTTGAACGCATACAGGAGCTGATCCGGGTCGGCCAGATCGTTCACGGCGACCACATCGAAATGTCCGCTCATCTTGGCGATGCGAACGACGGTTCGACCGATGCGACCGAATCCATTGATGGCGATTCTTGGCTTGCTCACGGTCACCTCCTTGATCGGTATCAGGGCGCTCAATGTTCCCGGTTCACATGCAGGACCTGATAGTTTGATCCTTTCTGAAGTTTGTTGAAATGTCATGGATCACATGCACAGTCTATCGTATCCATGGGGCTCAGGCATCGAACCGCAATCCCTGCGGGTTGTGCGTTGTCTTGGCCTGGGCGGCCCCGATATCTGGTAAGCTCTGAACCCGTCAATTCCAGGCAGATGGAGTACTGGTTGAACCGCATTCTCTTTTGTTCGAGCGAAGTCCACCCCTTCTGCAAGACCGGTGGACTGGGTGATTTATCCGGCTCGCTGCCAACAGCGCTCAAGCAGCTTGGCGAGGATATACGCATCATTCTGCCCGCATACCCGAGTGCCTTGGCGAAAAGTGTCAATGTCAGGCAGGTTTCCTCCTTGAAACTGACGGGTGCCTCACAGCAGGTGCATCTGCTCGAGACCAAAATGCCGGGTACCGATGTGCCGGTGTATCTGGTGGACTGCAGAGAAGCATTTGACAGGGCGGGGGACCTTTACGTCGACGAACATGGTCAGGATTGGCCGGACAATGCGCGTCGTTTCTGTCTTTTCAGCCGCGCCATCGTAGAACTTGCCATGAATCGGGCCACCATGAGATGGAAGCCCCACATCGTCCACTGCAACGATTGGCAAACAGGTCTCGTTCCCGCATTACTGTCCAGGGAACGAGCCAGACCTGGCGTCGTCTTTTCAATCCACAACCTTGGCTATCAGGGGGATTTCAGCTGGGATCAGTTTGAAGAGCTCTCACTGCCACAGCAGCTGTGGGCTTTCGACTCGATGGAACATTACGACCGTTTCCTATTCATCAAGGGTGGTCTTTCCCATGCGGACCGACTGATTACGGTTAGCCCAACCTATGCCGAAGAGATCAAGACAGAGGCGTATGGTTGCGGTTTGCATCCGCTTCTGCAATACCGGGCTGAGCGTCTGACCGGTATTCTCAACGGAATCGATGAGCGCCTTTGGGATCCCCGAACGGACCCTGCGCTGGTTCGCAACTACAGCGTTGACGAGCTTGCGGACAAATACGCTAATAAGAGGGCGCTGCAAAAGGAACTTGGATTGGTTCGCTCAGCCAGAAAAGTCCTGATCAGCCACATCGGGCGCTTGACCGATCAAAAGGGTACCGATCTGATTCTGGATATTATTCCCGACCTGATGAAGATGGACGGTGTACAGCTCGTCCTACTTGGCAGCGGCGACCGGAGCCTGGAGAGAGCTTTTCGCAAAGCCAGCCGGAAGTATCCGAGGAAACTGACCGTACGGGTGGGCTATGACGAAGAGTTGGCCCACCGCATCGAAGCGGGATCGGATATTTTTCTAATGCCATCCCGATATGAACCGTGCGGCTTGAATCAGATGTACAGTATGAGATACGGCACCATTCCCGTGGTTCGTCTGACCGGTGGTCTTGCCGATACGGTCGTCAATGCGGATGAAAGCACGCTGGCAGATGGCAGCGCCACCGGTTTTGGTTTCACGGAATTGTCCGCCCGAGCCCTACTTGAGTCGGTAACCGATGCACTACAGGTCTATCGGCAGTTTCCGGAGCTGTGGCGAACCCTGATGGTCTCGGCGATGTCCCGGGATTTTGGCTGGCGTCAAAGTGGAGCACGCTATTTGGAACTCTACGGAACCGTTCGCCGCCGTAAGCGAACTCGGCGTTCACGGGTGTAGTGGAAGTCCTGCCCCAACATGGCCGGCGTCACCAATACGATGCCATTGTCGGTTACACGGAATCCCCTTGATCTGTCCTTGTCAGCATTAACACCGATCTCGGTCCTTAATGGAAGCTTGCAGCCTCTATCCACAATCGCATTCTGAATGGTGCAATGCTCGCCAATCTCCACTTCGGGTAGCACTACGCTGTCCGTAACCGAGCTAAAGGCTTCTACGGTCACGCCCGAAAAGAGCAGAGACCGCTCAATCCGTGCACCAGACACGACACAGCCGCTGGATACCATCGAATCCACGGCAAATCCGCGACGGCCATCATCATCGTTGAACACGAACTTGGCAGGTGCCAATGGGTCGTGATGAGTGAGTATGGGCCACTTTTGATCGTAGATATTCAGTTCCGGTAACACGGATACCAACTCCATATTCGCTTCCCAGTACAGATCCAATGTTCCCACATCCCGCCAATAGGCACTCTGACCGGTCTCAAGGTCTCGAAACGGATAGGCGTACACTTGGTAGTCATTGATGATCGAGGGAATGATATCGCTGCCGAAGTCATGATTGGAACCTTGGTTATCCGCATCGATATTGAGCTGATCGAACAGGAAGGCCGTCTTGAATACATAGTTGCCCATCGAGGCCAACGCCATTTTGGGATTGTTGGGCAAAGGGGTTGGCTTGCGTGGCTTCTCCTCAAATTTCAATATGCGATAGTCTTCATCTACCGACATAACGCCCAACGCTCCAGCTGCCACCTCCGCCGGCACCTCGATGCAGGAGACCGTCATGTCAGCCTTTTTCTCCACGTGAGCAGCCAACATCTTGCCGTAATCCATCTTGTAGATGTGATCGCCGGCAAGAATCAGCAGGTACTCAGGTCTCTGCTCGCGAATCACATCCAGATTCTGATAAACCGCGTCAGCAGTGCCCGCATACCAATTCTCCGAGGTGCGCTGAGACGCAGGCCACACCTCCACAAACTCGCCCAGATCACCGTGAAGACCGGTCCACGAGCTGACAATGTGGCGGATGAGTGAATGGGCCTTGTATTGGGTCAGTACAGCAACGCGTCGGATACCTGAGTTAACGCAATTGGACAACGGGAAGTCGATGATTCTGAACTTGCCCCCGAAATACACCGATGGTTTTGCCCGACGGTCCGTCAGCTCATATAATCGGCTACCCTTCCCACCTGCAAGAATCAGCGCAAACGTATCCTTGGTGAGTTTGCTGATGTAGCGTTGTTACTCCATGTCCATTGTCGCCTCCAACAGGGGATGTTGCTGTACGCCACGTTCAATCTGCGCCAGGTACGCGCAAGCCCCAGATCTCCTCGGCATATTGCCGTATGGTACGATCACTTGAGAACCGCCCACTTGCGGCCGTATTCAGAATGCTCATGCGCGTCCATGCCTCCTGGTCTCGATAGGTGTTGCTGACCTGCTCTTGCGTATCTGCATAGCTTCTGAAATCTGCTGCCACCATCCATGCGTCGTTGGGATTTCGAATGGAATCGACTATGGGATCGAATATCCCCTCCTCATTCTTGCTGAAGTGCCCATCCTCCAGTAACGACATGGTGCGGTGCAAGCCATCGTCGGCAGTGATCAATTCAGCAGGCTGATAATCCCCGCGCACCTCATTGACACCGTCTGCGTCCAATCCAAAGAGGAAGAAATTCTCCTTGCCGACCTGTTCTCTGATCTCGATATTGGCACCGTCCAGTGTGCCGATCGTCAATGCCCCATTTAGCATAAATTTCATGTTCCCGGTACCCGATGCCTCCTTGCCGGCCGTCGATATCTGTTCTGACAAGTCAGACCCGGCACAGATTATCTCCATCGCCGTGACTCGAAAGTTGGGCAGAAAAGCCACCGTGAGGAGTTCCTTCATTTTAGCGTCTCGATTGACCACGCCGGCAACATTGTTGATCAGCTTGATAATCAGCTTGGCCATAGCGTAACCAGGTGCCGCTTTACCGCCAATCAGTATGCAGCGAGGAACCAGACCGTCCACCTGGCCCTGCTTGATGCGATCGTACAGATGAATCACGTGGAGAATGTTCAGCAGTTGACGCTTGTATTCATGGATGCGCTTGACCTGGGAATCGAACAAAGCGTGCGCGTCGAAAACAACACCGGCATTGCGTTCCACGTGATCAGCAAGTCTCCTCTTGTTGCCAAGTCGAACTTTGCGCCACTCGGATCGAAACTCGGCGTCATCGACGTGATCCTTCAGCTTTGTCAATGCGTTCAGATCCGATAGCCACGATGTTCCAATGGCATCATTTATCAGTTCCCGCAGGGAGGGATTGCAGTGAGAGAGCCATCGCCGCTGCGTAACACCGTTGGTCTTGTTGTTGAATCTCTGTGGCCAAAGCTGATAAAAGTCGGCAAAAAGGTCGCTCTTCAGCAATTTGGTGTGCAGTTCCGCAACACCATTTATGGAAAAGCTGCCAACAATGGCGAGGTGTGCCATGCGTATGTAAGATTCATCTCCCTCCTCTATAATCGACATACGTTGTTGCCGCAGAGCATCGCCGGGCCATCGTTTCGCCACTTCGTCGAGGAAGTGCTCATTGATTTCGTAGACGATTTCCATCAGGCGCGGCAACAGGCGAGCGAACATGCTGGTCGGCCATCGTTCCAGGGCTTCCGGCATCAGCGTGTGGTTTGTATACGCCATTGTCTCCTGAGTGATACGCCAGGCATCTTGCCACTCCAACCCATAGCTGTCGACCAGCAAGCGCATCAGCTCCGCAACTGCACAGGCCGGATGTGTGTCATTGAGTTGGAAACAGTTGCTGGCGCTGAAACTGCCGAAATCCCTGCCGTTCGCTGAGACCCACGTGATCAGAATGTCCTGCAAACTGGCCGATGCCAGGAAGTACTGTTGTCGCAGCCGAAGCTCTTTACCGTTCTCACTTGCATCATTTGGATAAAGAACCATTGAGATATGTTCAGCCCTGTTCTTGGCTTCCACTGATTCCGGATAGCTACCGGCGTTGAATTCATCCAGATCGAATTCGTCCGTCGCCGATGCTTTCCACAAGCGCAGTGTGTTTACCGTCTTGTTCTGGTACCCAGGCACTGGAGTGTCGAAAGGTACAGCAAGGACATCATGAGTGTTTACCAGGCGCACCCGGGTTGTTCCGTTTGTATCCTGGTATTGTTCGCATTGACCTTCAAACCGAATGCGACGGGTATCCTCCGCTCGCTCCAGTTCCCACGGATTTCCGTCACGCAACCAGTTATCGGGGTATTCGACCTGGTGGCCGTTTTCTATGTGCTGCAGGAACATGCCGTATTCATACCGTAATCCGTAGCCCATGACCGGAAGCTGCATGGTGGCGCAACTATCGAGGAAACATGCCGCCAAACGCCCCAGCCCGCCATTACCAAGTCCAGCGTCCTTCTCCTCCTCGGCCAGGATCTCCAAATCCGTTCCATAATCCAAAAGCACCTGTTCGACTGCCTCTGCCAGGTCCAGGTTGAGTATGGCGTTGGTTAAGGCACGTCCCATGAGGAACTCGAGGGAAAGGTAGTAAACATGCTTCTGCCGACCTTGATGATAGCGCTGCTGACTGTCTTTCCACAGCGCGACCATTCGATCGCGAACAGCAAGTGCCAGTGCCCTGTACAGATAAGTGGGCATGATGGCACTTTCATCCTGTCCAAGCGTGTATCCGTAGTGCCGAAACAGATCGATCGACAGACTCTCGTAATCCATTCCGGGACAGTGAGCGGACGTCAGGATGAGTGCCTGTGGTTGATCAGCCATGGTGATGCATCTGAAAAATCAAAGTCGTCAGGGGAGGTAAGGTAATGGAGATTGAGTCTTCATACGAATGGGCAGCGCAATCGTCAGATGTCACACCACCCATATTGCCAAGATTGCTGCCGCCATAGAACTCACTGTCGGTATTCAATATTTCGTTATAGAAGCCTGCTTTGGGGACACCGATTCGATACTGCTGTCGTTCCATGGGCGTAAGGTTGCTGACGACAATGGCAGGGGGATGGGAACCGCCGTGTCGCAGGTAAGCGATCACAGAGTTGTCCGAATCATCTGGAATGAGCCATGTAAAGCCAGCGGATTCACAATCCAGCTGGTGTAGTGCCGGCGTGCAGCGGTATAGATGATTCAGATCTTTCAGCAACTGTTGTACTCCTGCATGCATGGGCTCTTCCAGCAACTGCCAGTCCAGACTATCATCGTGATTCCATTCACGCAATTGGGCAAACTCACAGCCCATGAACAGCAGCTTTTTCCCCGGCTGCGTCCACATGAACGCCAGGTATGCACGCAACGTAGCAAACCTTTGCTTTTCATCACCCGACATCTTGGAAAGCAGAGATCCTTTCCCATACACCACCTCATCGTGACTGATGGGTAGTATGAAGTTCTCACTGAATGCGTAGAGCAACCCGAACGTCAACAAGCTATGGTGGTATTTGCGGTGAATGGATTCCCGACCCATATAATCCAGGGTATCGTGCATCCAACCGAGATTCCATTTGAAACCAAAGCCCAGTCCACCGCTGTAGGTTGGGTGAGATACTCCCGGCCACGCCGTGGACTCTTCGGCAATCATGATCACCCCGGGATGAGCGGCATGAATTCGTTCATTGATCAATCGAAGCAGATCGACCGCTGCCAGGTTTTCGCGGCCACCGTGCATGTTGGGTGACCAATCCCCATCCTTTCGGCTGTAATCCAAGTACAACATCGATGCTACCGCGTCCATCCGCAATCCATCGACATGATACTGATCACACCAGTAATGTGCGTTGCTCAGCAAATAAGTGACCACTTCGCGTCGTTCGTAGTTATATACCAGCGTGTTCCAATCGGGATGGAAACCACGACGAGGGTCTTCGTGTTCGTACAGGTAGGATCCGTCAAACCTCCCCAGACCGTGTTCATCTGTTGGGAAGTGACCGGGTACCCAATCCAACAACAAACCAATGTCTGCCTGGTGGCAGCGATCGACAAAGTACTTGAAGTCCGCGGGTGTACCGAAACGCCGAGTTGGTGCAAATAGACCAATTGGTTGATAACCCCAGGACCCATCGAACGGGTACTCGCTAATCGGCATAATCTGAATGTGGGTAAAACCCAGTTCCTTAACATAGGGGATCAGTTGATCTGCCAGTTCGTGGTAGCTGAGATAGCGATTGCCTTCGTCGGGCACACGTTTCCACGAAGCCAGATGGACCTCGTAGATCGACATGGGCAGGCCAAGGTAATCTTGACGTCGTTGCTCCATCCACTCCTGATCATGCCAGTGGTACCCGCCCTTGTCCCATACCACTGAGACGGTATCGGCCGGCTGGTGCATGGCGAAAGCATAGGGATCAGCTTTCAGCGGTAACAGCGTACCCTCTGCGGTGCAGATCTCGAATTTATAGAGCGCTCCCCTTAACACGTGCGGGAGAAAAATCTCCCACAAACCACTGCCCGGGTGATTGCGCATCACGTGGCATCGCCCATCCCAGCGGTTGAAGTCGCCAACAACGGACACGCGACTGGCATTCGGCGCCCAGACGACGAAAATCGTTCCTTCTACTCCATCGATCTCCTTCGGGTGTGCGCCAAGCCATTCGTAGGCACGCTCACTGGTTCCTTCCGAGAAGAGGTGACATTGGTCATCCGTCAGTACACTCTGAAACTGGTATGGATCCGCCACTTCAACCGTCTGACTGCCATCGAAGATTCTCAGGAGATACGCGAAACGCGTTCTTCTGCGTTTCAAGATACCTTCAAACAGGCCCTCATCATGCACCTGATCCAGCACGCCAACTTTCACTCCTGACTTGCCATCGAGAACTTCAACAGTCTGCGCCCACGGTACAAAGGCGCGAACTGCGAGCCTATTCACCTGCTGCACATAGTGCATACCCAGATATGAAAAGACATTCCGGTATAGCCCTTTGACGATACGATCGCTTACTTGCTTGTCGTTGGTGACAATAACGAATTCCTGCTCATTGAATTGGTGGAACCAGCAGTGGTAAGTTTGACAGCGCTGTAAAAAGATTCAAGGTGGCCATTCGGCTCCTTCAAGGGGTATGCAATCGACTCAATCCAACTCATTCATTCTCTACTGCGCGAAAATAATAGTACGTTACCTTTACCCTCGGAACGGTGATCGCCAGACATATGGTCTCCAAATCTACACGGAGATTCCAGACGGCCGGATGGGGTATAATCGAACACTTGTGGATGCCCCTGAATTCCTTTGGAGAGCGTAGAGTTGTTCAGATGCGCCATACCCCTTTTGCAGACAGTAAGACCAATATAGACACCCTGAAGGGCGTATTGCGGCTGATGCGTCTCCCATTCCTCGTTCTGACACCTACTTGTGTCATGCTGGGCGTCGGAACCGCCGTTTGGTCAGACGGACCCATTAGCGTCTTCTACGCCATTCTAACCCTGGTGGGAGCTGTATGCGCCCATATCTGCGTCAATTCTCTCAACGAGTACCTGGATTTCAGGAATGGGCTGGACTTCCGCACCGTGCGCACACCATTCAGTGGTGGTAGCGGCGTCCTGCCCAGCCAACCCCAACTGGCTCACGTGGCACTCACGATAGCGCTGGTTGCATTGATCTTCACTGGCCTCGTTGGGTTGTTCTTTGTGGCCGTGAGGGGTCTGGCGCTCGTGCCGGTGGGCATCATGGGGCTGGCTTTGATCGTCGCCTATACCCGCTATCTTACCCGTCACCCGTGGCTCTGCCTGGTGGCCCCCGGGTTGGGGTTTGGACCCGTGATGGTCTTGGGAACCCATTTCGTGTTGACTGGACAATACTCGGGAACTGCTTTGCTGGCGTCGTTGATCCCCTTCTTCCTGGTCAACAATCTCCTGTTGTTGAACCAGTTTCCCGATGTGGAAGCAGACATGAGTGTCGGCCGAAAGAACTTCCCCATCACGATCGGTAGACAAGCGAGTTGTCACATCTTTTGTGCATTCATCGTTCTGGCCTATCTGATGATACCTCTCGGCGTGGGACTCACCCGGTTGCCTGCAATCAGCCTGATAACGCTTGCAGGTCTGCTGGTTGCCATACCCACAGTGATCGGCGTTTACCGTTACGCCGAGGCGACCGCGGAGTTGACACCCTTCGCGTACATGAACTTGGCGGTAACGATATTCACGCCCCTACTGTTAAGCCTCGCGCTGTTTTTGGATTCGATACCATCTGGTTAAGATTCTGCCAACTTCGCACGAGTCAGGTCTTGCGTTATGCACTCAAGCGCAGGATGGAATATTGCGCCGGTTCATGGCTACTTCTTTTCGAGTGCAGCATGGGCCGCAGCCAGACGGGCAATGGGCACCCGGAAGGGTGAACAGGACACGTAATCCAACCCCAGTTCATGACAGAACTGAATGCTGCGAGGGTCGCCGGCATGCTCCCCACAAATACCGATGTGCAGATCCGGATTCCCGGCACGTCCTTTGTCTGCTGCGATTTTCATGAGCTCACCGACGCCTTCCCAATCCAGCGTCTCGAATGGATTGTCTTTTAGGATGCCGTGGGTCTGGTATTCACGCAGGAAACGCTCACCATCGTCGCGACTGATGCCATACGTCATCTGGGTGAGATCATTGGTGCCAAAGGAGAAGAAATCCGCTACGAGGCCTATCTCATCTGCCGTCAATGCTGCACGGGGGACCTCGATCATGGTTCCAAACTGATATGACACCTCTGGATTGTTGTTTTCCGACAGTACCAGCTGCACTTCACTTTCCAACGTCTCCTTCTGCAGCTTTAGTTCGTTGACATGGGAGACCAGCGGAATCATGATCTGTGGCTGCACATCGATGCCGTCGCGCTGGCATTGAATCATTGCTTCAAAGATCGCCCTGACCTGCATACGGGTGAGTTCGTCAAGTAGGATACCGAGCCTAACGCCACGCGTTCCCAGCATCGGATTTTCCTCCCGCAACTCCTCCACCTGTTCAAGATAGTTCTGCTTGACTCGTATCTGATCCAGCGCCGCGTCGATCGCCGCCATGGTGTCAAAGTGCTGAATCTGCAATTTCAGATCCGCCAGTTCGTTGACCAATTGATCATGGGACGGTAAGAACTCGTGTAGCGGCGGATCGATCAGCCGGATCGTCACGGGGCATCCATCCATGGCACGGAATAGACCTGCAAAGTCCGATCGTTGCAGTGGCAGGAGTTCGCCAATGGCCTCGTTTCGTTCACCAACGTCCCGAGCCATGATCATTCTCTGCACGATCGGTAATCGATCGGCTTCAAAGAACATGTGCTCTGTGCGACACAGGCCGATCCCTTCTGCACCATACGCCCTGGCCCGTTCGGCATCGCGCGGATAGTCGGCATTGGTCCAGACACCCAACTCGCGAATCTCATCCGCCCAGGTCAGCAGCTTGAGCAGATGGGGGCTGCTCAAATCCGGTACCAGGGTCGGTAGCTGCCCCAGGTAGACGATTCCATTGGTGCCGTCAATGGAGATCCATTCACCTTCCTTTACGGTGACGTCGCCGATGTGCATCTCCCGCTCTTCAAGGTCTACCGACAGGCCTTGTATACCGACAACGGCAGGTCTTCCGAATTGACGAGCCACCAGGGCCGCGTGACTGGTGCGACCGCCGCGGCAGGTCACCACTCCTTTGGCAGCCAGCATTCCGTGAACATCATCCGGTTTGGTTTCGGGTCGCACCATGATCACGTCCCGGTCTTCCTGAGTCGCCCAGCGCTCTGTGATCGCTGCGTCGAATGCAACGACGCCAACGGCAGCGCCGGGTGAGACGTTGAGACCCCGAGCGAAGGGAGTTGCATCCGGTACGGCGGCCGTGTCCAGTTGTGGATGCATGAAGAAGTCGACCTGTTCAGGTTGTACGCGCTGGATTGCTTCTACTCGGGTAATCAGTCCTTCTTCAACCATATCGACAGCAATTCTCACCTCGGCCTGCGCGGTCCGCTTGGCATCGCGCGTTTGGAGTAACCAGAGTTTACCTTCCTCAATGGTGAACTCCATGTCCTGCACGTTTCGATAGTGCTGCTCCAGTCGCTCGGCGATCTGCACGAACTGTGCGTGAATGTCAGGGAGATCATCCTGTAATTCAGCCAGCGGCCTGGTGTGACGGATCCCGGCGACAACATCTTCACCTTGAGCGTTCATCAGATAGTCACCCTCGAGATCCTTCTCCCCGGATGCCGCGTTGCGGGACATGGCGACGCCGGATGCTGACCGATCCCCCATATTGCCGAACACCATGGCTTGAATGGTGACCGCGGTACCGAGGTCGTGGGAGATCCGGGCTGCATTGCGGTAGTCGATTGCCCGTTTGCCGTTCCAGGAATTGAATACAGCGGCCACTGCCATACGCAGTTGCTCGTGCGGATCCTGGGGGAATTCCAGGCTCGTGTGGGCGCGGTAGATTTCCTTGAATCGTCGAGTAACCAGACGCCATTGTTCAGCACCCATTTCGGAATCAGACTGGATTCCGCATCGTTCACGTTCATGGGTAATGACCGTTTCGAATATGTCATCCGGCAATCCCATCACGACGCAGCCGAACATCTGGATCAGGCGGCGATAGAGATCATATACAAACCGTTCATCACCGCTCAATTCCAGCAGTCCGTGCGCAACCGTATCATTGAGGCCCAGATTGAGTACGGTGTCCATCATGCCGGGCATGGAGAATTTCGCACCTGATCGACAAGACAAAAGGAGTGGATTGCCAGCATCGCCAAAGCCCTTGACGGCCTGTTTTTCAACGTCAGTTACGACTTGGCTGATCTCTTCCCAGAGGCCCTTGGGGAATGTCGACTCACTCTCAAGGTAATCGGTGCAGGCGTTCGTTGAAATCACAAAACCTGGTGGGACTGGAACGCCCAGGCTGTACATCTCAGATAGATTCGCTCCCTTGCCACCCAGCACACCGCGCACCTCTTCCCAGTCGCTGCCGACCAGATCGCGAACTCGGTCGAGCTCACTGAAAAGGTACACAAACTGCTTGTCTTCAGTGCGGTCTCGCTGAATGTTCACATCATCCTCCACATGATTTCCACGGCGACAAGCGTAACGATCCATCCAAGCCGTTGCCATGATCTATGCCACGGTGCATCCAATTCTGATTATTTGGCATACTCGCGCGTAGCTTAGTTCACCAGACTGCACACTCGCAAATCTGCCAGACCTCACGCAGGAAGAAACAGGACGCCCACAGGAAGAAACAGGACGCCCAAGTGACTACATGGATGTCCTGAATATCCAGGAAGAAACAAGACGCCCACGCGAATACATTGACGATTACATAGATGTCCCAAAGGATGCCCGAAGGATGTTCCGTACTTCTTGGTCAACAGGGACTCGCATTTGTCGGATGCCAGTCTGACTCGACCTGGTTAGAAAGTGGCAATCCCTGATCCGGTTCAGAAGGTATATGCGAGACCAATTCCGTTGGATTGTCTCTGCCAATTCCGGCTGAACATGGCCGAATCTGATTTGCGGTCTGTAAGGCTGCTGTCCAGAAACAGGTGCCAGTTCCGCCAATCCACCGAAACTCTCGTGTGCAGGTAATTGACATCAGACAGGTACTGCGAATCAAACTGCTGATTGCCAACTGAGATGACCAGGCTCAGACGGTTGGTCTGATGTGCAAAGCTCAGTTCAGCGACAGCGGATCGCTGATCGGATCCATATAGATTGTCAGCAAGGGCAAACATGAATCCCCATCGATCATGATAGTGGTAGTTGATCTGCCACTCGACCCAGTCGTAGTCTCTGGTGGTTTTCTGATCATAAGTCCCTCGCCAGACGGAAGTGTCGATGCTGTGGCCGAATGTCAAATCGTGATTGAATCCGAAGTACAGGTCGGTTTCCGTGTCAGTCTCCGTACTCCAGAGGGTCTTGTAGTTACCGATCCAGACACCGCCATACAGACCCCTTTCACTGACATACTCGAGATTACCAAAAAGCACCTGGTTGGAACCGGGGCGGCTTACGCCGCGATACGCGTAGTTGCTGCTAAGACTGACATTGCCGTTCAAATTGTCTGCGATTCCTGCCCAGGCAAACTGCGAAATCGCTAGCAGAATCGCTAGCAGAATCGCAAGCACGACTGTCAAGGAGAAATCCTTCATATTTCTGCATTCATCCCGAGAACATCACTCTCTACAGCGAATCTCATGGAACAGATGCTGTCCTCGTCATCACGCTCTTTGCAGGTCTGGCGTAGAGTCACCAGCTTGGCACGGACCTCGTTGTAACTGACTGGTTGTTTACTCACCATCAGCGATGTCAGCGCAGTTACCCTGGCGGCTGACATGGATGTCCCATAGAAAAACTGGTAACCGTTGCCTGGCTTGGTGGACAGGTGTTCGTCCGGCGCTCTGACTGCCGAAGGGTGGAAGCGGTGAATCTCTGCAGGGGTGGTAACCGCGATTACCACAGCCATGGAGGCAGGAAAACGTTTCACCGGATTCGCGGGGTTGTCGGCAGCAACGACGATCGTGCTATTGTCGACCAGACTGCTGATTAACCTCGTTAGCAGCGGGTCCTCCGGACCGGACAGGGATAGATTGACGATGTCCAAGTCATCCTCTGCGGCAGCAGCCAACGCCTTTGCCAGCGCAAACGTGTCACAGACACTGCGCTGCCAGCTATCCCGATGGTAACAGGCAGCATAACTGCTGAGAGAGACGTCGGGGGCAAAACCAACCACCCCCACACCGTTGTTCGAATTCGCCGCGATGATGCCTGCCACTGCCGTACCATGCAGCTGGTCCTTCTCATCCAGATTGTCCTTTATGAAGATCTGCTGTGAAATGATCTGACCGCGCAAGTCTTCGTGGTCGAGATCAACCGGGGTATCGATAATCCCGACCTTAATATTTTCTCCCGTCGCCCACTCATGCAGTCTCTCTAAATCCTTGGTCTGTTTTCCGAACTGAAGCACAAACTGGGGATCGTTGTAGGAGATGCTACCCATCACATCAAAGTGATTCACCGGTTGAATGGCGCTGATTCTCCGATCTGACTTGAGGGCAGCTAACGTATGTGCATCAAGCCTTACCACGAGGCACAGTTCATCGATGTTTTCCAGCGGCCAGCTATCGACAACCCGCAGGTCGTATTGATTAACGATCGCCCGTACCGTATTGCGCAGGGAGACAGGCAGGTCCCATTGTCCGCTGCTGTGATAGGTCTTACTGCCAGTCAACAGGAATGAAGTTCCCGCGTCCTTGGGGATGTCTAACAACAGTATATAGGTGCCATCCGCTATCGGCCTGTGAGACTGGAAACCGCAGGCCGAGAGCACGATTGCCAGTAGTGTGACAGCAGCACCTGCAGATCTGATCACGGGCTGGCCTCCAGCTCTGCAAACTGCACGTCAGGGTGATTTCTTAACCTTTCCAGTACCCATTGCGGATCCTTGTCCAGTGGTAATTCCAGGCGGTAAACGCCCTGCGCCGTGGGTCCGCTAATGATATGTCCCTGATCACCAAGAACCAGACTGCGGATGGATTTCTCGGGAGTATCCGGTTGAAATACCAGCTGAATCACGTGTCCGCTGCTGGACGCACTGTTACCGAGGGTTCCGAAACTCTCCTCCTGGCGCGACACGGGACTGACAATCAGGACGGCCACGACGAGGCAGGCTGCCATGGTCGCTGGAATCATCCAACGCCTGGCCCAGTTTGCCCTTCGTTCACGCCTCCCTTGCAGTTGCTGCAGGAATTCACTACGGGCCTGGCCAAACAAGTCCGGCGAAGGTTCCGGGCTGGCGTGAAACAGCTTTGATGTCTCCAACAGCACCTTCACCTCTTCATTACACTCCCGACATCCCTGCAGGTGGTCGTTTACCATCGACTGTTCCCGCTCATTCAAGGTGCCGTTGACGAACCAGGGCAGGAATTCCAATACTTCCTCATGTGAGCTCATTTATCGGTGACTCCCAGACCATAGGCCTTTTGCATGGATTTTCTGGCGTGAAACATGCGGGTTTTGACCGTGTTTACCGGAATCTGCAAGATCTGCGCGATTTCCGGATATGAGTAGCCAAATTCAAAGGTAAGCTGCGCCACCGCCAACTGTTCAGGCGTCAGCACTTTCATGAATACATTCAGATCCCTCGCGGTGATCGACTCATTCAAGGAGCTGTCCGTGGGCGTCTGTCTTGGAACCTCATTCAGCACCGTCCGGTATCTCTGGTCCTTGCGGATTCCATCCATCGCCCGGCGATAGGCGATACCGAATATCCAACTGGAGACCAGTGACTGCATCCGGAAACCGGCAGCCTTCTGCCATACAACCATCATCACATCATTGATGAGTTCAGCCACCAGTTCCCGATCTTGAATGATCCCCACCAGGAATCGCTGTAATCGTGGATAGTAGATGTCATAGAGCTGCGCCATGGCCCCTCGATCCTCCTGGACGATTGCTCTGATCAAGCTGATTTCTAGCTGATTCACACTATTCGCTTCTTCCCTTAACGAGGTGACGCTACAGGGGATACCTAAGGGTATGTCGTTCGAGCGCAGCGGACGGTTCATTGCCGGTTGTTTTTCTTACTGAATACGTCAAAGACCGGCATATGGTCGAATTTCTTTGAACCGATGCCTCTTTCCATTCGACTCACGGTTTTCAACGAATTAGAGGGACATCCCATGCCAAGAATTCGACTCATCCAAATCGGAGTCTGGGTTACACTGGCCATGACGGCAGGCTGCGGCGGCGGTGGCGGCGGCAGCAGTCCGCCTCCTCAGCAACCACCTGCAGAACCTGAGCCGACCTTCGATTATTCGATCGAGGGCAAGGCCGTCAAGGGCGTAATTGCCGGCGCTTTGGTCTCTGTGATCGATGCTGATGGCGCTTCAGTCAGCGGTGCCACTGCCACCAGTGGCAGTGACGGATCCTACAACATCACATTTTCGACCGCGGCTGAGATTGCCGAACCTGTGCAGATATCACTGGATGGCACCGGTGCCACGACGGTCTGTGACGTTACTCCCACCTGCGAGTTCGATATCGATGCAGATGGTATCTCCCTTGTAGCCGCTTTTGGCGAGAGCTACGACCTGCCTGATGGTTTCCGTATGAGGGCCACCATTACCAGCCTTGACGAGTCAGGTGATGACAGATCCGGCACAGCGCACATATCACCCCTTTCCGAATTCGTCACGGAGCTCGCCCTTGAAATTGGTGGTGGCGATGACCTGACAGCGACCAACCTGGATGTTGCCAATGAGAGAGTGGTCGATTTTCTAGAAACCATTTTCCCCACCCTCGATACAAGTGAACTGACAGAGATTTCACAGGTTCCCCTGGTGGATCTAACCGACCTTGAAAATGCAGATGCTGAGGATCTGACCGATGTTGCCCTGGTGGTTTCATCCGTAGCTTCAGGCATCGCCGCATTTGTCGATGTTCAGAACAGCGAGCGCAGCTCCCTCTCAGAGGTCCTGGATGAATTCAGCGATGAGATACTGCTGAATCGTGAAGTCGATGGTGTGCTGCTCAATGAGGATGATGATTCACTGCTGGCAAGCCAGGCGGTCGCGGCGATCAGCAATGCTGTGGACAGTTTGGATGATCTGATCGACACGGGAACCGTCACCCTGCCTGACGACACCTCCATAGACGCTCTCGATACCATTCTTGCCGGTGCCGAGGATGCTCTGTCGGAGATCATCGATATATGGACTAACCTGACCCCAGGGGCGCAGACCGCGAACGTGCAGTCCGAAGCGGTGGGCTGGTCGGATATGATCCTGATTCCCGAAACCGGAAAAGTCATCGTAAGCCTTGACACCACTGGATTGACAGCAACCGCCGCCCATCTGCACCAGGCATATGCCGGTAGCAACGGTCCCATCATCCTCGGTCTGGAACAGGACCCTGGCAATGCCGACCGTTGGCAGACACCTGATGATGCCAGCCTGAGTGAGGAGGAGATGGCTGCCGTCATGCGGGGAGAGACCTACTTCAATGTACACACCGAGGCAAATCCGGCCGGTGAACTTCGTGGACAGGTCGTGCCGGAAGGATTCGAGGTCGTCATTGCCACGCCGAATGGCGAGGAACAGGTACCCATGCAGGTCACGACGGATGGTTTCGCCAGGGCAGCGATTACCTTGGATAAGAGCAGCAACACTGCTCAAGTTCATCTAACGACAACTCTGGACCTTACCGCTTCTCATCTGCATTCCGCTATTGCCGGGACCAACGGTGGTGTGGTGGTGCCCTTCGAACAGGATGCAGCGGGTGCCGGTCACTGGTTCGCCACAGATGCCGACTTCAGTGAACTGATCGACCAACTTGCGGGTGCCCAGCTCTATTTTAATCTGCACACCGCAGATAATCCTGCCGGGGAGTTACGGGCACAGGTCGCACCTGCCGGTTACCAGGTTCTGATCTCAACTCTGGATTCGTTACAGCGGCCGGGCGACACAGTCGTCGACAGTGATGCAGAAGGCGTGAGTGCCATGACTCTGAATCTAGGAACCGGTAATTTCTCGATCCACGTGAATACCATGGGCGTAGAGGACGCCACGGATGCTCACATCCACGCAGGTGCTGGCGGTGCCGTTGGTGCTGTGCTCTTTACACTGACACAGAGCATTGCCGATCTGAATCACTGGTCAGCAGACGATCAGACATTCACGGCAGAGCAACTCGTCTCCTATCTTGAAGGTGAGATGTACGTGAACGTGCACACACCGGCATACCCCGAGGGTGAGATTCGCGGACAGTTGACCCCACTGCCGCCTGGCTCAGACGACAGCGATGGTGACGGTGTGAGTGACAGGGAGGATGCCTTTCCTAACGATCCCAGTGAGTCTGTAGATTCAGACCAGGATGGTGTTGGAGACAATGGTGATGCGTTCGACAATGACCCTGCCGAGCAAGCCGACAGCGATGGTGATGGGATCGGTGACAACGGCGATGCCTTCCCCAACAACGATCAGGAAACCACAGACACAGATGGCGATGGCGTGGGTGATAATTCCGACGCCTGTCCGACAGATTCAAGCGAAACTGTCGACAGCGACGGTGACGGTATCTGCGACAACAGCGATCCTGTTAATGACATTCTGGATTCAGATGGCGATGGTGTGAACGACTCTGTCGATGCGTTCCCCAATGACCCCAACGAGTCTGAGGACAGTGACGGCGACGGTGTGGGCAACAACGCCGATGCGTTTCCCAACAACTCCAGCGAATCGGTGGACTCGGATGCGGATGGTGTCGGTGACAATGGCGATGCTTTCCCCAATGACGCGAACGAATCTGCAGACAGTGACGCTGATGGTGTTGGTAACAATGCAGATGCCTTCCCCAACGACGCCAGTGAAAGTGAGGATACCGATGGCGACGGTGTGGGTGACAATGCCGATGCATTCCCCGCCAATTCCAGCGAAACAGCCGACACCGATAGCGATGGCGTGGGTGACAACGGTGACAACTGTCCTTCGAATGCCAATTCCGGACAGGAGGATGCCGATGCGGATGGTGTCGGTGACGCCTGTGACACTCAGTCCGCCCCGGCCTTCAGCGAGGTTCAGGCCATCTTCAATTCGAGATGTGTGGTATGCCATGGCGCCAGTGGCGGCCTGTCGTTGAGCTCTGCAGTCAGCTTCAGCAACCTGGTGAATACGCCGAGCGGCGGAGTCCCAGCCGTGGATCGCGTCGAGCCCGGTGATCCGGAAAACAGCTACCTGATTTGGAAGCTGGAAGGTAGAGCCGGAATCGTCGGATCAAGAATGTCTTTGGGCGGTCCCTTTTTGTCTCAGGAGCAGGTCGACCTGATCCGTGACTGGATCGAAGCGGGGGCCGCTGAGTAGAGATCGATTGTGGTACTTAAGGTGCAGACTCTGTTTTCTTTTGGGACGGAGTCTGCACGCTTTTTTGGCGGATTTGAGGACTAACCAGTGCGAATATTCCTATTCTTTACGGCAATCTCTGCAGCGATGAATACAATCGCTGAACCATTTCTGGCCGTTGAAAACGGCTTCCACTGCATACAATGCCATATCAGTCCAGCTGGGGGTGGTTCGCGCAACCAGTACGGTGCGCTTTTCAGCCAGACGCAGCTACCGGCAAGGACATCGTCGTCGGACAACATGTGGGCGGGCGGTTTTGCAGATCGATTCACTCTGGGGAGCGATGTACGGGCTTCTCTTCGGCAGATTGACATGGACAACGTCGACGACACAGAGAATTTTTCCACCGACAGGGTCACACTCTATATCGGCGCGCAACTCACCGATCGCGTCAGTGTGTATCTGGACGAGCAGATAGCACCCGGCGGTAGTATCAATCGTGCTGCCTGGGTGAAATTCAACCTGTCGGACAGTCTCTACGTCAGGGCAGGCAAGATGTTTCTTCCTTTCGGGCTACGCCTTGAAGACGACTCTGCGTTTATTCGGCAACTGTCCAATGTCAACTTCAATACTGCCGACAACGGATTGGAGCTGGGCTATATCAAGGATTCATGGAGTCTCCAGTTGGCAGTCAGCAACGGCACCGCCGGCGCCTCTGAAGTAGACGATGGCAAGCAGATCAGTCTACTGGGCTCCTACGTACAGCCAAATTGGCGAGTGGGTATCACGGTCAACGACAATCATACCGACTTCACCGACAGGGCCATGACTGGTATTTTTGCAGGTCTGCGCACTGGGCGGGTCACCTGGTTAGTGGAGTACGACAAAATCGATGACCGCACTCCCGGCATGGCGGACGATGAACTTTCGCTCGCGTTTGTGGAAGCCAACATCCGCATGGCCCAGGGCCACTATCTGAAGATCACCGCAGAAACAGCCATGAGCGATAATAACGGCATGGCCGATCAGGATCGCTACGCTATCGAGTACCAATACTTCCCCTTCAGCTTCACCCAGCTTCGCTTGGGTGCACGAAGCTATGAGAGTGACGATCCCGATCCATTTCTAAATAGGGATGAACTCTTTGCACAATTGCATGTGTTCTTCTAGTGCATACGACGGTTGACGCGACTTGACAGGGTCGTCACTTATCGGATACGTGACGCTGCGACTCTACAGGGTCGTTATGACACTGATACGTTAACAGATCGAATTCACGACTATTCTATTAATCGGCTCGCCCTGATGAAATCGACACCTTCAATCCAGCTCCGTCCTTGATCCTTAGTGACATCCATCTGATAACAGAATCCATCCTCAGATATGTCAAAGTATGACTCGCGATAAATAAAATCCCGCGTTCTGGTTTGTAGCTCGATCTTGCCATCACTGAAAGAAACACCGCCAAGATCATCAGCTGCCTGAGCTGTTAGAGAACTTTCCAGTACATTGAAAGATTCGATCGACCAACGATTCTCGTTCACAAGAAAACTGCGATAGGTCACGAAGATTGCACTGTAGTCGTCTTGCTGGCCGATAAACGCTTGATCAGCGATCGCATGGCCGTCAAGTATATAGCGGCCGATCCAAATCATTTCATAGGGATCTGTGCTGCCATCTTGATTCTTGAATTTTCCTTGGCCGTGCCACTTTCCGATCAGAAAGGAAAATCGTGCTAACTCAATGGGAGCCTGGGGATTAAGTGTGCCGAATAGTTCTGTAGCCTGCATAACGACTCCTCAAAAGAATGGTCATTTCGGGCTGGATGGTAATGTGTGATAGAAGAACTCCAGCCTCGTCAACTCGTCTGAGACGAAGCGCAGTGAAAAACGTGTTTGTAGTTGAGCGCAGGTTGATTGTCAGGGACTAGCATACTTTCATCAGATGCGTTTTCGCTGACTGGATTAGTCGGCTTGTGGATCATGTTGGGGACACTATTCTGCAAAGTACAAAACATGTCCCTGATTATCGACGACTGAAAATTCGTTGCTGGAGTAGTCCGTATCATGGGGTTCTGTCAGAAAGGTGACCCCTTTGGCTTTTAGGTCCCTTGCCGTCTCCAGTGCATCATCAGTTGGAAAATACAGGTGCAAGTGATCGCCTTGCCTGACAAAGTCGATCGATGGGTCCTTGTCGTCCACAAGCTTCAGGTGAAGTAACCCATCTCCTGCCTTGATGCCGGCATAGAAATCCTGATAGCGGAAATCCAATTCAAAGCCAAGTTTGTTGACGTAGACGTCAATGGACTCCTCCATATCTGTAGTTCTGATCTGTGGAATAACCTGCTTTACCGACATGACTGTGCTCCTGATTTAGGTTCTGTTCCACCTCGCTTCGATTGAGTTCAGATCGATTCTCTCGACCTCGCACATAAGCTGCCCTATGATTGCATCTGGTATTGTGATGCTGTACTAGACTTCTATTACAATAGATCAATTCCAGCAACAGGGCTTTTATATGGCTTATGTGCTCGACGCCGCCAGCGGCATACCGATCTACCGCCAGATCATCGAACAGGTGAAAGTCGCGATTTCCAGCGGCGAGCTAAAGGCGGGAGATCAGTTACCGACCGTTCGCCAGTTGGCCGTCGACCTATCCATCAATCTCAACACGGTAATTCGAGCCTACCGCGAGCTTGAGCTGGAGGGGTTTCTGGATATGCAGCAGGGCACCGGCACGTTCGTCAGCACCCGAAAACCGGAGGTCGATCAGCTGCAGAAACAGCGCATGATCGATCAGAGAAGTGGACCCTATTCTTCGAACAACTCGGCAGCACTTTTAAGGTGTAGTCGGGTTTCATGATTATGCTGCCAATTCCAGATAGACCTCACTCGGTGTTCTGTCATCCAAGCTCGAATGAGGTCTCTCATTACTGTAATAATTCATCCAGTGCGTGATGCCTGCGCCGGCTTCTCTGACTGAATCAAAAGCATTCAGATAAACACATTCGTATTTCAGAGAACGCCAAAGGCGTTCGATGAATACATTGTCCATCCATCTTCCCTTACCATCCATGGATATCCGGATATCTTTTGATGCCAGTGCACTTACCCAATCTGCGCTGGTAAATTGACTGCCCTGATCAGTATTGAATATCTCTGGCCTTCCGTATTTTTCTAACGCATCTTCCAATGCTTCTAAACAGAAACTCGTATCCTGTGTTGTCGACAATCGCCAGGCCAGCACATGCCGGGTATGCCAATCCATGATGGCAACCAGATACAAGAATCCATGAGCCAGCGGAATATAGGTCACGTCAGCACACCAAACCTGATTCGCACGAGTAACCACCAGATTGCGAAGCAGATAAGGAAAAACTGCGTGTGCTTTGTTTCTCCTACTCGTGTGCGGCCCTGGAACCAGGGCGACCAGCCCCATATTCCTCATGAGCCGACGGATCCGTTTGCGGCCCACACAGTAGCCCTGTCTCCGCAGATGCCGTGTCATTTGTCTTGAACCATACCAGGGAGTATCCAGATACTGCTGATCGATCAATCGAATCAGTTCCATATTCAATTCAGATTCCCCCACCGCTTTGTAGTAAAGACCGGTACGGCTGATATTGAGCAGCTGACACTGTTTTGTCAGACTAAGTCTCTTGTGTTGAGCATCAATCATTTCACGCCTTCGCTGAACGCTCATCGATCGAAGGCTTTGGATAAAAAATCTCGCTCTACTATCAGTTCACCAATCTTCGCTTGAAGGGTCTTGATCTCTTCCCCGTGGCTCGGATCCTTCTTACCCTTTCTGGCAAACGTGTCTTTCATCCCGTCCAGGGCCTCGCGCTTCCACTTTGCGATCATGTTGGCGTGAATCCCATACTTCTGTGATAGCTCTGCAACAGTCCCGTCACCGCGAATCACCGCAAGAGCTACTTTGGTTTTGTATTCGATTGAATACTGTTTTCTCTTTGCCATGTCGATAGGCTCCTTATGCCCGTCGACTACACCTTAACTGATTGTCCAAGATCTGGGGACCACTTCTTTGCGCCTCTTAATTTCTCGCCTT